>Ga0224483_100060_pt1 | contig 25359 bp, 25 predicted proteins | sample hydfratestSal1_FD_181453 | JGI IMG/M metagenome (GOLD analysis project Ga0224483, IMG submission 181453) | Metatranscriptome of mouse feces microbial communities from Columbus University, Ohio, United States - Sal1 (Metagenome Metatranscriptome) ... | reverse complement strand
ATGTAAACCTTTTTTCTAAAAATGCCTGATTAACGCTGGTTCAATTCTTCCACTATGTCTTCCCAGGTTACGCCCCTTTCCACCATCAACACCATCATATGGTATAAAAAGTCTGAGATTTCATATTTGATTTCTTCTTTTTCTGGGTTCTTGGAGGCAATGACTATTTCCGTCGCCTCTTCCCCTAATTTCTTAAGGATTTTGTCAAGCCCTTTGTCAAACAGATAATTGGTGTAGGAGCCCTCTTTTGGGTGGTCTTTGCGGTCTTTGATCACGTCATACACATTTTCAAAAACTTTTAAAGGGTTCTTCGTGGTAAACTCTTTTTTGACTAATTCATTGTAAAAACAGCTTGTATTCCCTGTATGGCAGGCAGCGCCTACCTGGGAAACTTTGGCAAGGAGGGTGTCCTTGTCACAGTCTGCCGTCAAGGATTTTACATACTGGTAATGCCCAGAAGTCTCCCCTTTAATCCACAACTCTTTTCTGCTCCTGCTGTAATAAGCCATTTTGCCAAGGAACAAGGTGGTTCGGAATGCCTCTTCATTCATATACGCCATCATCAATACTTCTGCCGTCTTGTAGTCCTGGACAATCACTGGGAGCATGCCATCGGAATTCAGTTTAAATTCTGACCATTCCATGGAAGATTCAAACTTCTTGGTCTCAATCCCCTCTGCGGCAAGTGTCTGCTTTAACTCCGTTACATAGGTGTCTGGGTCGCTGATATAAGGGCCTCCAATTCCTGTCACACAGTCTTTTTTCAATATCTGCACCCAGCGGTCTTTGTCATAGCCTTGGATAATTACGCTGAACGGAAGGTCTGTAATATTTTCCAGTGATTCAATAATCCCTTCATTCAGCACAACCAGCTTATGCACATGCTCCTGCACTTTTTTCTTATGCTTGAAAATCAAATCCACATTTTCCATGGCAACTAACAATTTATCCCGCCCAAACCGCTTAGAGCCTTCCTCTATCAGGGTTATTGTTTCGTGTTTCCCACTGTCTAGAATCACGCCTTTGCAGCCGGCGTAAATTAATTTCTTAATATCTTCCAGACGGGAAATACAACCGCCCCCATAAATGGGGATTTCTACAATGCGGCTGAGTTCTTTGATTGTATGCAGGTTGTTCTCATGCTCCTGGTCCGAGGTTGACAAATCGAAAATATATAGCTTATCTACGCCGCTGTCGTTATAGATTGCGGCAAGCTCTTTCAGGTCCCCGGCGCCCTCCAGGTTTCCCTCTCCTTTTACTGCCATACCATCTTTCAGGTAAATGGTGGCAATCAGGTTCTTATGTTCCATATCATCACCTATAAACTACCTTTCGTTGACATTATGTCTTTGATTCTTTCGTCTTTTAACGTGGCTTCGTCCAATGCCCGCCCAAACGCCTTGAACAGCCCTTCCACCATATGGTGGTTGTTCGTGCCAGATAAGATTTTCATATGCAGGTTCATGCCTGCGCTGTAGGAGATGGCATAGAAAAATTCCCTGACCATCTCAGTTTCCATATACCCCACCCGCTCGGCAGTGAACTCCCCTTCAAAAGAAAAATAAGGCCGTCCGCTTAAATCTATGGCGCATAGCACCAATGTTTCATCCATAGGCAGGATGCAGCTTCCATAACGTTTGATACCCCTTTTATCCCTCAAGGCAATCCGAATTGCGTTCCCCAGCACAATCCCAGTATCTTCAATTGTATGGTGGGTGTCCACAATCAAATCCCCCGTAACCTGTACCTTTAAATCAAAAAATCCATGGCGGGCGAACCCATCCAGCATATGGTCAAAAAACCCAATTCCTGTATTAAGCTGGGATGTTCCGCTGCCATCCAGGTTCAATGTCAGGCTAATATCTGTTTCCTTTGTTTTCCGGTGCTGTTTGGCAGTTCTTTCTGCTGGCATCGCTCTCTCCTCTTTTCTACTTAACATTTATGGAACAAGTGTCTGGTCAATGTTTTGATGTCTCAAACCTTACTTTAATAGAATTTGCATGCGCCGTCAACTGTTCTGATGTGGCAAATTGTACAATATCTTTATAAACTGGCTCTAAAGCCTCTCTGGAATAAGAAACAATGCTGGATTTTTTGATAAAGTCGTCCACCCCCAAAGGTGAGAAAAACTTTGCCGTCCCATTGGTGGGAAGCACATGGTTTGGCCCTGCAAAATAGTCCCCCAACGGCTCGCTGGAATATTCCCCCAGGAAAATAGCGCCTGCGTTTTTTATTTTCATCATGGTCCCATAAGGGTCTGCGGTCAGGATTTCCAAATGCTCGGAGGCAATTTCATTGGCCGCGCCAATGGCTTCGTCCATATTTTCCGCCACTAAGATATACCCATAATTCTCCAAGGATTTCTCAATGATTCCTTTCCGGGGAAGCTCTGTGGTGAATTTGTCGATTTCCGTAGAAACCTGCTCGGCAAAAGCTTCACTGTCTGTGATAAGGATAGCGCTTGCAAGCTCGTCGTGTTCTGCCTGTGACAATAAGTCCGCCGCTGCGTACCTTGGGTTTGCCGTCCCATCCGCAAGCACCAGGATTTCACTTGGCCCGGCGATGGAGTCAATGCTGACATGCCCAAAGACTGCTTTTTTGGCCAGCGCCACATAAATATTCCCAGGGCCTACGATTTTATCTACCTTGGGTATGCTCTTTGTCCCAAAAGCCAAAGCCGCAATTGCCTGGGCGCCTCCCGCTTTGTAGATCTCATCCACCCCGGCAAGGTCTGCCGCCACCAATGTGGCAGGGTTCACTTTCCCTTCCTTGTTGCAAGGCGTTGCCATAATAATTTTTTCCACCCCGGCCACCTTTGCCGGAATAACGTTCATAAGGACGGAAGATGGGTAAGCGGCTTTTCCGCCCGGCACATAGACCCCTACCCTGGCAAGGGCAGTAACCTTCTGCCCCAGCATAACGCCATCCGGCCTGCTGTCAAACCAACTATACTGCTTTTGCTTTTCATGGTAAGACCAGATATTTTTTAAAGATTTTTCCATAACAGCCACTAATTTAGGGTCGGTCAGCTTGTATGCCTCTTCAATTTCTTCTCTGGTGGCCCGAATGTTTTTTGAATCAACCTGCGCCCCGTCAAACTGCTTGGTATAAGAGAACAGGGCTTCATCCCCTTTCTCACGGATTTGCCCAATAATGCCATCCACACGTTCTTCATATTCTTTATAACTGTTTGGGCTGCGCCTTAACAAGTTTTCCTGAAGGCCTTTCCTTGTTTCCTCTGTCAGTTTTAATATTCTCATAGGTTCCTCCTTGGTCCTGCACATGTATCATTTTTGGTGTATGCCTGCATAAACATGTTGCCCCGCAAACCATTTTCCCAGTGCATATCCCTTGATAATTAAATACTATTTATATAAAGTATTATAATACCTTTTTTAAATCTTGTATTAATTTTGTGATGCGTTCGTTTTCCATCTTCATGCTCACCTGGTTCACAACCATCCTGGCAGAGAGGGGGCAGACCTCTTCTAATACGTTCAGCCCATTTTCCCTTAGGGTAGAACCAGTCTCTACAATATCCACAATCACTTCTGACAGCCCAACAATAGGGGCAAGCTCAATGGAGCCGTTTAATTTGATAATTTCCACTGTCTGATGTTTCTTATTATAAAAATAATTTTTGGCAATTTTGGGATATTTAGTTGCAACACGTATTAATTCATGGTGCTTTAATAATTCTTCCGCCTCTTTTGGCCCGCAGACACACATCCGGCATGCCCCAAATTTTAAGTCCAGCACTTCATAGATATTCCTGGCTTCCTCCAGGATAGTGTCTTTCCCAACTACCCCAATATCGGCAGCGCCATATTCTACATAAGTCGGCACATCCGGCCCCTTGGCAAGGAAAAATTTTAATTTCAGCTCTTCATTGGCAAAAATCAGCTTCCTAGTGCTTTTATCCTTCATCTCGCGGCAGGTAATCCCTATTTTCTCAAAGGCTTCTAAGGTTTGCTTTGCCAGCCTGCCCTTCCCTAATGCAAATGTTAAATATCTCATATCCTCCATGGTGCACCACCTTTTCTATCGAATAAATCGGATGTCCGCCATATGCATGCGCTTTGCATATAACTGGTATTCTTCCTGTGTTTTTTCCTTTTCCCAGAGGACAAGGGACACGGAGGTTCCCTGCCCCCGCAAGGCTTCTGCCTCTTGGATGGCTTCCTTTTGCTTCCCTTCCCCATAGACAACCAATGTCCCATTGCCATTTACTGGGATTTTAATCTTTTGCCTGGACAAAGCTGCCAATAACTGGTCAATAACTACTGCAAACCCAATGGATGGGGCGTCTTTCCCAAAATAATTAAGCAGCCTGTCGTAGCGCCCGCCTTTCACAATAGGTTCCCCGCTTCCAAAGGTATAGCCTGCAAAAATAATGCCCGTATAATAGTGGTAGCTGCTCAGCATGCCAAGCTCAATGGAAATATATTTTTCCACTTTGTAGCATTTGAGCATATCTGCCAATTCCTCCAGCCTGCCTAATGCATGTAAAATGACAGGGTAGCCAGCAGATAAGGTTTTCGCCCGTTTCAGCATTTCTTCCGATATGCAAAGGCTCCCCAGCATAGAAAATAATTCATTTAACTCTTTTGAAAGATGTAAGGAATCCAGTAATTCTTCCACACCAAAGAAATTCTTATTGGAAATCAGCTCAATTAATTCCTGTTCGGTATCTTCCTCCAAATTGGCCGCTTCTTTCAGCCCACGGAAAAAGTCCACATGCCCAACGCCAATCTGGAATTCCCGTAATCCGGCGGCCTTTAACGAATTAACCACAAGGGCAAGGACCTCCGCATCCGCAGCCACTGTATTGTCCCCGATTAACTCTGCCCCAAGCTGCGTGCTTTCCTTTAGCCTGCCCTGGTAACTGTTATTATTAATAAACGTATTGCCCATATAGCAAAGGCGCACCGGAAATTCTTCATCCCCATAATACTTTGCCGCGCACCTTGCGATGGATGGGGTAATATCCGGCCGAAGGACCAATGTGTTCCCTTCCCGGTCAAAAAATTTATACAAATCTTTGGAAGGCGTTGTCCCTATTTCTTTACTGAAAATATCAAAAAATTCAAATGTGGGCGTTTCAATTGCATGATATCCATATTTTTTCAGCAAATGATGCAGGTTTTCCTGCAAAATCAATTTCCGTGCGCATTCTCTATTATAAATATCCCGAACACCCTCTGGCGTATGTAATAATTTCCGTTTCATAACCTATCCTTTCCGCTTGTTCCCAATGCCAGTACTTTAGTATGCTACCACGCTAAAACATGCCTATTATATAGGAAACGCCTGTGTTTGTCAACCGCGTTTTTCCAAATCCTGCTTTAGCAGGTCAAGGTATGGGACCAGCAGCCCCCCTTTGGGTGAAATAAAAAAATCCGGCTCCAGTTCTTCATACCGGAAGCTTTTCCTCCCTCCCCCAATAGACCGGTCCCAAAATTCCATCAGCTTTTGGTAGCGTAGATAGTAGAATTCATTTCTATGGGAATAAAACACAATTAGGAAAGCAATGCCGTCCTGCCGTTCAAACTGCCCCATAAAGCTGATCTGGTGGGCATGGATATTTTGCAACGGGAACGTGTCTGTATGGCATTCCTTAGCGTCAAAGCACACTGGGATCCCTTGCACTGCCCCAATATAGTCCACGGTGCTTTTCTGGTCGAAATACGCCAGGGTGATATGGCGGCTGTCCCTGTCTATCCGCACAGGGGTGATGGGCGTAGGCACCTTCTGGATCAATGCCAGCCCATGCTCTGCATACTTTTCATTGGTAAGGTTAATAAATTCTTCTAATGTGGAGCCTCTAAGGCCTCTGGAGTTCCATGTCGCCATACCTTGTCCACCTCCCCTGTCCCAGCCTGTGGGCTGTTTAATGCCGGATGCTGCCTGAAATAACCAAGCGCCTTTTGGAACACCCCATTGACAGGCGCTTTGAATTCCTTTCCATCCGCAAGCCCCACCCAGCAGGCATGGAGCAGTTGGGAACGCACCTGAAGGGTTTGCAGGCCCCATACATTTGCTTTTCTGTCCCCATATTTTGGATCGCCAAGGATGGGATGCCCCACAGAAGCAAGTTGGGCGCGTATCTGGTGGGAACGCCCAGTTTCCAAGCTTACTTCCAGCAAGGTAAAATCTCCCTGCCCTTTGATAGAAAACCATTCCAACGGGGCATAGGATGTACGGATGTATTTACTGTCAGGGAGCGCTTCTTTTGTGACCGACCCCTGGTTATTCTTCCCGTCTTTTTGCAGCCACCCTTCCAATGTGCGGGGCGTCCGCACTTTTCCACATGCCAGGCAAAGGTAATGTTTCTTTACGGAACGGTCCCCAAGCTGCCTTGCCATGCCCTGCAGCCCTTGCAAGCTTTTCCCGGCAATCAACACCCCAGAGGTATTCCGGTCCAAGCGGTTGCAGATGGAAGGGCGAAATGCCTGCAGCCCAGCTTCTGTAAGCTCTTGCTTCTGCAGCAGGTAGCCAATAATATATTCATTGGCGGAAATATCTGTGGCCTTTGCTTTCTGGGAAAGCATGCCGACAGGCTTATTGATGACAATGATATCTTGGTCCTCATAAATAATATCCAATGGGATGCTGGGATAATTTTTCTGGCTCTTTGAAGGCCGTTTGGAAAATTTGGAAAATGTCTCCTCCGACAGGAATAAGGCCACCTCATCCCCCAAGTTCAGCTTCTTGTCCCCCTCTGCCTTTTGGTTGTTTAACGTTATATTTTTTTTCCGCAGCATTTTGTAAATAAAGCTGCCTGGCGCTTCTGGCAACAGTTTTTTCAGGTATTTGTCAAACCGCTGCCCTTGTTCATTTTTTCCGATTTGAAATTTTTGCATTATTTCCTCCTGCGTTTCGTCCGGCTTCCAGAACTATGGTCCTCACGGGGCTTAATCAGGCAGCCTTTCCCAAACCCTATCAAATCTTTCCGCCCTGATTTTAGCAGCGCTTCTTTCACTAAGCTATAATTTTTGGGGTTCCGGTATTGGATTAATGCACGCTGCATAGCTTTCTCGTGCGGGTTTTTTGCCACATATACAGGTTCCATCGTCCGTGGGTCTAATCCCGTGTAATACATGCATGTGGAAATGGTGGAGGGGGTGGGGTAAAAATCCTGCACCTGTTCTGGCATATACCCTAAGTCCCGTAAAAATTCTGCAAGCTCCACCGCCTCCTGCAGCCTGGAACCAGGATGGGAGGACATCAGGTAAGGCACAAGGTACTGTTTCTTGCCTAATTTCTTGTTCATTGCCTCATATTCCCCAACAAATTTATGGTAAGCTGCTGCTTTTGGCTTGCCCATATAGCGCAATACCTGGTCAGAAATATGCTCTGGCGCCACCTTTAACTGCCCGCTGACATGGTGGCTGCACAACTCTTTTAAAAAAGTGCGGTCTGGGTCTGCCAATAAGTAGTCAAACCGGATGCCAGAACGGATAAATACCTTTTTGACCCCAGGAAGCCCACGGAGTTTTTTCAGCAGCGACAAATAGTCTTTATGGTCAGCCTTTAGGTTTTTGCAAGGTTCTGGGAACAGGCATTGTTTCTTAGCGCAAACGCCGTCGGTCCGCTGCTTGTTACAGGCAGGGAATCGGAAATTGGCGGTAGGCCCGCCCACATCATGGATATACCCTTTAAAATCCTTATCCTTAATCAGGGCTTTTGCTTCTTTTACTAGGGATTCCTGGCTCCTTGCCTGGACAATGCGCCCCTGGTGGAAGGTCAGGGCGCAGAAATTGCAGCCCCCAAAACAGCCCCGGTTGCTGGTAAGGCTGAATTTCACCTCAGAAATGGCAGGCACGCCCCCAAGCGGCCCATAAGATGGGTGGCAGCCCCGCATATAAGGCAACTCATACACATCATCTAATTCCTGCTGTGACAGCGGCCTAGACGGGGGGTTTTGCACCACATAAACCTGGTTCGGGTATTCTTCTACCAAGCGTTTCCCAGAATACGGGTCGGTATTGCAGTACTGGAGGTAAAAGCTTTGGGCATAAGTTTTTTTCTTTTGCTGCACTTCTTCAAATTTAGGCAGGAATATGGCGTCATAGATATCTTCTTTTTTCCGGGTTTTGTAAACCGTCCCCTCTACAAAGCTGATGTCGCCCACTGCAATGCCGCTGTCCAATGCCTCTGCAAGCCCAAGGACGCTGCGTTCCCCCATGCCATACATTAAAATGTCTGCCCCGCTGTCCAGCAAAATGGACCGTTTTACCTTATTGCTCCAATAGTCATAGTGGGCAAGCCTGCGAAGGCTTGCCTCCACGCCGCCAATCAGTATAGGGGTTTCCTTAAAGGTCTGGCGGATTAGATTCCCATAGACAATAGTTGCATAATCCGGACGTTTCCCCATAACCCCTCCCGGGGTGAAGGCATCCTGCTCCCGGCGGCGTTTGGAAACACTGTAATGGTTCACCATAGAATCCATATTCCCACCGCTGATTAAAAATGCCAGCCTTGGCTCCCCATAAATCGCGATGCTGCCTTTCTGTTTCCAATCTGGCTGGGAAATAATGCCCACGGTGTACCCATGGGCTTCCAGCAGGCGGCTAATAATGGCATGCCCAAAAGAAGGGTGGTCTACATAGGCATCCCCAATCACATATACAAAATCAAGCTGCGTAATCCCACGCCGCCGCATATCCTCCCTGCAAATGGGCAAAAACTCCTGTTCCATACTTCCTCCAACCTCAATTAAGCGAAAATTTCATGGTAATCCGTAATATAATAATCTGCCAGCCTCCGTTTTTCTTCCTGTTGCCCAATGGAAAATTCATCTTCCACGGCGCATACCCGCATCCCAGCGTTTTTTCCGGCAAGGATCCCCATTGGCACATCCTCAAACACTAAACAGCGGCAGGGGTCCACCCCAAGGCGGCTCGCCGCTTCCAGGTACACATCCGGCGCAGGCTTCCCCCGCTCCACTTCACAGGCTGTGACAATTTCTTGTATGTAGTCTTCAAAATGGAGGGATTTCGCCACCGCCCCCACCAATTCCCTGGAATTGCTAGTGGCAATCCCAACGGGGATCTGCTGTCTCCTGCAATGCTGCAAAAACCGTTTTGCCCCAGGCTTAAAATGCACTTCGTATGTATATTTTTCTATTGCCATCCGGTTCCATATTTCTTTTAATTCCTCTACGCTCTCAGAAAGGTGGAATAATTTTTTGGTGTAAGCCGCTGTTTCTGTAAAGCTCATCCCTTCAATTTCCTGTTGGTAAGTGTCTGGAAGCGTAAGCCCCCGCTGCTCTAAGAATTCCACATCAATGTCATGCCACAGCCACATGGAATCCACCAACGTCCCGTCTAAATCAAAAATAACGGATTGTATCTGTTCTAACATGACGTCCTGCTCCTTTTTACCGAATCAAAATATTCCAGCCCATACCCGCTTGGCCTGTTCGCTGTCAAAAATCCAATCATGGTATTTTTGGTATCCTCAAAGGGGTCGTCCCCATCCTGGGAGGGTTCCTTTGTTTCCTTTTTTCCCTCTGACTTACTGTCTCCTAGCCGCCCTTCCCCTGAGCCTGGCGCTATGGCTTCCTGGCTGGCTGCATCTTTCTTTTCAGTTGGATTGGCTACAGCATCGCTATTTTTTTCCTTCACTTTCTCGGTGGCCTCTTCTTGCGTCTGGAGGTTTTGGTATTTTGCTGTTTTCGTAAATGCAATGTGGGCTTTCTGGATTCCCATAACTTTTTTCAGCAGCTTTTCTATCAGCCCAAGTTTTTTCTGCTCAGGGATTACCGGATTGTTGGAAACTTTTTTCATCTCTGCCAGGAATCCCCCCATTTTATTTAATTTCAGCTTATCCACATCTTCTTTTGTCTTACAAGATTTTAATTGCTTTTTATAGGCTTCCTTTTCCTGGCGGATTTCTTGATATTCTTTGTAGGCCTCTGGGTTGCTTTGCTTTAGGTATTCCTCTTCTTCTGGGGTTAAGCCTTCCCCAGATTTCAATTTTGCGTCAATGGACGCCATTTGGCTGCTCTCCCTCATCTTCTGGGCATCTTCCCGATATTGCTTAATTTGGCGTACCATTGGGTCCATATCTGCCAGGCGTTTCTGCTGTTGGCGTTCTTTTCTCTCTATTTTTTTCTGGGTTTGCTGGCCCAAGCCCGAGATATGCAATTCTTTTTGCACTTTCCCTGATACGTTTACTTCAGGCTTTAGGTTCCCTGGCTTATCAAATTTATCCTGTGGCGCTGCTGATATCGTCAACATATGCCCATCCCCTTTCAAACTCTTTCGCCCTAGTTTTCCGCTTTGCCTTGCGCTTTCCTCTTTGGCCTGCAGGAACAGCCAATGCCAAGGCCACCCTGGCCGATATGGCAGGACACGCCCATGGAAAGGTGGTCGCTTAACACCTCCATGCCTGGGAACGCTTCCTGGATTTCCTTCAGCCACCCTTCCGTAGTTTCCTTAGAGGCGCTGGAAGCGGCAAGAAGGTATGCTTCCCCATTTTTATGCCATTCCCGGAACGTGGTTTCCAAGTCATGCTTCATAGCCTCTATCATTGTTTTCCTTGCCCGGGAAAACCCATGGCATTTCTTATAAGTGTCCAAAGTCCCTACATCAAACTTTAATACAGGTTTAATATTTAATACTGTCCCTAATGCAGCAGTGGCTGGGGAAATTCTCCCGCCCCGTTTTAAATGCTCCAGTGTTTCCACCCCTACATAAATTACCATTTTGTCCCTGGATCCCTCCAGGATTTCTTTGATTTCTGGCGCAGTGTAGCCTTCCGCTACCAGCTCTAGCGCATCCAATACCGAACGGTGCAGCGCGGTGGACACCCTTCCATTGTCAACCACAAAAACCTTGCCTTTATAGGGAGGCTCCTGCGCCATAGCCAAAGCGGCGGCGCAAGAGCCGCTTAGCCCGCTGCTGATAGGGATATAGACAATCTGCCCATAATCCTTAAGCCCTTTATCCCACAATTCCATCACATCTGCCGGGGAAGGCTGGGACGTGGCAACTTCATTGCATGACCCAAGCTTCTGGAAAAATTCTTCCCTGGACAAATCCACATCTTCATAGTAACACTCATTGTCAAAGTAAAAAGGCATGGGCAGCACCATAATGCCAAGCTTTTTTGCCTGCTCTTGTGTAATGCCGCTATGGCTGTCTGTAATCACTCCAATTTTTTTCATCATTACCTCCTTATCTTTTGCAATTCTGTATCTGTCAATGGGCGGTATTCCCCGGGGCTTAAAGACTCATCCAGTTCCAAACCTCCCATAGAAACACGTTTTAAACACAGAACCTCGTTCCCAACTGCCTCAAACATCCGTTTGACCTGGTGGAATTTCCCTTCTGTAACCGTAAGCTCCACCTGTGCAGTGGGCAAGCCTTCCCCTGGCAGTGGGGCAAGCTTTGCCGGACGGGTTGGCTTTGCCTCCCCAATGTCGATCCCTTGGGCAAACTGTGCAATGTCCTCTTCTGTTACAGGGTTCAATACTTCCGCATAATATGTCTTTGGGACATGCTTTCCAGGGGCAAGCAGGTTGTGGGACAAGGCGCCGTCATTCGTGATAAGGAGAAGCCCTTCTGTGTCTATATCCAGCCTGCCTACCGGAAACAAGCCTTTCCTCCTGTTCTCTGGAAAATAGTCCAGGACTGTCTTGTGGCAGTTGTCAGTAGTTGCGCTGACACAGCCTTTCGGTTTATAGAACAGATAATATTCATACTGCGCATATGGGATGCTTTGCCCTTGGAAGGACACAACATCTTCCCCTGGCGTTACTTTTTGTTCTGGGCCTGCTGAGAATTCCCCATTGACTGTTACCTGTTTTCTGCGAATGTGCTGTTTTACCTGGCTGCGGGTCCCAACCCCCATATCTGCAAGGTATTTGTCAAGCCTGATTTGCATATCCTGCCCCTTTCCTTTCTGGTGTTATGTAAACTGATAATGCAACCGTTTTTTCTCCAGCCATTTCAATATCCAATATGGGTTTACGCTGAGTTCTTCCCCAGTTTCATCATTAATATAAATCCCAAGATGGAGGTGGACCGCAAATTTCCCAGTGGTCCCTTCCGCGCCATATCCACTGTCCCCCATAAAGCCCAGCAACTCCCCTGCTTTTACCACATCCCCTTCTTTGAACTCCCTGGCGTAGTCGTTGAGGTGGGCATAATAAAAATATCCGCCGCTGGGGGAACGTATGCCAATACGGTATCCGCCTAATTTCAGCCATCCCACCTTTTCCACCGTGCCATCTGTGATGCTAAGGACAGGGTAATGCCCACGCGCATTGAAAGACGCCATAATATCTGTCCCTTCATGCCCCCGGTTCCCGCCAAAGCTCCGGTCAAACATCCAGGAATTTTCAAAAGATACCACAATGGAGCTGTCGGCTTTTGACAACGGAATGGGGAAATATTCCAAATCTTCCCAAACTGCCTGTTCCGCCTTTGCCAGTTCCCTGGTTCTGGATGCCTGATATCCATACAATAGCTCTAGGTAACTGTCCAACTCCTTCTGCCCATCCTTTTCTGTGCATAGGTATCCAAGAAGGTAATCGTACCTGGAATAGCCGGAATCTTTTTCATAACTGCAAAAAGACTCATACAACTCTGCCGGGACTTCCTGTTGGCGTAGGAGTTCTTTGGTATCTTCCCCAACCAAAAGATGGGTGGCCTTCGCAACCTTCTGCAAACGCCCTATAAGCGTAGTGGCAAAGCAGACGGCTGCTGTAAGCGCCAATAACCATACCTGTTTTTTCATATTCTCCTTTACTACTTAGAACGTTTTAAAAATTCTAGAATTAATTTCCAGACTTTTTGTGTGGAGGAAATGCTTAAGCGTTCCTTTGGCGTATGGATATCATAATTATTTGGGCCAAAGGAGATACAGTCAAGCCCTTCGATTTTCCCTGAGAAAATCCCGCATTCCAACCCTGCATGGATTGCCTGCAATTTTGGCTCCTCCTGGAATAAATCCCTGTAAGTTTCCGCCATCAGTTCCCGCATAGGGGAATTCGCCTGGTATTCCCAGGCAGGGTAATCCCCCTTCACCACGACTTCCCCTCCCAAAAATTCCGTAATAAAAATAAGCTGTCCTGTCAATTCATATTTCCTGCTGGTTACGCTGCTCCTTACGGAAAAACACAGCAGGCATGTATCTTCCTCTAGTTTAAGGATTCCTGGGTTTAAAGATGTCTCCACTAACCCGTCAATGTCTGAACTCATATGCTGCACGCCCCAGGGCATGGTACGGAGCATAAATAAAACCTTTATCAAAGAGGGGGCATCCAACGCCTTTACAGATTTCTCCCCTAAGCTATTGCAGCATACCTGGACCCCTGGGTCAGACCCTTGGTATTCATGTTTTAAAACTTGATTTAATATTTCAATTTTATCTATCAATTCCTGGCTTTTCGTTTCTTTTGGAAGCAAAATGGCAGCCATCGCCTCCCTGGGGATAGCGTTGTCCTTTAAACCTCCAAAAAGAGCAGTAAGGGAAAATGGAAGCGCTTGGTGGATTTCATACAGCACCCTTCCAAGAAGCATCACGGCATTCCCGCGCTCTTTATGGATTTCACTGCCGGAATGCCCACCCTGCAGCCCTGCCACTTTAATTTCGTAAAGGCTGCCTTCTTCCTGTATCCATGAAACAGGGATTTGGCAATCGGCCTGAAGCCCCCCTGCGCAGCTAGTAAGGAAAATCCCTTCTTCGTCGGAATCAATGTTTAACAGTTTTTTCCCTTTCAGCATAGACAGGTCAATGGACTGTGCGCCCAACAAGCCAATTTCTTCATCCACAGTAAATACAGCCTCCAAAGGCGGGTGGGGCAGCGTGCCATCTTCTAAGATTGCCAGCATATATGCCACTGCAATCCCATCGTCCCCGCCCAGGGTAGTCCCTTCTGCTTTTAAAAAATCGCCGTCTACATATAAGTTCAGGCCGTCCTTTTCAAAGTCAATCTCCACCTGGCTCTCTTTTTCACATACCATATCCATATGCCCCTGGAGTATCATTGGTTCTGATTTCTCATAGCCTTTTGACCCATCTTTAAAAATCACTACATTGTTGTTTTCATCCTGAATCCATTTTAAATGATGTTCTTTCGCAAATGCCACGCAGTAGTCACTGATTAATTTTGTATTTCCGGAACCATGGGGGATTTTGCTGATTTCCTCAAAAATTGCAAATACCCTGCTTGGTTCCAATTGACTGCAAACTCCCATAATAACCTCCTGTTTTGGTATATTTATTTTATTGCTTCATACAATAAACTATGAAAAAAATTGTATATATCATTGTCTTAATTGCGTTTTTAAGTTATATTTTAATATTTCCAGCCGAGGCTGTAAGCGCCGCCGCAGTCGGCTTAAACCTGTGGTTTGAGAAAATGCTGCCAACTTTGCTCCCCTTTGCCATCCTCTCTTACATATTAATCCATTCTGGAATCCTAGACAGCTTTGCCCAGGCGCTCCATTGCCTGCTCAAGGATGTATTCCCGGTTAGCAGCGCAGGCATCTACCCGCTTGTCGCCGGGCTGTTGTTTGGATTCCCCATGGGCAGCAAAATTACGGCAGACCTGGTAAGCGCAGGCAAAATGACAAAAGACGAAGGGCAACGGCTGTTTTGTGTCTGCAACAATATTAGCCCAATGTTTATTGCCAGCTTTATCTTAAACGACTGCCTGGGAAGGCCAGACTTAAGGGTTGCAACTTACCTAATCCTGTATACGCCGCCGCTTGCCCTGTATATGGCATTAAACAGAAACCGTTCCTTCTGCCCGCCAAAGGCTCCTGCCCTTTCCCTGAAATCTAAAAAAACGACATCCATGAGCTTTCAAATCATAGATGCCGGCATTATGAACGGATTTGAAACATTGGCAAAACTTGGCGGCTACATTATTATTTTTGCAATCCTGGCGCAAATGTCCATGCTGCTGCCTGTACCAAGCCAAATTGGGAAATGCCTAATCATTGGGTTTACAGAAATCACCAATGGTATTTCCTACACTGCCAGGCAGGGTATGGAATTTCAAATTGCATATCCGCTGATGGTGGCATATACTGCTTTTGGCGGATTGTCAGGGTTTGCCCAGACAGCTTCTATGGTAAAAGAAGCTGGGTTCTCCATGGCCCCTTATTTCCTGATAAAAATTTTCCAGACGATTTCGGCGGTCGCCCTGGCATTGCTCTTTCTCTGTTAATAACTATATTTCTGTAACCTGAAGCTCTGCGCTCTTGCCTCCCTCTGCCTTCGCCTGGGCAGAGTTTGGTTCTTCCACATCCGGGGACAGCTCCACACGGTTGGCGCTCACCAAATCGTAGCATTCCTGCAGGGAATGCAGCAGATTATCCGACCGAGCCTTTGTAGTCTCTATGGCATTGCCAATAATATCTTCCAGGCTCTTTAACACATTGTCTGTATATTGTATCGCCCCATAACGGATGTTGTTTGCATCATTTGTGGCATTGTCCAGAATCTCCTGGGCCTGGTTGGTGGCAATCAGCACCACTTCGTTCGCCTGGGCATACGCTTGCTGCATAATCTGGTGTTCGCTGATTAGCGCAGTAGTCTGCACTTCCGCCTGGGCGATAATGGCGTCCGCCTTTGCCTGGGCGTCTGCCAATATCCGTTCCTGGTTGCTGATTACCTTTTGGTAACGCTTGATTTCATCTGGCGTTTTCCTCCTAAGCTCTGACAGTAAATCTTCCAGTTCATCTTTGTTTACCACAATTTTTGTATTGGAAAGGGGCTGATATTTACAGTTTTCAATATAGTCCTCTATCTCATCAATAATCTGCTCAATCCTGCTACTCATATTATGTAACGCTCCTTATATTCAGCTATATTTTGCATAAATCCTGTCTATAAGCCGCTCCGGTACAAAATGGGAAATATCCCCTCCATAGGAAGCAACCTCTTTTACGATTGTAGAGCTTAAATAGGCATATTCCAGGCTGGTGGTTAAAAATACAGTGTCAATCTGTGAATTTATAATCCGGTTTGTTTGGGCAATCTGAAGCTCATATTCAAAATCAGTGACTGCCCGAAGCCCACGGACGATAACGGAAGCATCCACTTCCCTGGCATAATCAATCAAAAGCCCGTTGAAAGACGTAATCCTGATATTCGGGATGTGGCCCGATATCTCTTCTAACATACTAACACGTTCCTCCACAGAAAACAACGGATTTTTTGCACTATTAATTAAAATTGCCACTACCAGTTCGTCCACCATTTTTGCAGAACGCTCAATCATATCAATGTGCCCGAAGGTCACCGGGTCAAAGCTGCCCGGGTAAATTGCTCTTTTCATCTTTCTCCCCCATCGCCTGCTTTGTAAACCTCAAAAACACATGTTTATTGGTTTTGTAAGCTTTTTCTCTTGTAATGGCATATCCCAACCCCTCTGCAGGTGATAACTCTGTATCCAAAGACGTCTCTACTACAATCAGGGAACAATCCGTAATCAGGGATGATTTCGCCAATACTTGTAAAAGATTGAGTTCCAACCCTTTTCCATAAGGAGGGTCCATAAATACAAGTTCAAATGGCTCCTGCCCTTCCATACGGCTGATAGCCAGGGAAGCGTCCTGCAAAAGGAGCGTGCAGCGCTCAGACAGCTTTGTGAAGCGCATATTTTCTTCAATGCAGGACGCCGCTTTCTTATTGTTTTCTACAAATACCGCAGCCTTAGCCCCACGGCTTACGGCCTCAAGCCCCATTTGCCCAGTCCCTGCAAATAAATCCAGGAACCGGCATCCAGGCAATTCAGGGTTCAATATATTGAAAAGAGTCTCTTTTACCCGGTCCGTGGTGGGCCTGGTATCCATCCCGGGGACTGTCTTTAAAGGGAGCCTCCGGGCGCTTCCTGCTATTACCCTCATCCTTTCACCTCATCTAAAATTACTTTCCGAAGCAGTGTCAATGTATTTGCCACAGCATACTCCCTGATTTTGCTGCGGCTTCCACTGTATAGGTTTTTCTCTATGTAAACGTTGCCTTTGCAGTAGCATCCTGTATATACAAGCCCTACTGGCTTCTCTTCTGTGCCGCCGCCAGGCCCTGCAATCCCGGTTACAGATATGCAGATGTCCGCGCCTGCAGCTTCTGCCCCTCCTTTTGCCATTTCTGCGGCAGTCTGCGGGCTGACTGCGCCATAAGCGGTTAAGGTTCCATGGGAAACCCCCAGCAGTTTTTCCTTTGCCTCATTGGAATAAGTGATATACCCTTCCTTTAGGCTTCCAGAAATCCCTGGGACATTGACAAGCCTGCCGGCTAAAAGCCCGCCCGTGCAGGATTCTGCCGTTGCGACTGTAAGGCGGTGTTCCTCCAAAAGCCTTGCCACAGCCTGTTCTAACGTCACTAAAGGGTCGTCTGTGTACACACAATCCCCAAACCGGCGTTTCAACTCTTCTTCCACCGGGGCAATTAGGGAAAACGCCGCCTTTTCATCCTCTGCCTTGGCTGTGATGCGAAGATGCACTTCCCCTGTCTTGGCATAAGGGGCTACAGTTGGGTTCTGCTGCCCATTGATTAAGTCCAAAATTTTTGTCTCTGCAGCGCTCTCCCCTATCCCGCAAAGTTTTATCATTTTCGAGCAGATTATCTCAGGCTGCAGGCTGCGCAGGTATGGGTATACCTGCTCCTCAAACATAGGGATTAACTCGTTTGGCGGCCCTGGAAGGAGGATCATGCGGGTATCCCCGTCCTCCATAATAATCCCTGGCGCCGTCCCATTAGGGTTATAAAGCACTTTGCATCCTTGAGGCACCATGGCTTGCTTCCAGTTGTTTTCTGTAATGGCATGCCCGCGCTTTGCCATGCATGCTTCAATTTCTTCCCTTGCCCTCGCATCTTCCACCATCTCTTTGCCCATGGCTTCTGCCGCGGTTTCTTTTGTCAAATCATCCTGGGTAGGCCCAAGCCCCCCAGATAAGATAATCACATCCGAACGTTCCTTTGCCATATGGAGCAAATGCCCAAGCCGCCCGGCATTGTCCCCAACCACGCTTTGGTAATACATGGACAGGCCAAGCATCGCGCATTTTTCAGAAATAAAAGCTGCATTTGTATTCACGATATTTCCCAGCAATAGCTCTGTCCCTACACAAATTAATTCTACCGTCATCGTTTCTCATCCTTCTCTCTTGTTCCAGGAAATTATTTCTGTTCTTTCAGAACATCTTTGTTTTTGGCAATGTAATCAATCAATGACACCAAGGTAAGTATCAATGCAACATAAGTAACGATGGTTGCGCAGATTTGATAGGCCCCATTGTCAAAATTTAAAATCAGCATCACTATCATGGCCATCTGGAATGTAGTTTTGAATTTCCCCCAATAGCTCGCTGCAATTACAATCCCATTGTCGGAAGCAACCAGGCGGAAGCCGCTGATAATAAATTCCCGGCTGATAATGATAATGGATATCCATGCCGCAAGGCTTCCCTGGGAGGTCAAACAGATCAATGCGGACGCTACCAGCAGTTTATCAGCTAAGGGGTCCATAAATTTCCCGAAATTTGTCACCAGCCCATACTTTCTTGCAATTTTCCCATCCAGCAAATCCGTAAGGCTCGCAATGACAAAAAGAACCACAGACGCGTACATTCCAGCTTCCCCTAATCCTGGAACCAGCATACATGCCACAAAGGGAATGATTAAAACCATCCTTAATATTGTTAATTTATTTGGTAAATTCATACGACCACCTCTCCTATCAAATCATATCCATATGCTCCCGTTACGTTTACCTTCACAAAGTCGCCAGTGACCAGCGTTTCCTCTGTATTTACAAAAATGTAGCCGTCAATTTCTGGCGCATCCCGGTAGGTCCTGCCTATATAGGCATTCTCCCCATCTACCTTCCCTTCCACCATGACCCACAGCTCTTGCCCTGCCATCCCATCATTTTTATCAAAAATGATTTCCTCTTGCAGTTCCATAATTTCTTCTTTCCAGACAGATTTCTGGTACTCCTCTACCTGGTCTGGGAATTCCGCCGCAATTGTCCCTTCTTCTGGAGAATACGTGAACGCCCCTAGGCGGTCAAACTCCACTTCATTGAGGAATTGCATTAATTCTTCATGCATTGGCTGGGTTTCCCCTGGGAAACCGCAAATCAACGTGGTACGAAGCGTAATGTCTGGGATTTCTTCTTTGAGGTATGCAATTTTCTGCCTTAATTCTTCCTTGGTTGTGCGCCGCCCCATCCGTTTTAAAAGGCCGTCGTTGATATGCTGGATTGGCATATCCAGGTAATGGCATACTTTTTTGTTCCGTTTTATGGATTGGACCAGCTCACCATAAATTTCCTCTGGATAACAGTACAGGATGCGGATCCACTGGATCCCTGGGATTTTATTCAATTCATCCAGCAGCTTATGCAGGGATTTCTCCCCATACAGGTCCACGCCATACAGCGTTGTCTCCTGCGCCACCAAGATCAATTCTTTTACCCCCTGGCTTGCAAATTCTTTTGCCTGCGCCAAAAGCTCTTCCATAGGGACGCTGCGGTAACGGCCGCGGATTTTTGGGATAATGCAGTATGTGCAGCATTTATTGCACCCTTCTGCAATTTTCAAATGGGCATAATGCCCGCCTGTGGTCAGGGAACGCCTGGCATCCATTTGGGGCATCGTCCCTAAAGGCTGGTACAATTCGTAAGGGTTCCCTTTTTGCGCCTCTTCCAATGCCGCTACAATCTCACCATAAGAATTAGTCCCAAGGACCGCGTCTACCTCCGGAATTTCCTTGATAATCTCACTGCGGTAGCGCTCTGCCAGGCATCCAGTGACAATCAACGCCTTACAGCTTCCAGCATTCTTGTATTCGGCCATTTCCAGGATGGTATTGACGCTTTCCTCTTTTGCGTCATTGATAAAACAGCAGCTATTGATAATGATTGCCTGCGCTTTCCCTTCTTCATTGGTGAACGTATGCCCGGCGTCCCTTAACGCCCCGATCATATATTCCGTATCTACCAGGTTCTTGTCACATCCAAGTGACACAAACAAAATTTCCATGTTTTCTCCATTCTCTTCCCTGTGGCAGGACGTTTGCCAGCGACAGGGCAAGCAGCCGCGCCCTCGCGGGTATTCCATTGTAAAACTTTAATATAAGATTACCACACCATCCTGCAACTTCTCAGGACAGTGTGGTAAAATCCATACTTATGGAGCCTTCCTGGCTCCACAAGGTACGTTCTTAGATTTCCGTATCCTCATCAAAATCCCCGTCTAAGCCTTCTTCTGGCTTTTCTTCCAAATTTTCTTCTTCCCCTACAATTTTGACCTTGCTGTTGTACAGCTCTTCCACTGCAATGGAAAATGGCTTTTTGTTGGAGGGGTTGTCTATCAAAGGTTCTTCTCCCCCAATAATCTGCCTTGCCCTCTTTGCAGTTGCAAGGACAATAGAGTAACGGCTGTTCACAACTGGCTCCTCACCAATTTCAACATCGCTGTTCACAACCTTCATTAAATCTGTGTAAGATGGATGCAGCATCATAATTATCATTCTCCTTTCACAAAGCTTTCCAGCTCTGCCTTTATTGATGTAATTAATGCATGGTTCCTTGCCGCACGGGCATGTTCATTCTGTATGATTTCATGAACCTGCTGGACGCATGCATCCAGCGAGCCATTTACAATTAAGTAGTCATACTTGTGGGCATACTGGGCTTCCTGGCAGGCGCGGCTTAAACGTGAGGCAACCGTAGCCTCATCTTCTGTCCCACGCTCCATTAGCCGCCTTTTTAACTCTGCCGCGCTTGGCGGCGTAACAAAAAGCAGCAAGGCGCCAGGGTAAGATTCCTTCACCTTCCATGCCCCATGGACTTCTATTTCAAGGATAACATCTTTCCCTTGCCCTAACTGCTGTACAACATAATCCTTAGGAGTCCCATAATAGTGGTCGACATACTGGGCATATTCAATCAATGTACCTTTTGCTATCATGGATTCAAATTCTTCCTGCGACACAAAGAAATACTCCCTCCCATGCGCTTCCTCCTGCCTGGGGGCCCTGGTAGTCGCTGATATGCTCAATGCATAGGCATCTGGGTACTCTGCCAGCAACCGTTTCATTATGGTCCCTTTCCCTGCACCAGAGAAACCGGAAATAATAATTAAAATTCCTGTTCTGTCTTTCATATGCGCCTGCTTTCTGCCTGGGCCAGGCCCCTACTCTATATTTTGGATCTGTTCCCGGACTTTCTCAATATCTGTTTTCAAATTAATGGCAATGTCAGAGACGGTAAGGTCATTTGCCTTGGAAAGTATGGTATTTGCCTCCCGGTTCATCTCCTGGGCAATAAAATCCAGCTTCCTGCCTACGCTGCCCCCCATAGCCAGCGTATCCTTGGCGCTTGCAATATGGCTCTTTAGGCGCACTGTCTCTTCATCTGTGCAAATCCGGTCTGCAAAAATGGTGACTTCCGTCAAGATCCGGCTCTCATCTGCCTGGGCGCCTGCCAAAAGCTCATTCACTTTATCTGTCAGCTTTTGTCGGTACTCGCTTAAAATCTCAGGGGAACGTTTTTCAATCTGCCCCACATACCCTGACATTGCATCCAACTTCCCAAACAAGTCATTTCGCAGCTTCTCCCCTTCCTGCACCCTGGATTCCACAAACTGCTCTGCGGCGCCTGTCACTGCCCGTTCCAAAACCTTCCAGAGTTCCTTTTCATCCAGCGTCCGCGCTTCCATGGTAATGACTTCTGGACGTTTGGAAAGCTCACAGGCATCCAACGCAAACGGGATGGAAAATTCATCTGCAGCTTGGCGGATATATTTGACATATTCCTCCGCCAGGCCATGGTTGTATTTCAAATTTATCTGGTTTTCCGTAAAATCTTCATAATTGATATAGACGTCCACTTTGCCGCGCTGGACATAATCTTTCAGGAGATTGCGGATTGCATTTTCAAAAGAATATAATTTCTTTGGCATCTTAATGGCAATATCCAGGTACCTGTGGTTTACCGACTTCATTTCTACGGTAACCTGGTATGTGCTTTCTGTAACCTCACAGCATCCGAAGCCGGTCATACTTTTTATCATAAGAACCTCCTGTATGCATAGATACACGTATTATAAATCAATTCCCAAAATTAGTCAATTAAGAATTGATCCCTGCATGCAGTTTCTGCAGTGGCTGCACTTCGCTGCTGCCATGCTTTTTCAAGGAAAGTATGCCGCTGATGGTAGCCTTTGCCGCTGCTGTGGTGGTCATATAAGGTACTTTTTTCTTGATGGCTGCCTTACGCAGATAACTGTCGTCCTCCTTGCGTTCCTGCCCAACAGGGGTATTGATAATCAGGTCAATCTTCCCATTTGTAATAAGGTCCAGCATATTGGGCCTGCCTTCCTTAAGCTTATTGGTCATTTCCGCCTCAATCCCTGCCTCCTGTATTAATTTGCAGGTATGCTTAGAAGCGATAATATGGAACCCTGCCTTAGCAAAATCCTTGGCAAGCCCCACCACTTCCGGCTTGTCCCGGTCGCTGACGGAAATCAGCACAGTGCCTTCCAGCGGAAGCTTCATCTGGGTTGCCTCCTGCGCCTTATAAAAAGCTTCCCCATAAGAGGCGGAAAGGCCAAGGACTTCCCCAGTAGAGCGCATTTCTGGCCCTAACACCGGGTCCACCTCCTGGAACATATTAAAGGGGAACACTGCCTCTTTCACCCCATAATATGGGATATCTTTCTCTTTTAGGCCTGGGACAGGGGATTGCCGTCCAGTCAGCTCTGAGGTAATAATCTCGATCGCCAAAGGCACCATACGGATGTTGCACACCTTAGACACCAAAGGCACGGTGCGGGAGGCGCGTGGGTTTGCCTCCAATACAAACACTTTGCCGTTCTCAATGGCATACTGCATGTTCATTAACCCTTGGACATGCAATTCCTCTGCTATTTTCCTGGTGTATTCCTTAATCGTCTCCACATTCTCCTCAGAAATATGCCTGGACGGGATAATGCATGCTGAATCCCCAGAATGGACCCCTGCAAGCTCAATATGCTCCATCACTGCCGGCACAAACGCATGGCGCCCATCGCTGATGGCGTCCGCCTCGCATTCCGTTGCATGCCCTAAGAAACGGTCAATCAAAATTGGGCGGTCAGGGGTGACCCCTACTGCTGCATCCATGTACCCTGCCATGCTCTGCGCGTCATAGACCACTTCCATGCCCCTCCCTCCAAGGACATAGGAAGGCCGCACCATTACTGGGTAGCCAATGCCTTCTGCAATTTCCAACGCTTCCTCCACATTTACCGCCATCCCGGATTCCGGCATAGGGATATTGAGTTTTTCCATCATGGCGCGGAATAAGTCACGGTCTTCTGCCAGGTCTATGACAGACGGGGCGGTGCCTAAAATCTTCACGCCGTTCTTTTCTAGGTCCGCCGCAAGGTTTAACGGGGTCTGCCCGCCAAATTGGGCGATCACGCCTACCGGCTTCTCCTTCTTGTAAATACTTAAGACGTCCTCAAGCGTCAACGGCTCAAAGTACAATTTGTCAGAAGTGTCATAATCTGTGGAAACCGTCTCAGGGTTGCAGTTGACAATAATAGTCTCAAAGCCAAGCTTTTTCAATGCGAGGGAGGCATGGACGCAGCAATAGTCAAATTCAATCCCCTGCCCAATCCGGTTCGGGCCGCCCCCAAGGATCATAATCTTAGGCTTCCCATCCGTGACCAAGTTCTTATCTGGCGCATTATAGGTGGAATAATAGTAGGCGTTGTCCTTCGTCCCGCTTACATGGACCCCTTCCCAGGCTTCCTCCACCCCTAATGCAATGCGCCTTTCCCTCACTGCGTCTTCTGTGATTTCTAAAATCTGGCTTAAATATTTATCGGAGAACCCATGTTTCTTAGCGGAAACCAAGGCTTCATCCGATGGGAGCTGGCCTTTGCCTGCAAGGAGGGCTTCCTCCTCTTCCACCAGTTCCTTCATCTGCCCTAAGAAATAATGCTTCACTTTTGTGGCTTCATGAACCTCCTCTAAGGTTGCCCCTTTACGGAGCGCTTCATATATTATGAAATAGCGTTCGCTGGAAGGGGTGATTAAAAGCTTTAACAGCTCTTCTTTGGGCTTCATGCCAAAATCTTTGGCATGGCCCAGCCCATAACGCCCTGTTTCCAGGCTGCGGATGGCTTTCTGGAAGGCTTCCTTAAACGTCTTGCCAATGCTCATAACCTCCCCGACTGCCCGCATCTGCGTGCCAAGCTTATCCTCCACCCCTTTAAATTTCTCAAATGCCCAGCGGGCAAATTTAATTACCACATAGTCCCCATCTGGCACATACTTGTCCAGCGTCCCATATTTCCCGCATGGGATATCCGCCAGCGTAAGCCCTGTGGCAAGCATAGCGGAAACCAGCGCGATGGGGAAGCCTGTCGCCTTTGACGCCAAAGCAGAGGAACGGGAAGTCCTTGGGTTGATTTCTATAATGATATCACGGTCTGTCTTTGGGTCGTGGGCCCACTGCACATTGGTGCCGCCAATCACCTGGATCGATTCCACAATTTTATAGGACTTCTCCTGCAGGCGTTTCTGGACCTCTTGTGATATGGTGAGCATTGGGGCGGAACAGAAAGAATCCCCAGTATGCACCCCAAGGGGGTCGATATTTTCAATAAAGCAGACGGTAATCATATTGTTGTCCGCATCGCGCACCACTTCAAGCTCCAGTTCCTCCCAGCCCAGAATGGATTCCTCCACCAGCACCTGCCCTACCAGGCTTGCCTGCAGCCCCCTGGCACATACGGTTTTCAGCTCTTCTACATTATAGACAAGCCCGCCGCCGGCGCCGCCCATGGTGTAGGCTGGGCGCAGGACGACAGGGTACCCAAGTTTGTCCGCAATCCCCATAGCCTCTTCTACAGAATACGCCACTTCACTTCTGGCCATCTCAATCCCAAGCCTGTCCATGGCCTTCTTAAATTCAATGCGGTCTTCCCCACGCTCAATGGCGTCCACCTGTACCCCAATTACCTGCACCTGGTACTTCTCAAGCACGCCTTTTTGGGCCAGTTCAGAACATAAATTAAGGCCCGACTGCCCGCCAAGGTTCGGCAGCAATGCATCCGGCCGTTCTTTTGCAATAATTTGTTCCATGCGCTCTGCATTCAGAGGCTCAATATAAGTAACATCTGCAGTTTCCGGGTCTGTCATAATAGTGGCAGGGTTGGAATTCACCAATACAATTTCATACCCCAAACTTCTAAGCGCCTTGCATGCCTGGGTGCCAGAATAGTCAAATTCACATGCCTGCCCAATGACAATAGGGCCGGAACCGATAATCAGCACTTTGTGGATATCTTTTCTTTGAGACATTCTTGTTCCTCCTGTCTGTACACTAGAAATTTT
>Ga0224483_100059_pt1 | contig 25719 bp, 20 predicted proteins | sample hydfratestSal1_FD_181453 | JGI IMG/M metagenome (GOLD analysis project Ga0224483, IMG submission 181453) | Metatranscriptome of mouse feces microbial communities from Columbus University, Ohio, United States - Sal1 (Metagenome Metatranscriptome) ... | reverse complement strand
GTCCCCTATATCCTGACGCAACCCCTACACTTCAAACACCATATCCCCATAGCTTGGAAGCGGCCAGAGCTCCCGATCCACAAGCATCTCCAGCTTATCCGCCGGCATTCTCAGAGCCTGCATGGCTTTTGTCACCTTTTCAAGGTAAGCATATGCCCGCTCCTTATTTGACTCGATTGCAGAAGCATTCTGCGCCTCCTCGTGAAGCTGTGTAAGAGCAGTTTTCATCTCGGAAAGCAGCCCTGACACCTCTAAAATCAGTTCACGCTGCGCACTCACATCCGCTTCAGGGCATGCCTCGCGCACGGAGTTCAGTGACTTGGCAATTTTTGTTAAATAATTCACAACCGCTGGAATGATCTGTTTTCCCGCTATATCGATCATCGTTTTCGCCTCGATATTGATCGTCTTTGCGTAGCTGTCATACTCGATCTCTGCCCGGGACTCCAGCTCTGTCCTCGTGTAAACCCCGAAGCTCTCAAACAGCCGCACCGCTTTCTCGGTCCGGAGCGCCTCGACGGAATCAATGCCTGACTTTAAGTTTGGAAGTCCTCTCCTGGCGGCCTCTTCCACCCACTCCTCAGAATAGCCGTTGCCGCTGAAGATGATCCGCTTATGGTCAATCATAAGCCGCTTAATGAGATCATGAACCGCGCCGTCAAAGTCCGCGGCCTTCTCCAGCTCGTCCGCAGCCTCCTTAAACGCCTCGGCCACAATCGTGTTTAACACCACATTCGGCGAGGATACCGAATCCGATGCGCCTACCATGCGGAATTCAAACTTATTCCCCGTAAACGCAAAGGGCGAGGTGCGGTTCCGATCCGTCGCATCCTTGGCGAAATCCGGCAGCGTGGCGACGCCGGTCTTTAAGATGCCGCCCTGCTTGGAGCTCGCCGCTTCCCCGGTATTGCAGAGCTGCTCGATTACATCCTCAAGCTGCTCCCCCAGGAAAATGGAGATGATCGCCGGCGGTGCTTCCGCCGCCCCCAGGCGGTGATCATTGCCCGGAACCGCTGTGGACTCGCGCAAAAGATCCGCATGTACATCCACGGCTTTCATAATGCAGGCCAGAACGAGCAGAAACTGCACGTTTTCATGCGGCGTCTCTCCCGGATTCATCATATTAATCCCGTCATCGCTCGACAAAGACCAGTTATTGTGCTTTCCCGAGCCCGTGATTCCGGCAAACGGCTTTTCATGGAGCAGACACGCCAGCCCGTGATTTCCGGCAATCCGCTTCATGGTTTCCATGGTCATCTGATTGTGATCCACTGCCACATTCACCTGCGAGTAGATCGGGGCCAGCTCATGCTGGGCCGGGGCCGCCTCATTGTGCTGCGTCTTTGCGCTGACGCCGAGACGCCACAGCTCTTCATTGATATCCTTCATAAAAGCGCCGATCCGCGGGCGGATGCTCCCGAAATAGTGATCATCCTTCTCCTGGCCCTTAGGCGGCATGGCCCCGAACAGGGTTCTTCCCGTATAGATCAGATCTTTTCTCTTTAAATAGTTCTGTTTATCAATCAGGAAATACTCCTGCTCCGGCCCCACATAGGGAATTACCCGCTTGGACGTTGTATTGCCAAACAGGCGCAGGATCCGCAGAGCCTGTTCATTGATTGCCTGCATGGAGCGCAGAAGCGGCGTCTTCTTATCCAGCGCTTCTCCGCGGTAGGAGCAGAATGCGGTCGGTATATACAGGGTCACACCCAGGGTATCCTCCCTTAAAAAAGCCGGAGAGGTGCAGTCCCAGGTCGTATAGCCCCTGGCCTCAAAGGTGGAACGCAGACCGCCGGACGGAAAGGAAGACGCATCCGGTTCCCCCTTAATCAGCTCCCTGCCTGAAAATTCCATGATCGCATGGCCCTTGGAATCCGGAGCGGAAATAAATGCATCATGCTTTTCTGCCGTCACGCCTGTCAGTGGCTGGAACCAGTGGGAATAGTGGGTCGCCCCCCTCTCGATCGCCCAGTCCTTCATCGCATGGGCCACTACATCCGCAATGGAAGGATCCAGCTCGACGCCCCTCTCAATGGTTTCTTTCAGCTTCCGGTACACGCTCTTGGGGAGGCGCTCCCTCATAGCCGCATCGTTAAACACATTTTTTCCAAAAATCTCAGACACGTTGATCACATTGCTCATTTTTTTCTCCCTTTTTCAAAAGCAGAACCGGGCTGTAAGTAATGCTTCGTATCACGAAAATGCGATTACCTGCAGCCCGGTTGCGGAATATGCTGTGAGTCCGCCGCCGGACGCCGCCCGGTCAGGGCGCTGTCAGCAGCAGTTAAGCTTTACCAACCGAACCAAAAAGCTCCATCTTAACCTTCACGGTTTCCTTGATAGCCTCCGTACCCGGCGCAAGGAGCTTACGCGGGTCAAATCCCTTTCCGGCCAGATCCTTGCCGGCCTCGATGTACTTACGCGTCGCGTCCGCAAATGCAAGCTGGCACTCAGTGTTTACATTGATCTTCGCCACACCCAGGGAAATGGCTTTCTTAATCATATCCTCCGGGATACCGGTGCCGCCGTGGAGCACTAAGGGCATGTCGCCCACCTTGCCCTTCACAGCCTCCAGCGTCTCAAAGCTTAAACCAGGCCAGTTCTCCGGATATTTTCCGTGAATATTGCCGATACCGGCTGCCAGCATGTCTACGCCGAGATCGGCAATGGACTTGCACTCATCCGGATCCGCGCACTCGCCCATGCCCACTACGCCGTCCTCTTCGCCGCCGATGGAGCCAACCTCAGCCTCAAGGGATAAGCCCTTCTCCGCACAGATCTTCACGAGCTCCTTGGTCTTCTCGATATTCTCCTCGATCGGATAATGGGAACCGTCGAACATGATGGAAGAAAATCCGGCCTTGATGCACTTCATGCAGCCGTCGTATGTGCCGTGATCCAGATGGATCGCAACCGGAACCGTGATATTCAGCTCTTCGATCATAGCCTTTACCATGTCCGCAACCGTCTTAAAGCCTGTCATGTACTTTCCGGCGCCCTCAGAAACACCTAAGATAACCGGTGAATTCTGCTCCTGAGCCGTGAGCAGGATTGCCTTCGTCCACTCTAAGTTATTGATGTTGAACTGGCCGACCGCATATTTGCCCTCTCTTGCCTTCTGAAGCATGTCCTTTGCGTTTACTAACATTTTACGAACCTCCTTGCGCTTTTTATCATCTCATGACAGCGGCCCTGAACCTTTGCCGCTGCCGTTCGTTCTTCTATTATATACCATATTTTCCGATTTGGAAAGGCTCGCTGTCATTTATTTGAGAATATCCGAAACCGTCTCCTTCATCTCCTCCGGGCTGCACTGACGGTTATGGCGGATCGCCGCGTTTTGGAGATCCCGGATCGCCGCCGGCGCCGGAACGCCGGAGGCGCGCTCCATCTCCGGCACCAGTGAAAATTCGTCTGTTTCGCTTCCGTCCGTCCCCGAAACGGCCTCCATCACGCTCTTTAAGAATTTATACGGGCTGGCCGTGGAGGCGATCACCGTCTTTGTCTGATCCCCTGTCTCAGCCGCATATTTTCTGTATACACAGGATGCCACGCCGGTGTGCGTGTCAATCAGATACCCGGTTCTGTCGTACAGGCGCCTGATCTCAGCCGCATTCTCCTCCTGAGTGGCAAAGCCTCCCCTGAAATCAGACATGTTCTTCTTCATCTCATCCGACACGCCGTAGCTTCCTTCTCCTGTGAGCGATGCCATCAGCTCCTCTGTCTTAGCCGCATCGCAGCCGGCGGATAAGTAGATCAGCCTCTCTAAATTGCTGGAAATCAGGATATCCATGGACGGCGAGGAGGTCAGGATAAACTCCCTGCGCCTGTCGTATATTCCGGTCCGGAAAAAATCATACAGCACCTTATTATCATTGGACGCGCAGAGCAGAGTTTTGATCGGCAGGCCCATCCGCTTCGCCAGATAAGCGGCCAGAATATTTCCAAAATTTCCGGTCGGCACGGTGACGTTGATCGCCTCGTCTCCGCTTATCTCTCCATGCTCCAGGAGCTTTACATAGGCGTATACATAGTACACAATCTGCGGAACGAGCCGGCCGATATTGATGGAATTGGCGGAGGAAAGCTGATATCCTCTCTCCTCCAGCTCCTTTGCAAACTCCCTGTCGCCGAATATCTTCTTTACCCCGTTCTGGGCATCGTCAAAATTGCCGGAAATGCCGACCACACTGGTATTCTCCCCCTTCTGGGTCAGCATCTGCAGCTCCTGCACGCGGCTCACGCCGTTCTTTGGATAAAATACGATGATCCTTGTCCCCTCCACGTCCGCAAAGCCGGCCATGGCGGCCTTTCCCGTGTCTCCGGAGGTGGCTGTCAGAATCACGATCGTGTGATCCGCCTTGTTTTTCCTGGCGGAAACCGTCATGAGATGCGGGAGGATCGAGAGCGCCATATCTTTAAAAGCAATGGTACTGCCGTGGAACAGCTCCAGGTAATACGCCCCGTCCGCTTTGGCAAGCGGCGCGATCTCCTCTGTATCAAATTTGCCGTCGTAAGCGCTGGAAATGCAGGATTTCAGCTCATCCTCCGTAAAATCAGTCAGATAGAGCTTCATCACCTCATACGCCACTTCCTGGTAGGTCATCCCGGCCATCTCTGCAGGGCTTATGTCAAGCGCCGGGATCACGTCCGGCATAAAAAGGCCCCCGTCCTTTGCCAGCCCCTTCAAAATCGCCTGTGAAGCCGTCACGCCCCGCTCGCCTCCGCGGGTGCTGCTGTAATAGATATCCGTCATATTCATCCTCTTTTCCGAATGCATTTCGTTATGTTCCCTGTATGATCTGTCATTCCTCTTATCACCATTCCTGATAGAAAATTCTATCATATTTTAGCGCGGCACGCAAGAAAAATCCGGTCACCCGATCCCCGCTGCTTTCATATTTAAATAGTAAAGCTGTCTTTCTGTGATGTGAATTCGATGTTATATCCCTTAAGTAAAATGAAAATCGGCCAGACAGCCGAAATAAGCTGGCTGGCAGACCATAAAGCGATTACAAAGCGTCTTCTGGATCTTGGATTTGAGCCCGGGACCCGGGTGGGATGTGTCCTGACCAGGCGCGGCGGCGGGATATCCGCTTACTGGGTAAAGGGCGCTGTGATCGCCCTGCGCAGGGAGGACGCAGAGCTGATCCTCGTGAATGAGGAGGGCTGTAAAAAGGAGGAAAACGGTCAATGAAGCAGACAACGCCATTTACGATTGCTCTTGCAGGCAATCCTAACGTAGGAAAAAGCACGATCTTTAATGCTCTGACCAACATGCATCAGAAAACCGGAAACTGGGCCGGAAAAACCGTGGCCTGCGCTTCCGGCAGGTTTTGCTACCGCGGGATCTCCTGCCTGACAGTGGATCTGCCCGGGACCTATTCCCTGGATCCCCATTCACAGGAGGAAGCCATAGCCAGGGATTACATTGCCTCCGGGCAGGCGGATCTGCTTCTTGTCGTCTGCGACGCCACCTGTCCTGAACGGGGACTGCGGCTTTTAAAGCAGATACGCGATATCAGCGGGGGACGTCCCCAGCCGGTGATTCTCTGCGTCAATCTCTGCGATGAGGCGCAGAAAAAGGGGATCGAAGTGAATTTTGCGATGCTGTCTGAGCGCCTTGGGATACCAGTCATCCCCTGCACGGCCAGAAGCCGCTTTGGCCTGACACGGCTGAAGGAAAAAATATATGAAATCTGCTTGAGCTATGAATCGGAATGTGACATCCCCCCTGCGAAATGCAGCGAATGCCTGCTCTGCTGCCCTCAGGCCAGCGCGTGCACGCTCTGCCCGTCCTGCGGCCGCATTCCGGATTTCAACCCTGCAGACCTGGCTAAATCCGCCGTTAGGTTCCACAACCCGGATTTTTTTAAGAAGCAGGAGCAAATCGACCGAATCGTCACCGGCCCGTTTACCGGAGGCGCTGTCATGCTGGCGCTTCTGATGGGCGTGTTCTGGCTCACCATCACCGGAGCGAATTACCCGTCCTCGCTATTGTGGGACTGCCTTTTCTCGCTGGAGGGACGGATCGCGGATGCGCTCCTTGCCCTTGGAGCCGCCGGCTGGCTCGTGCAGGCCCTCGTGTTCGGCGTCTACCGCGTCGTAGCCTGGATCGTCTCTGTGATGCTGCCCCCCATGGCTATCTTCTTTCCTCTGTTTACGCTTCTGGAGGATCTGGGATATCTGCCCAGAGCGGCCTTTAACATGGACTGTGCTTTCAAAAAGTGCTGCGCCTGCGGGAAGCAGTGCCTTACCATGGCCATGGGCTTTGGGTGCAACGCCGCCGGTGTTGTCGGCTGCCGGATCATTGACTCTCCCAGGGAACGCCTGATCGCGATCCTGACCAATTCCCTGGTTCCCTGCAACGGGCGCTTCCCCACCCTGATCCTTTTGATCACACTCTTTTTCATGGGCTTTGGCGCAGAAGGCGGCGGACTGGCGGCATCCCTCGCCACAGCCGGGATCCTGACCGCGCTCATCCTCCTGGGCGTTGCCGCCACGCTCGGAGCGTCCCGCCTGCTGTCGAAAACGGTTCTGAAAGGCGTCCCCTCTTCCTTCACGCTGGAGCTGCCCCCTTACCGAAGGCCCCAGTTCGGAAAGGTCTTGGTGCGCTCTGTATTTGACAGAACCCTGTTTGTTCTTCTCAGAGCCGTTGCCGTCGCGGCTCCGGCCGGACTGCTCATCTGGATCCTTGGAAACTGTTGTGTTGGCGGCCAGAGCATGCTTTTATGGCTTTCCTCCTTCCTCGATCCGATCGGGAGGCTTCTCGGGATGGACGGGATGATCCTGGTGGGATTCATTCTCGGCTTTCCGGCAAATGAGATCGTGGTTCCCATCATCCTCATGGGCTATCTGCAGACCGGAGTCCTGGTGGAAATGGCGGATCCCTCTGCCCTTATGGAGATCTTTGCCGCCCATGGCTGGACGGTCAGAACCGCTGTGTGCATGGCTGTATTCTGCCTGTTCCACTGGCCCTGCTCTACTACCTGCCTGACGATAAGGAAAGAAACCGGGAGCTGGCGCTGGACGCTGGCAGCGGTTCTTTTGCCCACGCTTCTCGGGGGGATTCTTTGCTTCTTGATTCAGGTTGTGTTCTGAAACATCACACGCCTAAAATTTCCTTCCCCCTCCGCCGTGCATTCTCCCGCTGCTGCTGCGGTGGACGGTTGTGCGGCTTCCTGTGCGGTGGGAGCCGCCCCGGCCTGCCATACCTGTCCCCATCGCGTGCCTTGCGACCGTCCTGCCTGTCAGGCTCGCTTTGTTTTTTGAGAAATGGAACTCGCTGCTGCCGCGGTATGCCTGGCGGTAATTTAAGGACTGGCGGCTTTCCTCTCTCATTTTATAGCGGTTAGCGGTTGCAATACAGACCGCTCCCGCCACAGCCGAGGCGGCGGCCAGGGCAAAGGCTATTTCGTACCACTCCAGAGAATGCTTTTTGGCCGGATAGCTTTTGGCTTCCCCCTCAGAGTTATACTGGCCCGCCGGGACGCCAGCCTCCATGTATGCCTCTATCTTTCTGAGCGCTGCTAACGCGCCCTTTGCGTAGTTTCCATCCGAAACCGGGCCATAGGCGGCGTCCAGCACCCGCTCCACCCGGCTGTCGGTAAGGACTCTCGCCGTTTCTCCCAGGGTTGAGAGCCAGATTTCACGGTTATCCATATCAATGGACAGGAGAGCTCCGCTTGACTGGCTCCCGCTCCCGATCTGCTGGCTGTCATAGAAATCGTCCGCGTATTCTGCCGCCGTCTTCCCTCCGGCATCTTCTACCGTCAGGATCGCCAGATCGGACGACGGCCAGGTCTCCCTGAATTCGGCAATGGCCGATTCCAGATCCCCCGTCTCGCTTTCGTCAAACAGGCCCGCCTCATCAAAAACGCGGCGGGGCGCTTCTGCCGCGAGCGCTGTCCCGCCAGGGAAAAATGCCGGCCAAAACACAAACGCAAACGCTGCGAAAAGGCACAGCAGACAGCGCGCGGCAGCGCCGGATAGAAGCTGTCTTTTATTCATATCAGATATCCTCCTATTAAAAGCAGTAAAAAGATCGGAAGAAAAACGCTCATAAACAAAACAGCCAGCTTCTTTCCGTCCACAGGAAGCATGCCGCATATTTTTCCAGACTGGCCATTCATGGCAAAATAATATATCTTCCCGTCTTTTCTTCGCTGATAGGTCATGATCCAGACCGGAAACAGGCAGTAACTCCATGACCTGTCTTTTATGTTTTCTGTCTGTTCCTGCACTCTGACCTGATCATAACCGGCCACGTTCCCTAAAAGCGTTTCTCTGGCAAAGCTTCTGACCTCTGACTCAACCTCCTCCGAGAATTCCTCCTGTCCCCGATCCCGGCGTTCCGCCCGGAAGCCGGACAGATAACCTGCTTTAAAAGGACGGGTTTTTTCCATATCAAACGGAAGCACCCGTTCTGACAACTGACGATCTGCCTTTTTCAGCGCCGTCCGGGCTACATGCCCTATCTGCATCTTTCCCTCAAGCTCCACTGCAAACCGGCTTGTCTCCACATCCACATAGCCGTTTACAGCAGAAATATTTTTGTTGCGGATACCCTCAGCCTTTAAGCTTCCCTCGACCGTACAGCCAAACGTCCAGTACGGATAATAGATGCCCTCCAGCTTTTTCATCTGTTCCGGCGAATAGAAATCGCCCGGCACATACCGTTTTTTTCCGATCCATTCCTTAAACCGCTCCCTTGCGGTCTTCTGATCCACCTCAAACGGAATCACACTGTCCGGCTCATAAGCGCCGTCCAGCTTTCCTGATAAAACGACCGGATTATGACAGTAATAGCAGGATGTGGCTGCCGTCGTCTCCTCCGCTACAATCTCCGCTCCGCAGCTCGGGCAGCTGTAAACCATCATAGCCGTTTCTGTATCCGCGCTTTTCGTCCGGGGCGGAACGCGATCCTCCCCGGGCGGCGCGCCGCTGTCTTCCTCTGCGGCTCCTGCGCGCGCTTTCAGCTCTTCCTCCGAAAAACCGGAAAGACAATATTCACACTTAAACTGCTGGGATTTCGGGTCAAAGACAAGACCGCCGCCGCAGTTGGGGCATTTATACGTAATGACTGCCATATCACCCTCTGGGCCTCCCGCACTCCGAACAGAATTTCCCGCTGTTCACCGCCCCGCAGCTACATGTCCACGGCCCTGCCGGCTTGGGAGCCCCGCACTCGGAACAGAACTTCCCTGTATTCACATGGCCGCAAGCGCACGTCCACGTCCCGCCGGCTGCATTGGCTCCCATGGCTGCATTCCCACTTGGGGTGGTATTCATACCGGCCGCTGCATTCATTCCCATCGCCGCATTCGGACCCGCTCCCCCGGCTCCCATTCCAAAGCCTCCCTGGCCGCCCTGCATCCGTCCCATCTGCATCTGCTGCAGGTTGGACGCCGACGCCGCGCCCATAAAACCGCCGCCCATATTCATGCCGGCTCCCATTCCCATAAACCCGGCCATCGCTCCTCCGGAATTGGAACCGGCCGCTTCCAGGCCCCTCGCGATCGCGCCCTGCACGTATCCCTCGCGCACGGTCGGGTCGCCGAGCATTGCGCCCTGATTGCGCATATTGATCAGCTTCTGGGACTCCTCGTCATAGGAAATGCTGGCAATGCCCACGGACTGGATCTCCATGCCGCGCATCTTCTTCCAGTCCTCGTCCAGCGTATCTGACATGTATTTTCCCAGCTCGCGCCCTTTGGAGGCCACGAAAGAAATCCGTACGCCGTCCGCGGACATCTGATTGATCGAGGTCTGAAGCGCTTCCAAAAACTCCGCCAGATACTGCTCGTTGACTGAATCAATCTCCACTGCGTCCGCGTTCTTTGGAATCACCTCCGCGTAAAACCGCAGCGGATCCGTGATCTTGATCGAATAGGTTCCGTGAGCCCGCAGGAAAAGCTCTGCATTGTAAAAGCTGTCAAAATAATTGATCGGCGTGCGCGTGCCGAATTTGATCCCCTTGATCTCCTGAAGATTGATATAATAGACCTTCTGCGCCTTTGGGGTCTGGCCGCCGTAGCGGATCCGGTTAAAGGATTCCTTGAGCGCCTCTCCGAACTGTCCGTTAAAAAGCGAGGGCAGGGAGGACTGATCCACTTTATAATAGCCCTCCTCCGCCGTGTAATCCACGACCTTTCCTCCGTCCACCAGCATCATGAACTGATTCGGGTATACATGGATGACAGAGCCGTTGGAAACCGTCCCGTCTGTTCCCCTGACATTTTCGCCTCTGCGGATCCTTCTGCCCGCCGCAAAGACGGTCTTATCCCCCATATCGCCGGGCTCAATGACCTCCAGCCACTGATCCGCCAGGCCTCCTCCGATTGCCTTTCCTGCTGCTCTAATGATTCCCATTTTTCCATTCCTCCTTCATAAGCGCAATTTCCCGCGCATATCCGTCCAGATCATTCGGCGTCTCCAGATAAAACGGCAGCTCCCGCAGCGCCGGGTGGCGCACGACCCCTGAGAGAGCCTGTAAGCCGATGCGCCCCTCACCGATCTTCGCGTGCCGATCCTTCGCCGCTCCGAGCGGATTCATGCTGTCATTTAAATGGATGGCCTTTAGCCGGCCCAGGCCGATGATCCGGTCAAATTCCTCCAGTACGCCGTCTAAATTTCCCGCAATGTCATATCCTGCGTCCCACACATGGCACGTATCCAGACAGACGCCCATCTGATCCGAAAGCTCCACCCGGTCAAGGATGGCCTTAAGCTCCTCAAAGCTGCGCCCGACCTCGCTGCCCTTTCCGGACATCGTCTCCAGAAGCACGGTCGTATGCTGTCCCGGCTTTAATACCGTATTAAGCATCCCGGAAATATATTCAATCCCCTTTTCCGCCCCCTGCTTTACATGGCTGCCGGGATGGAAATTATAATAATTCCCCGGCGTAAATTCCAGCCTTTCCAGATCATCCGCCATGGTATTTTGTGCAAACTCCCGGATATGCGGATCCGCCGAGCAGGCATTTAACGTATAAGGCGCATGCGCCAGAATCCTCTCAATCCCCTGCTCCTTTGCAAACGCCAGAAACTCCGCCACATCCTCCGGATCCATCTGCTTTGCGCTCCCGCCCCTGGGGTTGCGCGTAAAGAACTGAAAGGTATTGGCCCCGATCCGCCGCGCCTCCCTTCCCATGGCCGCATAGCCCTTTGATGATGATAAATGACAGCCGATTTTCAGCATGCCCGTCTCCTTTCGTTCCTGATGTACTCCCGAAGTCTCTTCACACCTGTCTTTTTGCTCCCTTTCTTTCCCTGATGGACCGGCGTAATGGTATGAACCGCCGCCGCAATCAGAACAACCGCTGCCAAAAGCTGCAAAAGCAGGCTGACAGGAATCCAGTTCGCTGTCACCGCATTATCCGGCTGCGCCCCGAACCACTGTTCAAATGCCAGCCGGACATTGCCGCTGCCCGCCTGCCTGGTAATCACAGCCAAAAAGGTGATGGCCGGATTGAGGAGCAGAAGGTAGATAAACCCGCCGGAGCTTGGCTGCCTCACGGAGGCGTTCAGCGCATTCAGATAGGAATTCAGTTCGTTCATATCCATGCGGTAGGCAAACACATTGACTGCATACGTTCCCGCGGCCAGAAGCACGATCGTGGCATAGGCGCACACCGTCGCGATCGTGGAGCGCTTGAACAGGGAGGAATAAAACATGCCGATCCCGCCCGTAAATGCAGCCACAATGCCGTGACAGACGAACAGCATCGCCATATCCGTTATGGTAATGCCGCCGTAGACGAATACAAGGGACTGGATCGGCAGCGCGGATACGGCCAGAAGAAGCATCATCGTCAGGGCGGAAAAGAGCTTTCCCAGTATAATCTCCCGCGGCTTCATCGTTGTGGTCAGCATCAGCTCCAGCGTCTGCTTTTCCCGCTCGCCGCTGACGCTGCTGGCCGTCAGGGCCGGCATAATAAACATCAGCATAATGAATTCAATGGAGGAGACAAAGGTGTAGAGCTCCAGGAAACGCGAATACTGGATTTCTGCCGTAACCTTTACCTGGCCAACCACAGAATACATATTAAACAGCGCCGCCACGGCCAGGATGCTGTCGAAAACCAGAAGAATCGCCGCCAGCCTGACACTGCGGCTGTTTACCGTCAGCTCCCGCCTATAAACCGGATTCCATTTCATGTCGTATCACCGCCTTTTCATCCTCGCGGGCCGTCACCTGCATAAAAAGCGATTCCAGACTGCCCTTTTCCCTCATAAAACCGCTGACCATCACATCCGCATCAACCAACTGCTGCAGCAGGGCCGCCTCGTCCTGCCGGTCTCCCAGAAAGCCCACCTTGATCTCATCCCGCTTTACAGTGATCGTCTGCACGCACGGATGGCTCTTTAAGATAGCCAGCGCCTTTTCCATATTGCTGAACACCTGGATCAGCAGAGGATTTGAGGAATTGACCTGCTCGATAATCTGCTCCATGCTGCCCTCAAGCACCATATGCCCCTGCTCGATAATTCCGATGCTGGTGCACAGCCCGGAAAGCTCAGAAAGGATATGGGAGCTGACAAACAGGGTTTTTCCCTGATCCCGCAGATCTTTCAGCATGGCTGAAAACTCCATCCTTGTCCTGGGATCCATGCCCGAGGCCGGCTCGTCCAGAATCAGAAGCTTTGGATCATGCAAAAGCGCCCTTGCCAGGCACAGCCGCTGCTTCATCCCCCTGGACAGGCCGTCCACGAAAAAATCAGCCCGATCCTCCAGCTTAACCTGCTCCAGAAGCGCATAGCAGCGCATCCTGGCCTCCCGCCCCTCAAACCCGTAGCAGGAAGCGAAAAATTCCATGTACTCCGACACCTTCAGATTATCGTAAACGCCGAAGAAATCCGGAACATAGCCGATTTTCCCCTTGAGGCCGCGGTTGTCCTGCAGAGCGTCCACCCCGTCAATCATGACAGAACCGCTGTCCGGAGAGAGAAGCCCTGCCGTTATCTTTAAGGTCGTCGTCTTTCCGGCCCCGTTCGGGCCTACAAAGCCAAAGGTCTCCCCCTCCGGGATCGTGAGATCAAGTCCGTCCAGCGCCTGGAAATTTCCGTACCGCTTCTGTAAATTCCTGATTTCCAGCATCACTTCTCCTTTCCCGTCACATACAGCATCGGCAGATGGCGCTCCCATCCGTATCCGCTTTGGCTCTCATCCACATATTTGACCGTCAGCGTATTCGTCGGGGACAGATACGGCTTAAGCTCCCGGGCTGTAAAGCTCTCCCGGTTCCCCATCAGATCATTGTGCCCTGTATCATGGTTATAGAAATAGATCTTGCCCTCAAAGGCGGCAAGGTACGGGTACCGGGGATTATTGACAAAGCAGGGCGATATGCTCTCAAAGCTGAGCCTCTGGATCTCCAGGTCATTTCCAAGGGAGTATTCCACCACCGCCGGTTCTTTTGCCTCCCCTGTATACATGCTGTTATAAGACGCCTCATAATTGCCGGAAATGACCGTGGGCCTCTGCTGCAGCGCAGGACGGCACACAAGCCCGTCCTTCTCCCGGTTCAGCTCTATGGTGGATGTCACCATGGAAAGTCCCTCTGTGGAGAACTCTCCGCCGGTTAAAAAGCTGTCCCCGCTGATATCCGGGCAGAAGGCAATAAGCCTGGCCTCCGAGACGCCCAGATCCATCCGGGAATCCAGATAGAAGCTGAAAAGCCGGCTGCGCTCCTGATAGCGCATATAGCCCTCGTCGTAAATGTCCGCCTTCTCATACGCATCCCCCCCGGCCAGCTTCTGCGCAAGCGCATATGTATAGCTGAGCGGGTAATTCAGGACCTCGCAGTCCTCCAGACGGCGCTCCTGCCCCGGTTCTAGGTCGCCTAAAAGGATTACCTTGCCGAACAGCAGCAGGGCCGCATCCTCCAGACGGCAGTCAAACTGATTGACGATCGTGCCGCCCGCTTTTCCCTCAAAATAGGAGGCCCTTCCTCCGATCTCCATGCTTTTTGCGCCCGGAAGCTCCTGTGAAAGCATGAAAAGCCGCGGTGTAAAGGCAACCGTGTCCCGGATCCGTATATCCGTGCGATCCTTCAGGAATTTGATATTCGTCTTGTACGTCTCCTCGCCCGTAAAGCTGACAGCAGAAGCCGTATCATAATAGTAGCTCTTTGTCACCGGCCGGATCGTATATTCCGGCCGGATACTCACTGTAAACGCTTTATTATAGGGACTGCGTATATTCACATACGTCTCTTCCTGCGCCCGGCCCCCGGACACGTCCAGTATGGTCGCATAGGTAAAGAACGGCCCCTTATAACGGGTTTTGACTCCCATTATATAGATAAGCGCTGTAAACGCAAGGGCGCAGCCGGCGGCCCCGGCCAGATAATAGCGGTGAATCCCCCGCTTTCTCAGATACAGGTAAAGCGCCGGCCCGATCAGCAGAAGGTAGACAACAATCACCAGCGTATAGGAAATCACGCCGGGCAGCCGCCCCGTATCCCCTGTATTGATTAAGCCCTGCACAGAGAAGTAGATCTGGGAAAATCCGGAATACTCCAGCCTGGACATCTCCTCAACCCGCTCTTCCCCGAAAACCATCGTATAGAAATGCTCCAGAAAAGCCGGATGATCCCCGCAGAAGACGCCGATATCCTCCAGCGCAAAGGCGGCCGCCACAATGCGTCCCTTACGCCTCTGCACATAAGACAGAAGGGGAACATTCCCCTGCATCAGAACATTTCCGTTTTTCAGCTCCGCATTCACGCATAAAAGCCTCATCACGGCCTCCTGCGGCGCGCTCTTGGAATACTCTGCTCCCAGGTTCACCTCCTCGTAAGCCGGCTCCCCGTAAGCCTTTTCCAAAATCTCCCCCGCAAACCGCCCCATGGACTCCCGGCCGCGCTCCCCGCCGCCGATCAGCAGGCTTCCGCCCTTTTCCACCCAACGGAGGATCGCGTTGTGCTGCGCTTCCGAGAGCTGATTTAAGTCATAATCTGACGCCACGATCATATCAAGCTGATCATAGCCCAGAGGATCCTCCGGCGCAAGGCCGGCGTTTAAGTTCAAAAGCCTGGTCTTAATGGAGCCGTAATGGATACCTACCCCGTCCAGGAATTCCAGCTTCTCCGGACTGTCGCTGAACACCCCGATAAAGCATTCGCTGACATCGCGGCTGATACCGAGCTTGACCCTCTTTTGCAGCACCCGCGCGCCCTCCTCGTCCGTGACGCGCACATAAATCTGATCCGCCCTTACGCCCAGAGGAATATCGCACACGGTTTCCAGCCTCTCCCCCGCCTCCACGGCAACCGGATAATCATAGCGGTATGCCTCCAGGCTCGACTCTGTGGTGAGGAGCTCCAGATTCCCCGAAAAATCCTCCCCGCCGTCATTTTTCAGAAAGACCCTGAGCCGCACATAGCGCTCCGCCTTTGCCGTATTGCCGTATCCGAAAGAGACCTCCATGGACAGAGGTCCCTCCTTATCTGTCAGGGCGGCGGCCAGCGCCCGTCCGGGCCATATCAAAAACACTGAAAGCAAAAGGGCCAGACCTGCCGCAAACAGAAGGGCCCTTTGTCTTCCTGACGTTCCATATTCCTTCATCCCGCTGTCCTCCCCAGAGCGTGTTGAAACATGCTTTCTGCCATATGTGCGTTCCGTATACCGCCACGAGGGGCGTGCAGACGGAGGGAACGACAGTCCAGACACGCTCTGACTGCCCGCAAACCGTTACCCGAAGTTTTCTTTGTTAATATCAAAATTCGTCTTAAGCTTAACGACAAACACCGTCCCGTTCAGATCGCTTGAGACCTGAATCGAGCCGCTGTGCATATCCACGATATTTTTAACAATCGCAAGCCCCAGCCCTGTCCCTCCGGTGTCTGTGGAACGCGACTGCTCAACCCTGTAAAATTTATTGAAAATAAATGGAAGCTCTTCCTTTGGGATCACATAGCCGTAATTGGTCACGGATACTGTAACCGTTGCCTCCACGGCCTGGATATTGACCAGGACCCGTTTTCCGTCGGCCCCGTATTTGATAGCGTTATTGATCAGATTATCAAACAGGCGCGCCAGGAGATTCGCATCGGCCGTAATCGTCTTGGCCGGGACGTTGCTCTGCAGCTCGTAGGATAAGTTTTTATCCTTAAAGCTGGGGTAAAACTCCTCCAGAAGCTGGCTTAAGAGCTTTACAATATCCACCTTAGTCACGTGCATGGATACCTTTCCGTAATTCATCTTGGTCAGGCCGAACAGATCCTCGATCAGCTTCTCAAGGCGCTTTGATTTGGCGCAGGCAATCGCAATATACTTTGCCTGCATCTGGGACGGTATATCCACCTGCCCGGACAGCAGCTCCAGATAACCGATGATCGAGGTCAGGGGCGTGCGCAGATCATGCGCCACATTCGTGATCAGCTCATGCTTCGTCCGCTCCGCCTCGCGCTCCCTGTCAATCAGGCTGCGGATGTCCTCCACCATTTTATTCAGGTGCACGGCCATCGCCGTAAATTCATCGTCCCCCGCCACCTCCACTGTGGTATTCAGATCCCCCTCGGAAATATTCTGAATTGCAGCCGAGATACGGCTGATATAGCGCAGCGACTTCTCCTGCAGGGCCAGAAAGGCCAGCGTAAAAAGGCCGATCCCGAACAGCACATAAAAAAGCGTCATCAGCGTATCCATCTCCGTTAGCTGGAGGAAAAAGGACTCCGCATACCTCGTCTCCTTCAGATAGCCTGTAATCATCGAGACATTGGCAATCAAAAACACCTCGACCAGGCAGGCGATGAGGGCGCTGTAGAAAATATTGGTCACGATCCTCGTGCGGAACCGCGTACTCATATCCCTATTTTTCAATTTTATATCCTACCCCCCAGACCGTTGTGATGATCTTGGTCTGTCTGGTATCCTCTTTCATCTTCCCCCGCAGCCTTCTGATATGTACCATCACCGTGTTGTTCGCTTCATACACCTTTTCATTCCACACCTTTTCAAATATTTCGTCCGTGCTGAAAACACGGCCGGGATTCGAGGCCAGCAGGTACAGGATATCAAATTCAATGGGCGTTAATTTGATCTCCTCATCGCCCACTGTTACCTTGTGGTTGTCCTTGTTGATCGTCAGATCACGGATGGTAATCTCATTCTTCAGCGATTCCCCGGCGCTGCTCTGGGGGTTGAGCTGCGTATAGCGCCGAAGCTGCGACTTCACGCGGGCCGTCAGCTCCAGGGGATTAAACGGCTTCACCACATAATCGTCGGCCCCTGTCCCCAGTCCCAGGATCTTGTCTAAATCCGTGGAGCGGGCGCTGAGCATAATGATCGGGATATTGTTCGTCTCCCGGATCCGCTTACACATCTCAAGTCCGTCCATCCCGGGCATCATGATGTCCAGCAGCACTAGCTGAACGCTCTCCTTCTCCAAAAGCTCCAGCCCCTTCTGGGCATTCTCCGCCTTAAATACTTTATATCCATCGCTGACCAGGTAAATCTCGACCAGATCCGCGATCTCCTTCTCATCATCCACTACCAGAATGCTGATTTCTGACATAAAAAGCCCTCCCTCATTCGTAACGCATATGCATACAGAAGCTGTGTGTTGATTCGATTGCTTTGCAATGATATTAGTTTACCATATGGGGAGGGATTTTGCTTTAAATTTCTCTTACATTTTTGGGGGAATGTGGAATTACGGTTACTGGGCACAGCCCGGCGGGGGTGTGAACCGTAATGAATTACGCCACAAGCACCCAGAGCAGGTACCCCAGCGTCGCGCACAATCCGATGCAGAACAGCATCAGGCCAAAGGAGAAGCTTTCTTCCACCAGCCTTCCGATATACTTGATCCGGACCTCTTTATTCAGCAGGCGGCTTACCGCGGTCCGGCGTTTGCCGTAGAGTTCCATGCGTCCGGTCAGTTTATCCCACAGAAATACCGAGCCGTCTGCCAGGCTTCCGAAGAAATGAGCCAGCCAGTTTCCTTCTTTGTGCGTCGCAGGCTCCGGGAGCTGGCTGTGCGTTGTCCGTCTGGCGAGGACAATCACCCCGTCCGCCAGATGATCCATGGCGCGGCAGAGTACGGCGCATACGGCGGTAAGGAGTGTCAGGGCCGGACGGTACACAGCATATTCAAGGTCAAGCCATGACGGCCAGCGATCGACGTAGACCGGACCTCCCGCTTCTTTCTTTATCATAAATGTCCGCACAACTCCCAGGTAAAGGGCTGCTCCGATTCCAACCGTTATCAGGCCTCCCTTTAAATTTTCCAGGGAAAAGTAGGAAACCGCATGCCCGTATTCACTCAGCCCGAAAAAGCCTGCGCCCATCGCGGCAAGACGATCCATGGTCAGATGGGGCAGCGCGCCGAGCGCCGGAAGGGGGACTGCGGCGGCAATCAGCGCGGCGCGCGCCGGCATTTTCATGTAAGAGGCTGTCATGGCATCAAATTCTCTCTGCCTCTCAGGGTTCCTGTCAACAAACAGCATCACAAACAGCTTGAGCATGTATGCTACCGTCATTCCGCCGCTCAGGAGGAAGAGCCCCTCTGACCATTTCCAGAGGCCGGCCGCGCCGATTGCGGCGGTATATTCCACAATTCCCTCATGGAGCAGCGTCTTGCTGATGTAGCCGTTCCAGAGCGGAATCCCGGCAATGCCGAGCGCCCCCATAAGAAAGCAGAATAAAAGCGCCGGCTTTCCACGGCCAAAGCCGCGGATCGCGTTAAATTCCAGCTCATGCAGGTTCATATACACGACGCCTGCGCACAGGAACAGCACCAGCTTGATCAGGGAATGGCTGATCATGTGCAGGAATGCGCCGTGAACGGCCAGGGCGTTTCCCAGTCCCTCATTCTCCAGCAGCACAGCCGTGCTGATTCCGGCCAGGATAAAGCCGATCTGGGAGATTGAGGAGCAGGCCAGCGTCCGTTTCAGGTTTGTGGAAAACAGCGCCAGCAGAGCGCCGATAAACATAGTGGCAAACCCAAGCCCTGCTATCAGCTCTCCCCATGCCTTATCGCCCGCGAACAGGATGCAGGACACATAGATAATGCCGAATACGCCCGCCTTTGTGAGGATTCCGGACAGCAGCGCGCTGGCCGGGGCCGGGGCGGCCGGGTGAGCCCTGGGAAGCCAGATATGGAGCGGAAAGCATCCCGCCTTGGCCCCAAAGCCAAACAGGAGAAGTCCCCCTGCCGTGTACAGACGCAGGCGCTCTGCCCCCGGCCCGCGCGCCAGGACATCCCCGGCCAGCGGGCCGAGCGCGTCCATCTCCAGCGTGCCGAACTGATCATACAGCAGGAACAGGCCCATCAGCATCACCATGCCTCCGATCACTGCGATCGCCAGGTACGTCTGCGCCGCCTTAAGGCTTTCCTTTTTTTCATCAAACGCCACCCACACATAGGAGGTAAAGGACATGATTTCAAAGAAAATAAAGGTCGTATATAAATCAGCGGATAAAAAAACTCCCACTGTGGCCGCAAAGGTTGCCCAGAAGAAGCGGTAATACCTGCCCCGTTTCTCATAATGGGCCATATATTCTCCTGAAAATACGCCGCTGACCGCCCACATAAACACGGCGATGCACACATAGATCAAACGGAAGCCGTCCAGGCCCAGATGCATTCCCTGGCCGCAGACGCCCGGAATCAGCAGACCGTTTCCGTTTTGGGTATAAACCGTCATCCCGCCTCACCTCCTATCGCTGTCAAAAGCCCCATGAGCGGCCCGGAATGAAGGCCGATCAGCAAAATCACAGCCGCAAAAATCAGCAGCGGAACCAGCATCATCCAGCCGGGATCCGACGCCGTCTGCGCGGGATCCTCTTGCGCCTGCCCTTCATGAACAGGCGTATAGGCGCGGATCAGAACAGAAAACATATAAATCCCTGTCATCAGCGCCGAGTAAAGGATCACCGCCACTCCCGCGTACACAAGCCAGCCCCCCGGCCCGTCTGCGTACTGATCCCCGTACAGGAACGCGGCGCGGCAGAGATTCCATTTACTGATAAAGCCTGCAAACAGCGGAATCCCCATCAGGGAAAGGCTCGCTGTCAGAAGGCAGGCAAAGGTCACAGGCATACGTCTTCCCAGGCCGTCCAGCTCATAAATATATGTTTTCCCCGTCTGATGCATCACCGCCCCGGCGCAGAAAAAGGAACAGATCTTCATAAACGCATGGGCCGTCAGATGGCTCAGGGAAGCCGCCAGGCCAAACGGCGTCATCAGAGCCGCGCCGAACAGGATATAGGACAGATTGCTGATTGTGGAATAGGCGAGCCGCCGTTTCCAGTGAACCTCCCGCACCGCCATCGTCGAACCGAACAGGATCGTGGCCAGCGCCGCCGCCATGATCACCCACTGGGCCCAGCTTCCGCGCACAAAGCCCGCGCCGTAATTAAAATAGGTAAAGCGCAGTATGGCAAACGCTCCGGATTTCACGACCGCCACTGCGTGCAGGAGCGCTGTCACAGGCGTCGGCGCGACCGTCGCCCTGGGAAGCCATACATGGCAGGGAAACACGGCTGCCTTTACGCCAAAGCCGAAAAAGGCCAGCACATACACGAACAGCAAAATATCCCGGCTCCCGGCCGCCGTCTCCGGATTCAGCATCCCTCCCGGCTGAAAGGCCGTGGTTCCCGTGACGGAAAAGCTCATCACAAACACCAGCCCGATAAAGGCAAACGCCGCCCCGCCGATCGAAAAATACAGGTATGTCCGGCTGGCGCGCACAGCCTCCCTGCTCAGAGGGAATAAAACCAGGGGGAAGGTCACCAGGGTAAGCATCTCGTAAAACAGATACAGCGTCGTCAGGTTTCCCGCAAAGGCAATCCCCATGGTAATGCCGTATGTCATGACATAAAAGGCAAAGAACGTATCCTTCCGGTTCTCATGCTTCATATACTCAAAAGAGTACAGCGTGGCAAGCGGCCATAAAAAGGCCACCAGGCCTGCAAATACGCTGCCCATCCTGTCAATCCGGAACATAACCGTCAGATTTGCAAACAGGCGGAACAGGACAAGCCCCTCTCCCCTCGCGCCCGGTATCAGCAGAATCGCGGCCACAATCAGGCTGTTTAACAAAACCAGGCATCCCGCAAAGCGCTCCGGGCTTAAAAGCCGCCTGCCGCCCCTGCTCCGGCGCTCTGAAAACAGGATACTTCCGCCGCCAATGACAGGCAGGAGCACCGGAACAGCCAATATCATGTTGTTCATATTCATTCCTCCGTCAAAGCACTGAGGCCGCTATGGACTCAAGCGCAGAAAGAAGCGGGCCCGGAAAGCAGCCAAGAAACAGGGAGCACGCCGTCAAAACGGCGATCGGAATCAGCATCCACCAGGACGGATCCCCGCTCTTTGCGGCCCCGCCGGCCGCGGGCTCCCCGCCCGGAAAAAATCCGGAAATCGTGAGCGGGAGCAGATATCCGGCTGTCAAAAGCGCGCTCACCAGCAGCGCCGCCGGCCCAATGAAGCGAAACGCCCCGGTATCCGATGCCAGAGCCCCGGCGGCCAGATACCATTTGCTGACAAAGCCGCTCGCCGGGGGAATCCCCACCAGGGCCAGGGAGGCGATGGTATAGCATCCAAGCGTCAGAGGCAGCGCGCCCCCCAGCCTCTGTATCTCCTTCACCCTTGTTTTTCCGGTTGCCACAATGAAGGCGCCGGCAATGAAAAACAGCGCGTTTTTTATCATGGAATGAAATACAATATGGGACAGCGCGCCCACAAAGGCCGTCGGCTGCAGGAGGCTTAAGCCAAATAAAATATACGATACCTGGCTCACGGTGGAATAGGCCAGGCGTTTTTTTAGCAACGGCTCCCGGTAAGCCAGCATGGAGCCCATAACCACTGTCAAAAGCGCCAGAACAATCCACACATACTGCACCCAGCTTCCCCGGAGCCGTTCCGCGCCTATAATAAAATACACGACCCGGATAATCGCCAGCACCCCGGATTTTGTGATCAGTCCGGACAGCACGGCGCTCGCCGGGGCAGGCGCGGCCGGATGCGCGGCCGGCAGCCAGCCATGCAGAGGAAACATGCCGGCCTTCACGCCGAAGCCGAGTATCATGCAAAAGGCAGCGAGCTTAAAAAGCCCTTCTTTTCCGGAGACGGCGGCGTCTGTCAGGATGCCGCCCCCTGAAAATGCAAGCCCTGATGAAACGCCGGCCAGGAAAAGAATGCCGAACAGCGCCATAAACGCGCCCGCCACAGAGTAAAACAGATACTTCATTCCGGCCCTCACCGCCTCCCTGCTCTGCTCATGCAGCACCAGCGGCAGGGATGTCAGCGTCATCATTTCAAAAAACACATACATGGTAATCAGGTCAGCCGAAAAATCAAGCCCTGTCAGCGCTCCCTCCACAATCAGATAAAAGCCGCAGAAGCGGGAAACCCTCGCTTCATGCGAGAGGTAGGAAACCGAATAGACGGCCCCCAGGAGCCATACGCCGCAGGTCAGAGCAGCAAAAAGACGGCTCACCCCGTCCACGCGCAGGGTCAGGGAAATGGTATCCGTCAGCTTCCATATTGTAAGGCTTCCTCCCCTTGCCAGCGCGGCCGCCACGAAAACAAGCTGCACTGCCAGAGCGGCCGCCGTCACAAGCGACGCCAGCCTCCCGTTTTCCCGCAGCCCTTTGCCGGACAGCACCAACATTCCGGCCAGGATTGGATATACGATCGGAAGCAGTAAAATGATTTGTCCTTCCATGTCCATTCTCCTCTTTTAATCGAACATCGCCAGCCCGTCCGTTATCGCCTGGATAACAGGCCGGGACATAAGGCCCAGAAACAGATTGAGGCCAATCAGACAGAGAATCGACAGCCTGAGCATCCAGGAGCTCTTCCCTGAAGCCGGACGCTTTCGCTCCTTCGCTTCTCCCTCCGGGTCCTTCTCAGAGCCCTGCTGCCTGGAGTACAGCGTGATAACGAGCCGCAGGAAATAGACGGCGTTGAGCGTCGTACTGACCGCCAGGACAATGATTGTCGGCAGCATCTTGCCCGGGCAGCGCAGAGCCGACGCGGCAAACAGAAGCTTTGAGATAAAGCCCGAGAGCATGGGGAAGCCCACCATGGAAAGAGAGCCGACGGCAAAACCGATTCCTGCCAGGGAATTCCGGTAAGCGGCGCCCCGCAGGCTGTGGTAATCCGTTCTGCCGCCTGATACCTCATAAAGCCCCACAGCGCTGATAAACAGGAGCGCCTTGGTTATGGAGTGCGTAAATATGTGAAACACGGCAGCCACCATCCCCTGCTCGGTTCCCAGGCCGATCCCCATGTAGATATAACCGATCTGGGCCACAGAGGAATAGGCAATCATCCGCCGCGCATCCTTTTCCGCTATCGCATGCACCGAACCCATCACCATTCCGGCCACGCCAAAGCAGTAGAGTACATTGATCAAATGGCTTCCGATCACGAAATTCTCTCCCAGCACCCGGTAGAAAATCTTGATCAGGAGGAAAATATATCCCTTGGAAACAAGGCCGGACAGCACGGCGCTCGCGGTCGGCGTCGCGTAGCCGTACGTATCCGGGATCCAGTAGTGGAACGGGTACAGTCCGCTCTTAATCGCCAGGCCCACGCTGATAACGGCCAGGATCACCAGCATGGGGATCACATAGCTTTCACCGGCCATGATACGCGCCACAGATTCCCGGGCCGGGCTCATCAGAAGATGCCCGGTCACGTCATACAGCATGCTCAGCCCGATTAAAAACAGGCCGGAGCCAAGCTGGCTCATGATCATATAACGGATAGCGGCAGACATGCTTTTTCGCTTCTGCCGGATCATGATCAGCCCGCAGCCCGCAATCGTGTTAATCTCTACAAATACATAGGCCGTAAACAGATCATTCGTATAAACCAGAGCCAGAAGGGAGCTGAGCATCAGATCAATCATGATGTAAAACAGATTCAGCTTTGACCGCTCGACATCTGAGGCCGTGTAATTCACGCCGCCAAGCACAGATAAAAACATGACGACCCCAAACATCGAGGCCGTCAGCCCCTCCAGAACACCCGCCCGGATCTCATTTCCCCAGGGGGCCGGGAAATGGCCCATCATATACGTATAGCTCTCTCCTGTCCGTATGCAGAAGCACAGTACGGCAAATGACAGAGCCGTTGTGGCCGCGATCATAATCAGGCTTACGTTTCTGGCCCTCTTTCCGGGAAGGATGGAGGAAACGATTCCGGAAAACATGGCAAGTATAATCGAAAAAAACGGAAAATTCTGCACAATGCTCATGTCCTTTTCTCCTCCTCCTCTTTGGCCAGAATCAGTATTTCGTCCAGATCCAGGGAGCCGTACTGCTCATAAAGCCGTTTCGTGAGAGCCAGCATGAGGGCTGTGGTACTGACACTCACCACGATCCCCGTCAGCACCAGTCCGCTCGGAACCGGGTTAATATAGGCCGACGTTTCCTGGATCCCGTCCACCACAATGGGCGCTGTCCGCCCGTCGATATAGCCCTTGGCTGCCAGAAACAGATACACCGCGGTATCCATGATATTCATTCCCATAATCTTTTTGATCAGATTCCGGTGGAGTAAGAGCATGGTAAAGCCCACGCCGAACAGGATCACAGCCACGGTTGCCTCCATGTTCACTGACAAAAGCCGCGTCATCCTACATCCCCCCTTTTCGGAACAGCGTATAAAAAGCGTACATAGTGCAGGCCACTACCAGTCCCACACAGATATTCAGAGGCAGGATCAGGCCGCTGCTTATGATCGCCCCCGGCGTGCCCAGAGGAATGCCGCTTTCCAGATGGTTGGCGCCTGTAAAAAAGGAATAGCTCTTTGCCAGGCAGTAAAAGGTCAGCGCGCACAGCGTCACTCTGCGGTACACCTTTTCTGTAAAGAAACGCTCTGTCCGCTTGAATCCAAACGCGTTTAAGTACAGAATCAGCCCTGAGCCGAGCACCGCGCCGCCGGAAAACCCGCCGCCCGGCGACAAATGGCCGTTCAGAATAATATAAATGCCGAATATAAAAATCAGAGGAACCAGCACGCAGGCGCATTTCTGGAGAATCACGTCGTTTTTCGGCTCAAAAACACGGTCATTCTCTTCCAGCTCCTTCCGTTTTCGATCCCCGCCGTTTTCTGAGTCAAGCCTCAGAAGTACCAGCACACAGCAGGAAGCGATAAACAGCACGCACGACTCCCCAAAGGTATCAAAGGCCCTGTAATCCAGGATCATGCCGGTCACAATATTGACTGCCCCCGTCTCCTGGAGGCCGCGCTCAATATAGCGCGCCGACACCTCGTTATTCGCCGGATTCTCTGCATGGCCGAACGGCGGCAGGGCGGAAACCGTCCACAGCAGCGCCAGAATAATGCTCAGGCACAGGACGACAGACATAATCCGGTACACGCGCTGAAACCAGCGTATCCCGCGCGTCTCAAGAATCCGGCTCCCGGCTTTTACATCCTTTTTCTCCTCGTTTTCCGCCGCCTCCCCGGCCCAGTCCGGCTTTCTCCACGCCGGGCGCGCTTCCATCCCCGAGCTTAGCGGATCCGTCTCTCCGTTTACCCACTGAGTAAATTTGAACCACCGGCTGGTTTCATAATGATCACTTGGTCTGCTCATCCTGATCCTCCTTCCGGATTGCCCTGATTTTCTTAAGCGTTACAAAAAACAGGATACTGGTAACTCCCGCGCCGACCGCCGCCTCTGTCACCGCCAGATCCGGAGACTGTAGCAGAATCCAGATCACGCACATGATCAGGCTGTAGGACATGAAAAT
>Ga0224483_100058_pt1 | contig 26041 bp, 24 predicted proteins | sample hydfratestSal1_FD_181453 | JGI IMG/M metagenome (GOLD analysis project Ga0224483, IMG submission 181453) | Metatranscriptome of mouse feces microbial communities from Columbus University, Ohio, United States - Sal1 (Metagenome Metatranscriptome) ... | reverse complement strand
GCTGCATATATAATGTTTTCCCACGAAAACAAGATTAGATATATTGAGAAAAACAAAGCAAACTTATTTTTACATTTCTTATCTAGCAAGTAGAGAAACAGAAGTAAATTAACTATTGAAAAAAATAATGAAGGTAATCTGCCTAAAATAATATTTCCTGTATATCCCCATTTCTTATTAATCAGCAAAGAAATCATTGCTACCTGAAAAGGCGCGTAAGTCCATCCCAATTCCCTATACTTTAATCTCTCAATAAATCTATCCCCAAACTGCAAAAGAGATGTAATCAAACCTATGTCATCATAGTGAGTGAAATGTTTATATGTTAACAATACTCTTAGAAAGACTCCAGCTATGAAAACAAAAACCAGCAAAATCCTCTCACAAACATTATATTTTTCAGACCATTTCTTATACATTTTTTTAACGTCCTCTCCAATCACCATCATAGTCTCATTTATCACATGCTCACTCAAATACACTCACTTCTCTTCATTGGCAGAAACAGCATTAATGGTAGACATACTACAACAGAATAATAATATCTGAATTCTGCATACACTGGCGTAGCCATCATAAGAGAAATAAATATGCAAAACAGCAATAAATAAGGGATAAAGAGTTCCTGTTGCCTGCGATAAAATGAATAAATCATCACACATATCAATATCCATGTAAAAGTTCCCAAATTAAAAAAAGAAGCATATATCGGAATTTTTGCCGCATCATACAACTCTGCTTCCGTTGCAATGTCCTTTTCCCATACATCTCCTCCTAAACTTCTAACATTTTCAGTCAGCTTTTCTGAAACAATAGCCCTTTTCGTCAATCCAATATTATCACTTTTATCCGAAAGGATTCCCGCATAATATACCCAATACGATGTATCCGGATACCAATAGCCATAAGTTTGCTTTATATATGCCGTCAAATAATCCTTTGGATAACGCAATCCCAATTTTAACCATAATACAAAATATTCGCTTTTATGTTCAGGAAAGTATCCTGAATCAAAATTACAGCTAAATTTAACCGGATCAGAAATATAATTAGTATATTTTTCAGAAACTACTCCTATATCTGTTACTTTTTCAATAAGTTCTCTTTCATCCTCTTTCAACTCTCTATCATTAGCTATAACACAGGCAATTTGCTGAATAGGTACAGACAAATTTTCTCCGTACCCCCCCCCCTACAACACCAGCCCATGAATATAACGGACCTTTTATAACAGTACTTGTCAGTATAGCCATAAGAATCGCACCTATCAATCTATAATTTTTCTTTCTCAACTTATAGATACATGTAAAGATTCCCCATAATATAAAAGCATAATAAGCATTATTCCTAAATAAGCAAAATGCTACCCCTAGTATAAAAATATTAATAAGAAAAATCCCATTATTATTCTTACTACTCAAATAGTTATTCAAAGATATTAATAATAATCCTGAAATCCATCCATGTACTACATCTTTCCATATAGTTACAGAATAAAAACAATTATACGGAAGCAAACCATAAAAAAATAATGTGAAAAAAATCATATACATATTTTGTGTTTTCTTGTATATATGCCTAGTAATAAATGCAAACACAGCACTTTGCAATAATAACTGTACAAAAGTAATAAATCCTATAATTTCTATTATATCTTTCATTCCTATCATCTGAGCAAACACATACCACAACTTGATCCATAAAGTATGCGCCACAGGATGGTGATTGACAAGTGGACTCATCCCTACTATTTGCTTTATTTGCTTTAAACTGTCACCTGAAATAATGCCTGGGTATTCACATAGCCATACAAATATGTAAACTGCACTGAATACAATAAAAGAAAAAATACCCACAATATTGTGCGATAATTTGAATCTACCAATACCATCGCCTACGTTTTCTCGATAAGTATCATAAACCAGAAAAATATATCCAACACCCCATTCCAACAGCAGGTAATTTCCTATCAGGATAAAAAAAGCCTTGACACATCCTGCTAGAAAACCTGCTTGTATTATAAAATCAATTTTGCCTAATGTTAAAAAAAGTGAAAAAATTAATGCAGTCATATTCGCATAAATATTTTTTTCCTTATTATGCAAAAATATATACCCACATATCATTAATAAAATGAGCGGATATATACTTACTACAGAAATATCAAGTGTAAATGTGACTCCCACAGTAGATACAAAAGCCTTTATTACATTATATCGTATTCTTTTCGATTTTATTAAATTCCCCAATTTTAATCTCCTCTTAATAGTATTCTATTAGACCACATATTAATATTTTTTGAGCAAAATTTCTGTGTATGAGAAATACCTATGCCAACGCTGGTCTAGATACAATATTTCCTGCAGTAAGCCCCGTAGCAATGATCTACTTTCCGTATTCTGTGGTAAAGTATTTATAAGTGCCCTGTGTCCATTCGATAATCCCATGAAATCAGAGTCAATTGAAAATTCTAGACATGGCAGACGGGCTACTATTTGAAGGATACTGACAGATATCCTTCCGCGTTCCGAAAATCATGTTCTCTCCTCGTCCAGTCACCTCCAATACCTGTAGGTCATGCTCCGCAAAAAACTTAGTCCGCGATAAGAACATCCCTTTTCCTCAACATAATCCGTAACCTTTGTAAGGTTTTTATTCCCGCCGCTGTGGTCATCAAATGATGAGGTGAAATCCACATACCGATAGTTTTCTACTTTCATCATGGGGAATAATTGGTAAAGGCTGTAAATACTTTTCTTCGACAAGGATTTTTCTTTGATGAACTGCCATCCCGGTATTCCACTCTCAGTTTTATCCGGAAAGTTTCGGTATCATTGCAGGTGTTTTCTATCCGGTTAGTATATGCCTGTCCAGTTCACTACCACTCTTGTCATTAAGCAATTTATAACGACCACTTTTGTTACACTTACACAACTTTATGAATAAATCCCCATCTTCCAACATAGGTGTTTCATGGCATCTACACTAGCATTCGATTTTATGTAGTCTTCACTCTTGCTGGCGCTCCATACGCAAGTGAATTTTCTGGTATATTTTTTGTTACTACACTACCCATACCAATTTTGGAATTACTGCCTATCTCCATCCTATTTAATATCATACTGTTTATCCCTAAGTATACCCCCTCATCTATCACTACACTCCCACACAACATACACCCCGCTGTAATAATTGCATTGTCACCAATGATAACGTTATGCGCAATGTAACATAAATTATCTATCATAACATTTCTTCCCACATAACCAGTATTTTCAAACAACGAATTGCATATACAAACATTATCTCCTACACACGCATTATTTTTTATCAGCACTCCACCTACATGGACAATTTTCCTATTTTCATTATTAACTCTTATAACTTGAAATCCCTCCGCCCCAATCACTGTATTACAACCAATTTTACAGTAATCTTCAATCACAGACCCATGCCTAATTACAGTATTCGCTTCAATTACTACACCATTACCGATAATCACTCCATTCTCTATCACGGCAGACGGATGAATATATACTCCCTCACCTATTATTCTTTCAAAATCGAATTTATGATAAAAATCAGTATGATTATATAAATACTCATGAATATTATAAAATATCTTCTCTGGTAAATCTGCAGTAATATAACTTAAACCACGTTCTTCCAATGCATCTCTATATCTTTCAGCTTCTGCCCCTGATAATACAACTGCCACAACCGCCGGATTATTCATAATCATCCCAATATACTCTCCACTTGTAGCATAAGTAAGAATATGTTGATGAATACTTTCTCTATTGCACAAATTCAACCCATCAATATAGATATCTCTGCCAACCATCTTTAAATTTAATGCATAACATATATCCGACAAAAAAATTTTTCTATGAGCCACTTTTCACTCCTTAATCCATTTCTCCCAATAACTGCTGAATATCTTCTACTGACAGCCAATCGCTATTATTGCCCGAGCTGTATGAAAAACCTTCCTCTACTTTCTTACCATCCAGATTTGGTATTTGTCTGTCATTCCATGTAATCTGCGGATACACAATAAAATGCTTATCATACTCATATGTAGTTGCTGCATCCTCAGGTGTTATCATAATCTCATGCAACTTTTCACCAGGACGAATCCCTACTTCCTTCATACTGCATCCTGGCATCATAGCCTGCGCCAAGTCAGTAACTTTAAAAGAAGGAATCTTGCTAATAAATGTTTCTCCCCCCTTAGCCTCTTCCAACGCTTTAATTACAAGTTCTACCCCTTGTGTCAATCCAATCCAAAATCTGGTCATTCTATAATCTGTAATTGGAAATTCTTTTTCTCCATTTTGCATAATACTCTTAAAAAAGGGAATAATCGAGCCACGACTCCCTGCAACATTACCATAACGAACAATCGAAAAATTAATATTCTTTATCCCTGAGTATGCATTCGCCGCTACAAAGAGTTTATCAGATACAAGTTTTGTCCCTCCATACAAATTTACTGGATTGACTGCCTTATCGGTTGACAATGCTACCACTTTACGAACATCACCGTCCAGGGCTGCTTCTATTACATTTACTGCGCCACTTATGTTAGTTTTAATTGCCTCATTAGGATTATATTCACAGGCTGGTACTTGTTTTAATGCGGCAGCATGAATAATATAGTCTACTCCCTTACAAGCTCTCTTTAACCGCTCCACGTCTCTCACATCGCCAATAAAAAATCGAAGTTTACTCTCATATTCCTTAAATTCTTCAGCCATAATCCACTGCTTGAATTCATCCCTTGAATATATAATAATCTTCTTAGGTTCAAAGTGAGTCAACACATACTTAGTAAAACACTTTCCAAAAGAACCTGTTCCACCCGTAATTAAAATTGTTCTGTTATCTATAATATTATTATACATTTTACATCCTCCTAAATATCTGCTTGTCCAATCCACCACCCACATGGAATAGCAACATAACGATTATAAAAATCCTCTACACCTATCAATTCTTTCTGTTTACCAAACAAAGAATACCTATTATTATTTAAATGCACTCCTGATGCATACCATCCATGTTCTCTAAATTTTTCTATACACTTCCTCTTATTCTCTGCTAAAACTCCGTACACCCAATAATTAGGAAGTATTTCAGCACGATCAAGTAGCTTCATTCCACTGTATTCCTTCAAACATAACTTCCATTTCTCTGCATGTCTACGCTGCTGTTCTAAAATTTCCTTCATACACATCATCTGTCTAATGCCAATATACGCATTTACATTGCTCATTGTAGCACTATGTCCTTTTAAAGTAATATCACAATCTGGATTTATCTCCCCCAAATTATCACGGAACTTCTTTCGATCTATGCCACAATCGCGAATCAATTCGACCTTTTTATATAGATTTTTATCTCTGACAACAATTGCTCCACCATCAATTGTATTCGGCAATCGTACTGCACCAAAAGAAAAAATTGTAAGATCAGTTCCACAATTTCCAAGTTTGTTGCCTTTGTATTCACTGCCAAATGCCTCTATTCCATCATCAATAATAGGAATACCATATTCCTTTCCTATCGCATTAATCTCATCAACATATCCAAGATACCCACAAAAATGATTATGTACAATCGCCTTTGTCTTCTTACTAATATTATTCCTTACACTATCTGGATCAAGTGTGCCTGTTAACGGATCAATATCTGCCCAGTTAACTGTAATTCCATGTACTGCATACGGCTGTGTGGATGCTAAACATGCCATAGGCGAGGCTATAATTTCATCATTTGGACATATATCAAGCAACGAAATTGCTACTTCTATTGACATATTGAATGAATTAGTCGTCCATATACTATCTATCCCTATAAAGTCAGATAATGCTTTTTCAAACTGTTTTGCATATATTCCATAGGCAAGCTGTCCGGAATGTAGTATATCATCCAATTCCGGCAATTCCGGCATATGCGGTTTATACAACGGAATCATATATTGATTTTCTCCTCTCTACCATCCTTTTTTTATCATATCTGCAATATATTCCCTTTCTTCGCGACCGACCCACCAGCCACAAGGGATGTGGACAAAATGTGTGTAAAACTCATCTAAACCGGGCAAACTACATGCTGATTCTTTAAAAACGCTATGCGTATCACTCCTATGATGCAATGGCGAAGCCATAATCCCTTTCTCTTCCATCATACGACAAAAGTCATCTCGGTGTTCCACAAACATTGTATATAACCAGTAAGAAGGCTGCGTATCATTATAGTAAGAAATCAGTGAAACACCCGCCACACCTTTCAATACATTATCATAATATTCTCCATTATTAATATGACAATTTATAATCTGATCAATATGCTTCATTTGAATTAACCCGATTGTCGCATTTACATTATTCATACCATATTTGAAACCAACCTTCTTAATATCATTGTCCAAACGGGACACTTTTTTACTTAGTCCAAAAAAACGAAGTTTTTTTGCTTCTTCTATTTCTTCCCCATTGCTAAAGCTAATCAATCCACCATCCACAGTTGTCATATGTTTTATTGCTTGAAACGAAAAACAACTATACAAGGAATTATCCCCAATCTTTTTACCCTTATATAAGCTTCCTAATGCATGCGCACAATCTTCAATCACCGGAACCCCATATTTTTTTGACACCTCGTTCAATCGGTTCATGTCACATACCATTCCGGCATAATGAACTACCATAATTGCTTTTGTTTTATTTGTAATCTTCTGCTCAACAGAATCAGGGGATATTAAGCCTGTATAAGGATCGACATCTGCCCATACTATCTTTGCCCCAGTCATGGCTATTGCTGTATTAGTCGGCTCCGCTGTCATGGCTGTGCTTATCACCTCATCTCCACTTCCAATATCAAGCAAAGAAAGTGCAATATGTAACGCTGCTGTTCCAGAGTTTAAAGCAACCACATAAGGGTTCGAAATATACTCTCCAAATTTATACTCAAATTCATCAACTTTAGAACCGACTGCAATATAGCCACTATACAATATTTCTTCTATTGCCGGCATCATCTCTTTCGGTGATGCAATATAGGATTTTACTAGTGGTATCATGTTTTCCTCCTCGTACCTTAAATATTTATTAATTAATTTGCATACGTAAAAAATATTTTATTTTTTCTTTTACAGTCTTCATCTCTGAAGTTCTATGGTACAAAATACTATACAATACTCCCGGCACAAAAATTGCTATGAGTAGTCGACATATAATCGACTTTAAAGAATTGCTTTTTAGCACTCCACATAATTTATGTGTTCCAACAACTACCCCAAAATTTACCACCGTATATAATAATCGTCTTCCCCATATTTTATATACTTCTGTTCTAAAATAACTGGCATTTAAAACATAGGTTTCCCATGGTATCTCAATTAATGTAATACTTACAATTGATGCAATCAAAACTCCATTAATTCCATATTTTACTACCAGAACATAATCCAAAACTATATTTGTTATCATCGAAAAGTATGGCTTCCATTTATCCTGTTTCCACATTCCACATGCATCTTTATATGTAACAACCGATAACCTGATATTAGTCACATAGAAGTATATAACAAATAGAGTCATCGTTTTTGTAGAAAGCAGATAGGTCCTCCCTAACCATAAGTTAATAAATCCTTGGTATAAACATACGAGAATTGTTGCACTCCATCCCACTAGTACTTCATTAATCCATTGAATGGTATAAAACACATACAAATTACTCTTTACAGATTCTTTTATTATATAGTTTCCTATACTTGCAATAATGGACGTGAAAATGATATTAATAACAGCCCCAACAGACGAACAGACATACAAATAATTGCTATATAGCGCTACAACTGCCAATCCACAAAAACTCGATAAAAATATATTATCACTACTATTGATTACTGTTGAATTAATCCGATGTCCAATTAAAGCTATAATACTTTTCCGAATTTCTGTAACTTCTGTTTTGGACAAATTACCCCTACATACATATTGTGGATATATTTTATCCGTGATTTTCTTTCTATAAAATCCTACCATAATTTGCTGGAATATTCCAATTATTACATATAAATAAAAATTTTCCAACACTATAACAGAAATAATCTGAAGCGAATATACTAGAAAACTGCTATAAATCCATGCCTTATTTTCATAATCTGTCCTCTGGTTCGCAGTCAATAATGTACACTTGTATGGAAAGGCAAAATAGTTTATAACATTTCCAATCATATAAATCAGATACAATAAATAAATATTAACTGAAGGAGGATAATCCCCTTCAATTAACGTATCTAAAAAGGGGAATAACAGCAATTCTAATACAGCAACAAAGCACCCCGCACTGCAATAAAATTTTTTTACCCATGCCAGATATTGGTTGACTTTCTCGATTTCCCTATTCTCTATAGGCTTATACAAAAAAAACACGATAACATTATTCATGCCCAGTTCTGATAAGTTTACGATTTGAATCAAAGAAGAAAACAACCCATTTAGACCGATATACTCCCGTCCAAGTTTCCATATAATCACAGTTCTTATGATAAACGGACCAATCGTCATAACTAACAACTGTAAGATACCATTTATTAAATTTCTAATTGAGTTATACGATCTGCTATTTTGCTCCATCATATATTTTTCTACAAATCTTCCCTGCTAAGTAAGAGTATATTCCCTCACATTTTAACAACACTGCCAACGCAAAAAGAAGCCCTATCAAATTATCTCTGTTTATCCCATTTCTAATAACATATTTAAAAGAAACGCAAAAATAATCAGATATATTCTCTTTTATAATTTGAGCAGAATATTTGCTCAGCTCTCTTATTTCATCATTTTCACTGTTTCTGCTCCAAAAACATGAAATAGCTGATAAAATGAATATTGTATAAGCATAAATCTCTATCAGCTTATTCTTATCAATTGCTCTAATTTCCATTTTCTTTAAACGCTCATCAATATACAACAAAGGAGTATTTTGTATTGTCAAGCTAGTATATATACTTTTATTATGTGACAAACTTTCCCTTCTAATCCGTATATTATAGTATACATTTTCTATTATTTCTACTTTATTACAAACAGAAGCTATAAACATATTAAATGGTAAATCTTCTATATAACATCCTTCCGGATAGAATATATCATTATCAACTATTTTTTTCCTCTTAATCAGTCTTGAGCAGATAGTACTTCTTAGCTGAAAGAAATAGTCTCGTTGACCTCGCTGCTCAAATATTATATTCTCATCATCATTACAAAGTCGGTACCCACCAATAATCATATCCGCTCTTGTTTCTTTTACTGCATTACACATTTTATCAATAAAATCCATATCAAACCAATCATCACTATCAGCAAAAACTATATACTCTCCTTTTGCCAGTTTTAATGCTTTATTTCTGCAAAAAGAAACGCCGTGATTTTTTTCTAAGGTAATAAGATTAATGATTTTATTATAATTCTCTGCATATTCTTTAAGCGCCTTCTTTGTTTCTAGTCTATCACTTCCATCATCCACTAATATAACTTCAATTACACTATTAGCCTGAATGCACAAAGAAGAAAAATATTTTTTCAAATACTCAATCCTTGTGTTGTAAACTGGAGTAATAACTGTTATCAAAACATCACTCAAAATTACCCCCCCCCTTTATATTTTTGCTGAAATTCAATATAACTGAAACCATTTGAACATAAAAACGTTCAAATTTAAAAAATATTGTTAGAACAAAACCAATTTGTAATATCCTAATTATTATACTGCTTTTTCCTGATAATAAATATTTCACTGAAGTCCTGACCTGCTGCGGCACAAATCGCTTTACAATCATTACGGATGTATTTATAACTTTCTCTCGTTCTTTTTCATCTGTTTTCAACGTAAAGACACAGCATATTGATGTTACTAAACACAAAATCTCCCCATAAAAAGCTCGCTGCTTTTCACATTTATATCCATGTTCTTTAGCATTCTTTAGCATTCTTATTATATAAGCGAATGGAATGTTTCTATAGGGCATGGCATTAAAAACACTTCTCTGATGCGAAGTTCTTAACTTATGCTCTCGATTACAAAAAGAAATCGCATCTACAACACCGATTCTATCTGCTACCGCTACACATCCAATATTAAAACAAGCATCCTCTAAAAAACAATCATTTGGATATCTAATATTGTTTTGATCTATAATTGTTTTGCGTATTAGTCTCGCAGTAGTAGGGACAACGTACGGTATAAATGGATTTTCTTGGCTTCCCTCTGGCCAAAAATAATCTTTAATTTTTCTATTATCTTCTGTAACCCAACGATATCCCGACAATACAATGTCTAGCTTCTCGTGTCTAGCTTTTTGTAACATACTCCACAGTGTATCAGGATAAAGATAATCATCTGAATCTAATATCACAATATATTCACCCGCTGCAAGTTCCAATGCTATATTCCTGCAAACGGATATACCTTGATTCCTCATATTTTTTACAAATTTAACCCGCATATCCTTTTCAGCGATGTTTTCCAACCAATTCAGAGTATCCTCTGAATTGCTACCGTCATCTACTATAACAACTTCCAAATTAAATTGATCAAATGCAAAAATGGATTCAATATATTGCTGTAAAAAAACTGTTGAAGTATTATAAACAGGTGTAATAACAGATATATCTATTACTGGCAACACTACGACTACTTTCTCCCTTCTATTTTCATTTTTAAATGAGTTAAATTCTCCGGTGCTATCTTAAAAATTTTACTTCGAAATGCTAAATATATATTTTCAAATATATTCCTTTTTTTCCTATACTCAGTATTCAAAGCAACCCCTTCTTTGCATGCCAGTTCAACTGCTGCCTTTTCGTATTTTCCTGCAGTAACTGCATAAATGTAACTTAAATATTGTTTCTTAGAACATAATACAACATATTCTGTAAAATTTGTTCTATCAGATGCTATCCTTTCAAATTGCCAAACATTTTCCGAATTATTTAATATTTTTTCTAAATATTCTTTTTTCCAGAAAGCTGGCCTAGTATTAGCTCGATATATATTCCCTTTTTTCCATTCATAATAATCACTGTTATAGTTTCGCAAAAAACGCCAAGCCTCATAATTAACATATATTGTTCCAATATTTTCATGCGTTCTAATATACTTATAATCCCGTTGGAACATCGTAATATCAATATAATCATAAAACCAGAAATCATCTAATAACATAAAAACATATTCTGAATCAATTTTACTCAATGTCTCCTTTAATCGCGCTGACCATTCTTCCTTATCAGAATAAATAATGCAATCAAACGCCAAGTCCTCCCCAGTACAGTTATTTTCAGTACTTAAAACCACTTGATATGGACATGCAGGAAAATACTTCCTAAAGCATGTTATAAAAGGTTTCCACGTATCATAATATTTATCACATGACATGACCAAAATTGTCAATTCCATAAACTCTCCCTTTCTAAACTCAACCACTACCAGCTAGAACCAGTAGGTTCAATTTGCCGCTAAAGCAGCCTAAAGTGTGCGCCCTATAAGTTATCACCTATCCCTTACATTCACCCTATCACAAAATTACTTTTCTCCTGTAGATCTTGATTCTGAATGTATGCTTTGATTATTTTATCTGTTATATTTTCGTTGCTTTCCCTAAAGTATCCCTTTGCCATAGATGCTTTCCCCAAAATTGCTTGTTCAACTCTTTATATTCCATTTGCAATTTCCTTTTATATACTGCATTAGTTTACTTATTGGCATATAGGGCAGCACTGATAGCCGTAGAAATTATATGGCCACTTTCCACATAGCTTACCAGATTCTCCACCTCATTGCTCTGGCAAACCATTCGGATCAATTCCCGTGTCCGCTATGCTATCTGTCCAATTATCACCAGCTTACACGTTCTATTATCCAAGCTGAATAGTATTTGATATCATACGTACAATGCGTTGATTTTCTATAATTTCCATTTTTCTCACCTCAAGTTTAATATCCCTGTTTTCATTTTTCTAAACTTGAAGCCATGGGTTTACCTAAAGGTTAGGTTTTTAACCCCACTATACAAACAATAAAATTTCAAGCATAAACTAGTTGCCAAAATCCACCAAATGTCCGAATACCTTTCCTGCCGCTCGAAAAAGAAATTTCACATCTTCAACAGAGCGAATTCCTATAATCCTTCTGAAAATAAATTCAGGGCTAAATGCAACCTTATAAACAGACTGTACAGCTTCCTTAATCTTCTCACTTCCCACTGGCGTCTTCATAACCGGCATTCTCTGATCAAACTCCTCATACTCTTCCGTAAGCAGCCAGCCATTTTCCCTACACTCCTGGTAAAGAGGTGTCCCCGGATATGGAATCAACACCGTTGCCTGCAAAGTATGCGCCCACCCCTTCTTCAAAATCATCTTGCCAAGCCGTACTGTATTAGCAATCTGCTTCTCATCCTCCCAGGGATAACCGAACATAATTGTAATATGCGGTGACAATCCGGCCTTTTTAGCCATCTTACAACTCTCCACCATATCTTCAATCTTTTCACATTTTTGGATACGGTCCAGAGTCTCCTGATTGGCACTTTCCAATCCAAAAAGTACAAAACGGAAACCAGCCTGCTTCATCAGTTTGTAGTCTCCATAACTTAACTTACCGAATCGCATATTACAATCCACAATAACTTTCTTATTGTAGCCACGCTCAATCATTCCATGACAAAAAGTCCGCAGCCACTCTCCCACCGGGAAAGCTCCGGAATCATCCATAATTTCTTTCACGCCATATTTTTCAATTAAGATTCCTATCTCATCCAATAGCTTCTCTGGTGAGCATGTAAGATAGCTGGGATAAAGGGTTGTCCAACTACAAAAAGTACATTTATGATGCCAGCAATCTCTTGCCGCCATTGTATAAGTTCCCGGAAGCCTGGAATAATTACCATTCTTTTGGCTATATAATTCCCATCTGGTTAAATCTCGATCAATCATAGGAAGATCATTCAAGTCCTGTGACAAAATGAACCTTCCTGTATTCTTCACTTCTCCTTTCTCACGATAGTAAATTCCCCGCTCCAATTCTTCTGACTGTACCTTACCGCCATGTTTTAGCAAATTATCACACAAACTTAATAGAAGAAAATCATAATTACCTCCTGTAAGAAGGAAATCCACTGGACATTGCTCCATTGTCTCTTCTGGAAAAGCAGTCACATGATCCCCAACCATGATGATAATCCTTTCAGGAACAAGTTTTTTCAGTTCAGAGACTATTTTCCAATGTAATTTTACGACTGGTGTCTTTGTTTCAATCATCACAACATCTGCATCAGAACTTTGATAATAATCTATATACTCCCGATAAGATTTCTCCTCGGCAATGTAATCATCCCAACTGACATCATACCCTTTACTTTTGAGTAATGTCGCCGCGTAGGCAGGAACCATCGGATATATATATGTTGGACTGTTAAACCATTGAAACTGACGATTCTGTCCTAACAACGGTACACCTTTTTCACTCGCTAACGGAGGATATGCAATTGATATTTTCATATAATTAGTGCCTTTCTCTGTATCTATCTCAACAGCTCCTTGGAGCACAGGCCTCTGATAAACATCAGGCCATAACCAATATGTGTCGCAACAATACCAACAAAAGTCAATATCCATAGTTGAAAAGAGTCTGTCTTTCTAATACTGACTATTAACAGAACTAAGTATAACACAATCACTGCAAAATAAAAATACCATAATGTCGGCATAAAATATGATAGTATAGGACCACCAAACAATCCTAACACAAATAAAGACGGAATAAAATATGCCAACTTGCATGACGTCTTAGGTAATGCCTTGGCAAAATATCCTCTATGCTTCGCATAATTTGTTGCCTGTTTTAGATGTTGTTTAAATACTTTTCTCCTATGATGATAAACCAAAACATCCGGAGAATAAATAATCTTTTTTCCGCTTTCCACAATGTCAAGACAAAGTTTCGTATCCTCTCCCGGATAATAATTAGAATCGTATCCGCCTATCTGTTCAAATATATTCCGTCTTACAATTAGATTAACAGAAGGCAGATCATCTACCTCCCTTTCCTCCTTCGGAAGATAACGATACGTATAACCGCCACTACAAAGAAAGGATTCATATATTTTGCCGGATGCCTGTTGCCATATATCATCGTCTGGTGCTGTTACAGCCGGTCCTCCAACTGCTCCGATTTCCGGGTCTTCAAAATATGCGACTGCATTCTTCAACCAATCTTTTCCAGGGTATGCATCATCATCAATAAAAGCAAAAATTTCTCCCTTCGCATATTGTAACGCCATATCTCTCTTATCTGCCGGCCCTACTTCTCCGCTTGGAATAATCCTAGTATGAGAAAACTCTTCATCAGACATATGATCAGGAAAGATAAGAATCTCATAATCATCGTATTCCAAATTTGCGTAGTATTTCATTGCCTGTCTGATATAATCATTGATCTCCTTGACTGGAATTATAATTGAAACCTTATATTGAACCATTCCATCCTCACCTTTTATAGAATCCCACCGCAAATACAAATCAAAAAGTTACTTTCTAAGAACCCTTTGATATGTAGACACATACTTTTGGCATATGTATTTATTATCAAAGCGCTCCTTAGCATAGTTCCGAATTCTTTCTTTATCAAATTTATCTTTTTCGCATAACAATTTTAAAATACCATTTTGCAGAGCCTCTATACTTCCCTTCTCCACCAAAACACCAACCTGATCATTCACAAATCCTTCCGGACCGCCACATTTGGTTGCCAATACCGGTTTTCCAAGCAGAAGTGCCTCAGCCATCGAGCACCCAAAAGACTCCACCAGACTTGCTGACACCAGAAAATCCATCTGATCAACAATCTCATATACTTTTTGTTTCTTGCATTCTCCATGGAAAATAACATATTCTGAAATATTCAATGATTCTGCCATTTTATGAAAATATTCCTCATACTCTCCACTCCCGACAATATGAAGAATCACATGCTGGCCGTTCTCTATCACTTTCTGAACCGCAGGTAATAAAAACTGTAATCCTTTAATTTTCTCATCGTAAAGTGCTGCTACTAAAGCAATATTACAGCAGCCTTCTCTCCTATAACTGCAAGAGGCCCCCACCACTCTCGGTATATGAATCCCATTATACATAACCTTAAAAATGTACTGTGGGAATATCGCGCTCAATTTACATTGCAGGTCTTCAGACACGCAAAAATTCACTTTGCTCCGTCCGTATACAAATCTAGCATAAGCATGAGCCACCCCTTTAGCAACCCCCGACACTTCTACCGTAGAATGCTCTGTTACGACAAATGGAATGCCAAAAGTCCCGCACCATAAGGCTGTATATCTCCCTGCTTCCGTTGCAACATGTGTATGCACAATATCCGGGTGAAATTCTTTAATAATATAACGAAATGCTCTATATATCCTGATTCTGTTCCGTATACGCTGCTGATCTTGGAATCTGCTACGAAAGGTCAGAATCCCTCTCTCTTCTTCTGCTTGAAAATCTTCTGTAATCGTCCTGTCAAAAGGATAATAAATTGCCACAGTATGTTCTTTCGCCATTTCTCTTGCCTGCTCATAATGGAAAATGCCTCCATTCCCCATTATATTATCATGGCTCGTATACCAACTGGGAACTATCAAAATCCTCATATGTTATCAACCTTCCGCAACTTCCTCACCAGCATAGTCAAATATCTCCGTCCTCCAAAACGACAGAGCAGGGCCACAATCCTCGAAAAAATGAGTTCTCTTAACGATACTTTAAAAAAACTCTCCATGCATTCATGATTGTGTCTCCTATCATCTCTTCTATTATGCACAATATAATCAAATCTATATGATCCATCAATCGGCTGATCGACATATGGATAATTTCTGTGTTGTAAGGGTTGTCCTTCCTGCACGGTTAATTCTCTGCAATGTACGCTCCCTTCTCCGTATCCCATATTTCTGACCTTGGAAATAGTCGGAAAAATCATATATTTACCATAAAAAAACTGATACAAAGCAAAGGAAAGATCAAGTGCCAGAACCTGTCCGTCTTCTATCAACATATCTGTATATTCTATCATGCCCTTTACGAAATTACAATATTGATTTCGTCCCGCACAATAAAGCTTGCGCATGGCACTGCCATTTCGCATAAAACCTTCAAAATTTTCAAGATTGATTGCTTTTAACATTTTTTCCTCTTTTTCACGCCAGATTCCGAATCCCCATGCCGCGAAATAAGTATCAATTTTAACCACATTATTATTCCCACTCTTCCAATCTATTGGATAAGAGTAACCCGTAACAGCCAAAATTTCCTCATCCTGTTCGAACTCAGTCAGACATTTATCCATATATTCCAAAAAATTTCCAGAAAAAACATTGTCATCCTCAGAAAAAATATAGCAGTCATGTTTTTCATATACTTTTTTTCTCAGCAGATCGTAGTTACCATACCATCCCTGATTACTCTTCTGCTCCAAAATCTCTACTCGGGCAAATCCTTCTATTCCCCTGCCCAAATACTCTCTAACCTGCTCATATCCTTGTCTGTAATTCTCATTCGGTGGATAATCCAGGCTGATATATAGTTCTGTATACTCGGCATATGGATTTCTCTGAAGAGATTCGATACAGTTTTTCAATTTTTCCGCTCTACAAAGGGTAGGAATGATCACTGGCGCATATATCATACTGGTCTTTATATTTTCCCTTTCCATGATATTCTATCTCCCAGTCAAAAGATGAACCGCTCTGAAAATTACGATAAACACTGGATAGCAATAAGCTATTACCATTGCACTCACCCGCATATACAACGGAGTCTTTCTACAATGCAGAATCACCCGCCAGTTCTCCCGCAAATCTTTTACCAAATACCTGATTACGCTTTTATCATACTTCTTGTTTCTGCACATTGCAGTCATCACTGCCATCTCATATTCCGTGTGATAACCTACTATTTCTGCTTCCAGTTCAGGATATCTGCCTAACAAATATCTTCTCCAGTACATATATTGTTTAAAGGCATTCTGATGTCTTTCAGTATATCCCGAACGAGAGATACTTGTTATCCGTATGCAGCGATTATACATTGCTTCTTTGCATAGTACTACTTTTTCGGCTTTCTCCAAGAGCTGCAGAACCATAAAATAATCTTCGCCAATTGTCACGCTATCACAAAAATCAATATCTTCAAATAGGCAACGCGCTATCAACTTTGCCCATGGTCCGCTATCAATCAACCTTGTTCCATGAAGATGGTACATCATCTGGACAGGTAATGTCATTTCAATCCGTTCCATCTCCTGTGCAGTACAAGATAGTATACTACCTTTTCCATCTACTTCCTTATGCCCAAGACAGATGATATCTGCATGCCATTTGTCAAGTTCCTCTATCAAAAACGACAGCATATTGCCGTCAAGCCAATCATCTGCATCTACGAATGTAATATATTTCCCCTGTGCCGCTTCAACTCCTGCTCTCCTTGCTGCTGCCGGTCCACAGTTCTTTGTATGGATTACTGTAATGCGCTTGTCTCTCCTCGCATATTCATTGCATATTATTCCACTCTTATCTTTCGATCCATCATTGATAAGAATAATATCGTAATCTTGAAAAGTTTGCTTAAGAATACTCTCAATACATTGCTTTAAATATTTTTCTGCATTATAAACAGGAACTATAACACTAATTTTACTCATATAACTCCTTGATACCATGCCCTGGAATATGAATACTGTTGCGCCGTCAAGAAGGCTGCTTTTCCAAGCCATTCTGCATTCTCACTGCAATATTCTATCCCCCTTGCCAAATCTTCTGCATCATGATATTTTGCAAGATATCCATCAGCCTTATGTGTAATCTGTTCCTCAATTCCTCCAATCGGAAACCCAACCGCCGGTGTTCCGCATGCCATTGCTTCACACACCGTATAGCCAAAAGATTCTTGATTTGACGGGTTTACCAATACATCCGCCAGATTATATACTTCAACCAGCTTATATTCTTCAGCAATATACCCAATCTTCAAAACTTCAAGCTTCTCAGGGAGTTTTAAATCTGCCCCTGTATTGCCAAAGATCAACAGTGTATAGTTTTCCACCGGCAAAAAATCGAAAGCTTCCCTTAAATATCGAAACCCTTTGTTTTCATTCTCTGTCCCATGATCAGCTGCCCCAAAAAGAACAACTCTTTTCTGGCTGCTTATACCGTATTTCTCCCGGAGCACCTTTTTGTCTTTTATAGGTCTATAGAAAGAAGTGTCTAACACATTTGGCATATAGTATATCGTTTTGCCTGATAATATACTACTTTTACGCGCCTGTTCCACAATCCATTTACTTGGTCCCGTAATAGTAACTTCCACTTGCTTCATCATCGAAATCTTATCCAAAAAAATCTTTCTGGATAAGTCTTTTTCTTTTCCATCCCCAATCAATGGACAGTTACCACATCTTCTATCATATCTCCCACAGTATCCGTCCACGTGACATCCACCTGTAAAAAGCCACATATCATGCATGACCCATACGAGCCGTTTGCCCAGCCGGCCTAACCGAATAATACTTTTACAAGACAAAAAGGAATTCACCCAATGTAAAAACAATACATCTGCCTCCTGGACCATTGGATGCCCTGATATATCAGTCCCAAATTTATCGTTTATTATCGCGCCTTTGGAGCAAAGTTTATTAATTCCGTTTTTCCCTTTAGATAGAAATACTTCTCTTAAGCTACTAAATGCTTTAATAGTCTTTTCATTCGGATGCAGCCTAGTCCGCACCATGATTTGTGAATCTATTCCATGGCACAACATACTTTCATGTAGCCGATAGGCTGCTTTATATGCTCCTCCGGTATCTATTGTTGTAATATGAAGTACTTTCATGTAGTCCAGCTCCATATAATTCTTTATTAATCTAATAAACGGTATTAATCTACATCAATTAACATTCCATCAAACCTTTATAATACATAATCGTTTTTCGAATCCCTTCCTCAAATGTGACCTTGGGTTCAAAGCCGGTATCCTTGGCAAGTTCATAGATATTCACACAAGAACTGAACGCCTTATTTGACAAAGAAGGAATGTCCCCGATTCCAAGCTCCAATGTCGGGTCAATAATATCTCTTATCTTCATAATATAATCCTTTAACTGACGATAAACTCCACTGCCAATCCCATAGGTCTTCCCTGCCATCCCCCTCTCCCCAATCAATCGGAGCGCTCTGGCTACATCCCCGACATATAAAAAATCCCACATCTGCATCAACATACCATATTGCGGTCTTTCTCGTCTCAGCAATGTAGTGATCGTGTACGTAATAATGTTGTCATCTCTCCTGCCTTCCCCAAAAGTACTGGGTAATACGATCCAATTAAAGGGAATCCTTAGAATTCTCGCATATGCCTCCAACATATAATGCGCCGATGTCTTTGCTGCACCATACATATCGTTCGGTGTCTGTCTGCTGCCATTCGCTTCTATCGTATTCTCACTGAACGCATACTCTGCTACGGTTCCCATTCCAAAAAAACGCCCTGCACGGATTCTTGCAGCATATTCCAACATTTCCATAGAAAAATGAATATTGTTCAGTTGTAATTGTCCATCATTCTTCTGCTCAGTAGATACTCCTGCCCATGCAAGATGATAAAATGCATCGATTATATCATTCTCTTTTTCCAGTTCATGATATTCACCTGAATGATATTGGACTAATCTAAGTAAATCTTTATTTTCCAGATCATCAAACTTATCCGTCTCAGTATCTCGAACTAGCGCTACTACCGCCACTCGATTCCGCAGCATTTCCCTGACCAGCCACGAACCAATAAAGCCTGTCGCTCCGGTTACAACTACCTTTTTCAATCGTTTTCTCCTATTTCAGCCTTTCGCCTCATATTAATACGCTTCTCCTCTACAACAACCGGATGTCCCATCGTGCGAATATTAATATTTAAAATATATTCTCCTAAAAACCCCAGAAAAAAAATCTGAATACCCCCCACAAAAAAGATACCAATAATGATTGCTGCTGTTCCTACATCAAAATAATTCCAATTAGTCAATTTAATAATCAACGTTACAATCGCTATAAGAGTACATATACCCGCCATAATAATTCCAAGAAATGTGGCCATTCTCATAATTGCTTTCGTTGAGGATGTAAGTCCCAGCATAGCAATGTCATAATATCTTGCAAAATTAAAGCTCGTCTTTCCAGCTTGTCTCTTTTCCTGTATATACTCTACCTCAGCACGTTTGCAACCAAGTTCCGCAACTAATCCCCTTAAGTACGGCATAGGATCCCTCAATTGACGAATTACCTTAATAAACGATGCGTCATATAACCCAAACCCGTCAAATTGCTTGATATGCTCCCCCTCCGATATCTTCGCGATTATATTATAATAAATTCCTCTGAGAGCATACATAAACTTATTTTCTTTACTCTGCGATTTGATTCCTGTGACAATCTTATATCCTTCTTCCCATTTTTTCACAAACTCTGGAATCATCTCCGGAGGATCTTGCATATCTGCATACAGCATAACAGCACAATCACCCTCTGCCTGGGAAAGTCCATAGAATGAAGAGCGTGAGAAGCCAAAATTTGTCGCATTAAAAATTGCTTGCACCCTGGTATCTTTCTGGCACAGTTCTTCTATGAGAATCCTGGAATGATCCATTGATGCATTATCAATAAAAAGAATCTGCATCTTATAATCACTAAGCCGTTCTCGAAACAGAGTACAAAGCCTATTATATATCGCTATAATGTTTTTTTCCTCATTATATGTTGGTACTACGATTGATATTGTTTTCATCATAATCTCTGCTTAAAAGCTTATTTTTCTCTTGCTTTTTTCCATAAGTATATTTTGTATTTTAGCATCTGAACATATTTATTCCTATTAATAGGTATCTGCCACAAATATCTGACTTTTCTCATACGATGTGAATCTATAATCTGCGGATAACTACTTCGTTCTTCAATATCCTTAGGATAATGATGAATCACACCAAATTGTGATGGATCTCTAAATATCTTTAGTCCATATTTCTTGGCTAATAGAGATGGGACAGACTGCGTTCTATTTGCCACAAATCCCTCATAGTTAGGTAATCCTAACGTATTTTCCATAGTCGTACTAATTCTGGCATCTTGTGCATAATATAACCACTCATCTATGAACTTAGATGCAAAATCAGTTTTTTTAAAAATCATATATCCAGCTAACACCTGCGGCGTATCTGTATATTTAGGGCTGTCACAATTCATAAGAAGAAAGGTATCCCTTTTTGTAAACTGCTTTTCAAGTCTCTCATTCTCTAAAGAAAATACCATCACATCCATTTGCTCTTTCTCCATACAATTAATTAAATGCTGAATCCTATCAACAAAAACTGCTCCGGAATCAATATAAAACAAATAATCTCCTTCTTGCATTTGATTGTATGTTTTTTTTATGAAGTACGGTTTCCAAACAAAGAAACCACCGCCAATACTCCCCTTTAATATTTGCTCATTTTTACGAATGTATTCTTCATCCATATCCTCACGATTATAACTAATTACCATATCTGCTCCCCACTTTCGTGCGGTTCTGGAGTTCAATTTTTGAGTCTTTTTAAATCGTTTATCTGCATAATTAATTACAATAATCATAGTTCCTTATCTCCTTATATTTTTATTTTAAACAATCATTGCTTACCAATAACATGCCGACTCCACTTTATCTGCATGCGCAATCCTCTCCATTTCCATTGGACGCACCCAATATTTATTCGCTACATTTTTACAAAACTCTGGATTTTCTAATTCCCATCTAGTTCCCATAATCCCAAACATAAGCTGCGTGGCTCCCCCCAAATGGATTACTGTTTTGCCCATTCGTTTTATTTCTGCTGCCAACGGGAATCCATATGCACCGCATCCAATAAGCGCTACATCAAACTCTATTTTATGGCATTGCTCCTTCATCCAATCCAGTGCATCAAACCATGTACTAAACCTGTTGTCTTTCTCCCCAGCCAACGTCTGAACTGCCTTTAATGTAATCAAATCAAATTCCGGTAAAATATCGTCTGCTCTATAAATTTGCTCAAATATATGCTCTCTGTTCTTCATATATTGCTTTTTAATCGATTCATCAAAAGGATGTATTACCAATACCTTTCTACCTTTCAGAGCTGAACTCCAAGGCTTTATCTTACTATTTGGATATTTGTACATATTCCATGGCTCTAAGTGAAAAAGTTGTGTTAACTTTGTATTCGGCTGATATTTTAAATAAATATAATCTTCCATATATCTGCGCCATTCTGCCAGCAAATCTATTTGTGCGCAATCCGCAAGCATCATATCTACAAACTTTTCTCCCAAATCAATATCATTCGGAAAAAAACCTGACAACATACATAATCGATTAACAGCCTCTGCTCTGTTGTCTTTCTCTGGATGCATACGATGCAATAACGTCTGATATATCATATTCATTTCTGTACCGCCGAACCGCCCTGCCCAAAAAGGACATTTATCTTCTATCGCATTCCCAATCATTTCATTTGTTTTGATTGTTGACAGCAACCATTTACCCGCCACAATATGTGGCATCGCCCAATGATCGTCACCAGTAAACTTTTTTATAATCTGCCATTTACGATATCGAATATAATGTACTAAATAGTTATACTTGTCTAGTATCTCCCACAGTAATCTATCACTCATGCAAAACCTCATTTTTATTTTTTTCCACAATCTTTTTCCCTACAACTTCATATACTTTATCACATTTACGTATAGTTGACAAGCGGTGCGCCACAATGACAAGCGTCTTTTTGCCGTGCAATGTTTCCACAGATTCCATAACTGCAGTTTCCGTATCCGCATCAAGTGCAGATGTCGCTTCATCCAAAATCAAAATGTCCGGATCAAAATAAAGTGCTCTTGCAATAGCTATTCTCTGTCTCTGTCCACCAGAAATTTTCACTCCTTGTTCTCCAAGACTTGTATCTAATCCAAGAGGTAACATATCGACCATATCCTTTAACTGAGCTTCCAGCAACACATCTTGAATCTTCAAATCATCAATCTCTTCCTCTGGAACGCCAAACGCAATATTATTCCTAATAGTATCATCCAGCAAAAAAAGCGATTGTGGTACATATCCAACTATTTCTGACCACATGTCCGGATTTTCAAATATACTTTTTCCATCAACCGAAACATCTCCCTGTTCCGGCACTAATAATCCAAGGAAAATATCTACGAGAGTTGTCTTGCCTGCTCCGGATGCTCCTATCAAAGCTATTGCCTCCCCCTTTCTTATGCACAATGATACATCTTGTAAAACATAATCTAAATTATCTGCATATCGCCAACTGACATTACTAATACAAATTTCATTCTTAAATTCAGCTTTCAAAATGCTGTCCATCCTTTCAGGCTTATGCATTAATCTTCTTTGTTTTCCTGCACGCTTCACACTCTCCGAAATATTTTGGTATGTTGCCTCCAATGCTGGTCTTGCATATATTACTCCATTCATATACACCGCAATATTAGAAATAGATGGCAAAATTCTAACCGCCGCCACTGCAAAAGTTCCCAACTGAGTAACATACATTGAAGCATTTCCACCTTTACCAAGACAAAATATTGAAGTAAGTAAAAGTCCAGTAATAAAAACTACTTCCACAATCTTGTTTGGCATTTTATAAATAGTAAGATAAACCGTATTATAATGACAAGCTAGCTGTGAATATTTTTTAAATTGATTTATAAAATATTCGTACTTTTGTTTAACAATAATATCTTTAATACCATTTTCAGTTTGCTGCATATAGTGTATTTTTTTTTGAAATGAACTTCTGCTTATATGAGCACTACTATTAATTTTCTTCCTAAATCCAATAACAATCCCTAGAGATGTCAATCCAGAAAAAAACAGTAATATAATTGCCATAATGGGATTAATATATATTAAGAAAACTCCTATCATTAAAACAGTAAACCCTTCACTAGCCAAATTTGAAAAATTACCAATCGCTCCTGCTACCCCAGCAATATCGCTATAAACCCCTCTTACGACCTCTGCACTGTTAATATTTACATGAAATACATAGTCTTGATACAAATAAGACTCCAACATTAAATTAGAAAGATCTCTTTCTAAACTATTTCGAAATTTTTCTTGAAAGTAATTGATCAGCACACCGATAGAAGCCTTAAAAATATAAACTAAAATAATGCCAAATGCAACTACCAACAATAGACTAAAATAATCCGCTACCCCTAATATGCTCGTAATAATCTTCACATACTGATTGCCCATAAAATCTTCCGGTGCAAGCATAACTAATACAAATGGAATAATTGCACTAACTCCAATTGTTTCTAATATCGCCAAAACAATAGAACTTAATATTAGTCCAATAAATTGTCTCTTTTGTTTTCTGTTTAAAATGAACATCAGTTGTTGAATCATCAAAAAAAATGTTTTAATATTTTGCATCACTCATCCCCATATATAGTCAATTTAAGCGTTCTATTGTCATTTCCCTATCCAAAATAGTAAGTTCATAATAAATACTATTTAACGTAATATCATCATTTCCTAGATTTCGTATGAACAATGTAGGATTTTCTTCTACAAAAGTTGCTTGAAAAATCTTTCTTCCTCTTCCATCTTGCTGCAAAATTATTTCATCGTCATCATTCTGTGCTGTTAACTCAATTTCTCCCAAATTCTCCCCATTTAAGATAAATACATACTCTCCCTTCTTTATCTCCTTGCTGATCGATGTCTTCTCTTGTGTTTTTATTGTAAGATTTTCTTTAATGCAAATAGCCGCCCGAACCATTTCAACCTTTAATGAATCGTACACAGGTTTGTTTGCATCTCCATGTTTCTGCACTATGATATCACCCATCATATTATAAGGACAGTATACAATATACGTTTTCTTATCCTTATCACTTGTCTCACATCTCATAGACAGCTCACGTTTATTTTCCGGATCCAAAATAATCTCTGTTTCTTCCAAATCACTTCCGTATATACTTACTCTTGTTTCTCCCAATGGAAGAAATATTTTTATTGGTTCTCCCACATAGTTTGATAAATCATAATTTCTTACAGGCCATCGAATATCTCTATCAAACGAATAGACCGCTCTGCCTCCTGCTGCATCTGAGAATGCAGTTCTATCATCTTCAAAAAAATATATGCTCTCCTCATAATCACCGTATTTAGATATAATAGCTTTATCCATATTAGCCACTTGTTGATCTCGTATAGCGATATCACCTGAAACATACTCTAACACCGTATCATACTGGCGATATCCTAATTTTCCTTCTTCTGTTACAGCCACATATGGCATGGAGAAAAATTCACCTTTAGACCATGCCGTTACCGGATACGATGCATCCTTAATTGCCATCCCGGCTTCATTGCCACGCTCTGTCAAATACTCTGCTGCCTGTTGATCTATATTTTTGTAATCACTTCTACAAAATTGACCTACTTCCATACATAATATCATTGAAAAACATAATCCGCCTAACGCCAACACAATCTGTAAGCCCTTAGCACCTTCTCTTTTCGATACATTTCGAAAAAAATCTGTTGCAAGAAATACTAAAAGTGGCCATACTATTCCCATATATCCACTATAAGCATAATAATACCCATATTTCTCATATAATGTTATGCGCTGTCCATTAAAAAGAAAAGCAAGCATTGATAGAATAATTGCACCGCTAACAATTGCAACAAACCACTCCTTCTCCTTTTGTATGCATAGCTTTATATAAAAAAATAAATTTACAAATGCAACTATCACTATTATAATCTTAGACATCCAAACTACTGACATTGGTTGAATAATCGCACCTGAAACATCAATATTCATTGCATGTACAATAGCCTGCAATAAAAATTCTATCCCTTTACTCCAAATC
>Ga0224483_100057_pt1 | contig 26209 bp, 29 predicted proteins | sample hydfratestSal1_FD_181453 | JGI IMG/M metagenome (GOLD analysis project Ga0224483, IMG submission 181453) | Metatranscriptome of mouse feces microbial communities from Columbus University, Ohio, United States - Sal1 (Metagenome Metatranscriptome) ... | reverse complement strand
CTGACAGCTGTATCAAAAAAGGTATACATTATTTGATTTCTCATAAAATTCCCTGCTTGGGATCTGGAGGTTCCGTATGAACAAAAAGACAAACTACACGATTCGGGAGATGACAAAAGAAGAACTTCGCCGAATGCAGCTGATCCAGCTGGAGCTTTTACAGGAGGTGGACCGGATCTGTACAAAACATCACATCTCCTATTCCGTAGAGGGAGGAACTCTCCTGGGCGCTGTCCGTCACGGAGGTTTTATCCCCTGGGATGATGATGTGGACATTGCTATGGTAAGAAGCGAATACCGTAAGTTCTGTAAGGTGTGTAAAAAAGAATTGGATTCCGAGAAATATTTCTTTCAAAATCACGATACGGACCCGGATTACCGGTGGGGCTACGCAAAGGTGCTTAAGAACGGCACCTCTTTTGTCCGATACGGGCAGGAGCATATGAAGATGCGCAGAGGCGTGTATGTGGAGATATTCCCTATGGATGGAATCCCGGAAGGCTTTATAGAAAAGAAATTTTACAATTTTTTAAGAGTTTGCTGCCGAAAAGTCATGTGGTCAGAGGTTGGAAAGATCAGCTGTAAAAGCATTGGCATGAAGCTGTGGTTTGGAATGGTGAATCGGATACCAGTGGACAAGGCTTTTGCTATGCTTGAGTTCTTATCTAAAAAATATGATGAGAGAAGGGCAAGATATGTAACATGTCTCTCCTTTCGGGACTGCTGGGTAAAAGGAGAGCCTGGGTTTAAAAGGGAATATTATCTGAATACAAAACGAATGTTGTTTGAAGGGAAAGAAATCAATGTTCCGCAAAAGGAAACGGAACTTCTGGTAACATTATATGGAAATGATTACATGACGCCTCCACCTGAAAAGGAACGGGGAACCCATATACCGGTATCAGATTTCAAATTCTAGGCTGAGGAGATTAAAATGATCAAATTTGTTGTGTGGGGAGCTGGTGACCGCGGACATATAGCGGCAGAAATATTCGGAACAGACAGAGTTGCGGCATTTATTGATTCAGATCCTAAGAAAATTGGCGCCACTTTTTATGGTAAACCAATTATCGACTTTACATGTTATAAAACCAATTATTCAGATCACGCAATCCTGATTTCATTGGCAATGGAGCAGACCATAACCAAATTTTTAGACAATGAAAATATATTCTTTTTTCAGTACAATGAGTGTCCGCCTGAGTTAATAGGATATGGATGGCAGCGCGCCAGAAAGTATGTTGACAGGCTTCACATATGTGAAAAAAAGACAGCAATATATGGACATACTTTATATAGCGTTTTGGTTTATGAGTATTTAGTGAATGCGGGGCGTGAATGTTCCGGACTGATCTTCAGCCACGATCTGTCCGCACAGCGCCTGGAATCTTTTTGTAAAATGTTTCCGTTTATTACAACCAAAAAGCTGAACGAAATTGATGCCGATACTACCATAATAAAAACAATTCCTGAATTTGAATGTGATCCAAAAATAAGTGGTTGGAAAACAGAGGACCTATACGACTGGAGGCGATTTGTACCTGACTATCGAAATCCAAAGATTGCAGTTCTGAAAGACAGATATAAAGGGAAGAGGTGCTTTGTCGTAGCTACAGGTCCCAGCCTGACCTATGATGATCTGGAAAAGCTGAAAAGGAATGGGGAATTTTGTATAAGTGTCAATACGATCTTTAAGGGATTTGACCAGACGGATTGGCGGCCGGACCAGTATGTGGTAGTCGATGTGGATGTTATAAATCATCATGGGGCTGACATCAGAAAAATAGATGTTAAACAGAAGTTCATAGCAGACGCGAGCATAGATTTTGATTATGAAAGTCTGACAGAAGAATTTTATATATACCATTCGATTTTTACGAAAAGCGTATGGGAAAGAGGTTTAGTCTCTGATGATTTTTCAGCATACGCGTATAATAGCGGATCGGTAACAACCATCAGTTTACAGTTAGCTATGTACGAAGGTTTTGAAGAGATCTATTTATTGGGATGCGACTCTTCCTATTCAAAAACAGGAATCAGACATTTTGACGAACCAAAACAAGAACAGACAGATGTTTATGGGGCAACCTATGATATAGCGAGATACAAGACCGCGTCAGAAACCGTTATAAATTCGTATCAAAAGATAAAAGAATACGCTGATAAAAAAGGAATAAAAATTTATAACGCAACCAGAGGCGGATATTTGGAGGTATTTGAGCGAGTAAATTTTGATGATCTGTTTCAAAATCAGACATAAAAAGACACTTTAGATCTAACCACAGCGAAAGGGACAAAATAGATTATGGATCAGTTATTAAACAAAGATAGATTCTTTCTAATAGCCGGGCCGTGTGCTTTAGAGTCCGAGATAAATGTGATGAATCTTGCCAATGAGATTTCGAAGATATGTAAAAGGCTGAATATAGAATACTGTTTTAAAGTATCCTGGGATAAAGCGAATCGCACATCAACAGCGAAGTACAGAGGGCTTGGATTAGATGAAGGCGTCCGAATCTTAAAAAGGGTGAAACATGAGTTGGGAGTCAGGATCGCCACAGACATCCACGAACCCTGGCAGGCCAAGATCATTTCAGAAGTGGCAGATATCATACAGATCCCGGCTTTTTTGTGCAGACAGACGGATCTGATCAGGGCTGCGGCAGAGACAGGTAAGATCATCAATGTGAAGAAGGCTCAGTTTCTTAGCCCAGAGGAGATGGAAAATGTTATTCATAAGTTTGAGGATTACGGCAATCGAAGGATCATGTTATGTGAAAGAGGAAGCTGTTTCGGATACAATAATCTGATTGTGGATATGACAGGACTGGTTCGGATGAAACGATTGGGATATCCGGTTGTTTTTGATGCCACCCACAGCGTACAGATATCCGGAGGAGGAACGGACCATGGTAACAGCGGAAAAAAAGAGTATGTGCCGTTTCTTGCCAGAGCTGCCATGGCAACCGGAGCAATAGACGGGATCTTTATGGAGGTTCATGATGATCCTGACAATGCCAAGTGTGACGGAAGCTGTATGCTGAGATTGGATATGTTGGAAAGTCTTTTAGAACAATTGATCGATATCCGGGAGATCCAAAACAAATATGGTTATGGAGTGAAATAGATGATACTTTTGGAACCTGTAATACACGAGACCGTCTGGGGCGGAAACCGATTAAATCATTATGTAAAAAGAAAAGATATAAAGACAGGGCATCTTTATTTGGTAAATGGACACAGGGGAGTGTCCAATAAAATCCTTAACGGAGTTTATGCCGGCGCCGGGCTGGACCAAATATTTCCAATGGAAAAAGGAAACTGGGGTATGGACGAATATGAACAGTTTCCTCTGACAATCGCTCTTGTGGATGCCAAAGAAAATTTAAGCATACAGGTACATCCGGATGACCAGGCTGCCAAAGCTCTTGAAAACGTAAGCATAGGAAAAACAGAATCCTGGCTTTTTTTAGAGGAGCCGGAAAACCAATGGATCTATGCGGGCTGTACATGCAGTACAAACGAAGAACTGAGAGAAGCTGTGGAAAACGAACATATGGAATCTGTCACAGCGCATTTTCCGGTTAAGAGAGATGATTATGTCTGTGTGGACGCAGGGACACTGCACGCTCTCACCGCAGGAAGCCTGGTATATGAGATTGAGTACGGAAGCGATTATACATACCGGTTTTATGATTACAACCGGGTAGATGATCTTGGGAATAAACGGGAATTACATATCTCAAAAGCCTGTGAAAGCATACGATTTGGCAGGACTCCTGAAAAAAGCAGGTGCAGGGACAGAGTGTGGATCGAGGAAAAAAGCTATGCGGTCTGTCGAATGAAAAATTGCGGCTCTTATAAAAATACCGGAAACCGGATAGAATGCCTTTCCATATTAAACGGATTCGGGCAGTGTGAAGGTATACAGATTTGTTCCGGTATGGCTGTGCTCCTTCTTCCCGGCGAAACCCTTGATAATGTCACCCTTAAGGATATCATTGCGGCAAGATTAAAATAAGACAGGACGGAATCAGGAAAAATGATCAAATTGTTAGTTATGGATGTGGATGGTACTTTGACAGATGGAAAGATCTATATGGGACCATCGGGAGAAAGTTTTAAGGCTTTTGATATAAAAGACGGATATGGGATTCATGAGATCTTACCTCAAAATGGAATCGAAGCCGCTATCATAACAGGAAGAGAATCCTCCATCGTGATGCATAGGGCAAAGGAATTAGGAATCAACTATGTGATACAAAACGCTAAAGATAAGGTGGAAGCTCTTAGTAAGTTAGCGGATATGGCAAAATGCGATTTTCAGGAGATGGCTTATATTGGGGACGACATGATCGATCTGGAACCAATAAAAATGTGCGGATTAAGAGGCGCGCCGGCGGACGCTGTTTCAACCATAAAAGCTAATGCGGATTATGTTACAGAAAAAAATGCAGGGAGCGGAGCTGTAAGGGAATTCATAGAGTGGATTGTCAGGCAGACCGGAGACAAAAATGAAAGTTAATTTATGTCCGTCAATGATGTGCGCAAATTACGGAAATCTGGACAGGGAAGTCATGTTACTGGAAAAAGCAGGTTCCGATATCCTGCATTTAGATGTTATGGACGGAACTTACGTCCCCCATTTTGGAATGGGGATCCAGGATATACAGCATATATGCAGTGTCACGAAATTAAAGACAGAGGTTCATCTGATGATAGAAAACCCCATAAGGTATATCGGCCTGTTTGCCGACTGCGGTGTTGATATTATTTACATCCACCCGGAATCAGAATATCACGCGATCACTACGCTGCAAAAGATCGGCGACTTGGGATTAGAGGCAGGGATCGTGATCAATCCAGGGACATCTGTGGCATATATCCAGGAATTGCTCAATGTAGTGGACCGGGTTATGGTTATGGGAGTCAATCCAGGCCAGGCCGGACAGCTGTATCTGCCGTATGCGGAAAATAAAATAGAACAGCTGTTGAGTTTAAGGAGTGAGTATAATTTTTCCATAGGAATGGATGGAGCATGTAACTTGGAAAGAATATGCCGATTGAGCAAAAAGGGTGTAGAGAATTTTGTCTTAGGTACGGCAGCGCTGTTCTATGGAGATATGGATTATATCAAACATATGAACATGATTTTTGACGCATTGGAGGAGGCGGAATGAAGGTAGTCGCATTTGCTACAGTGAAACTAAACAGTGAGCGTGTACCCCACAAAAACATACAGCCCATTGGAAACAAACCACTGTGCTATCATATTCTTAATACAGCTTTACAGGTAGATGGCATTGATGATGTATATATCTACTGCAGTGACGACAAGGTACAGCAGCATATTCCGCCTAAAGTACAATTTTTACAGAGAGAAACGTGGCTGGATGGCAATGAGATCAGAGCAAAGGATACGTATACCGCTTTTCTGAAAGATGTACAGGCGGATATTTACATCGCCCTATGCACCACATCACCTTTTACCAGGAAAGAGACACTGAAAAACGCGCTTGATCATGTGTTGAGCGGAGAATATGACTCCGCGTTTTCAGCCAAAAGAATGCAGACCTTTGCCTGGTACCAGGGAAAGCCGATCAATTATGATATTGAAAATGTACCCCGGACGCAGGATATGGAACCTGTATTTGTAGAAACCAGCGCATTCTTTATTTTCAGCAGAGAGCTCTGGGAAAACCATGGGAGACGCATCGGTTTCAATCCATTTATACAGGAAGTCGATGAGATTGAGTCAGTGGATATCGACACCATGGAGGATTTGAGATTTGCGCAGATGTTAGCAGAACATGTGGAATATATTTAGAGGACAAATGCATGGAACTTGATTTTGGGAATGCTAAAAGGGAAATCATTGACAGACATATTATAAATCAGCTGAAAACGGCTACAGATGTGATCATCTTTGGCGCCGGAGGAAGTGGAGACTGGACAGCTGACGTTTTAAGAAAAAACGACATCACTCCAAGGTGTTACTGTGATAATTCGGTGAGAAAACAGGGAAAGGTTCATAACTCTCTGGATGTATTATCCTTTGAGTCGGCCATCAGCAGGTATCCGAAGGCCTCCATATGTGTGGCCTCTATGTGGCAGGAGGAAATTCTAAAACAGATCATTGCTTATGATCCGAAGCTGGAAGAACGGACATACAATCTTCTGCTGACCATGGCCTGGGAAACAACAAACCATATATTCGCATCTTCGGAAGAGACATATATTAAAGATAAGCTGCTTTGTTTTGAAAAATTGTATCATGATCTGGCTGATGAGATCTCAAAGAAAACCCTGCGCGGTATTTTGAATTACAGACTGACCAGAAACAAGAATTACCTGGATGAAATAAAGAGCAGTGAAAACATCTATATGGATGATACAATTTGGGGGGGCTTTGCTCCTAATGAGAATTTTTATATCATAGACGGCGGAGCTTATGACGGGGATACCGCTGAGGAATTTATTGAAAAATGGGGTGATCAGGCAACGCTGCACCTTTATTGTTTTGAAGCAAGCCGTGCCAACTGCCATTTTATAGAGGATAAACAAGCTCTGTTTTATCCTCACAGGATTTTCGTACATAACTCCGCGCTGTGGGATATATCGGGGTGTGAGCTGGTATTTTCGGATTCCTGTCTGTCCGGAAAGATAACAGAAAAGGGTTCCAGATGTGTTGTGACAGAAAAGATAGATGATATTGATTTTGAAAGAGTTGATTTTATAAAGCTGGATATAGAAGGCGCTGAGAGGAATTGTCTGGAGGGAGCCAGAAAGACCATTGAGAAATATCACCCCCGGCTGGCCATCTGCGCGTATCATTTGCAGGATGATCTGCTGGTATTATATGAGTTTATCAAATCATTACATGGTTCCTATGACATAAAGCTGAGACACTATAAAGATTCATCAGGGGATACGATCCTTTATGGTATTCCCCCAAAATAGGAAGACGATCCGATACTGTGAGGGAAAAAATGATGAGATGTAAATTGTGCGATTGTGAAGATGTGACGGTCACTTACGAGGGCAGGATTCGAAATGGTAAAGTGGGAAATTATACAAACGAAAATGTAAAAATGTTCCGATGTGAAAAGTGCGGGACGATCTGGCATGATCTTATGGATCGTGACTATAAGGAATATTATCAGAGCGAAGACTACAGGAATGAATTAGAGGGAACATCCGATGTCAGGGATTTTTACAGAATGCATGATGGGGAAAGTCTGGAAAAATTCCGCTATACAGGGACAGAGGTTTTCCGGGATAAAGTTGTCGCTGATATTGGCTGCAGAGCAGGAGGATTTTTAGATTATATTCAGACAGTCGCAAAAACCATTGTAGCCATCGAGCCATCAAAGAAATATCGGGCAGCAATGAGGGAAAAGGGATACGCAGTATTTGGATATGCTAAAGAGGCGTTAAAGGAATACCGAAATAAGGTGGATGTGATCGTATCATTTGATGTGATCGAGCATGTGGAGGAACCACAAGGCTTTTTAGAGGAACTATATGCGCTTCTGTCTGATGGAGGGAAGGCTTTTATAGGAACGCCCACAGATGCCCCGATTATGAGGGAAGCGTTGGGAGAAGCATATGAAAGTTTTCTGTTCAGCACACAGCATCCGTGGGTATTGTCCAAGGGAAGCTTTGAGGTAATGGCATCGAGATGCAAAATAGCGGATTTCAGCGTTAAATATTATCAGAGATATGGGTTGGGAAATTTCGTATATTGGTTATTGAATAAAGAACCCGGCCGGCATAAAGGTTATGATTTTATCACAAAGACTATGAATCAGGTCTGGATCTCGGAACTGGAACAGCAGGAAAAGGCGGATTATATTGTGTGCGAGATATCAAAGGGGTTTTGATGATCTATAGGGGATTTGGATTTAGGTGGTAAATAAGGAGAATTTTATCATGCAAACAGAACATTTAGAAGATTTATTGGAATGGATAGACGGCACAGAAAAATATGAAAAGGATCTGCTTAAAAAGACTGATACTTACAATGAGATCATTATATTTGGAGCGGGGATTGGCGGCAAAAAGACTTTAGAGATATTGAAGAAACATAATGAAGGCGAAAAAGTCAAGGCGTTCTGCGATAACAACGAATGTAAAATAGGAAATAGTTATTTGGGATTACCGGTAATCTCTGCCGGGAAAATGGAAGAAAAGTTTTGCCATGGGTTAGTGCTTATTTCCAGTACGGCATATGACATAATCAGAGAACAGCTGCTAAAGCTTGGGCATAAAGAAGCAGATATGTATTTTTTCCAACCTGCGGGCATCTCTTTAGATGGTAATTGCGATATGACTTTTATTCGGACAAATATAAAAAAATATGATGAAGTATATCATCAGTTAAATGACGATAAGTCTAAACAGATATACAGATGTATTCTTAATTACAGGATAACAAAAGCGAACAGATGGCTGGAAGAGATGCGGGATGTAGTGGATAAAGAAGAAGATCAATACTTTGACAAAGAATTACTGAAAGATTATTCTTTTGAAGATGGATTTGTGGACGCAGGGGCCTATGTGGGCGATACCGCTATTAGTTTCTTTCATCACTACCCTAATTGGACGGGGAATTATTACTGCTTTGAAGCTGAAAAAAACATCTATTCTGATCTTAATAAAAATCTATTAAAAGGCTTTGGTCAAGACAAGAAGATCACTGCTTATAATTATGCATTATGGGACAAGGAAGAAAAACAGAATCTTGTATTGGAAGACGCAGGAAGCAGGATCGGGGGGGTAAAAGGTGTAGAGGTTAACTGCTGTTCGCTGGATAAGAAATTATCAGGTAAGAATATCAGTTTTATTAAGATGGATATTGAGGGATCTGAGAAAAAGGCTCTGTCGGGGGCGACGGATATTATAAAGAAGAACAGGCCGATCTTAGCAATATGTATTTATCATAAACGGGAGGATTTTTTCGAAATCCCATTGCTGATTAATACGATGGTAAAGAGTGAATATAGATTTTATGTAAGGCAGTACCGGTATGGTCAGTCAGAAACAGTTCTGTACGCATTGCCTAAATCAAGAGAGATCATGAGTGTTTAATAAGGAGACATCTTTTATTATGAACATAACTGAATTATTTGAAACCTTAAAAAGTTGTGATATAGCTGATATATATATTGTCGGGGCAGGAAAGTATGGAAAAGTTTTAGGAGCATATTTTGACAAAAATGGTGTTATGTGGGGGGGTTATATAGACAAAAATAGTATGTTGAAGCAAATAAATGGAAAACCCGTGTTTCCATATCATGGAATAAACAAAAAAAAGTCTTATTATGTAATTTCTTCCTATTTGTATAAGGATGAGATGATACAGGAGCTTAAAAAATTTGAGATTACGCAAGAACAAATTATAATCTGCGACAATGATACTATCTATGAATTATACGATGATATTGTTTGTTGGAGAAAATACACACGGAAAATAAAAGAATATAAAGATAAACACAAAGGAAAACGATGTTTTATAATCGGAAATGGGCCAAGTCTTAAATTAGAAGATTTGGAGGATCTGAAAGGCGAGATAACATTTGCCTGTAATTCGATATATGCCTTATTTGAACATACTTCCTGGAGACCGGATTATTATTGTGTTTGGGACGAATATGCTTGTAAAGAAATGTTGTCAAAAAGAGAGGATATGGAGAGACTTCTGTCTAATTGTCATGCCTTTTTTACGAGTATAATGAGTGAAGGATTCCAATATCGAAATTATCAAAATATGGATAATCTATACTTTGTAAAACCAGAAACAGAGAAGGATTTGAAAACAGGTCTTCCTTTGTTTAGCCATGATTGCAGCATGCAGGTATACATATCAGGAACAGTTGCTTATATGATGCTGCAATTAGCAGCGTATATGGGATTTAATGCAATATATCTTTTAGGAATAGATTGTTCTTATTCTATAGAGAGGAACATGGATGGAAGTATAACAAGAAATGATATAAGCAATTATAATGATCTCATACAAATTGAATCAGGAAAGGAAAAGGCTGCTTTAGAGGCCGCAGGACTATTTCCGGAAGTTGATATGATGATAAACGGATATAAATCTGCAAAACAATATGCGGATCTACACGGAATAAAGATCTATAACGCAACGCGAGGGGGAAAACTTGAAGTATTTGAAAGGGTTAATTTTGACAGTTTAATCAGTAAGAACTGATAATAAAAACTTTTTGCTCTTAGGAAAAGGAGAACAAATATGCTTAACAACAAAACAATTCTTGTAACTGGTGGAACTGGATCATTTGGTCATCATTTTGTGGACTATGTTCTTCGTCACTACACTCCAAAGAAGATTATTATCTATTCACGTGATGAATTTAAGCAGTTTAACATGCAGACTGCCTATAAAGAACACCTGGACGTATTGCGTTTCTTCATTGGAGATGTAAGAGATAAAGACAGACTGGTACGCGCTCTTAATGGAGTTGATTATGTAATTCACGCGGCTGCGCTTAAGCAGGTTTCTGCATGTGAATATAATCCTATAGAAGCTATTAAGACAAATGTCAATGGTGCTATAAATATAATTGATACTTGTCTTGATAAAGGTGTTGAAAAAGTAATTGCATTGTCTACAGATAAGTCAGTATCACCAATCAATCTCTATGGTTCTACAAAAATGGTATCAGATAAGCTTTTTGCAGCCGCCAATTCCTATTCTGGTTCAAGGGGGACTAAGTTTTCAGTTGTACGCTATGGAAATGTTGCAGGGAGCCGCGGATCGGTTATTCCATTTTTCCAGAAAATCATTGATCAGGGTGGGACAGAACTTCCAATTACGGATTATCGTATGACCCGCTTCTGGATTAGCCTTGAAGAAGGGGTAAAACTGGTTATCAAAGCATTAGAAGCTTCACACGGTGGAGAAATTTTTATTTCAAAAATTCCAAGCTTTAAGATTACTGACTTAGCTCAGGCAATGCTTCCAGGATGTGAAATGCCAGAAGTAGGTATTCGTAAAGGCGAAAAACTTCATGAAGTAATGATACCGGCAGAAGATTCAGAGCGTACTTACGAATATGAAAAAAATTATATTATTTATCCCAATTATGACTGGTGGCACAATGAAAATATTATTCCAGGGGGAAAATTAGTAGAACCTGGATTTATCTATAGTTCTGGAACTAATAAGGAGTGGATGAGTATTGAAGATATAAAAAGAAAGTTATTGACAGATCTAGATCATCATGAGTAAGAACACCTCTAAATGAATGGAGAGAGCAGCTATGAGTGTCAATGCAATAATACAAGCAAGATGTGGTTCAACAAGATTTCCTAATAAGGTATTTGCTGTTATTGATGGGAAATTTCTTCTGTGGCATGTTGTGAATAGACTCAGATATGTAAAAATGATTGATGATATCATTATTGCAACAACATTTAATCCAAAAGACGATGCTATAGAAGATTGGTGTTGTAAGGAGCATATAAAATGTTTTCGTGGCAGAGAGAGAGATGTTCTTAACCGATATTACAATGCATCAAACGCCTTTCCCTCGGATGCAATTGTGCGCGTAACAGCAGATGATCCCTTTAAAGAGCCTTCTGTGATTAATAAAGTTATAAAAAAGTTGGTTGATGAAAAGCTTGACTTTGTGACCAATAATTTTCCGCCATCCTTTCCCGAAGGATTGGATTGTGAGGCTTTTACATTCAATGTTCTGGAGATAATGGAAAAGTCTACGCATGATTCTTTTGAACGTGAACATGTTACACAGTATGTCTATCATAATCCCGACAAGTTTAGGATAGGAAATGTTGTATCTGAACATAATCTTTCAAGTTATAGATGGACTATAGATAACGAAGAAGATTATGAGATGGTGAAACAGATATATGAAAAAAGAGAAGAAGGAAATAAAGGAATTCTTCTCATGAAAGAAATATTTGATATACTTGAGGAGAACCCTGGGATAATTCAAATTAATTCACAAGTTAAGCGCAGCACAATGTATCAATGATGACATGGAGGAGCTGATAGGTATGGAAAGAATATCTGAACTGGAAAAAAGGTATGTGTTGGAAGCCTTAGACAATGAATTTGAAACGTCTAAGAATTCCAACTTTAATAATAGACTTGAATCGGCATTTTGTGAAAGGCTTCATTCAAAGTATGCAATTGGTCACTGCAATGGAACGGCAACCCTGCATGTGGCATTAATGGCATGTGATGTTGGTCCCGGTGATGAGGTTATTGTTCCGGCACTTACAATGTCATCTACATCTATACCTGTAGTGCTTTGTGGTGCGATTCCGGTTTTTGCTGATAGCGATATTGATACCTTCGAGATTTCCGCTGATAGTATTGAAAAATGTATTACAGAGAAGACCAAGGCGATCATCACCGTGTCCCTTTATGGTCTTGCGCCTGATTATGACAGGATAATAGACCTTTGCAAAAAATATAATATTGCACTCATAGAGGATAACGCGGAGTGTTTCTTGGGCGAGTATAAAGGAAAGCTTGTTGGTGGGTTCGGAGATTTTGCAAGTTTTAGCTTCCAGGCAAGTAAACATCTGACTGCAGGTGAAGGAGGAATGCTGACCACAAACAATGAGGAGCTCGCGGATAGGGCACGTAGGCTAAACTGCTTAGGATATGCCGGAGTTAGTGCGAAGCAGGGAAAAATCACACGTAATGCTATCCAGGATCCGAATTATAACAGACATATATCTTTTGGCTACAATTACCGCATGTCTGAGCTGCAGGCAGCTTGTGCATTAGGACAACTGGAGAGAGCAGAGGAACTTGTCCAGAAAAGAATTGAGGTGGCAGCAATTTTTGATGAAGTTGTTAAAGGACAAACTGTTGTAAAGCCACAGATGGTTTCAGAGGGATATAAGAATTCTTACTGGACTTATTGTCTGGTTTTAAATACAGACAATCCTGATGTTGATTGGTACAGATTCCGTGATATGTTTCAGAAGAATGGCGGAGATGGATATTATGCTGCCTGGAAACTGTCATATAATGAACCAGCTTACCAAAATATCCTTCAGCCCATGCAGGGGGTATGGCAGAAGTACGATGAGAAGTGCTGTCCGAATGCTGAGTACTTGCAGAGGAGAATGATTCAGTTAAAGACAAATTACTGGGACATTGAAGAAGCAAAGAAGCAGGCAGAGATACTTGAGAAGACAATAGCTGAGTATTAAGTTACAAAATAGAATGATGTAAGGAGGATTACAATATGTTACAGTTCAATAAGAATATTAAGATAGGTAATCGTATGATAGGTCCCGATTATCCGACGTATTTTATTGCAGAGATAGGTGGAAATTTTGATGGAAGTATGGATAAAGCCAAGCGTCTCATTGATGCCGCAAAAGAAGCTGGTGCTGATTGTGCAAAATTCCAGACGTTTACAGCAGCGACTATAGTTTCAGAAGGCGGTTTTTCAAAGATGGAGCTCCATGGAGTGCATGGTTCATGGGGAAGAACTGTATCAGAAGTATTTAAGGATGTGGAATTTCCTATGGAATGGCATCAGGAGATTGCAGATTACTGCAAGAGTGTGGGAATTGATTTTTCAACATCTCCGTATTTCAAAGAAGCTGTTGATCTTTGTGCAGATATGAATCTTTCCTTCATTAAGATTGGCTCAGGTGAAATTACATGGCTTGAAATGCTAGACTATACAGCACGTAAAGGAATACCTGTAATGCTGGCCACAGGTGATGCTACTATGTCTGAGATAGACGAAGCGGTAAGAACTATCGAGAGAACTGGCAATAAGGATCTTGTTCTTATGCAGTGTATTACAAATTATCCTTCCAAGATTGACAGTGCAAATGTAAATGTATTAAGGACTTATCAGAGCGCATTTGATTGCCTTACAGGATATTCAGACCACTCTCCTGGACATGTTGTTCCACTGGCATCAGTTGTACTTGGTGGACGAGTGGTAGAAAAACATTTTACTCTTAATAAGGAGGATAAAGGACCGGATCATCCTCATTCCATGGAACCTGATGAGTTCAAATTCATGGTTGATTCTATCAGGGAGGTTGAGCGTGCAATGGGTAGTACAAGAAAAGAGGTGGTAGAAGAAGAGGGTGAAACGGTCTTTGTGCAGCGTCGCTGTCTTTATGCTAAACATGATCTAAAGAAAGGACAGGTTATTACATCTGAGGATCTTGACGTGCTTCGTCCTGCGCTTGGTATTCCTCCTAAGTTTAAGGATACGATTATTGGAAAGATTGTTAACAAAAATATTCCAGCAAGAGATCCCATTTTTTGGGAAGATTTATGATAAGCTAGAATAAACTCAGCCTGTTTTTTGAAAAAGCTGAGACTCAGTGATGGACATTTGATTATTTTAAATGCCTGTAATGCAATATAAAGAAAATGTGCATTGGATAGAGGAAAGATTTAGGATGGTGATTGGATTTGATTACGGATAGGGAAGTGATTATGGCAATTGTTGATAATGATTGTCTCACTAAATCAGATGCAGCAGTTCTGCTTGAAGGAGATGGCTTTTTTCGTGTTCAAAAGGCTGTTGAATTATATCAAAAAGGTATTGTTTCAAAAATAGTATTCAGTGGAAGCGCTATCAAAAAGGAATACGGCAGTTTTCCTTACAATGAAGTTCTGCCATATATAATAAATGCCGGTGTTCCTGAAGGGGATATAGTTCATGAGGATAAGTCTAGACATACAAGGGAACAAGCGGTAGAAGTAGTCAAGCTGGCAAATAAATGCGGATGGAAAAAATTGGCACTTGTGGCATCACATGAACATCAATATAGAGCATATTTAACTTTTTTGCGCGAGGTTCTTGATACAAAAAGTGGAATTATTCTATACAATGCGCCTGTTCGTAATTTGAATTGGTTTGTTGATAGCGGTTGGGGTACAAGATTTGATAGATTGTCAGCAGAGTTTGATAGAATAGAGAAGTATTCGACTATAGGACACCTCGCAAATGCAGAAGAAGTTATAAAATATCAGAAATGGAAGGAATTATTAGTAGATGAGTGAATCAACAAAAATAGACATTGCAAAGCAGATTATGGGACAAAACTTTATCGGTCCAGGTGAATTGAGACTTTGCAAGGAAATGCAGCTTGAAATTCCAGAAATAATTTCAGACATTACGTACACACAGAGCATACTGAAAGAAAAAAGAGAAGACTATATTTTGATATTAGGGATAAGTAATTTCTGCGATGGAAAGCCTGTTACGATACGAAATATGATAGAAAAATTTGGAAAGAATCCGAAAGAAACAGAGCCATGCTTTTATAATCAAGATTGGTATGAACATGAGAATTTTATCGATATTCAGATGTCAGATGGATGGTTCTTCATTCGTAAAAATATACATGAAAACAGTCGTGCTGTTCAGCCTGATGAATTGATGAGAGAATATTGTTTTCCCAGCGCAATTAGATGTTGTTACGCTTTTTTTACAGCATGGCAAAGTTTGAATATAAAACTCTGGTATCACGATTATGTTTGGTGTAGTGATAAGGATCATAATGGAGACAGAATATATGTTGGGAAATATAATGATATAGATGGAGTTAATAAGAATGGATTTAGTATACATAGACATTTAGCATTAAGATCATGCTATGGATGTGTAGATTGATTCTTGATTTGTGTTAATAATACTGATATAAAACGATAGGAGATTACACAAATGGAAATAACTGCAGACAAAGGACAGCAAATTTATAATCTGGCACATACACTGTTTCCAATATGCCGCAGCATAACAGGGGAAGGCGTAAGGGAGACATTGTCCATTCTTTCCGACTATATCTGTGAAGGGAACGGAAACAAACTAAATGTACGTCAGGTACCATCCGGAACGAAAGTATTCGACTGGACGGTTCCGAAGGAGTGGGTGATCCGCGAAGCCTTTATTGAAGATGAAAAGGGGGGGCATGTGGTTGATTTTAAAGACCATAACCTTCATGTAATGGGATATTCGACTTCGGTTGATGAGTGGGTGGAATTGGATGAACTTAAGAAATATATCTACACGCAGCCAGACCAGCCGGAAGTGATACCGTATGTAACATCTTACTATAAAGAGCGTTTTGGCTTCTGCATGAGTGAGAGACAGAAGAATGCGCTTCATCCGGGACGTTATCACATGTACATAGACAGTGAACTGATTGACGGAAACCTGACTTACGGGGAGATCCTGGTGCCGGGAGAAAGTAAAGAGGAGATATTCTTTTCCACCTATATTTGCCATCCTTCTATGGCAAACAACGAGTGCTCCGGCCCGGCGCTGTCGGCTGAACTGATTCGTTATGTAAGCAGTCTGGAAAGAAGAAAGTATACATACCGATTTGTTTTTATTCCGGAGACAATAGGATCAATCACGTATTTGAGCCGGAATCTCACCGACTTAAAAGAACACATGATTGCCGGCTTTAATTTGTCATGTGTGGGAGATTCCAGGGATTATTCTATTATAAAGTCCCGTTATGGGGACACGCTGGCAGACCGGATTTTGGAAAATATTCTGCGTTATACAGGGAAATACACAGCATACCCCTTTCTTAAGCGCGGTTCTGATGAACGTCAATATAATGCACCGGGGGTAGAACTGCCGGTTGTGTGTTTTTGTCGGTCTAAATTCGGAGAGTACCCGGAGTACCATACTTCTGCGGATAATATGGAGCTGGTAAGTCCGGAAGGATTTCAGGGAAGTTATGAGGTGATGGTTCAGGTTATACAGGCCCTGGAGCATAATAGCCGATACCAGGTAAATGTACTGTGTGAACCGCAGTTGGGTAAAAGAGGACTCTACCCGACCGTGAGTCAGAAGAATAGTTACAGCGGCGTGACGGCTATGATGGATTTTATTGCTTATGCGGATGGAAGGAATGATCTGGTGGAGATAAGCGATCGGATCGAAGTTCCCATGAGTACACTGATACCAATAGCACAAAAGCTGATAAGAAGCGGTCTGCTCAATATACAAACAGACAGATAGGAGGTCATGGACAATCAGGATGTCACAGTATATTAAAATGGAACAAATTCCTGAAAAGCTGGGAATAAAGCGGGGGGAGAATCTGTTCATTTCGTCGGATATGAGACGCCTTTTGAGAAAATGCCTTGAACAAGAGAGAAAAGCGGATTTAGATAGGTTTATCAACGGACTGCAGAGTGCGGTAGGCTCTGAGGGTACAATTATGATTCCCACATATAACTGGGATTTTTGTTCAGGGAAGACCTTTGACTACAAAAATACTCAATGCAAAACAGGCATACTGGGAACCGAGGCGCTTAAACGCAAAGATTTTATACGGACATTACACCCTATCTACTCATTTGCGGTTTGGGGAAAACATGCGCATAAATTGGCAGAGATGGAGAATACAGATTCATTCGGTCCGGATTCGCCGTTTGCGTTTATGCGGGAAGAAGACTTTACAAATATCATTATTGACGTGCCGTTTCAGCATTCTTTTACCTATGCACACTATGTGGAAGAGCGAACAGGGATTGTGCCTTATCGGTATATAAAGCAGTTTACGGCTAAATATATTGACAGGGACGGCAGGGAGAGTGAGCGGACGTACTCCATGTTTGTCAGGGATCTTGATATGGATGTAAAGGTTACGATTGACCCTATGGAAGAGATTTTTCTGGGTGAAGGGGCCCAGAAGACCATCCCCATAAATGATTCTGTTTTTCGAATCATAAATTTGAGAAAAGCAGATGTTTTGATTGAGAGGGATATTCGGGAGAATGGATGCAGAAGAATCTGCACCTATATGGGACAAGACAGAGACTGAAGACTTGGAGGTGGATATGTACACATTTCGTGACCTGCAGAAAGCGTGTAAAAAGTCTGTGGGGGGAACAGAGATTCGTCTGGCAATACTTGGCAACTGCGCAACACAGTTTTTCGCGGAGGCTGTAGAGGGATACGGCAAATTGTCCGATTTGAATCTGAATGTATTTGATGCGGACTATAACCAGATTGATGAACTGCTCCTTGATCCTTCCTCAGAGGTATACAAGTTTGAGCCGGATGAGATTCTGCTGTGGCTTTGCACCGAAAAATTATATGAGGAATTTCTGGATCAGGAGTCAGCCCGGCGCCGTGATTTTGCGGATACATACATGCAGAAAATAGAGCATTATTGGGATCTTATAGGGAGAAACTCAAAAGCCCGCATTATGCAGATGAATTTTCCGGAAATTGATGATAAGGCACTGGGACAATACTCCTGTAAGATGGATTCGACCTTTATATTTCAGATTCGAAAACTGAATTATCTGTTGCAGGAATTTGCGACAAAAAACAGCAGGGTGTATCCGGTTGATGCACTTGCGGTTCAGACGGATCTGGGAAGGGATGTTTTTTTCAGTGCTCCCCTATATTACAATGCAAAGATGCCTGTCGCCATGAACGCCCTGCCTGATCTGGCAAAAGCCGTGGCGGATGTTCTTCTGTCTATGGCCGGAAGGATTAAGAAATGCGTGATCCTTGATTTGGACAATACTCTGTGGGGCGGCGTGATCGGCGACGACGGGATAGGCGGTATTGAGATCGGAGAACTTGGGAAAGGGCATGTATTTTCGAATCTGCAGAGATGGTTAAAGCAGCTGAAAGGCTATGGTATCATTCTGGCAGTGTGCAGTAAGAATGAGGAGGACATAGCAAAGGAGCCTTTTGAGAAACATGAGGAGATGGTGCTACGGCTTTCCGATATATCTCTGTTTGTGGCAAACTGGAATGACAAGGCATCTAATATAAAGATGATACAGGAAAGTCTGAATATTAGCATGGATTCCATCGTTTTTCTGGACGACAACCCGTTTGAGAGAGACCTTGTCAGGGAAAAACTTCCCGGAATCGAAGTGCCCAGGCTGCCGGAGGATCCGGCTTTATGGCTTGCTTTTCTTCAGAGAAAGAATTATTTTGATACAGTATCCTGTATGGGAGAGGGAAGCGATCGAACGAAGCTGTATCAGGCTGAATTTGAGCGCAGGAAGCTGGAACAGAGCTTTGAGACCATTGATGACTATCTCCAGGGGCTTATGATGGAAGGGAAGGCGGCGGCGTTTGAGCCTGTCAGGTATCCGAGGATTGCTCAGCTTACCCAGAGGTCGAACCAGTTTAATCTGCGGACTATAAGGTATACGGAGGATGAGATCCAGAGGATCGCAGAGGATGATCACTATATAGCGCTGTACTTTACATTAAAAGACAGGTTTGGAGACCATGGGCTTGTGTCAGTTGTGATTCTGGAGAAGATGTCAGAAGATGAGATCTTCATTGACACGTGGCTGATGAGCTGCAGGGTGTTAAAGCGGGGAATGGAAGAGTTTGTCATGAACTGCATAGTGGATGCTGTCAAAGAGAATGGGTTTAAGACTTTGTCCGCTGAATATATTCCCACACAGAAGAACAGAATGGTAAGAGATATCTATCAGGCAATGGGGTTTGACAGGACAGGAGAGACAGTCTATGAATTGGCTGTCAGTCATTATGAGCCTAAAAAAACATTCATTAAAGAGGAGTGAATTTATGGAAAAAAATAGAGTATTTGAACAGGTTGTGGAAATCTGCAGGGATGTGTTTGAGGACGACAGCTTGGTTTTAACGGAAACATCTACGGCTTCGGATGTTGAGAAGTGGGACAGCCTTACTCATTTATCTCTGGTGAATGAGATGGAACAGACATTCAAGGTGGCGTTTACACTGGACGAGATGAGCGGAAGAACGCTTGGGGACCTGGTAGAGGCATTGATGAGGCACCTTGAGGAAAAGCAGGGGTAACTATGGGCGGAGACAGACTTTTTTCTAAAGAACATATATGGGTTTTGAAAGACGGGGAGAGTGTGGTGCTGGGCATAAGCGACTATGCCCAGGAGAAGCTGGGCAATATCATGTTTCTGAATCTTCCTGATATTGGGGACAGGCTGACCATAGGAGCATGTTTCGGTGATATTGAGAGCATAAAAATGGTTTCAGATCTGATTTCCCCTGTGGACGGGGAGGTCGTAAAGGTAAATGAAGGACTTGTGGATGAGCCGGACAGTATGAATACGGACCCTTATGAGAGCTGGCTGGTGGAGGTGAAAGCCGACGCAGTTGCAGAGGACCTGATGAGTGAGGAAACCTATCTTGTTTGTAAGGAAGAATTGTGATGTATGATATTGCGATTATCGGAGGAGGACCGGCAGGATATACGGCGGCCTTTGAGGCCGTAAAAAACCGAATGTCAGCGGTCCTCTTTGAACGGGGACAGATAGGCGGCACCTGCCTGAACCGGGGGTGTGTGCCGACCAAATACCTGTCACACGTGGCGCGGAAATATTATGAGGCCAAATGTGCAGAAGCGGACGGCCTGCTGTATCAGGGGATTGGCATTGACTATTTGAAAACTTTTTCCAGGATGAACGGCATTGTATCAGAACTTCGGGACGGACTGAGAGGAAGGCTCTCCAGGGAGACTGTGGAAATTATCCAGGGGGAAGCCTCCATAGACAGGAACCGAAATGTAGTCTGCGGCGGGAAAACTTATGAGGCAAAGAATATTCTGATTTGCACAGGAGCCGCCCCCATAGAAAGCGGGATTGGGGATGGGGTCACCAGTGACGATATTTTAAGGATGAATGCTATACCCAGGCGGCTCCACATTCTGGGCGGAGGTACGGTTGCCGTGGAGTTTGCGGAGATATTCCGGATGCTGGGCAGTGAGGTGACAATCCATATCAGAGCGGATCGTATTCTCAGGAGATGGGATAAGGAAATCGCTGTGGGATTGACGCAGAGCATGAAAAAGAAGGGGATAGGCATAGAGAAAAACTGCGATTTTGCACAGCTTGCCTTTGAGAAAGACAGTGTGATTCTGTCGGCCCTGGGGAGACATGCAGTACTGCCGTCTTTTGAATGCAGACTTTTTGATACAGGTGCAAATGGCGGCATTGTTGTTGACAACTGTGGGCGGACCGGGACAGAGGGTGTCTATGCCGCAGGTGATGTGGTTGAAGGGAGCCTGCAGCTTGCCCATATTGGAATGGAACAGGGAAAGCGCGCGGTGCGGTCCATGGCAGGGCTTGATACGAGAGGAGCAGCCGTGACGGTTAAGTGTATTTATCCGGACCAGGAGATCGCGTCAGTTGGCCTTACCGCAGTGGAAGCAGAGGCAAAAGGTATCCGGGCCGTCTCTGCAAAATATAGCATGTATGCCAATGCAAGGACCGTAATTTCCACACAGGAGAGAGGGTTCGTCAAGATTTTGGCGGAAAAGGGCAGCAAGAAGCTTATAGGCGCCCAGCTTATGTGTGAGAGAGCGGGGGATATTGCGGCGGAACTGGCCCTTGGGATTAATCTTGGGATTACGGTAGAGGAGATGCTGCGTTCCGTAAGACCGCATCCAAGCTACGCGGAAGCCGTGACAGAAACACTGCAGTTATTAGAGGATAAACTGAATGATATATAAATATGTAGTTACAGACTGTACGGATCCCTATCGGAACCTTGCAGCAGAACAGGAATTGATGAAATATGCCGCAGCTGATACGGCTATTTTGTTTTTGTGGCAGAATGAAAATACCATTGTGGTGGGCAGGAATCAGGATGTAGGAGCAGAATGCAGGGCGGAAGAATTTGAGGCCAATCATGGCCGTGTGGCCAGGAGGCGGTCCGGAGGAGGCGCTGTATTTCACGATCTGGGGAATCTCAACTTCTCTATAATATGTTATGAGGCCGGGAAAAATGCCTGCAGTTACCAGCAGCTTATGAAAAAAGCGCTGATGGAGTTTTCGATTACGGCGGAATACAATGGAAGAAATGATCTGGTTGTAGACGGAAGAAAGTTCAGTGGAAATGCTGCATATACAAATGAGAGAGTTATATGCCAGCATGGAACGCTGCTTATATCATCGGATATAGAAAAAATGTCGTACTATTTGACCCCGGAAAGGGGAAAGATGGAGAGAAATCATGTCAGCAGTGTTTCTGCGCGGGTAGTCAATCTGTGTGAGCTGTGCGACAGGATCAATGTGGATACTATGAGGCAGGCCATAATCCGTGCATCAAAAGCAGTGGAGATGGATTATGTGCCGGACAAAAGAGAAGTGGATCATCTGACCCGTATTTACCAAAGCACATCATGGATCTATGGAGGCATACAATGAGGATTCTATCAATGTCAGGCTTTGTGCCGGAACATATATGTGATACCGTACGTTTCACCAGGTACAGCGGAGAGCGCAACTTGTCCCATTACTGCGGTTATGCATCGGATTATATCTCCCAGGTGCTGTATGACGACAGCATCGACGGAGCGGTATTTCCAAAGAGCTGCGACAGCACACGTATTATTTCAAGCTATTTGTCTCCCAGTGGCAAGTTCCTCTACCAGTTCCATATTCCGCCTTATGGCGCGGCCGGAGGGGAGGACTTCTTTGCCGCATCGATCCGGCAGTATAAGGAGGAGGTGGAGAGGTATTATCATATTGAGATCTGCGATATCCGTGAGAGAGTGGATAAGATTAACAGGCGCAACCGCCAGATAGCCAGGCTTTATGAGAATATCGCGGGGGTGTCCTATGGGGAATATTTTGAATCCATTCATCACATGCTGTGTCAGCCGCTTTCGGAACAGAACGCTGACTTTCAGCCGGAGATACGTAAGCCAACAGAGAAGAAAGTATTTCTTGCAGGCTCTTTTTTGTCCAATACGGAGATTGTACGGATCATCGAGGAGTCAGGGCTTACGATAGTCGGGGATACACTGACAGAGTCCGGGAGACTGGCATCCACGCCGCCGGTCGTCAGCCGGGAAGATATTTACAGAGAGATTGCCAGAAGCATACTCTCGCAGAGACTGTCGCCCACTCAGAACTCTTTCAGGGAAATTGTGGAGAGGGATATGGAGGAGATAAGGCGGAAGGGGGTAAAGGGAGTGATATTTGTCACTCAGAAATATTGCGAGCCTTACGATTACCTTTACCCGGTCTATAGGGATGTAATGGAAGGAATGGGTGTGGATATGCTGAAGCTCTCATTGAACGATACGGAGGATGGGAGAAAGGTAGCGCTGGCGGTTGAGGCGTTTGCGGATACCCTTTGAGGAGGTGATTGGAATGGCACAGACGATTGTAAGAATCCAGACAAAGCTGATGAAGGATTATTATAAGGATTTTTCCAAGTACGCGAAGGGGAAAGCTCTTGAGAATAAAGTGGCATGGGTGACGGCTTTCACGCCAGTGGAGATTCTGGAGGCGCTGGGTATTGATTACTATTATCCGGAGAGCTACGCCGCAGTGATAGCGGCAAGCGAAAAGGAACAGAATATGTTGATGGAAAGTCAACATCGGTTTTTATCCCGGGATTGCTGTTCCTACTCATGCTGTTTTAATGGCTGCCTTGATACGGAGGAGGGACCGCGGGGCGTTCCCCCTAAACCGGATGTGCTGATCGCTACGAATAATCAGTGCAATACACTGCCTAACTGGTGGAATGTTCTGGCAAAGCGGTATCAGGTTCCCCTTATTGTTTTGGATTATCCGGGGGAGAGCTCGGATCCTCTGGCTGCGCTCTCATATGTGAACGGGCAGCACAGGAAGTTAATCTCTGTGATGGAAGAGCTAAGCGGCCGCAGGCTTGATGAGGGAAGGCTTGAGGAGCTTGTGGAAAACAGCAGGCAGAGCGTGAGGGCCTGGGAGGGTGTGACCAGGCATCTTCCGATAAAGGAAGTGAAGGCCACAGCTTTATTTGATGATATTAACTTTTTGATCACAGCCCGCTGCAAGCCGGAAACTTCGGAAATGTATCGGATGATGGAAGAAGCGATGGGGGAGAAACCGGACGCGGATGAGAATAAGCTGCCAGTGTTCTGGCTGGGATATCCTCTGTGGTATCACAGAGACAGGTATTTGAGTGAACTGCTGACGAACTGCCGTGTAACCGGGTCCAACTATATTACATGGTGGAATCTTAATTATGAGGGTGATGATGTATATGAGAAGCTGTTTTCGGCGTACAATTATACGTTTTTAAACCTGACACAGAAAAGCAGGGATCAGAGACTGGGCAGTCTGATCGAAGCGTCAGGGGCAAAGTGCGCGGTTGTTCTTTACAACAAGAGCTGCAAATGTGACTTTGTATCCGCGAGGAATATATCCATTCCTCAGGCTGAGATCCAGATCGACATGATAGACCGCAGCTATATGGACATGGACAAGGCGCAGGCGCAGATCGAGCTGCTGAAGGAGAGCTGCCGCTTTTGATAACCTGAAAACGGCTGTAAAGGAGACCGTATGTACCGGATAGGGATTGACATAGGATCGACATTTACGAAATATTGTGTTATGTGTGACGGGGAGATAGAATCTCTGACCATGGAGAGAACGCCGGTCCGTCAGAAGGAATATTTTGACAGCAAGCTGGCGGAATTAAGGGAACGATATGATAATCCGGAGATCATATCCTGCGGATATGGAAAGAGGAATATTGAGGCGGTTAAGAATATAAACGAACTGACAGCCCTGGCACAGGGAACGTATTTCATGGAGCGGGAGGATGGGCTGGTTTTGGACATCGGCGGGCAGGATACAAAAATCATCCGGCAGAGACAGGGGCGTCTGCAGCAGTTCTTTATCAACGACAAGTGCGCCGCGGGCAGCGGAATGTTTCTTACTGGCGTGCTGGATATGCTGGGACTTGAATTTTATGATTTGGATCTGACAGATGCGGATGAACCAAAGGCGGGGCTGTCGTCGGTCTGTGCGGTTTTTGCACAGAGTGAGATCGTGGAAATGATTGCAGGCAACAGAGGCGAAGAGGAGATCTTGCAGGCGGTTATATGGCATATCTTTGTGAAGGCCAGGACATTATTGGGGAAGGTTGAACGTGGGCCGGTTATTCTTTCCGGCGGTATGAGCCAGATAAAGGGGATTGGGGATTTTGCCGAGAAGGCCGTGGGAAGGAAATGCAGAATCATTGAAAACAGTGCGTATTTGGCGGCTGTTGGGTGTGCTTCCTGGAGTTCGCTGTAAAGAAAATAGTTGCAAAATACGCACATAAATGATATGATAAAGACACTTTATTAGTTTTTGACGTGGCAATTTGTCTATGATCTTTACTGATTCATGTTAATTGCAGTTATGTACTCCGTTGTTATGAATTGCATATAATGATGTATATTTAACAAAAAATACAAGGCTAATATTAGATAATATATCTATTTATAACCATTCGACAACTGATTACAAACCGTTTTATTACACTATCACAGTAAATAGAGGTATCAAGTATGTATTTGCATAAGGAAACACAACAACTTTTAGAAAAATTTATAGGTAAAAGTATTACGGAGTTGTCGAAAATGGATATGAATGAAGAGATTTCTTTTGTAACAGCGAAAATTGGAAAGTCTCCTGTATTTTCAAAAGAGATCGATATACGTATGCAAGGCAGAGGGAATCCTTTAATGTCAAGAAAAAGAATTCGTACAATGGATGAAGTTGATAAAAAGATTCTGGAGATGCGTTAAATGGAATTAGAAAGACCAATAAAGATAAACAGTTCTGTTTTAGCCGAACAATCAGAAGTGTTAGATACTGTCTTTAGAATGTATATAGAAGATATAAATCCTTTTATTGTAAGATTCGAAGTTTCTAAAGGCGAATTTCCAATTGAAATACAAAACGAGATCAGAGCAATTTATGGCCATCTTGTAAGAGCGGCAATGTCTGATACCCCTGAGCAAGTACTTCGAAATATAGACAAGATGAAATCTCATTCTAAAAGGGCATTGCTTGACTGCTTTAAATATACCAGTATCATCTGTTCTGATAATTATGATAATTTTATGCACCGATATGAGAGTGTGGATTTAACTTATTTAGAAAAGGGTAAGTTCTTATCAGATATTGTCCAGCGAAGCAAAAAAGCAAGAAAATCTTTGCAAGATGCTAAAATTGCAGAAACATCTAATATTTCAGAGGAAGATTTATTTGCGCTTTATCAAGATGCATATAGACAGTTTGAAGAACTTAACAGCAGACTTCTTGACAGTGAAGAGGAAGCAGCATTTTTGCAGCATAAAGCTTCAAAAAAAGATATGATCTCTACAGTTTCTCTTTGGGTAGGTATTGGTGGCTTTGTAGTTGGAATTATTGGTATCATTATTAATTTTATATAATAGTGCAGGG
>Ga0224483_100055_pt1 | contig 26251 bp, 21 predicted proteins | sample hydfratestSal1_FD_181453 | JGI IMG/M metagenome (GOLD analysis project Ga0224483, IMG submission 181453) | Metatranscriptome of mouse feces microbial communities from Columbus University, Ohio, United States - Sal1 (Metagenome Metatranscriptome) ... | reverse complement strand
TGAATATGAATATTATATCGAAATATTTACAGTTTTTGCGTAAAAGCAACAACTACACACAAAATGATTTAGCGAAAAAATTAGGCATATCAAGGCAGGCCGTATCAAAATGGGAAACAGGAATAACGATTCCCGACTTAGAAGTTTTATTGAAAATTTCCAAATTATATGGCATCACGATAAATGACATATTAGAACCAAAGGTACAGCCACAGCGGATAGCTGATTTTGAGCAGATTTCAACAATTCCTGAAAAGGAACTGAAAGAAGTGTTCGGACAGTTTGGCACTAATTCGCTTGTAACCGCTTTCATGGGGGCATCTCCCGAAACAAATAGTTTTTGTGAAAGATTGTTTCCCGATATAGATTTTGAAACAGCAAGAAAAAATATAGGCAGAATCAGGATAGAAACTGTTGAGGACATGCAGAACCAAATAGTTGCTATGATAAATTTGCAGGCAGTTGATGAGGAAATTTAGTATAGGGAAATTCCATTTGAATTTCATTGTAAATATATGGAATTTTTTGAGGGGCGCAGATATTGACATTGAGGCAAAAGCAAAGGTTATCTATGAAAGCGATACAGATGACATCATTTCACAGAACTAATTGAAAGTGACATAAAAGAACTTGAAGCCGAGGTTATGCAGTTAGCATAATCAGAAAAACAATTCAATCTCAAAACAACAGCGTAAAGGCGCATGGAACAGTAAATTGAAAACCATGCGTCTTTTTTTGCGCCCAAAAGGAGGAACAACGTACAACAACATTCAGACCAAAACCACAGGGCGAATAACGCCCTGTTTGCAAAAGAAGATTGATAAGACAACTACTTGACAACCCCCTTTTTTGACGAGCTTATTTAGAATCCTTCACGCCAGACGCATGGCAATCTGAATTTCCATCCATACTTCCCCTTCTTCTTCCTGAATGGCAGCCGTGGCTTCCCCTTCCATCTGGTGCATTAACTGGCGGCAGATATATAATCCTAAGCCGCTTCCTGTTTTTTTCCCAACATTGCTGCCCCGGAAAAAGCTGTCAAAAATATGGGGCAGTTCCTTGGGGGCAAGCCCGCAGCCTGTATTCCGGATGGATATAAAATATTCCTCATCCTCCCGCCCAGCACAGATTTGGATTTTCCTCCCATCCCCATACTTAAGGGCGTTTTCCACCACGTTCTGGATAACCTCCACAATCCGGTCCAAGTCCCCCCAGACCAGGCAGTTCGGGTACTTATCCACAGAAAATCCCACCTGGTTCAGTTCCATTTTATCCTGGTAATACCTGCGGATTTGTTCCAGGGCATCCCTCACATAGACTTCTGAATTTTCCACTTGGAAATTCAGGAAATCCTCATGGGAAGCCGCCACAATCTCGCCGACATAAGCTTCAATTTCCTCTGCCTTTTCCTTTATTTTCCCGGCAATTTCCTGCTTCTTGGATTCCTCACGGTAAAGGTTCCTGCCCAAAGCCTGGGCATACAGGCAGATGGCGCTTAATGGGGTTTTGATATCATGGGACAGGGACAGGAGCAGCATCTTCTTCTCCTTCTGCAGCTCCAGTTCCCGGAGCTTGTTTTCCTCCAGGTTTTCCCGCAGCACATCCATGCCCCACATAAATTTCCCGAAAAAACGGTCTTTGCTTTCTTTCAAGGGAAGGGACAGGTTCCCTTTGGAAAGCTCATAGGGAAGGTCGGACAGGCGGCAGAAGGGCAGCAGGATTTTTTGCCTGACATACCATAAGACAAGCCACAGCAAAAAGATCAGGGAAATAACGGCAGTATTTACCAAAAGGGCTATGGGACGGCCAGATCGCTGATCCGAAATGTAAAATACCTTGTAATAAGCATAATCTGAAGCAATTATGGCATATTCCCCATTTTCCTTACTGTCCCAGAACTCTTTCCATTCCGCCCCAAATGTTGGGCGTTCCCCTGCATCCGAGGGGTTTTCTTCCCCATAGCCCTTTGGGCTATTCCCTGCATCCGGGGAACCGTCCCCATATTCCAGCACCCTAAGCCCTGCAACAGAGGGATACCCTCCTGCCCCTGTAAAACCTTCCAATTCTTCCAGGCTGCCTGCCGCCCTGCCTTTTTCCTGTTCAAATTCCCGGATTGCCCACTCCAGCCGGTTTAAGGAAATCCGGTATCCGCCGCTGCCCTCGGAAAGCTGGATGTTGGAAAGGAATACATTCACAAGGCACAGCAAAATAAGGCTGCCCAAAAAGGCTGCCCCGATCAATTGGTTCATTTTCTTCATCCTTTCCCTCCTTCCGCCAGTGTATGATTAATATCTATGGTTTTTATCCAAACCGGTAGCCTACGCCCCAGACCGTCAGGATACGTTCCGGCTTTTTGGGGTTCTTCTCCAGCTTTTCCCGCAGCCAGCGGATATGCACCGTCAGCGTCTGGGGCTCGCTCTCGCTGTCAAAGCCCCAGATTTTGCCAAACAGTTCCTCCTTGGGGATGGCCTTCCCCTTATTTTCCATCAGGTAAAGGAGCAGGTCAAATTCACGGGCAGTTGCCGGGATTTCCCTGCCATCCAGATAAATATGGCGTCCCAGCTTATCCAAGCGCAGGTTCCCGTCTGAAATTTCATCCGAAGAATACCTTCTCTGGAAAATGCCTTTTACCTTGGCTAAGAGGATGTCAATGTCATAGGGCTTCTCAATATAGTCGTCTGCCCCCTGCAAAAGCCCGTTCAGCTTATCCTCTTTCCCGCCCCTTGCGCTGACAATCAGTATCGGCGTGTTGGCCTGCGCCCGGATCCTGCTGCATACGCCAAACCCGTCCAGCCCTGGCAGCATAACATCCAAAATCACCAGTTTCGCCCCTTCGGACTGGTAGATTTCCAATCCTTCCTCTCCGGATTCTGCGAAATAGACGTCGTAGCCTTCTGCCTGCAGGAAATCCGACAGAAGCCCTCCTAATTCCAAATTGTCTTCCACTACTATGATATCTGCCATTGTCCCACCTGCACATCCCTTCTTTTTTACCAGCCCATCTCTATCAGCCACTGGTTCAGGCGGCGTTCCCGGAACTTCCCTTCCGCGCCGTCCTCCTCCATCCGCAGCTCCCCCTTAATGTTCCCATCTACAATATACAATATCCTGCTGCATTTTGCAGCCACTTTCATATCATGGGTTACCAGCATAATGGTGGTGCCTTCTTCATTCAGCTTTTTCAGCTCCTGCATCACATCCTCGGAAGAACTCCTGTTCAAGGCCCCGGTAGGTTCGTCTGCAAAGAGGATTTGGGGCTGGTTCATCAGGCTCCGGCAGATACATGCCCGCTGGAGCTGCCCGCCGGAAACCTCTGTAATGTCATGCTCCGCAACATCGCTGATGCCAAGCTTCTTCATCAGGCTAATGCAGTACCCGTTGATTTCCTGCCTTGTACGCCCGCCCTTCCCTGCCTGGTAGGCCGGAAGCAGGATATTGTCCATAATGGAAAGGTTTTTCAGCATATGCATCTGCTGGAAAATAAACCCCATGCTGGTAAGCCGCACATTTGCCAGTTCTTTTTCTGTTAAATCCGTAATCCGTTTCCCTCCCAGCCGCACTTCCCCAGCGGTAGGGCGGTCCATGCCGGACACGCTGTAGAGCAGGGTGGATTTCCCAGAGCCGGAAGGGCCCATTACGGCAACCATCTCCCCTTCCATAATTGTAAAATTCACATTTTTCAGCACATTATTCTGCCTTTTATTTGCCACGTATGTCTTGCATAAATTTTTAACGCACAATGCTTCTCCCATTTTTCCACCTATCCCTTTCAATTGTTTGATGCCCTATCGCCTGCTGCTTCTGGATTCCCCCGCTACTCAATATGGTCCATTTCCTGTACTGATACCTTTTTTATCCGCCGCATGGCGATTGTGCATGCCAGTGTTATGGCTGCAAACAGCATGGCTGGGTACAGCAGGTAAATTTCCAGCGGGTTTACTACAAACTCAATTTTCTCCGCCCCCATCATCTGGAACACTTTCCCGGAAGTCACCTCAGAAAACGGCGTCCCTGTCAGGGTGCCAAGGGCAATCCCCAAAAACAGCACCAGCATGACGCGCTTGGCCTGCCAGCCCACTAAGGCGCCGTTGGAGAACCCTATGGATTTCAGCATCCCCAGTTCCCCCCGTTCCCGGATTAAGAACATTTTCTGCATCAGCACTGCCACCAGCACATTAATTGCCAGCACCAACGCCAGCACCAGCAGCTTCAGCGGCCCAAGCCTTCCGGAAATACCCCCAATCATCGAATTGATAAATTCTTTTGTGGTCTGGGCTTCTGCCTTCGGGAATATTTTTTCCGCCTTCCGCATAGCAGCCAGGACTGCCTCCTCATCCTGCCCGTTTTCCAGCACTATTTGCGCGCCAAACCCTCCCGCTGTGCCTGCATAATCCAAATCTGCCTGTTCCGTAAAACGGATGCCTTCCCCCATATTGTTCATAGACTGGTAAAAGGCTGTAATGACATAGGGCTGTTCCTCCGCCCCGATGGTAATATAAACCGTATCCCCAATCCCAGCGCCAATCTGTTCCGCCACCATATGGGTCATTGCCACTTCATTCCCATAAATGGGCGGCTCGCCCTCGTCGTAAAAATATTGGTCCGTGGAAGTCCCAATGCCCTGAATCGAAAAGGATTTATACGACTTCTCCCCATGCCGCACGGGAAGATTAAAGTAAACCTCTGTATGGATACTTTCCACTGGGATCCCGCCTTCCCTAAGCCGCTCCTTGGTTTCACTAAGGTACTGCAGCCAGGCGTCCTTTGTCCCCTCGCTGATCAGCCTTGCCACTGTTTCTTCCTCCCTCAGGTAAAAATCACATTCCGACAGCGCAAACCATGCGGCAATCCCATCGGAATCCAAGGTATTGATGGTGTTGATAGGCATGACAGCCAGCCAGACGCCAATCATGCTGGTTAAGAGCAGCACAAAATATTTCTTCCATTCGCTCAGCACGTCATTGCATGCCAGAAACGTGGTGGCGCTTACATGGGCATTTTTCAGCCGGAACAATGTTTTTTTCCGGAAACGCTCCCCATTATTGCCGCTGCGGATCGCGTCCATGGGACTGAATTTCTTGATTTTCCCCGTGCTTAAATAGCCGAACAGCACTACCACCAGCACAATCAGTATGCTGACGGACATCTGCAGCAGGATTCCGCTTCCGCCCTTTTCCACGATAATTTTTTCCGTCACCTGCGCCAGCAATACCTGGCTGAAGGGGATGCTGGCAAAAAAACCGCCAAAGGAGCCTGCTGCTGCCAGCACGAAATATTTTGCCATATACAGCTTCCGGATGGACGCGTCCTGAATGCCAATGGCCTTCATAATGCCAATTTCCTTGTAATCCTCATTGACTGTAAAAATAATTGTGAACCGCAGCATAATCACGGAAATAACGATCAGGCAAAGGCTAACCAGCAAAATAACCGCCGCGATTACCATTTCCATCACATAAGTCGTCCTTACCAATGCCTTCCCTGCGCTGAACATTTCACTAAAACCGCGTTGGTTGTACCCTGCCTGAAAGGCATCTGTGTCCTTGCATTCCACGGAGTATATCCGCCCATACAGCAGGCCGCTCTCCTCCAGCAGTTCCTGAAAATCCCCGGCGCTTACCACAAACCTATGGGGGCCCATCATCTCGGAGCCAAGGAATGCGTCCTTTATAAACCCGGCCACCTTAAATTCCTTCCTGTATCCCTGTTCCGTACAGACTGCCAGCGTATCCCCCGGCTTTACCTGCCCCTTATGCTCCAGCTTTTGCCCAAGGTATATAGTCCCATCCTCCATCTTTGTGATTTCCCGGTTCTCTTTGTCATAAAACTTCTGCTGCCGGATATCGAAGCTACTCAAAACTGCCGTGTTTCCGAGGGCTATTTTTTTCCCATTTCCCAGTTTTATCTGGTTTTCGGAAAAAAGCAGGTTCTCATCCACCGTAAACCGTTCCACCTGCTCCTGCCCTTTTAAAAACTCCTCAATGCTTTTGTCGTTTTCCGACGGCTCCCCCGGTTCCCCTCCCATCGTCACAATCAGGAAATCCCCGATTCCTGACTGCTCTAAAAAATAGTCCACGCCGGTCATTACCACTGCAAAATTGTTAAGGCTCCCTGCAATAAACATAGTAGATAAGAAAATAAATACCAGCAGGATAACATTAATCGATCTCTTGCGTTTTAAATCCCGTTTTAAAATCCTGAAATTCATAGGCTTGCTTCTCCTTCCTTGCTGCCCTATGGCAATGTTCCTGCTGGTATTATAAAATGGAAATTATTAATAAATCCTTAAAACAGGGAATGTTTGTTTTTGCCCAGACGGGGCACCCTGCCAAAAGGCCGTGGTTCTCAGGGGTACATGTAAGGAATTTACCGTGATATTTAACCGCCGGAATAATATTATCTGCGGCGCTGCTGACAGCAGCAATTATGGACCTGAAAAATAAGATTTTCTAGAACATATTGATTTCAACTGGCGTTACTGTGATAAGCCAACAGGCAAAAGGAACAAAGGGGGGGGCAAGCCGGACCCTCACGCCATTTATATCCGGCTTAATACCTGCTCCACAAATTCCCTTGCCTGCCACAAATCATCTTCGTTGGGATGGAACAGGCCTTCATCAAAATTTTGGAGCATTTTTTTCCTCCATACCTCCTGCTTTGGGTCTTCCATGGGAATCTCATAGTTCCCACGCACCTGCATGGGCATTTTCCCCTGGCAAAGGAAGGTCCCAAGGTATTCGCAGTCATCCGGAACCCAGACGTTTACTTTCTGTTCAATGGACTTAAAATAGGCCGCATCCCTGCCCATGCCGCAGGTGCCAAACAATGCGATTTTCTTCCCATGGAGCCCTGACATCATCTCAATGACAGAGATATCGCAAGTTCCGCGGTTCACCCAGAACCCGATGAAAAAGACGTCTGCATCTTTCCCACGGTATTCCCTCATGCTCTGCATATCTTTGGACATCCCCGGAAGCGCACTGAAAATTTCCGTGGCTATTTTCTTCGTATTGCCAGTTTTACTGGAATATACCACCATATAGTCCATTTTCTTCTCCCTTCCTTAACAGCAAGCAGGATGCTGCGCCTTCGAACGCCCGCCATGCAGGGAAACGGATCCCCTGTATGGTCCTCCGTCAGAAGTAAGGCACTCCTCCGCAGCAAAAGCCGCCCCCTCCGCAGCAGAAATTACATGCAAGGTTTGCAAGGCACAGCTTCATGCAAAAATCGCCGCTGCCAGCAATTGGGTTCCCATAGCTGCGGCGCATATCATAATACCAGCTCCCGCCGTTCTGCAGCTGGGCATAAAGCTGCCGGTACTCCTGGTTGCCAGGCTCCATAGCCACTGCCTGATGGGCTGCTTCCATGGCTGCCACATTGTTCCCTATGCCGGAATTGGCAATAGCAAACAGGTAATGCCAGCGGGCGTCCCTGTCTTCCATGCCATTTAAGACATTTAAGGCTTCCCTATAATGGCCGCTCCGGATATAGTTTAGGGCCGCCTGCTGGTGGGTGCTTTGTTCGCTTCCGCCGCCCGCCCTGTTCTGTCCCTGACTCCCGCCAAAGCTGCCGAAACCGCCAAAAAAATCCCCAAAATCCCAGTAGCTGCCTGTAGGGCCTCCTTGCCCGCCAGAACTGCCTTGCCCATACTCTCCGGCAGAGCCATGCTCCTTTTCCTGCATAATCTGCTGGTATGCCTGCTGTATCTCTTTAAATTTTTCTTCTGCCTGTTCCTTACGGGGATTGTTTATATTGGCATCGGGATGGTATTTCCGGCTCAGGGAACGGTATGCCTTTTTGATTTCTTCATCGGTGGCATTCCGGTTCAGCCCAAGCACTGCATATGGATCATACATCTGTTACTTTCCTCTCCCTGTTCTTCTTCACATATTCATACCGGCACCAGACGCCGGAATATAAGATATTCCTTAAAATTTCTGTATTTTCTACAATGGGGAGCCGCTCAAATGCCCGGGAACATTCCGCCATCATCATGCTGAGGACCCGTTCCGCCTTCCCCTCGAAGCCCTCCGTCCCAAAATCGTTGAGAAAAAGATTGTAATTTCCCGTTTTCTGGTCTTTTTCCACATCCTCATAGCCATCCATCAGGTAAATAAACTTTCCCATGAAAAATCCCATCCGGCGCAGGTCCGGTTCCCACTCGTCCTTTTTCCAGGCAAAGACTTCCCCCATCATTTCGCCGAAATAACCGGAAACCTCATCCATGTCCCTGCAGTTTTCCATTTCACAGCGGCGTATTTCCTTTAAGTTTTTCTGGAAAACGGCTGCTTTCCCGGGATAAGCCCCGGCAATCCCCCTGCATTTCTTTTTCAGTGAGGACGCCAACGCCTTTTTCGTTACCTTGCGCTCGTCTTCCCAGTCATCCAGGCATTTGTAATAGGACAGGAGCAGGTTCATGTCTGCCCCATATCTGGTAAACCGGTTGATCCTTGTGGGGTGTTCCACAAAGGGGTGCGCAAGGCATTTCCGGCTGCCTGCTTCTGTTTCTGGCTCATAAAGGCTGGTGAGCAGCAGCACTACAAACGCCATGTCGTAGCTTAGGGTAAGCTGGCCTTTCCGGCCGAACTGGTCTTTCAGGGTTTTGCAAAGGCCGCAGTAGTAGGATTGGTACAAATCGAATTCTTTGAATTTTAATTCTGGTTTATTTACAATAATATATCCAAACATAATATCCTTTCTGTATGAATATATTCTAATCCTTCTGGCAGTAATTGCAATTAATAAAAGCGAAAGATTCTATAAAATATTTATAAACAGCATGTTCCGCCCGCCGAAAAATTTATAATAACTGTGCTTCCAGCCCCTCAAGTTCCCCCAGCCAGAGTGCACCGCTGGCGTCGCTTGGCATCCGCAAATCCCCCCGGGGGGAAACGGCTACAGTCCCTACCTTTGGGCCATCCGGCAGGCAGGAACGCTTGAACTGCTGGGTGAAAAACCTTTGGGTAAAGATTTTCAGCCATTTCAGGATTTCTTTTTCAGAATATTTTCCATCCATCCGGCCCTGTTCTGCGCCAAAGGCATATACAGCCAGACGGAAGATTTTTGCCGGGCCAAAGCCCGAACGGAGCATATGGTACAGGAAGAAATCGTGGAGCTCATAGGGGCCTACGATGTCCTCCGTTTTCTGGGAAATTTTTCCATCCTCCGGAGGGAGCAGTTCCGGGCTGACGGGGGTATCAAGGACGTCCAGCAGGATTTTTCCTAAATCCGCATCGCCGCAGGTATCCGCATAGTAACGGACCAGATGGCGCACCAGGGTTTTGGGGACAGAAGCGTTGACACCGTACATGGACATATGGTCCCCATTGTAGGTAGCCCAGCCCAGGGCCAGCTCCGACATGTCCCCGGTCCCGATTACCATTCCGTTTTCCTTGTTGGCAATGTCCATCAGGATCTGGGTCCGCTCCCTTGCCTGCCCGTTTTCATAGGTAACGTCATGGACGGCTTCCTCATGGGAAATGTCTTTAAAATGCACCCGTACCGCTTCCTTAATATCTACCTCCTGAAATTTGGCTCCCAGGCATTTGATTAATTTTACCGCATTGCCATAAGTCCTGTCTGTGGTGCCGAACCCCGGCATTGTCACCGCATGGATGCCTGCCCTGTCCAGTCCCAGCAAGTCAAATGCTTTTGCCGTTACCAAAAGCGCCAGGGTGGAATCTAAGCCGCCGGAAATGCCAAGGACCGCATGGCTGCAATGGGTGTGCTCCAGACGTTTTTTCAGCCCCATGGACTGGATTGCCAGAATCTCCTCGCAGCGTTTCTTCCTCTCCTCTGCCCTTCCCGGCACAAAGGGGGATGGGTCCACAAAACGCGTCAGCTTCGTTGCTTCTTTTTTCAGGTGGAACGGAATTTCCAGATAATCCCCTGCCTTCCCTAAAAAAGTGGACATCTTCCTCCGCTGCCCGTTCAGGCGCTGGATATCGATTTCCCCATACACGGGCTGGTTGGCGAACCGTTCTGCTTCTGCCAGCATAATCCCATTTTCCGCAACCATATTATGGCCGGAATATACCACATCCTGCGTAGACTCCCCTTCCCCTGCGCTGGCATAGACATAGCCGCAGATTAGCCGTGCAGACTGGCCTTCAACCAAATGTTTCCGGTAACGGTCCTTCCCAGTAACTTCGTCGCTTGCAGACAAGTTCACGATAATATTTGCCCCTGCCAGCGCATGGGAAATGCTGGGGGGCGCCGGGGTCCATACATCCTCGCAGATCTCTGCGGCAGCTTTCAGTTCCGGGATGCTGTCGGCGCAAAACAAAAGCTGGCTGCCCATGGGGACTTTTTTCTTCCCCAGCAGCACAGGCCCTGCTTCTGCCATACCTGGCGTAAAATAACGGCCCTCATAAAATTCATTGTAATTGGGGATACAGGTTTTAGGCACAAGGCCCAGCACTTCCCCGTTCCCCAGAACTGCGGCTGTGTTGTAAAGGCGGCCGTTCCATCCGAATGGGAACCCTACGAAAACCAGCATGTTCTTCCCATTGGTTTCCGCTGCAATATCCAAAAGCGCAGATTCCGCCTGACGGAGCAAAGGCTCCATCAAAAACAAATCGCCGCAGGTATACCCTGTAATGCAAAGCTCTGGAAATACGGCAATTACTGCCCGCTGTTCCTCCGCTTCCTCTATTTTCCTGATAATTTCCTGTTTGTTATAAGCGGGGTCGGCTACCCTGATTTTTGGGGTCAGCGCCGCCACTTTGATAAATCCGTCCTTCACTGGATGCTCCTTTCTGGTAGTCCGACCCTCCCGGCAGGGAGGGCGCCCGGAAGCTCCGTTGCTTCCTTTCATTATATTAAGCTTTGTTTCCTGCACTCTCCAACAGATCCTTTAATTCTTCCGGGGTAAAAACATAATGTTTATCGCAGAACTGGCAATTGACTTCTATCGGCTTGCCTTCCTCCGCCATTTCCTGCAGCTCTGCGGCGCCAATGCTGATTAAGGCTTTTGTGACCCGTTCCCGTGAGCAGTCACAGCGGTACCCTACCGGGATTTTTTCCGTAATTTCAAGGCCAAATTCCCCTAAAATCTGTTCCAGCAAACCCTCCGGGGACAGTCCCTGCTCCAGCAAATCCGTAACGGATGCCACTTCTGCAATTTTCTGCTCTAACGCTGCAACTACCGGTTCTTCCGTAAAAGGCATAAGCTGGACCATAAACCCTCCAGCCTGGCGTACCGTATTGTCTTTATTCATCAGCACCCCCAGCCCTACAGCGGACGGCACCTGCTCCGAGGTGGCAAAATAGTATGTCAGGTCTTCCGCGATTTCCCCTGTCTGCAAGGCCACCTGCCCCACGTAAGGCTCCTTTAAGCCCATATCCTTTATTACGCTTAAAATGCCAGGGCCAACCGCCCCGCCTACGTCCAGCTTCCCTTCTGCATTTGGGGCAAGCAATACGTCCGGCACCTGGGGGCAGCCCTTAACATGCCCTTTGCTGTCGGCAGTAACTGTCAGGCCTTTTGCAGGCCCGCTGCATTTCACTTGCAGCGTCAGCAAATCTTTTTCCCCCTTCATCATAGCCCCCATCATAGCCCCGCCTGCCAGAAGCCTGCCCAGCGCTGCGGTAATTATGGGGCTTGTGTTATGGCATCTTCTGGCTTCTTCTGCCAATGCCCTTGACGTGATGGCAAATGCACGGATTTGGCTGTCCGCAGCAGTTGCCCTTACCATGTAATCTTCCATTTTATGTTCTCCCTTACGTTCTGTTTTTCCTTGTAAAAACGTTCGTTTCCGCCCTGTCCCTATGCCTTGTTATAGCCTTTTCCCTGTTCCCTGGCAACGAAGCAAACACGCCCGCTGTCCTCCTTTACCGGATCTTTTGTATACGCGTCATATACTGCAAGGACTTCCAGCCCGGCCTGCCGGAGCAGGGATTCCACCTGCTGGGTCCCATAACCCCGCTGCACATGGGTTTCCTCATATTTGCGGTACCGCATGTCCTCCTCACGGATAAAAAACGTCAAATCGTACTGGTTGGTCTGCCCTTCCTCCTCATAAAAATTTTCCCAGATAAAGCTTCCCTCGTCCCGGTTTTCACAGATTACGGTTTCCCCTAATAGTTCCCTGTATTTATACAGGGTATTCATGTCAAAAATAAAAATCCCCCCGGGATCCAGATAATTATTTACCAGCCGGAATACCTGCAGCAATTCTTCCTCCTCCAAAATATAATTTATGGAATCGCAAATGCTTACCACCGCCCGCACCGTCCCGTACAGCTCAAACTCCCGCATGTCCTGCAGAAGGTACAGGATATCCTGCGCACCGCCGTCAGCTTCCCTTGCCGCCTGCAGCATTTCCTCAGAATTATCCGCCCCAATCATATCATAGCCCGCCTGCGCCAGCAGCCGCGTCATCTTCCCAGTGCCGCAGCCCAAGTCCAGCACAAGCCCGTCCGTTATCCCATGCTCCTGCAGCAGCCCTGCCAAGTATTGGCTCCATTCCGCATAAGGCACATTATCCATAAACAAATCATACACCCTGGCAAACCCAGTATACGCTTCCATGCTAAAATCCTTTCCCGGCCGCTTTTTCCGCTTGATTATTCCCCGTAAAAAAAGTATACTAATTTTGTGCAGCTAACAGGCTCCCTTCCTGCCCGGTTTTGGGAAACCTGCCCCAACCTCCAGGCAGCCGCAGGGATTGTGCCTTAGAGCGTGCCTAAAAATTGTAGGAATGAATTTTCAGACACGCTCTAGCTGCTGTTATGCATTATTATAGTAAAAACAATGGAATTTTGCAAGGAGCCTTTATGAGTGAAAAATATGAACGCCACATTTCCCGGCACATCCAGAAAGTATACTGCCGCCGTCTGGGTTTCCCGGTCCTATATCTTGCCTTTTTAGCGGTCCTATGGATGGCCCTCCCGCTGTATGAAATTTTATTCCCCCTGCCGCTGGACAATTCTGACGACTTAAATGCATATAAAAACCAGCATTCCTCTTATGTGGAAGCCAACTTTTCAGAACTGTATTTTACAGGATATACGAATACTTCCTTTGGGCAGACTACCGGGTACTATTACTATACCCTTGCTGACGGGCTCTCTGCCCAAGAAGACGGCAGGGAAGCCCCCTGCATCATTGTCCTGCTTTCCCCTTCCACCTGCGAGGAGGGGCTCCCCTTTATGGAATCTGTCCATATCCGGGGCAGGGTACTGGCAGGGAACCCGGCGTTCCAGACGGTATTGGAGAATTTAGCCAAGGATTTAAACTGGACGAAACAGGGCATCAGCGAAAAAGTCAGCAACTGCTTCGTCAGCGAGCCTGCATTCCTGCTGCACCCCAGCATTGCCCTTCTGGCGTTATATTTTTCTACCGGGATTTATGCTTTGCTCTGCACCGCCCTTAATATCCTCTACCTCCGGTTCCCGGTGCTTGCACCGCCCTGCCGCCAGCTCCGCCGGTACGGAAAGCCCAGGGAACTGCTTGCCCAGGCGGAAACGGAACTTGCTACGCTGCCGCAGCTTGCCACTGAGGACATGTTTATTACAGAGCATTATTTTATCGTGCTTGCCAATTATGGGGCGGCCATTATCCCAATCCAGGAAATGGTCTGGATTTACAAGCACTCTACCTTACATAAAATCCTGTGGCACCATTTCAGTATTTCCTATACGCTGCATGTGACTGCCAAAAAGCACCTGTACTTCCAATGCCCAAAAAACATGAAATCAGACATTGACGGGATTATGGATTACCTGGCGGAAGCAAACCATGATATTTTAGTTGGGTTTAGTGAGGAAAACCGGCTGAAAGTGCATGGGAGCCTCCCTTGTCCTCCCCAGCTTGAGAAAGCCGTTGGTTTTTTGCAGAAAAGAATGAAATTGCGTTAAGACAATGGGAACGCCCACTAGAGCGTGTCTGAATATTGTAAACGTGAATGTTCAGACACGCGCTAGGAAAACAGCCCCTGGAAAAATTCTAAAATAGAACGGAAAAAGTCTGCAACCCTGTCAAAAATACTTTTCGTATCCAGGCTGGTAAGCTTGTCATACAGTTCCTCCGCCTGGTTGCGGATAGAGTCAATGTCCAAGTCCAGGTCCCCGATTTTTTTCAGAAGCCCTGTCAGCTCCTCAATTTCCTGTTCTGCCAGCGTAATGTCAAACTGGCCGCATGCTTCCTGAATGGCTTCTTCGATTTCCTGCTGGGAATCCAGCCCTTTTTCGATGACTTCCTGCTTTAAGTAAGCCACCAGTTCTTCCGCTTTTTGGGAATCCCCGACAGTTTCAGCAATATCCCCGGTGAGGACCAGTTCATTTAATGCAGTGTCCATGCTCCGCTCGGAAACCTCTGCGCCCGTCATGTCAGAGTACGCCTTCATGGCCCCTACCAGCGCGGCCGTCCCGGATATGGGGAAAGGCCCTGCAACGATAATGTCGGCATCTGTAATCCCTGCTGTAATCAATGCGTTTTTGTACATGCCTATGGTACAGTAGGAAATATTTTTCGTAGTAATATTAATCCCATTCCCCTGCTCCCGCTTTACAATCAGCACAGACGACAGGGCGCGGGTGCCGATTTTGCTGGCAGCCACATACTCCCCTAAGTACTCATGCTCCTCCTCATTGGTGATATAAATGACGTCATAATCTTCCAATTCCTCAGGGTTAATTCCCAAAAGCTCCAGTACCACGGCCTGCTGGGCCGGCGCCAGGTTTGCCCCCAGCGCAAGGTAGGGCTTATCTTCTTTGGTAATGGGTTCCGTCACTTCCCCGGGCTGGCCTAAAACATCCTGTCCCTTGTTTCCCTCCGGGGTTTCTTCTCTCTCCTCCCCTTTTACCTCTGGGGTCCCGCTGCCTGCTGGGCTTTCCTGGTCCGGGAGTTCTTCCCCCTGCAGTCCCTCCTGCCCGTTTCCCATTTCTTTTTCATCCGTTTGGACCGCATAAGCCTGCACTGGCGCAAGCAGGAAAAGCATACATGCCAGGAACAGGCTGGCAACCCGTATTTTTTGCTGTTTCATCCTTACCTCCATCCTGCCTTCTTATTACATTTTTGCCTTGATCCATTTAAAAATGTCTTTATATACCTTCTCTTTGTCCAGTTCATTTAAAATTTCATGGCGGTCACCAGGGTAAAGCCTGCATGTAATGTCTGTAATCCCTGCCTTTTTATATGTCCCGCAGACACTTTTTACCCCTTTGCCATAGTTTCCCACGGGGTCGTCTTCCCCAGCCACAAACAGCAGCGGGAGATTCTTTGGGATTTTCCCAATATTTTCCGGACGGTTGATATAATGGATGGTATCAAATATGGTATAATACCCGTTTACGGTAAATTTAAAGCTGCACCGGGGCTCCTTGCTGTAAGCCGCCACGATTTCCTTATCCTTGGTAAGCCAGGAATTTAAGGCTCCGCCCCCTTTGAATTTCTTATTATATCCGCCCATTGCCGCCTGCTCCACCAAATTGCTCCGGTGGTCCCAGCCCCGGAACAAGGCTAAGCACCTGCACAGGCCTTTTCCCAGCGCCAACGCTGCATTGGGATGTGTGCCGGTCCCCATAATAATTGCACCCTTAAGGCCGCTGCCATGCTGGGACAAATATTTCCGGAGCAGGAAGGAGCCCATGCTGTGCCCAAGGATAAAATACGGTATCCCCGGGTGCTCCTTTTCCATCATCCTGCGGAGATGGTCTATGTCTTCTACCACAATATCACTGCCATTCTTAGGGGCAAAATAACCCCACTGGCTCTCTGACGTCACAGATTTCCCATGGCCTAAATGGTCGTTGCCTGCCACCAGGAACCCTTGCTGCACCATAAATTCTGCAAATTTTTCATACCGTTCCACATATTCCACCATGCCATGGCTAATCTGCAGAATCCCTTTCAGCTCTTTGCCGTCCGGCTCCCATTTTACTGCATGGATTTTGGTCTGCTTATCTGCTGATAAAAATTGGAAATCCCTCTTTTTCATAGCCTTACCTCCAGTCCTGATTTCTCTGCTTCCAAATACCTGAAACGGCTCTCTGCCGCAGCCGCTTGCTGATTCCTTCCCCTGCCGCACCCCTCCTGCTTTCCGGGGCAATTTACCTGCTGATTTCTGCCCCTACCGCACGGAGCCAGTCTTCCACTTCTTTTGCTTTCCGGCGCAGGTTCTCCAAGGTTTCCTGCTGCTGGGTGAAAGTCTTCCCTGCGTGCTCCACAGCCTTCTGGGCTTCGTCGTACTGCTTGGTGATTACTTCGCTGTCGCCCACTGACTGCTCCAGGCTTTCGGTCAGCGCCCGTATCTGGGTCACCATTTTCCGGCTCTCCGTTTCCTCCAGCCGGGATGCATAGGCGCCGAACCCTTCCGCAGCTTTTTCCAGACGGGTGTTGTGGTCGTTCCAAATCTGCGTCAGGTACAATACCTGTGTTTCGGCTTCTTTCAGCCGTTCTTCCATCTTCTGCATTTTCTCTGCCATAAAAGAAGCTGACTGGTGGTACTTCCCGGAAAGGTCACGGACTTCCTCGGCTGCTTTTACAAATTTCACGCCTTCTTCCCCCAGCCTTCCAGCTTCAATTGCAGCATTTAAGGAAAGAATGCCCATCTGCCGCTCCATTTCCCCCATTTCGGAAATGCGTTTTACCATCTCCTCCATTTCCTGCCGCATGCCGGTGGCTGCCAGCTCCAGCACTTCTTCCGGGGAAGTCAGCTTCCTGCCCTGCTCTATCATTTCCAACAGTTCTTTTTCCCGCCTGTAAATCCCCTCTATGGACCTTTGGTAGGCGCCTTCCGACTTATCCGCCCGGTCTGCCAGCGCCCCAATCTGCTTTTGCAGCTCCCGGTTCCTTTTGTTCTGCCGCTTTGCCTCGCTGGCGGCTGTGCTCACTGTTTCTGTCAATTTGGCCATCTGGCTGTCCAATTCGCTCTGCCCCCCTTCCATGGCAACAATCCCTTCCTCCGTTTCCTTTTGCACCAAACGCATTTTTTCTGTCACCTCTGATAGTTTCCTTAAATATTTATCCGCCTCTGCCTGTTTTGACAGCAGTTCCTGTTCCAGTTCTTCCTGCTTCTTCCCTTTTCCAAACATCTGGGTTCCCCTTTCTTCTGGAATTTCTGTGATTTGCTGAATGGGCATCCGCCCTGGCGCAGCCCTTCTTCCTGATCCGTGCGCCTATCTATGCCCTGACTTTTCTCCACGCTCCATTTTAACACATTTCTCTGGTCCCTAACAATAGTTCTTTACAATTATCTGCAAACTTTCCTTCCCGTTGAACACATTGATTTCCGGGTAATAAATAAAAGAAACCAGCATTTCGCCGCCCTGCCCGGACATGGCGCGCCCTACGGCTTCCTGCCCGTATTTTCCCTGCAGGAAATCCAAAAATTTCTCCACCTGCCCGAAGTAAACGGCGCTTAAGGCTGTCCCTCCCTGGCTTTTTACCTGCATCCGGCAGACGTTCTTGTTTTTCCCAAAAATCCCCATGGACAAAATCTGCAGGTTTTTGTCTGCAAACACTGGTTTTTCATTAGATTTCCCAAATGGCTCCAAAATATTTAATTCCTCCACCAAAGGCTTTGAAATATAATCCAGCGGCATCGGGACGTCTATCACAATTTTCCCCCGCAGGTCTTCTTCTGTCAGGGCGGTATTTTCATTTAACTTCTGCCGGAACACTTCCACATTCTGCTCTGGCAGGGACAGGCCTGCCGCCATGGGATGCCCGCCGAATTTGGTGAAAAGTTCCTTGCATTTTGTCATTTCCTCATACATAGAATAGCTTTCAATGGAACGGCCGGATCCTTTTACCCCGTCTTCGCTTTTCGTCAGCAGGAATACGGGCCGGTGGTACCGTTCCCGGATGCGGCCAGCAATTATCCCAGCCAAGCTTTCATGGCAGTCCGGCAGGTAAATTACCAGTACTTTATCATCTTTCAGGGAGCCCTGCTCCACCAGCTCTATGGCCTTTTGCACCCCCTGCTCCGTCATTTCCTTCCGGCTTACATTCAAGTCATATAAATCCCCTGCATATTCCGCCGCTATGTATTCGTTTTCTGCCAGCAGCATGTCCAAGGCCCGTTTTGCCGTGTCTAACCGCCCGCTGGCATTCAGGCATGGCCCCAGGACAAACCCAATGTGGTAAGCCTTGATTTTCCCAAGCTCAATCTGGTTGCGGGCTGCCAGCGCCCGTATGCCAAAATTTCTGGTCTGGTTCAAGGCTTTCAGCCCTTCCTTCACAATAATCCTGTTTTCCCCTGTCAGGGGCATCACATCCCCTACCGTGGCAAAGGCTGCATTTTCCAGATACGCCCATGCTTCCTCCGGCGGCAGCCCAGATTTTTCATATAAGGCCTGCACCAGTTTAAACGCCACGGCCGCCCCGCAAAGCTCCTTGAAAGGATAGGGGCAGTCTGGCTGCTTGGGGTTTACTACTGCGTCCGCCGCCGGGATATGGAATATTTTTTCCCCGTCCGCGCCTTCTTCGTAAGGGATTTCATGGTGGTCGGTAATAATTACCGCCATCCCCAGCTCTTTTGCCAGCGAAAGCTCCTTGGCGGCTGCAATCCCATTGTCGCAGGTCAGGATGGCGTCCACCCCGTCTTCCGCCGCCTTGCGCACCAGCCGTTCGTTGACGCCATAGCCGTCGGTAATCCGGTCTGGGATGGCATAATCCACCTGTGCGCCGCAGCTCCGCAGCGCCGAATACAGAATATAAACCGACTGGATCCCATCAATGTCATAATCGCCGATTATGCGTATTTTCTTCTTTTTTTGAATTTTTTCCTGCAAAATGGCAACGGCGCGCCCCATATCCTTCATCCTTCCCGGATCGTGGAGGGAGCTGCGGTCCCCATGGAGGTATTGCTCTATGGCTTCTTCCCCAAGGACGTCCCTGTTCCGGATAATCCGGGCGGTTACCTGGTCGATGCCGAATTGTGATGATATTTTTTTAAAATCTGCTTTTTTGGCAGATACTACCCATTTTTCCATTGTTTTTAGCTCCTTTCCAGAGGGAAATGCGGTATGTTCCGCTGTTTTCCTGTTTTTGGCTTTGGAGTGGGCTAATATTCTACGCTTTTTAAGATAAGGCCCTTGGCTGGCATGGTAATGCCGGATTCTACCCGGACGCCGCCTTCCAAAAGCTTTGGGATATCCTGGGGTTCCCGGATGCCCTGCCCTACTTCCACAAGGGTCCCGGCAATAATGCGGACCATATTGTGCAGGAACCCATTCCCGGTTACCGTGATATCTATTTCACTGCCCTGCTGGGCAACTGAAAGCTGGTAAACCGTGCGCACGGTGGTTTTCTTCTTCTGCCGATGGCGGCAGAAGGCTGCAAAGTCGTGGGTCCCTTCAAAATACCGGGCTGCCTCCTTCATAGCGGCCACGTCAAGGGGCTCTTTGATTTGGCACATCCATTTCCGTTCAAATACATTGGGGAGGGCGCTGTTATGGATGCGGTAGCAATACGTTTTTTTCACGGCAAACAGCCTTGCATGGAACTTCTTTGGCGCTTCTTCCATGGCTGTGACCCCAATGTCTTCCGGCAGGTAATGGTTTACATATTCCATGATTTCCGGAATTGTTTTCTCCGTTTCTAAATAGACGTTTGCCACCTGCCCCAAAGCATGGACACCTGCGTCGGTGCGGCCGGAGCCATGCACTTCCGTCTGTTTTCCTTCCAGCCCGGAAAATACATGGCTGAGTTTTCCCTGGATGGTGGTGTCTGTGGTTTTCTGGCTCTGCCAGCCCTTGTAACGGGTTCCGTCGTAGGCTATCGTTAATTTATAATTTTTCTGCATGGTTTGTGACCTCGTTTTTTTCATTGTCATTCTTTCCTTTTGCATCATAGCAAAGTGTGGTGACTTTTTCAAGGAAATATAGTATACTGGGCATAACTTTGGCGGGAAAGGGGGACAGTTACTGTTCACACCCATGGTGTTCACAGTAACGAATCCGGCCTATTTAAAGTTGCCTTACGGCAAGAGGCCGGATTCTGGCCCCATTACTGTATTGGCCTGTAGCCGTGCAGCACAGTGCACGGCTCAGGAGTGAACAGTAACGAGGGACATGCCTGTTATCCACCGGCATCCATCCCTGCCAAAATTTTCTAAAAAGGAGTATACCCAATGAACCCACTTGACTTAATCGGAATCCTGGCAGGCCACACCGTCTACATCCAAACCCACAACTTTCCCGACCCGGACGCTATCGCCAGCGCCTTCGGCCTCCAGCAGTTCCTGAATTTCCACGGTATCCAGGCCACCCTATGCTATGATGGGAAAATAGACCGTCTCAGCGCGAAAAAAATGCTGGATACCTTCGGAATTACCATGTATTCCAAAAACGACATTTCCGACATGGAAGGGAAAGACTTGATTGTGCTGATTGATTCCCAGAAATTAAATAAAAATGTTACCGACCTTGTGGGGGACGAGGTGGCCTGCATCGACCACCACCCTGTCTTTTTCCCATACAGTTACCAATACCAGGATATCCAGAAGGTAGGAGCCTGCTCCTCCATCATCGCTTCTTATTTTGAGCGCACAAAAACCCCTATCTCCCCGAAATGCGCCGCTGCGCTGGCTTATGGGATTAAAATGGACACGGCTGACTTCACCCGGGGGACAGCCTTGCTGGATACGGAAATGCTTTCCTTCCTGTTTTCCCATGCTGACTGGGGGCTTGTCAACCATATGTATACAAATACCATGGAATTTGATGATTTGCGGGCTTATGGGGCTGCAATCCAGAATATACAGATTTTTGGCGGCACGGGGTTTGCCTATATCCCTTTCCACTGTGCCAATGCGCTGATCGCCATAATCTCTGATTTTATTTTGTCCTTAGATGTGGTTGATATTGCAGTGGTTTACGCCATGCAGAAAAATGGCATCCGTTTTTCCGTCCGCTGTGAACAGGACCGCATCCATGCCGGGAACCTGATTTCCCATGTGATGGCCCCGTGGGGGAGCGGCGGCGGGCATCCTTCCATGGCTGGGGGAATCATCCCTTCGGAACAGGTGCACCTGCTGGGGGAGGATATCCATATTTCCATCCAGGAAGCTTTCCTGAAAGAAATTACAGCATAGAAAAGCTGCGGGGAGAAGATTTCCTATAAAGATTAGGGTATCAAAAGCACCTTTGGTGCTACGCTCATACCATATATTGTATTGTAAATCAATTTACACATCAATATATGGTATAGAGCGGGTGCATCGCACCCTTTTGACACCCTAATCCTATAAAACAAAGAAAGAGGGCTGTTGCAGAATGCAGCTTATATACAATATATGACAGAAATTACAAAGTTCTGAATACCATATCTTGTATATAACAGCTATTTTGCAACAGCCCCTTTTCCAACAACATATTCTGCCAAAATACGCCTGCACTACCCAACCAGAACCCTTTTCCCCTCAAATGCAAAACCATAATGGAAAATCAGTTCCTTGGGGATTCCGCCTGCTGCCAGCTCCACAACCAGCCCCAGCACAAGCCCATGGTAAAACCGTTCTGGATGGCTGCGGGCGGAAGGGCGGGTACCATGGATCTTAAGCCATTACAATTCGCAGTTCTTCACTGTGCGCGGGAAAGGCACCACATCGCGGATATTCGTCATGCCCGTCAGGTACATCACGCAGCGTTCAAAGCCCAGCCCAAAGCCTGCATGGCGCGCCGTGCCATATTTGCGCAAATCCATATAAAAGCCATAGTCCTCTTTGTTAAGCCCAAGCTCCTCCATCCGCTGGCACAGCTTGCCATAGTCGTCTTCCCTCTGGCTGCCGCCGATAATTTCGCCGATCCCTGGCACAAGGCAGTCTACGGCTGCAACCGTCTTGCCGTCCGGGTTCAGCTTCATATAAAATGCCTTGATTTCCTTAGGGTAATCCGTCACAAATACCGGGCGCTTGAACACTTCTTCCGTCAGGTAACGTTCGTGTTCTGTCTGGAGGTCTGCTCCCCAGGATACCTTGTATTCAAAATTCCCATTGTTCTTTTCCAGAATTTCAATGGCCTCTGTATAAGTCACATGGGCAAAATCGGAACTTACCACATGGTTCAGCCGTTCCAAAAGGCCTTTGTCCACAAAACTGTTAAAAAACTGCATTTCTTCCGGTGCATGTTCCAGTACATAGCGGATGATATATTTCAGCATACTTTCCGCTAACGCCATATCATCTTCCAAATCTGCAAAGGCAATTTCCGGCTCAATCATCCAGAATTCTGCCGCATGCCTTGTGGTATTGGAATTTTCTGCCCGGAAGGTAGGGCCGAAGGTATAAATATTTTTAAACGCCATGGCATAGGCTTCCCCGTTTAACTGGCCGCTCACCGTAAGGTTGGTGGGCTTGCCGAAAAAGTCCTGGGTAAAATCAATGCCGCCTTCCTCATTCTTCGGGACATTTTCCAAATCCAGGGTCGTCACCTGGAACATTTCCCCGGCGCCTTCACAGTCGCTCCCGGTAATCAGGGGCGTGTGCACATACACAAAATCCCTCTCCTGGAAAAATTTGTGGATAGCGTAAGCAATCAGGGAGCGCACACGGAATACTGCCTCAAAGGTATTGGTGCGCGGGCGCAGATGGGAAATTGTCCTTAAATATTCAAAGCTGTGCCTTTTTTTCTGCAGGGGGTAATCCGGCGTGGACTGGCCTTCCACCAGCACCTCCCCTGCCTGGATTTCAAAGGGCTGCTTTGCATTGGGGGTTGCCACCAGCTTTCCTTTTACAAGGATGGCTGCCCCGACGTTCAGCTTTTCCACCTCTGCAAAATTAGGGAGCACGTCTGAATATACTACCTGTAAAGGCTCAAAAAACGTCCCGTCATTTACCACGATGAACCCAAAATTTTTAGAGCCCCGGATGCTCCTTACCCATCCTCCCACGGTTACTTCCTTCTCCAAAAATTCCTCTTTCCTGCGGTAGAGGTCTTTGATGTTTGTCAATTTCCACTCCATAACTTTTCTCCTTTATTTTATTCTTCCTGCCCCAAGGCGGTGGGGTGGAATATTTGCCTGAAAATTATTTTTCCTTGTCTTCTGTGCCGCTGTCAGCAGGGGCTTCCCCATCTTTTTTCCCATAAGTGACTTTTGCGCTTTCCAGAAGCTTTTCCACTGTTTTCTCATTTAAGAATACGTTCCTGACATATTCCTCCCCATGCTGCTGGATTAACGCTTCCTCGCTTGCATACCCATAAGATTCTACAATATTTTTCTTATATTCTGCAAATTCCTCGTCGCCAATTTCTATCTTTTCCTGCTTGGCAATAGCTGCGATAATCAGTTCCCCTTCCACGGTTTCGGTGACTAGCTGCTTTACCTGCTCGTGAAAGGCGTCTTCTTTCGTATTGGTTGATTTCAGATATTCCTCTATACCGATGCCATAGCTTGTCTTAAGGTTTGACTCAAAGCGCTCCATATATTCCTCAATCCTTTGGTCTATCAGCCCTTCAGGAAACCCTTTGATTTTACATATTTCCTTTAATTTCTGGATGACTGCGGCTTCGGTTTCTGTTTCTTTTGTGATTTCCTTGTTGGCCTCAAGCTCCTTGCGGATGCCTTCCTCAAAATCTTTTACGGTATGGTATCCCTGGGAGGACATATTTTTTTCTATAAATGCATCGTCCGCCTGTTCATATGTCATGATTGACTGGTTTACAATCTTGTTTACCTTCACATGAAATACCACGTCCTGCCCAGCCAGCTCCGCGTTTTGGTAGTTTTCCGGGAAGGTCAGGTCCAAATCCACTTCTTTCCCTACTTTTGCCCCGACAAGGCCATCTTCAAAGCCTGGGATAAAGCTGTTTGATCCAATTTCAAGGACTGCGCCCTGGGCTGTCCCGCCGCCAAACGCCACGCCGTCTTTTAAGCCTTCATAATCAATATTGACGAAATCCCCTTGCTCCACGGTATCTTTGTCCGTATCTTCGTAAACAGGGTAATCTGCCAGCGAAGCGTTCATTTGCCCCTTTACCTCAGCGTCTGTCACCTCATAGGAGCCAAGGCTGATTTCCAGCCCTGTGTATTCCCCCAGTTCCACATACTCGTCCGCGTTATATTCAATGGGCTCTGTTTTTTCTCCGGAACCTTCTGCTTCTTCTGTAGTTTCCTTTTTGCTGTCATTCCCTTTTTTGCCTGTCCCGCAGCTACTGAGAAAAGCTGCTGCACACACTGCGCATAGCAGAAACATTAATTTTTTCTTCATAAAGCATTTACCTTTCCTTTAAAATATGAAACACTACAACTTTCACAATAACTAAGGATAGCACACTTTTCCTGAAATGAAAAGGTATCTTCTGCCAAAACACAAAGAAAACACAAATATTTGGGCGTAATAGGTTTTGCCATTCCCAGGCAGATGTGCTATACTTTGTAAAAACACAAAGGAGCACGCTATGGAGCACTTAACTTTATTGACAGACCTCTATGAACTGACAATGATGCAGGGCTACTTCAAGACTGGGAACCATGATACGGTGGTGTTTGACGCATTTTACCGGACAAACCCCAGCAATGGCGGGTATGCAGTCTGCGCTGGGCTGGAGCAGATCATTGAGTATGTGGAACACCTGCATTTTTCCGAAGACGACATTTCCTATCTGCGGGGGCTTCATATTTTTGAGGAGGATTTCTTAGAATACCTTGGCACATTCCGGTTTTCCGGGGACATTTATGCCATCCCGGAGGGCACGGTGGTTTTCCCACGGGAACCGCTGATTAAAGTGATTGCGCCTATGATGGAGGCCCAGCTGATTGAAACGGCCATTTTAAATATTTTAAACCACCAGAGCCTGATTGCCACAAAAGCGGCAAGGGTCTGCTATGCCGCAGACGGGGACGGGGTCATGGAATTCGGCCTGCGCAGGGCACAGGGGCCGGACGCAGGGGTATATGGGGCAAGGGCTGCCATGATTGGCGGCTGCTGCGGAACCTCCAATGTGCTCTGCGGCCAGATGTTTGGCGTACCAGTGAAAGGCACCCACGCCCATAGCTGGATTATGAGTTTCCCTGACGAATACACCGCCTTTAAAAAATATGCAGATCTCTACCCTTCCGCCTGCATCCTGCTGGTAGACACCTACGATACCTTAAAATCCGGCGTGCCAAACGCCATCCGGGTCTTTACGGAGCTTAAGGAAGCGGGGATCCCCCTGACCTTTTACGGCATCCGCATGGACAGCGGCGACCTTGCCTACCTGTCTAAAATTGTACGGAATATGCTGGACGAAGCTGGGTTCCCTGACGCCGTGATTTCTGCTTCCAACGATTTGGACGAATACCTGATTGAAAATTTAAAGGCGCAGGGGGCAAAAATCACTTCCTGGGGCGTAGGCACCAGCCTGATTACCTCCAAGGACTGCCCAGCCTTCGGCGGCGTTTACAAGCTGGCGGCCATCCAGGACAAAGACGGGAATTTCATCCCCAAAATCAAGCTTTCCGAAAATACGGAAAAAGTGACAAACCCGGGCAATAAGACCATTTACCGGATTTACGAAAAGGATTCCCATAAAATAAAAGCGGACTTAATCTGCCTTGCTGACGAAACCTTTGACACTTCCAAAAACCTGCGCCTGTTCGACTCGCTGGAAACCTGGAAACGGACAACCCTAAAAGGCGGGACCTATACCATGCGGGAATTGCTGGTGAAGGTTTTTGAAAAAGGGACGTGCATCTACCAGTCCCCCAAGGTGATGGAAATACAGGAATATTGCACCAGGGAAAAGAATACCCTTTGGAATGAAACAAAGCGGTTTGCATATCCCCATGAGGTGTATGTGGATTTGTCGGACGAACTGTTTGACATGAAACGGAAAATATTAAATGAATATTCAGGGACGGTTTAAGGGGCAGTTGGCTGGTTCCTGAAAGAAGCAAATAGAATGGAGGGTTATTATGTCATTTCCAATATTAAGCGATGATACTTATACCACCGATTTCATTTATTCCCTCCCGGAAGGCAAACGGGCAGAACTGATTGACGGGCAGGTTTACTATATGGCTCCGCCCAACCGTACCCACCAAACCATCGCCCGGGAATTATTTTCTTCTATTAATTCCTATATCAAATCAAAAGGCGGCTCTTGCGAAGCGTTTTTTGCCCCATTTGCCGTATTCCTTAACCAGGATAACAGGAACTATGTAGAACCGGATATCTCTGTTATCTGCGATCCCCAGAAACTGGATGATAAGGGCTGCAATGGCGCGCCGGACTGGGTGCTTGAAATCGTATCCCCCAGCAGCAGGCGGACTGACTACCATGCCAAGCTGTTCAAATACCGCACGGCAGGCGTCCGGGAATAC
>Ga0224483_100054_pt1 | contig 26435 bp, 19 predicted proteins | sample hydfratestSal1_FD_181453 | JGI IMG/M metagenome (GOLD analysis project Ga0224483, IMG submission 181453) | Metatranscriptome of mouse feces microbial communities from Columbus University, Ohio, United States - Sal1 (Metagenome Metatranscriptome) ... | reverse complement strand
TAGGTAAATACCGCTTAATCTGGATCGCAAACTTCCGCCCACCAATTATGCCTATTTGCACTATTCTTCCTGTAATTTTTCAATCAATTCCATCATTGCTGCCACCGTATTAAAATTTTCCGGCTCCAAATCCATTACATTGATTTCCACATCAAATTCTGAATTTAATTCTGACACCAACGTAACAATATCAAAAGAATCTAAAATCCCATCATCAATTAATTTCTTTTCTTTTTCAAAATCTACGTCTGCTCTTAAATCCTTCAAAATTTTCATTAGTTTTTCTTTCATCTTCGTACCTTTTTCATCCTTTCAATAAAATGATATTTTACACTTCATTTCTAATTGTACTGCATGATTATGAGTAAAATATGTGAATTTCAAAAGATACGTTATAGGAAACTATTAAAAACAGCCCCTCCAAATATCCCTTTCGTTTTATAATCGCCCTTATGCAACCTATGGTTTGGGATGGTAAGTAGGCACAATCTCCTTCACCCAATTCCGTATATCCGTTGGTTCCTGCACCACATAATCCTTTAGGTTCTCAAGCTGCATCATAAAATGATCTTCATCCATCTTAATGGGTTTCCCAATGTGAATCAGCTTATTCTCCGTATCCTGCAGGCCTTCTTCATGCATCAGCATTTCTTCATATAGCTTTTCGCCTGGGCGCAGCCCTGTATAGATAATCTGTATATCTTCCCCAGGCTTATGCCCGGACAGGAGAATCAAATTCCGTGCCAAATCTGCAATTTTTACTGGCTCTCCCATATCCAGCACAAAAATCTCCCCGCCTTTGGCATAAGCCCCTGCCTGAAGCACTAAGGATACTGCCTCCGGGATTGTCATAAAATACCGGATGATATCTGGGTGGGTAACTGTAACTGGCCCTCCCTGCTCAATCTGCCTTTTAAACAGAGGGATAACGCTGCCATTGCTTCCCAAAACATTCCCAAACCGTACAGCCACAAATTCTGTCCGGGAACGGCTGTTGTATGTTTGTATTATCATTTCACAGATTCGCTTGGTTGCCCCCATAATATTTGTAGGGTTCACCGCCTTATCCGTAGAAATCATGACAAAACGCTTTACTTTCCATTTATCTGCCGCCTGCACTACCTTCCATGTGCCCAGCACATTGTTTTTCACCGCCTCGTTGGGGCTGTCCTCCATCAAAGGTACATGCTTATGGGCTGCTGCATGGTATACGATATCCGGACGGTAAGTTTCAAAAATCATATCCATCCGCTTTGTGTTCCGGACAGATGCAATTAACACTACCAGATTTAGGTCTGGAAACCTGTTTTTGAGTTCGTTTTGGATATCATAAGTCGTATTTTCATAAATATCCACAAGCACCAGCATTTTAGGGTTATGCCCTGCCACCTGGCGGCATATTTCACTCCCAATAGAGCCACCGCCACCCGTCACTAACACAACTTTCCCTGCCACATAATCCATAATGGCAGATAAATCTACTTTTACAGGTTCCCTGCCCAGCAAGTCGTTTACATCTACTTCTTTTAACTTACTGATGCCTACTTCGCCATTTACAAGCTGGTAAACCCCGGGCAGACGTTTCAGGTCGCATCCAGTTTCTTTACAGACGTCCAAGATTTCCTTGATCTCTTTTGCCGGGGCAGAAGGCATAGCGATAATAATTTCGTCTATCCGGCATTGTTTTACCAACTCCGGGATATTCTGGCGGTTCCCCATTACCTTTACCCCATGGAGATAACTGCCCTCCTTGGATTTATCATCGTCTATAATGCATACCACACGCTTGCTTACATGGTTGCTATTGCGTATTTCCTTTACCAAAAGGTTACCAGCCGCCCCAGCGCCTACTATCATTACTCTGGAAGTTGCTGCCCCGCTTTCCTGCCTCTTGATAAGCGTGCGGATCCCACGGTAGGAAAACCGGCTGAGAAATACCAGCATCCACAATGCTACCCCATACAGGATATAATAGCTTCTTGGCATACGCACATCAAATAGTACCATCACTGTCATCTGCGCCAGTGCAGACAGTGCGCAGGCAAAGGTAATATTAATTAATTCCGGCGCCCCGGCAAATGTCCACAGGCTGCTGTACAAACGTAACCCATAAAACACAACTGCTGTCACTATAATAATTACCGGGGCATACTGCAGGCTTTTCACTATATATGCCCTTGGAATAGCAGTATAATTACCCTCAAAGCGGATGACTAATGCCAGCATACTAGCTGCTATTACTGCAATAATGTCATATACAACTAAAAATATCCGTTTTATAACAAGAAACTGGTTTTTTTCTATTAATGTACTCACGCTATCTTCCTCTCTTAATTAATAAATCGTATTTTATAAAGCCATTGAAATACTATACCATACCGTTTTACCATAAACTATGGCTGCCTATCCCACCCTTATGATATCTTTTAACATTATACCATAATCACTTCGTGATAAGCTATGGTTGTTTATGCCACTCCGCTTCGCTCCGGGCGGTATAATATCAATATATTATACCACAAAATCCTTTTCTTCCAGCAAATTTTTTTCTTTTTCTCCTTTATTCCCTATATTCCCCTTATTCTCCTGAAACCAATATCCCATCCCAACATAATAGCAGAACCATAAAGGATGGCCAAACATATTTTCCGGATTTCCAAACACACAGAAACAAATAAAAATCGCTGCCACCATAAGCAGCCATATATCTGCGGCCTTACCCTCTTTCCTCATGCCGGAAATTCCTTTTCCTACCATACATATCTGTAGTATAAGATATGGAACTAATATGAATATCCCATACTGGTATGCCATTTTTACATACCCGCTGTAAGCATCTGCCGGAACCCGGTGTACCTTAATTGTTCCCCGTTCCCCAAAAAGCCCTATCCGCCGGAGGTAATTTTTTAAATACATTCCATATTCCATGTCTTGGGCTGACACTACGCCTTCCATAAGCCCTGGCTGCAATTCCTCAAAAGCTGCCATTTCTTCTGGCGACACATTACTGATAAGGAATTCATCCTCATATTCAATTTCTGTCCCCAGAAAAGCTGGCAGGTATTTTGTGGCATAATGGACAGCACATACACATAAGAAGCCAACCACCCCTGCTGCCGCCCAGTGCTTTATAGCCTTCCCCAAATCCCCTATCCACTCCCTTCTTTGCCTTATCTGCTTAATAGCAAAGAAAAATAGGACGATCCCTGCTGCTATAAAGCCACCTTCATTTGAAGCCCGGAATACAAAATATAGGGAAATAACTGCACCCGCCACATTATAAACAGATTTCCATAAATTCACTTTGCCTGGGAAAAACCTTACTAATTTTGTCAAAAAGACTGCCAGCATGAGTACCGCATACATTGAAAATTCTTCTGAGCCAAGGAAAATACCATTATAACGTATCGCCAGCTTTTTCGTACGGAACAGCACACAGTACCCCACGGCTATCCAAAAATCAATTTCCAACGCCTGCATAATTTCATAGAGCAATGTTTCCTGCTTTTCTTGGTTATTCCACACAAAAATAAAGCAGCCGCAGGCAAAGAGCATAACAGCCCCATAACTTACTTTATAAGATACGACGAAACAATCTGATACCAGCACACCCGCCCAAAGCATAATCCAAGACAAGCTAATTGGCTTGTTCCAATTTATTTCTTGCAGGGGATGCTCCCACATATGTGCAAAAATCAGAGCCAGAAATACCACTACCGAAAGCATGTAATACCGTTGGGAATCTGCAGTTTTAAGCCATCCGGCAATGTTTGCCGCTCCCATCCATAAAAAGAACAGGCACAGCAGGAACCGTCTTCGGTTTTTCCGCTGCAGTTTGCCCGTCCTGCCATGAACTCTCCTGCAGGCTCCTTCGCCAAACACCTGATACATATATTGCAGGGTTGCCAGCCCTCCCCCAGCCCATGCTTCCCAGCAGTAATTCCACCCCAAACGCCGTTTTAGGAAAAAAAATATGCCATATGCAGCCAAAAACCCTAAATAGCAGACGGACACAATCTTGAAAAACCGCTGTGGAAAAAAGCCATTTGCTTTTTCCCTGAGCTGCATAGACTGGATGGAAATAAAACCTCCTGAAACCCCATATAACCTCAGCCCCAACCGGTACATCCCTAACTCTGGGTGTTCCAGAATGATGATATTTTCTCCCTGTGTAAGCCGGATGGCCTGCTCTGCAATCCTGCTCCCATCCCTGTTATAATAATAAAGGCTTGTTTCCACTTCTGGGACAGATAATTCCCCTATTTGCAAGTATAAGTACTCCCATGCAGATTCTGTGCCATTTACCTTCCATTTATTCAGCGCTTTCTGTTTTTGGATATGGTAACCACGTTCTTCTTGGCTGTATTGCCAGCTTTTACTGGATTTTTCTAAATCATTTCCAGAAAAATCATACACCCGCCCGGCATCCAAAAATTCACGGAAATTCAAAGAATTCCCAATATACACCAAAGCTGCCATACAACTGAGCAGAAATCCAGTAAACAGCAAGGCAAACATATTCAGTTTTCTGTTTCTTTTGTTATGTTTTTCCATAAAGCTTTCCCTATCCTACAGAAATTGGATTACTTGCTGTTTGCAGGTATCAATTTGCCTTCTGCCCTTCTTCCAAACAAGAGCCCCGCCAGAAGATACATCACCAGCCAGGCTTCCCAGCGGAATGGCTGCTCCAGGTTTTCAAATAACATACTCGGAAGCATATTGATGATAAGGAATAAAGGAAGCGCGGCATACTGGCTTTTTCCCGTTTCCCTTTTCCGGTATTTCAAGGAGAACCAAATATAATAAATAATCCAAAACAGATATGCAAGGGCGGACAATGCGCCATACTCATAAGCAATACTTAAAAAGACATTATGTGCAGCCAGTTTCCTGTCATTTACATAGGCCCGGTAGTGATGTCCCCAGAAGTTCATCTGCCTTACATACGCTTTCCAAAAAGTAATCCTCCCTGACGTAAAATCATTTAATGTTTTTGAATAAAAAAACTTCTCAACTAAATGGTTCATTGGGGATGCCGCCTTCACAATGGAACCATTGCCCTTTTGTTCTGTCCTAAACAGGCTGGTTTCATTTTCCAACCCATATGCAACTGGTACCTCTTGCCCCTCCCCCCTTGGAAGCTTTGGCAAAACAGTTACCCCAGCCTGCCCAACCGCCCCTCCCAGCAAGGCAGCTGCCAGCAGGCAAAGCAATATTCCCTTTTCCTTTTTTCCCTGAAATACTTTTTCCCTTTTACAGAACAGGATGGCAGCTGTAATGGCAAAAAGAGTCCCCAAAATATATGTCCTGCTCTCTGTTTTCCATATCATACAAGTTGCAATCCCAACCCCCAGTGCTGCGGATAGCCTCCCTGTAAACTTTCTTCCCACATGGGCATTTTCCAGCATTTCTGTAAAAAAAACAGTCCATGGCACAACCATATAAATGGCATACACATTGCTGTTTAAATAACTTCCAGTATACCGAATCCCTGGAATTTCCGGGCAGAACAAGAAACAATACCCGATATCCAGCCAAAATTCCAGCTTTACAGCTGCACAGATATCTTGCGTAAGCTCTGTTTTATCCTCCATATTCCCCCATACATAATAAAAAAATCCAAATATTGTCAGGAAAATTATCCCTATATGGCGGAACCTTTTTGCAACTATAAAGTCAGAAATTATCATACAAAGTGAAAATAAAAACCAGACAGACGCCAGAGGATGGTTCCAGTTCAGCTTCCTGTATGCCTTTTCAATAGAAAGAAATGCAATGACTATTAATATCACGCAATAGATCCAGACGTTCCTGTTCCATATCTCAGGCTCTACCGACAATCCCTTTTTCTCTGTGCTGTTTGCAACACTGATCATAAAGAAAAAAAGCAGCCGCCGGGACAGGCGTACTTTCGTTTTTCCTATTAAGGGAAATACCTGAATATGCTGCTGAACGATCTTACGGTATACTTTTTGGAATTTTCCCAATATTCCACATAATGTAAATTTGCACCTTTTCCTATTTTTTAATAATTCCTGTATCGTGAAAAAAATAACAAAATATACAATGCCTGCCAGTAAACTGTAAATTATAAATTTATTTGTATCCCAAGCTGATAACTTTTCCCTGCACTCTATGCCTGGATTCTCATAGGAAACACCCTGTGGCAATAACATATACAAGGCATTTGCCTCATTCTGCCTAACCTCAATTACATTTTCCCCATTTTTCAGGTTTACATTCCGCGTATCAGCCAGCACGCCATTGGTATAAAATTGGAAATCAACCTGCATGCCATCTGGCCCCAGGCCTTCGATTTTAATAATAAAATAGTTATATTTTTTTAAAGTATCTGGGAAATTCCACACCTGATATGCCCCTGCTTCCGTCGCATCTATGTTCCCTTCCATATAATCATAAATGCATCCCACAGTAGAAACATATCGTTCCTCCCGGACAAATCCTGCATCATAAAAAGCTTCTGGGCTAAAGGAGCCTGTTATTAGCATAGCGGAAAGAGCCATGCTAATGATGGCTCCCGCTAATCCTATGCCTAATATTCCCATTCCCTTTTGAAGCCTTTTTTCCGTCTTGCCCATTCTCCAGTCCTTTTATTACGTGTACCGGGCTGCCTGCGCTATGGCAAATATGGCAGCCCGAATACCCTTCTGCACTCCTACTTTACTTTAATTACTGTAATAAGTTGGTTCTTTCCTGCCTTTTTCATGGTTTCCGTGACAGTTACCTTTGTCCCAGACTTCAATTTGCTGATCCTTCCTGTTTTGAAAGTGCCATTACTTATCAGCCCTATTCCAACCATCTTCATAAAATTCAACATACTTTCTGTAAGCTTCATCCCACTCCTGATATTCTTCCCTACCACGTTTATCTTCAAACTGATAATTGTCATACAGATACTTGGAAAAATATTTTGTGAACTTCACTGCCCCCCTTGAATTAAGATGGTGTTTATCGTACAAATCTTCCGAAAAATCTATCCCAATTTCATTATACTTTTCTTGAGTATTAAAATTTATGGCATTTGCACCTTTCTCCTCAAGATACTGTATCGCCGTGTTGATTTCTATCTGTTCGTTTTGGCTTAACTGTGATGGGGAAGATATAAATAAAATCTCCACTCCTTCATCTTCCCCATATTCTATTATTTCATCCAAAATACTTTTTTGCAAATCATTCAGTTCCTGTACATCTCTTGTTACTTCTGTAGGCTTCACCTTTTTTGTATCAAATGCCCTTTCTTCATATACTCCCTTCAGCTCACTAGACGTACCCAAAAAATCTATATCATACAAACCGGATTTCCATCGGGTATGATACTTTAAAAAGGAAAAATACATAGCCGCTTCATCCAGTTCCTTCGGTTCATCCTCTACATCATCCCGCATATAATACTCTTTACTATACTGTAACGCTTTTTTCACTGTTTTCCATCTATTTATGGAAGGCTCCATGCTATCAGTTACACGGCGAAATTTTGCCTCATCAGGTTTTAAAGTTTCCATCCTAATTCCCCGAATATCCACCACTGCAACCTTAACATCCTGTTTTTTACGTACTTCATCCAATAGATTTGTGGTAAACACAATTGGCTGCACAGCTGTGTTCATGGCATAAACCGCCATTCCATAATCATTCCATGCCATAGGCGCAACCCATTCCCTGTCCACACAGCTTGTGCCCACTAACACACAATCCCACGTATCTTCTGGCTCATTATAAAATTCCCCAAAACGTCTCTTTATGCTAATAGTCCCTCCATCTGCTGGAAGGCCAAATACGCCAATAACTGTATTTAAAATAATTCCGAGTAAGGCCATAAACACTGCCAAACGTAATCCTTGCGTCTTTGTCATATCTGATTCTCCTTAGAACTGCTGGTAAATAAACTCACCAACTGCATAACCAGTACCATAATTCCCATAAATCAGTACAGCCACTACTGCGCCAATATAAATCATCCAACGGAAATAAAGGTTCTGCTCTGCAATCTTTTCCCTTATGTGTATGCCCTTTTCCTGCATCACCCCAACTGCCAGCAGCACAAGGATTGCGATATAAAGCACATAGAAATCCTTATACTCCAGTCCCAGTTCTAAAAAAGAGCCATCAAAAAATACCCATGGGTTAGGGTTCGCAACGGTCCGCTTAATCATATCAACCGCTGTCATGCAGGAAACAGCCCTTGAAAAGAAACGCCCAAAGCTGCAAAGAATAAAAGTCCGTACCATCTGGAAAAATTTCCAGCTAAAGCATTTCGTATTAACATGGCATTTCTCCAAAAACTTTTCATAGAAAGGATCTAACAATATACTGGAAACTATAATAGTGCCATTCCAAATCCCATATGCCACATACTTCCAGCTAGAGCCATGCCAAACCCCTACCAATAAAAATACAATAAAAAAAGATAGGAACGTTGGCAGCTTCTTCCCAACATAATTCCCAAAAACCTTTCTGGTACGTTTCCCTAATTTTGCAAAGGCTTTTGACAGGGACAGCGGATAAAACACATAATCTTTCATCCACGAACCCAATGTAATATGCCATCTCCGCCAAAAATCGCTGATAGACGTAGCAAAATATGGGCGTTCAAAGTTAAGCTCCAATTTGATGCCTAAAATTTGCGCTGCCCCACGTGCAATATCCATACCACCTGAAAAATCCGCATACACCTGCAGCCCATACCCTGCTGCTGCAAAGAAAAGCAAAAAGCCTTCGTAAGATGCTGAATTATCAAAAATAAGATTTACGGCTACTGCCAAACGGTCTGCAAGGATCAGCTTTTTCATAAATCCCCATAAAATGAGCTGTACGCCCTGCGTTACCCGTGTATATTCAAACTTATGTGGTTCATACAGCTGATGGGCAAGTTGGTCATATCTTGCAATGGGTCCCTGTATAATCTGTGGAAAAAAAGACATAAACAAAGAAAATTTGAAAAAATTCCTGTCTGGCTGATATTTCCCCCGGTACAAATCTACAATATACGCAATAGATTGGAGCGTATAAAAGGAAATCCCCAACGGCAGCAACAAATTCAGCGTAGGAATCGTCCTCCCAACCCCCAAACGCAGCAGAAGGGAATTCAGGTTCCCGCCAATAAAGTTAAAATATTTTAAGAAAACCAAAAGCCCAAGGTTAATTAGGACAGCCGCTGCCACAACATACTTCTTTTTTCTGGAAGCTTGGTTTTTTAATACTTTCTTATCTTCTCTTGAAAGTTCCTGCTTATGCTCTTTTAAATAGGCAGACAGCTTATCGTTAATATCCCCTAGCGCTAATCCGCAGACAAACGTCACTGCCGTGGTAAAAAGTAAGAAAAGCAACAGCTTCACGCTGGAAGCCATATAAAAAATATAGCTCCCAGCCAGCAGTACAAGCCACTTTACTTTATCCGGCGCCATGAAATAAACACCTGCCAGTATTACAACAAAGACAATAAATGTAGCCGAAATAAAATCCATTTTTTTATCCCTTTCACATCAGTTGATGCCCTAACCTTCTTCTTGCAGTTTCTCAATCAGCTCTAACATTGCTTCTATTGTATTGAAGTTTTCCGGCTCCAAATCCATTACATTGATTTCCACATCAAATTCTGAATTTAGTTCTGACACCAACGTAACAATATCAAAGGAATCTAAAATCCCATCATCAATTAATTTCTTTTCTTTTTCAAAATCTACGTCTGCCCTTAAATCCTTCAAAATTCCCATTAATTGCTCTTTCATGCTTCATCCTCCATTTTCATCATTTTTCTTAGTATAATCTCTTTCCCTGCTTTCCGGATATGAAGTTCCCGCTCCTCAGGGCAGAATTCCACACCTTCGGGCTTCCCATCTTCTGCTTGTAGCATTTTCCATGCTTTCCATGCATAAACGCCATCTGCCAGCCTAACCTTTGGCTTTCCGAAAACATTTATAACTCCATAATCCATGGCACGCAGGAAACGGCTCATCTGCCCAAGATCCCACGACAAATCCAGCCAGCCTCCATTTGGGATATCTTTAGAAAGATGGGGAGGGCAGCCGTTGCCGTCATTCATCTGGGAAATAGGGGGTTTTTCTAAGAATTCCCCCTGCAGCAATTCCTTAAGCCCTTCCAATGCCGCTTCATTAAGCTGTGACAAAAGCTTCAGTGCAGTTGCGCGGTCGTCAATTGCCACCTCTTTCTGCAGATAGATTCCCCCTGTATCAATCCCTGCATCCACTTTATGCCAAGTAACCCCTGCTTTTTCATCCCCTTCATAGATCGCCCATGCTTCCGCATTCCGGCCGCGGTGTGCCGGGAGCAGTGCGTGGTGGAGATTCACCACCAAAAGCTTTGGGTTACGGAGGGCATCCTCTGTGAACAGCCATGGGTTCATAATGGACAATACTAATGTTTCCTCTGTTTCCTGTTCCAGCAGCGCCATCAGGTCTTTTTTCGCAGCAACCTGCCTGCAGTTCCAGCGTTCCATATATTCCTGGTTTTTCCCAAAGCCGTTCTGGTTGCAGAAATACAATTCTATCTGCCCTGCCCTGCCGCTTTGCTCTACCAGTTCCGCTGCCTGATATAAAAATCCGGTGCCGCCGATAATCATTGCTTTTTGATACTGTTTCATATCTTCCCTCATAGCCTTTCTTTCAGCAAAGTCCGGTCAATCTTCGCATTTTTATTCAGCGGAAGCTTCTCATAATATTCCATCCGGTTGGGGAACATGTATTTCGGTAAAGTTTTGCCCAGGCTTTTTAACAGTTCCCTGTCACATTGTTCCGCTGCCTGATAAAACAGCACAATCTTTTCTTCTTTTTCATCATAAATACAGCAGGCTGCCTCTACAAAGGGCAGGGCATTGATAGCCACTTCCACCTCGCCTAATTCAATCCGGTGCCCCATATGTTTAATCTGGTAATCTTTCCTGGAAATAAACATCAGGTTCCCATCTTCCCCATACTGCCCCAAATCCCCTGTGCAATATATAGTTTCTGGGTACATGGTATTCAAGGGATTCTGGATAAAGGCTTCCCTTGTCTTTTCTTCGTTATTATAATATCCAAGTGCCAAGGAGCTGCCCCGGACACAGATTTCACCTGCCTGCCCAAATGCAACTTCCTGTTTCCGTTCCCCGTCCAGCAAAAGAATATCGGTATTTTTAAATGAAATCCCAATTGGCAGTGTTTCCTCGTCTGCAAATGGCCTGTCCACTTTGTAGAAGGTACAGTTGCAAGTGATTTCTGTAGGCCCATATAAATTCACATACTGGACTTCGGGCAGATACCTCCTCCAGTAATTCAGAACCTTATTTGGCATGATCTCCCCGGAAAACATCACCGTCCTCAGGTATTGCGGTACCTTCTGCGAAAAGACATTCAGGTTTTCCACAATGCGCAGCGCCGACGTTGCCCAGATTACCGTATTGATTTTATTCTGGTTCAGATAATCGATTAGCGTCGCTACCATGGAGAACATCATTTTGGGGACTACATACATAGTCCCGCCATTTTTTATGGTAGAATAAATATCTTTCACAGAAACATCAAAATCAAAGGGCGCTTGGTTGCCCAAAACAATGTTCTCGTCGAACCCAAATTCTTTTTTAAAATTATCTATTAAGTCTATGACAGACCTATGGCATACCAGCACGCCTTTTGGCACTCCTGTAGAACCAGAAGTAAAAATCGCATATAAGGGGTCAGTGTCAATCCGCTGGCTGGCAATCTTGTCCAATAATTCCTGATCTATTGCTGTCTGGGCTAATTCCTGAAGTTCTACTATGCTGCCCTCATAGGCAACCTGCTCCATAGCTTTTTTCGTTCCCTCTGTCACAATGACAGCTTTCGGTTTAATAATATCCAAAAACAATTCAATCCGCTTCGCCGGCATCTGGCAATCCACCGGGGCATAAAAGTTCCCACTGTAGGCCACGCCAAAAAAGCCCAACAAACTTTCTATCTTCCGTTCAATCAGCACAACTACCGGCTGGTTCCTGCCAAGCCCTACTTGTTCTTTCAGGGCTGTTGCAACAGCCTTTGCTTGGTTCCTAAAATCATGGTATGTCACTTTATCCTTGTTATCTGCAAATACAATCTTCTCTGGAAACCTATCTGCAGACTCCTCCAGATAGTCCAACACGCTTCTCTGCATTTTATCTCCCACCTTTCAACAAATAGCAACTCCTGCCCTATCATATCCCATCTCTTTTCTCCCGTCAAGCCCTTTCTTTTCTGTATTTAAACATAATTTTCCTATTGTTCCCTGACAGGGCTGATGGTTTTTCCCTGAATTTTGTCTACTACACGCTTACAGCAATCCTTATCATGCCATGCAAACGTCCTGTCAATACGTTCTGCATATTTTTCCTTTAAGGCGCATCCATTCCCCATATATTCTATGATGCGCTCCACAAGCGCTTCCAGGTTTTCTTCTACCTCTCCAAAGCCATCTTCCAGGTAATTATAGTATCCTTCCACATAAGAATGGCCTCCTGAGAAAAACTCCTCCCGGTCAAACTGGCAGTACAGGATCGGTTTCCGCAAGTATGCAAAATCAAATACGGCTGAAGAATAATCCGTTACCAGAAGGTTGGATTCTGCAAATGCTTCCCGGTATACTTTAGTTTCATCCCAAAAAATGACATCAGGATGGTGGGTAAAAAGCCCCATGGCGGGTTTCACGTTTGGATGGGGCATAAAACATATTTGGTAGCCATATTTTTTTGCCTCTGAAAGCAGGCGTTTATGGTTCAGTAATGCATTATAGAATTTAAAATAACTGCTTTCTGCAAAATCATCGCCTATCTTCCATACGCCTGCTGCATCCGTACCGCCGCTTAAAGTTTTTCTCCACGTAGGCATAATTGTAATATAATTCTTTTCATCATGGATTAGCGCATCATGGCGGGGAAGGCCTGTCATCCACACTTCCCTTGGCGTATAATAGTAATCGTAATCCAAAATAGAATCATACTCCGGCCTTGTTGTCACCACAAAACCATACAAATTTCTGTTATAACGGTTTAACCAGCCCGACAAATCATCTTTAATAACGCCATGCTGTAAGAACACAATCTTTTTTTTCGCTATGATATCTTTATAATACACGCCTACTGCCCCAAAGGGGTTCATAACTGGCTTATTTGCCTGGGAAGAAATTACATAATCACTCAAAAGATGGAGGATTTTATGCTTCCAAGAGTAAACCGGGATTACCTTCCCATACTGTTTCATCCGTTCAAAATCGGGTACGTCCTTTGAAATCACATAATAAGGCTTTACATGGGGAATTTTTTCCCTGCACACATACTGGAAAAATATTTCCCCATTATCATCCCCACGGTTTGTCCTGTCTGAAATAAGCCAGATTTCATTCCTTTTAAATAACCTGCATACTCCTAAAACCGCCCTTACAGCTACGGACTTCCTGGACGCATTATTCCCTTTCAGCAAAGAAACCAGCCTGCGCCACCATAGGCGGGCAGTTTCCCCTTTTTTTTCTGGGGCAGCTACTAATTCATTGTTTACATAGTCAAAATATACGTTCCATCCGTTGGACTGGTAATATAACTTTGCATCATTGGACAATGGGACAAATTTCCCAAACCGGTACGTTTTCTTTTCCGTCCGTTCCCCATCCGCAATACAAAATACTTTTACCCTATATTCCTTCTGGGCAGGAAGCGGGATTTCACATTTCACATAATTTACCTGGCTTATTTTCTCACCAAACCACTCCCGGCTTTCTTCTGGTTCTTGGGGCAGTCCCTCATATGTTTCTTCATTTACCTGAAAATATACTTGGAACTTATCCTGCAAATACATTGCAACCTTGCATTCCAGTACCATGCGGTCTGGGTAAATGTCCAGAAACTGGACAATCGTTGCTGCATAAGACTGGTTTTGTATCTCCTCCCTACGAATAGATACCTCCTTGCTGGTATTTTTTTCCCAATTAAACTTTTCTTCCATATAAAATTTATATGCCCGGTTCAGGTACTGGTTCATTAGGATGATCTCGTCATCCCCCATATCTGCAATAATTTCCTCGATCAATTCCCGGATTTCCTGTACATGCCCGTCTGGCTGGTAACTCACCAAGACCCTGCTGCAATAGTATATTAAGTTATACTTTGCATTGGCTTTGCAGATATCCCCATGCTTTTTGGAAAATTCAAATATGTCCCTCAAAAACCCCCTGCAGAACTGGTAACATTCTTCTGTTTTCAGCAGTTCGGTCCAGGGCTGGGTAACATCCGTACCAGAAATCGTATATATTTTTGCTTCTGCAGCAAAGCCAAGCTGTTTTTCCTGTACTAAAGTATAAAATAATTTTTTCAGGATTGCCAGCGTCCATGACGGATCCGTACAATATTCCTTGGAAAAAGAGGTTTTCTTAATAAAATAAGCATAATAATTACAATGGATTAGATGGTAATTCTTTTCCAAATCAGTATCTGCCCCATACTTACTGGCAAATACATTTACCTCTTTCATGGTTGCTGTCTTGTTTCCGGCAATCGCTGGAAGAAGGATTCTGTCTTCCTTTTTTTTCTGGATATGATGGTACACTTTGCGAAGCACATCCTCCTGGTATAAAACGCCTGCCTTGCTGATATTAATATAATCCCCAGCAGCCAATCCAAGCGCCAGTTCCAGAACCTTTTCCCGGTTTCCTTCTGTAATATCCAAATAGTCCAAACCAAAGCCTGCTTCTTCCAACTGGCGGATCTGGCAGCTATTTTTTGCAGTATTTGTTTCATCTGCAAAAATTATCTGTACGCCCAAAGGCCCTATGTTATGGTTCTGGCACAAGCTCCCTAGGGTAACTTCCAGTTTTTCTTTTTTATCCACAAAAATTATTAATGTAAAAAAGTATTTTTTCATTTTTCCCAATACACTCCTGCAAAAAATCAACTTCTCCCGCGGCATCTCCGTTTTTCTTCAAGGCTGATAATGAAAGATTCCAATTTTTCCCCAACAAGCATTATATCATAATTTTGGGACTTCTGGAACGCCATTTCCCCCATTTTTGCCCTGGCCCCATCGTGTTCCATCATAAACTCCATCCTTTCAGCAAGCCCTGCTATATCCCCTTTTTCAACGAGGAAACCATCCTCCCCATCTGAAATAATCTGTTTCGGGCCTTCACATGCAAAGGACACACAGGGAACCCCTACCGCCATCCCTTCAATAATAACCATTCCAAACCCTTCCCGGTTAGAACTGCAGACAGAAAAAGCTGCATTGGATAATTCCTCTGTCAGCAATTCTGTTGTAGGACAGAGAAATACCTGCTGGCTTAGCCCTTTCTCCGCAACCAGCCGTTCCAAATCCACAAACTTCTCCCCTTGCCCAAATATTTTTACAATCCAGTCTGGATGCCTGCCTGCAATCAGGCGAAAGGCATTAATGAGGTGTGCAAATCCCTTTTCTTCCGAAAGTCTGCCCGCAGCAACAATTACTTTCCGGTTCAATGGAGATCTATGGTATATCATCCTTGTCCCATTCCCCAACACGCAGATGGGAAATTCATGGTTCTGTACCAATTCCTGATACTGGGGCAGGCTCTGTTCTGTTACAATCGTCAGCCCGTCTAATTGATGGTAGGATTCCCTTATCATCCGAATGATATTTTCCGAATGGTCGCCCAATTCTTTATGCTCCTGCCCAATCTTTATCACGTTCCCCTTTACATGTTTGACAGAAAGCATGTTAAAAGAAGGTATTGTCGTGATAAATACCCCGTCATGGATCTCCCGCAAAACCTTCATCAGTTCTTTGTCTGTATAACGGGAAAACATTTCATATAAATCCTCATCCTTGTGGATGAGCCTGCTCCTGCGTTTTAGCAGCCTTTTTTTCCAAAAAGAATTGTCCTTATTCTGTTCGTACCGCATATCGTACAGGCTGACAATTTCTATTTTATCAGACAATTGGATAGCTGTTTTCTCGGCAGTCCTGCGTACGCTGATAATTACAACTTTATATCCTTTTTCTGCCAAATAATTTGAAATGTTCGCAACTGTCCTCACAGTCCCCCCCAGGCCCCATATATTATACACTAAGAATCTTACTGTCATGTTTACCTCTTTAATGAAATAATGCTTTCATATATCCTTTCGCAATTCCTTCGGTCTGCAAAATCAACAAATTTTTTCAGCCGTTCCATATAAAGTTCTTTTGGCTGAAAATCCTGTTCCACATATTCACGGATTCTTTCCAATAGTTCCTCTATTCCTTCCGCTATTTCTCCTGGAAGCTGCTGTTCAAACGAAACATACGTCCCCCTATTCCTCAGGTATTCATCTTTATCAAACTGGAAAAAGCACACTGGTTTCCCCATGCTTGCAAAATCAAAGGCCACGCTGGAATAATCTGTGATAAGCATGTCTGCGCGCTTTAACCTTTCTGCTACCGTAGCCGTACCAGATCCTGCAATCTTTACCACATCATTTTCCATAGGCTGGAACATGTCCAGATACCCTTCCCGGATTTTCAAATGGGGATAAAACACCAAACAGACGTTATGTTCCCTCAGTTCCTGATGCAGCGCCTGATTTTCCAGCAGTTTTTTATAATTTTGATAAAAAAGGGACTTCCGGAATGCTTCCCGGCTGTCAATAGACCAATCCCTCCATGTAGGCATAATTAAAATCTCCCTGCCCCGTGTTTCTTCGCTCAAGTCACGCAGCCCGTCAAACCTTGCAAGCCCTGTTACCGCAACCTGTTCTTCCCGGAACTGCATATACCTTAAGCAAATCTGTTTTTCCTGCTGGGACGATACAATAAACCTTTTTATGGTACTATTATAATAATTTCCTTTAAATTTAACCCGTTCCATCCCAGTTATTCCATGCTGCAGATAAATAACAGGCTTCTTATTGTTCTTTATTCCATCATGAAAGCAAGGAGGCATTACATCCTTGATCCCATGTGCAACAATATAATAATCGCATACAAAATGAAGCATAATATGCCGCACAGAACCATAAAGCACAAAAAACTTCTTGTCTGCACACACCCTGTCCAAATCCGGGTTTCTTTTTTGTGTTACATAATAGGCGTGTTTACGCTTTTTTTCCTTTATGCAGTATTGGAAAAAAGCATAGCCATTGTCCTGTGCCATCCTGCCCATTTCTTCCCCAATGAGCCATACTGGCTCCTTTTGCACCCTCCGGTAAATTTTGGCCAGCAGCTTCGCACATGTAACCTTCCATTTATCCAAAAAACCTTCCGGCCGCCCTTTTTCACGGATGCTGATATATGCGACATTTTTTTTATCTACTTTAAGGCTCACCTGATTTTTCCCGGGCAGCTTTATATCCCACCCTTTCTTTTCATTGACCCCTTTCCAGAGCTCCTTTTCCTCCCGGAGCGCCGAAACCCTCAGCTCCGCCCCTTCCTCTGGGTAAAGCAGCAAAAGGTATTCCCCACACGTTAGCTTTGAAAGCTTTCTTTTATGGATAATAAGCTGAAATACCTTGCCCTGCCCTTCTAGCTTTACTTCTTCTTCCTGCTCTGTTACCTTGTTCCTTAATATTGCCCGCTGCAAATGCAGCTGTTCTGCCCCTTTTACGCTGGTGCATTGGAACAGGATCTTCCCATATGAGCTTGTAACCCCGGAAATAAATAAAAGTGGTTTACAAAATACCCTGACCCTCAAAAAATTTTTCTCATAAGCACATTGCAGGGAAAACCCATACTTTCCATCCCTGTCAATATCCAGCACCGGGAAACAGGTCGCCCTGTTCCGGCCTGAAATCCTAGGAAATGTAACAGAAAGGCGGCTGTATCCATGTGCAAACGACACTATGATAAAGTAATCATTTTCTCCCAAGCTGCATAGCCTCTGCCCATTTAACGAAAAGCAAAACTGTAACTTCCCATCCCCCAGCTCCTTGGTCCCATATGGGATCTCTGCTTTCCCTCCATAAGAATCCTGCAGATAAATCTCCTGTATGGCACCGGCAGCCGCAGATACATGCAGCTCCCCCTCTATTACCATTTTCTCCCCGGCAATTTCTAGTTTTTTCAATTCTGCAAAATGGCTTTCCTCCCAAATATCTATCTGGCACATGCCGGATTTATTGGCTGCCAAAATTCCAGAATAAAGCTTGCCATCTGCCACAAACTGCAATTCAGTCCCAAACAAAGGCTCTATCCCATTTTTCAGGCAAATACCCTTGAGGTACACTGGGCAGAGCATAGTTTCCAATCCATATTCCACTACGGCATCCACCCCATAAAGGGAAGCCTGAAAGCCATTGCCTGTGAACACTTCCCTTCCAAACGCCATTTCAAAAACCACGTCGTTCCCTATCTCCTCCCTTACCTTTAAATGGCAAGGAAATTCATTGCAGGCCGACGGGCTTGACAGCCGGATTTCTTTTATTTTCTCCCCTTGCTGCCTGTGGTATCTCCAAATAAACAATGGCTGCCCTTCCTGGATCTGGATTTCCTCCAATGCAAGCAGCACAGAAAAGGAACGTTTGACTGTCATCCTCCCGTTGCTGGTAGGATAAAAATATTCTACACAGGGCCAGCCGAAATGGCTATTTTGAAATAATACCCCTGTCCCGCTATATCCCATACGCCGGTAATGCCTTACTTCATCTGATGTAAGATAACACAGGTAAAATTCAATATAGCTGTCCTTTTTTTCCCTGAGCCCTAACTTACCTAAATTTACCAGGAATGTTGCGCTCCTTCCTAACGGGGATGGATGTGTGCCCTGCTGCAGCTCAGGGCATAGTTCCGGAGAACTGCTCCCTTTCCCAAATTCCTGAAACTCTGTAAAAAGTATTCTTTCCTTCCTACCCTGTACCTGCCCTGCAAGGGCAGCTTTTCCAAAGACAATGCTTTCATCTTTCTGTTCCACCCGCAAAAGGTAAGAGTTCCCCTGCTGCCGGATTTCTGTAATGCAGAATGGGATAGCTTCTGGTTCCAGGCTGCTTTTACCCTTTGAAAGCCTCCACCCTGCATCCCCCACAGAATCCAGCAGTATGCCTGAATTTGAGAGCCAGATATGTTCTGGCTGCTTGTGGTAAACCCCGCACCAATATACCCTATTCCCGACACATAGCTTTACAGACAAAGAAAACCCTGCCGCATTTGGCAAAGACCCAATCTCACTATTCCCAACCAGTACTGTAATCCCATGGCTGCCCTGCTGATAATTCGTTAACACACGGCATTCCCCATCTTCCGCATATACGCCGTCCACATAGGCAGCCCATGGTTCCGTCCCCGTATTGGCTAAATAAAACTCAGCCCCTTCTGTTGTTTCCCTTATACTCTCATATTCAAATCTCTGGAACATAGCTTCCTTCCTCAATCGCATCCATTTTCAGATTTTTAACTTCTTCTTAAAATCCAGCTTCTTCCCGGGCTTTGCATCTTTTATTTTCTGATAAATCCTTTCACTGTTCCTGTTATCCCTCAATGGGAGAAGATACTTACGGCGCGCAGCATATTCCTCTTTCTCCTGAAACCCATTCCCAGCATATCCACGGATGGTTTCCAATAGTTCCTGCCGGCTGTACACTACATCACCAAATGCCTCTTTCCTAATATCCATATAGCTGCCTTGCACTGCTTCGTAAGTTTCCAAATCAAATGGGAAAAATACGACTGGCTTCCCCTGATAATAGACATCCCAAGCAACCGAAGAATAATCCGTTACCAGCATATTGCAGCTCATCAGCAGCTGGTTCAGCGGCTGCTCCCCAAAAGGGATGAGGCGGATCCATTTACAGCCTGACTGGAACTGCCCGATATAGTCCCGGAACTTTGGATGGATATAAAAATTAAGCCGGATTCCATTTGTTTCCAGTAATTCCTGCAGCCCTGCATGGTTCAGCAATTCCCTATAATTCCTGTAATAATCGCTCTCCCGGAAGGTATCCTCCGATACATCCTCCAGCCAGCCACGCCATGTTGGCATCAGCAAAATTTCTTTTTGCCCCATGTTTGAAGTATCATGCAAAACATCCCAGCGGGGCAGCCCTGTAATAATAATCTCATCCCTGTCATATTCAAAATATTCATGGATAATGTCCTGCTCAAACTCAGAGGAAACCACAAACAGCATCATACGGTTTCCGCCCAGCTTATGGAACGTCCGGTGGCATTGCTTAAATGCCATTACCCCATGCTGCAAAAAAATAATATGTTTGCGCGCCTGATATAGTACCTTATATACGCTGTTCGGCGAATCCCAAATATAAAAATGCCGGATAGCATCCGTTGAAACCAGGTACTGGGCTGCACACAGGTAAACCATATAACGGAACCCCATAAACTGGATGACGTTCCCATCATATTCCTTCACCGCCTGATAATCTGGCGCCTTTTTATCAATCACATAGAAAATATGCTTTTTTTCCTCCTGCGGGAGCTGTTCCATGCAATAACGGAAAAAATAAAGCCCATTATCCTGCGCCATGGCGCAAAACTTTTCACAGACCAGCCAAACTTTTTTAGAATCCCAATAGGGCTTCAAAAGAAAGTAGCAAAGCAATGCCAGATATTCCTTAAAGATAAAGCCATAAGTATCGTAGCCTTTGTTATATTTACGGCATTGGATCGTAAACTGCCGGGCTCCGTTTACAAAGGGATAAATAATATATTCCTTATTTTTCCGGTACCATCTTGGGAATAATATCAGCTTAAGCTTTAACTTGACGCCCTGCCCGCCTATGATTGCTTCATATTCCTGCCCGCCATCCTCTACGGCAGCTACAATATCCCAAAAAGCTACATCTAAATGGATATGGCTTAAATCCAGTTCCGCATCATAACAATTCCCCTGCGCTGCTAAGCAAAACGGGACAGAAACCTCATCCAGCACATGGCGTTTTTTTAAAAATAAGCCTGTAATCCTCTTATGGCCTTCCGGCACCACAAACTTTAACCGCAGCCTGCCTTGTCCTAAGGAAAATCTCTTTGTTTTTACTTTTATCTCTTTTTCTACCATATGGCTGTCACTCCGCTATGTGATATTTTTTATGGCCTCATAGTTCCTTTCACAGTTCTTAGCATCCCACAAATCAAAATATGCTTCATGCCGTTTCAGATATTGGCTCCCATTCTGGAAACCATTACTTGCCATCTCTTTTATTTGCTCCACAACCTGCCCTGCATTCTGGCACACCGGGCCAAACCCTTCCGACTCAAAGTCAAAATCACCTGCCCCATGATGGCTTTCCCGGAATTCCTTTGTATCAAACTGATAATATACCAGCGGTTTCTTCATGTATGCAAAGTCCATGGCCACACTGGAAAAATCAGTAATCAGGCAGGCAGAACTTTTTAACAGTTCCTGCACATCATACTCCGGCCATGAAGCAACTGTAATATTGGGGCACTGGATCTGGAACGCTTTTAGAAAACGCTGCATTTCCCTATGGGGATAAAAAATTACCTGAAACCCATTCCTTTCCACAAACTCCAAAAATCCCTTATGGCGCAGAAATCCATTCCAGTATTGGAAATACTTTGTCCCTTTAAATTTTTTCAATTCTGCTTCATAGCTAGGGCTGTGTATCTCATTCCTAATATACATCCTCCATGTGGGCATAACCAAAATCTGTTTTGGGTTTACCTTGAAATTATGAAGCTGGTCAAAACGGCACAGCCCCAGTTCCTGTACCCACCCAGCAGGATACCCATAATTGTCATTCACATACTTCCATTCCTTATATGTGCTGCACACAAACAGCCGCATCTTCGTATGGGGATAATATAAAAAAGTTAAATTAGCCGTGATAATCCCATGCTGGAGAAAAACCCGGGTATTCTTTAATATGCCATACACCTCCAGCAAGTAGCAGATTGCTGCATTGGGCTTCCCCATTTTTTGGGAACTTATATTTTTGCTTGCCATTAAATAATACAGCCAGTGTTGGAAGCTTCCATAAGGGACAGTCTGGCCTAACCCTGAAACCCGTTGAAAGTCCGGAGAATTATAATTAATTGCATAAACCGCCTCCTGCCCTGGATGGTTTTCCCTGACATATTTATACAGCCAATACGCATTATCCCTGGCTTCATTTTCCGTATCGCAGAATAGCCACAGATCCTTATGCCTTCCCTTTAGAAACCTGCTAATAACCCATGCGGCTAAAAACTTAAAAATATGGAAGATATCTTTTATTTTTACCCTTTTTATTTTCTCCCAAAATGTCTGTTCCATAATTTTTTCTCTCTATTGATTAAGATATCAAAAAGGTGTGGCACACCTGTCCTTTACCAAAGGTACTTTTGATGCCCTAATCCCCTATTCAATAATTTTCCTATATTTCTGTGCCACTTCCTTTAAATCACCATATGCCAGCATATTCCCATGTTCTAAAATCATCGCCTTATTGCACAAACGCTCCACTTGTTCCAAAGAATGGGACACAAACAGGACTGTTACCCCTTTGTCAAACATCTCCATCACTTTTTTCTCACTCTTTTTCCTGAACTTTGCATCGCCAACTGAGAGGACCTCGTCAAGAATCAGGATATCAGGCGCAACAATGGTTGCAATGGAAAACCCTAACCGGGCCTTCATGCCAGAAGAATAATTTTTTAAAGGCACATCTATAAATTTCTGCAATTCTGAGAACGAAACTATCTCGTCAAACTTCTCGTCAATAAAACTTTTGCTGTATCCCAGCACCGCCCCATACAAATAAATATTCTCCGCGCCAGTATATTGCATATCAAAGCCCGCCCCAAGTTCCAGCAAAGGCGCCATAACTCCATGGCGTGCCACAGAGCCCTCAGTCGGCTTGAACACTCCTGCAATTACTTTCAGCAGGGTACTTTTCCCTGCTCCATTCAGCCCTAAAATTCCAAGCCGTTCCCCTCTGTTCAAGGTAAAGTTAATATCTTTTAATGCCCAGAACTCGTCATATTTTATTTCCCGCTTTACAAATTTGATAAAATACTCTTTTATGCTGTCTATTTTCTCTTGGCTTAAGTTAAACTTCATGCTGACATGGTCTACCTTAATCATTTCCTTTCCCATTTGCAATCTCCTTATCCATTTTAAATATGCAAAATAAATTCATCCTGCTTTTTGTAGAATATCCATATGCCAAACAGCAATATCAGCACACTGCTGCCCCCTGCATACAGCAGCATTTTCATATTCATTGCCTCGCCAAAAATCCCGTCGCGGAAACAGGAAATAATGCAGTATAGGGGATTTATTTTTAGCAGCCACCCTTTCCCACTGTTGAGCAAACGGTCTGGATAATAAAAAATTGCACAGGTATACATAATCAGCATCAAAATTACGCTCCATAAATATTCCATATCCCGGAAAAATACCCCCACGGTTGCCAGCACCATACCTGCCCCAAAGGATAACAGGAGAATGAGGATCAACGGGACAATAACCTGTAATGTGTAAATGTTTGGATATACCCCAAGCACAAGGGATACAAGGGCCAGCACCACCAAAGAGAGCAGGAATATCACATAATTGAACAATATACTCGACAAAGGATAAAGATATTTTGGTACGTAAACTTTCTTTATCATAGCAGAATTCCCGCGGATAGATTTCAATGCAGCATTGGTAGACTGGGAAAAAAAGGAATATAGCAAACGTCCCGCCAGTACATAGACTGCAAATGTCTTCTCATTATTCCCAAATAAGGTCCCAAATACAACTGTCAGCACAATCATCGTCAGCAGCGGTTCCAGCAGCGACCATAAAATACCCAGGTAAGATCTCCTATATTTTAGCTTTATTCCCTTTTTCACCAATTCTCCCAGGAGAAAACGGTACCGGAAAAAATTTTTTATTCTCGCTTTCATAAATACTTCTCCACCTTTCAAGTCTACATGTATTTTCGGATGCCATAAAAGATATATTGCAGGAAATAATAACAGGACGAAAGCCGCCCAATCCCCATCAGGCGGTATACCCCGAAATGCATCCGGGCAGATTTCAGTTTATTCCGGGATTTGCCTCCTTCGCTCATCCTGGATTTCAGCATGGGAAGGTTTATGCCGCAGGCACTCCCATATTTTTTCAGGACTTTCAGCCACAAGATATAGTCCTCATGCAATTCATCATGGCACATATAAAATTCCCTTGCTACTTCCGTTTCCATCAGCACGGAGGAACAGGCAATGCTGTTGGTGCGCAATAGCATCTGGTACGTTATAATATCTGGCACGCCAATGGTTTTTCCCTTTGGCATGCCATCTGGCCGCATTAGTTCCCGGCCTGTACAGCACAGCACCTGCCCCGTTTCCTGCAATTTCTGGCATTGTGCCGCTAATTTCCCCTCTGCCCACCAGTCGTCTGCGTCCAAGAAGGCAAGGTACTTCCCCTTTGCACGCTGGATTCCCCGGTTCCGGCTTTTTGCCACGCCCAGGTTTTCCCTGTTACAAAGCAGTACCACTTTTTCCCCATCTGCATATCTTTCTATAATTTCAACTGTATTGTCACAGGAGCAGTCATCAATCACCAATAACTCCAGCGGCACATCTTGGCTTAACACAGATTCTATTGCCTGCGCGATATATTTCCCAGCATTATAAGCTGGCATTACCACCGATACTGATATCTGGTTTCCCATAGGCTCCTCCCTGCTGCAGCATTTACCTGTTTTTTACTGCCGTCACCTGCCCCTTCTCAATCCCTTCCGTATTCTCCTTCTGGAAGATAATCTTAAAGGTCATCAGCATCAGCTTCAAATCCTGCCAGGCCGAATAATTCTCTATATACGTCAAATCCAGTTTCAGCTTATCATACGGCGTAGTATTATATTTCCCATACACCTGGGCATAGCCGGTAAGGCCCGCCTTGACTTTCAGGCGGAAGCTGAACTCTGGTATAATCGCCTCGTATTCCTTGGCTATGCTTTCCCGTTCCGGCCTTGGCCCCACAAAGGACATTTCCCCTTTTAGGATATTGAAAATCTGGGGAAGCTCATCAAAATGGGTGCGGCGGATAATCCTGCCCACCGGGGTAATGCGGTCGTCGTCCTTCTTTGCAAGCTGGGCGCCGTCCCGTTCGGAATCCATCCTCATGCTGCGGAACTTTATAATCTGGAACGTTTCGCCATCCCTGGTCAGCCGTTCCTGGGTATAAAACACCGGCCCTTTGTCATAAATCTTGATACAGGCCCCAATCAAAAGCAAGATTGGGGAGGAAATTACAATCGCCAGTATAGAAAATACAATGTCCATCATCCGTTTCACAAACCGCTGCTCGATGGTAAGCCCCCGGTTCCGGGACAGCATCAGCGGAGAATCAAACAGATGGATATGTTCCGTCCCCATCAGGATAATATCTGAAATCTTAGGGGTAATATACGTCCTTTTATTCTGGTCGAAGCAGAACTTTAAAATAGGGTTCCGCATACTGGTGGGCAAATCACAGAGCACCACCGCCTCGTATTCCAGTATCCTTGTGTACAGTTCCTCATACCCCAGATAAACGCTGGCTGTTGCGCAGACATTGTATTTATCCTTCCGGGAATTGATTTTCCCGATTAAGTCGTCCGGGGAACGCTTTCCATAAATAACGATCATTTTTTTCGGCGGGTACAGCCTTGTGTATACAAAACGCACCAGGTATACCCCCGGAAGTATCACGATAAATTCCGCCCCAGTCAGCACAGCCATAGGGTGGGCTGGCATATAATCGTTTGCCACAAGGCAGACCTGCAGGTATCCAATGGCGTTGGCGCATAATATCGAAAGGATCTGGGACAGGCAAATATCTGTAATCCGCAGATAGCCAATCCGGTAACCCCCAAAAGTCCTTGTAAAAAAGTACATAATCAGCGCGTAAATGCCAATTACAGCCCAGTTCCCCCGGTTCCATGGGCGGTTCGCTTTCTCCAGCATAGGATAATATATGATATACCAGGTATAGGCAAACATAGCCGCTTCCATTGCCAGCATCATATAATTTGCAGTCAGATTCAATAAATGCTTATACTGTTCTCTTTTCCTCATACCCTAACCTCTGCTCCGGGCACAGGCCTTACTGCTGCCTGCCCAGCAGCCTGCGCACCTTTTTCTTCATCCGTCCTTTGGTATCCAGCTTTTCTTTCAGCAGTAGTCCTTTCCCCATCAGCAGCTTTGCCGTACTTTCTTCCAGCATGCTGATTCCATAGGACATGTAAACCCTGCATGTCCCTTATGGGATTTCTTCTATTATAATCTCTGGAAGCAAATTGTCAAATAAAAAACAATTTTTCTCTATTTCCACAGGAATGCCCACAGCAATATCTTTTCAAACCTGCTTCCTTCCCTAACAGTGTCCCCAGTTCTTCTATAAACAATTCGGGCAAACATGGCCTTACCATTTTTTGAAAAGATGTTCCAGGGATCCCTTCGTAAGTATACCATCTTTCCCCAAAATAAGCAAATTTTCCTAATATGATTAGGGTGTCAAAAGCACCTTTGGCGCTACGCTCATACCAT
>Ga0224483_100052_pt1 | contig 26647 bp, 30 predicted proteins | sample hydfratestSal1_FD_181453 | JGI IMG/M metagenome (GOLD analysis project Ga0224483, IMG submission 181453) | Metatranscriptome of mouse feces microbial communities from Columbus University, Ohio, United States - Sal1 (Metagenome Metatranscriptome) ... | reverse complement strand
TTTGTTATTAAATAGGCATAGTTAACTAACACATTTATTTGCGAATTTGACTGACTGTGAGAGGGCAAGTTATTGTTGGGAGTTTCTATATTTCAAGTAAAATTTTCTGCTTTTTTGTAGGATGAATAAAGTGAAAAGGGAGAAATTTTTTATTGGTTATAGTGAAACCAGAAGGAAAGGGAGAGGGCAGGAATATGTCAGAAGTTTGTGGTGTTGGAACAGGTTAAAGTTTTTTTAACTGTTTATGGATATCAGTATATGCTGAGTTCTCTTAATAATGATTTTACCCGTTTAAGGAACGCGGCGAAAACATTTTAATGTGTTGGTCGCGATGATTAAACGACCAGCATTTTCATTTTGTATGTTAAAAATATGCTAAAGATGTGTTAAAGTTGTGTTAAAATGATTGCTGACGGAATAACCTGTATTCGGGTCAGCGAACAGGATAAGTGCTTGTAAAGGTACAGGGACGATTACCAGGATAAGAATAAGGAAGAAAAGGGAGAGCATATGGAAGGAGCAGCATTTATTACCCCTATGATGCCGTGGAATGCGATAGGTGTACAGGAAGAGGTGCGCCAGACAGCGGTGGTTAATGCGGAAGCATCCTTGTTTAAGGATGTATTTAAAAATACAATCAATCAGGTAAGAGAATCACAGGCGGATGTGGAAATTAAGCAGTATCTTCTGGCTACGGGCCAGTTGGATGATGCACATGCCCTGCCTATCGCAGAGGCTAAGGCCGGCTTAAGTCTGGATGTATTGATTGGCCTTCGCAATAAGACACTGGAAGCTTATAATGAGCTGATTAAGATAAGTATTTAAGTTTCCTTATTAAATTATGACAAAGGTTGGATAAAGACGTGCAGAATTTAAAAGAAAGCTGGCTTAACATACCAGAAAAAACGCGAAAATTAATTGCCATACTTGCCGGAGGAACAATCGTACTTGCATTAATTGCGCTACTTGTTCTTAATCTTGGACGAAATACCGATTACAGCACATTGTTTACCGGGTTGAGCCAGGAAGAAGCCCAGCAGGTAGTGAACCTTCTTCAGGATCAGGGCATAGACTATCGTTATAACAGTAATGATGGGGCGATTCGGGTTCCCGAAGCCTCCGTCGATCAGACCAGGGCCCGACTGGTCAGCCAGGGTTATCCCAAGAGTGGTTTTACATACGATATGTATTTGAAAAATACGGGCCTTCTGACCACAGAGTCAGATAAGGAGCAGATTACCCTTTATGAGCTGCAGGACCGTTTGGGTGCGACTATCCGTCTCTTTGAAGGAGTGCAGGATGCGAAAGTTACGATTGTTTTGCAGGAACCTCAGCGCTTTGTTATTGATGATAACTCCGGACAGGAGGGATCGGGATCAGTTGTAATCACCATGCAGAACGGAAGCAGCCTGACGGCGGAGAAGGCGAAGGCAGTTAAGAATCTGATTTCCCATTCCGTTAAGGGTGTAAACTTTACGAATGTCCGCGTATTTGACGCGATGACCATGCTTGAAGTGGACGGTGATATCGGGGACTCCGGTTCTGGTACAGGCACCGATACCATCAGCCTGACCAGTATGGTGGAAAACAGTATTGCAGCGAATGTCCGCCGGGTGTTGGAACAGCTTTACGGGGCAGGGAATGTAGCCGTATCCGTAAAGGGAACCCTGAACATGGAACGCCTGATTCAGGAGAACACTCAGTATACCGTGCCGGAAAAGATAGATAATGAAGATAAAACCGGTCTTTTACAGACGGAAGAGGTAATGAACGAAAGCACGAATGCCGCTTCTCAGGATGCCGGCGGGCTGGTGGGAGCTGATGCGAATGCCGATACGCCCCGGTATACAAATGAGGATGGAACACAGCAGGTTAATGATTCCTATTCCAACGGAAGTGCGGCGCGACTTTGGCTCTATAATACGTTAAAAGAGCAGAGACAGGTGGACCCCGGTGTTTTGGAGGATACCTCGGTTGCTGTGACGATTTTAACTTCCGACCAGACGGTGTCGGATCAGCAGCTTCTCAGGCTGACGGCGAATGCGTCGGGGATTCCTGTGGATGTGATGAACGATAAGATAACCATCGTCCGCTATAATCCGCCGGCAGGCGAAGAAGCGCAGCCTCCAGTTACGCAGGTGGTTAATCTGTTTGATGTGATTAAGGCTACGGTGCCCTGGCAGGTATTGGCTGCCATCGGTGCGGCGATTGTCCTTCTGCTGCTGTTGATAATTCTTCTGATGCTGAAAAGAAGGAAGAAGAAAAAGGCCGAGCTTGTCCTGGGTGAGGGTGAGACCCTTGAGGGAGAAGAGGCCGGAGCGCTTCCCGGCGGTGAGACTGAGCTGGATGAAAATGGTCAGCCTAAGCCTCGCTTAGACCCGACGTCGGAGGAGATTGAAGATGAATTTACCAAGAATGAAGAGATCCTTAATCTTCGGATGCAGCGCAGCCTGCGCCTGAAGCAGAATATTTCGGAGTTTGTGGATCAGAATCCGCAGATCGCGGCTAAGCTGATTCAGAGCTGGCTGAGAGGAGAGGAGGACTTAGGCGATGCCAGAAGAAAGCAGTCAAAGTAAATTAGAGGAAGCGCCGTTGACCGATGTACGGAGCAAGGCGGCTCTGGTTGTGGTATCGCTTGGCGCTGACCGCGCCTCGCAGATTTATAAATACTTAAGTGAGCAGGATATCGAGGACCTTACCTTTGAAGTGGCGAAGCTGGGGAAAACCAGCAACTCCCAGGTGGAGGCTACCTTAGACGAATACTATAAGCTGTGCCTGACCCATAAGATGATGACTGACGGCGGCTTAGATTACGCCAGAAATGTACTGGAAAAGGCCTTTGGTGAGTCAACTGCCAGAAATCTTTTGGAAAAGGTTTCCAAGACCCTGCAGTCCAAGCCCTTTAACTTCTTTATGAAGGGTGACCCGAAAGCTCTCTTTTCCTTATTGCAGAATGAGCGCCCCCAGGTGATTGCCCTGATTATGGCGTATATGGACACGATGCAGGCGGCGCAGGTGCTGGAGGAGCTTTCCGATGAAAAGCGAATCCAGACGGTAGAATGTATGGCAAAGATGGATAGGGTATCGCCGGAAGCGATTTCGATTGTCGAGGAAGAGATGAAGCGCAAGTTTGCCACCATCATTACCAGCGAGGATAATATGAGCCTGGGCGGTGTGGACTATGTGGCAGATATGATGAACCATGTAGATCGAAGCAGCGAGCGAAAGATTTTCGAGGAACTGGGGAAAAGAAATCCCGATTTGGCACAGGAAATCCGCGACAAAATGTTCGTGTTCGAAAACATCCTGGATATGGACGACCGTTCCGTACAGCGTTTTGTCCGGGATTGTGATACCAAGGATATTGTATATGCATTAAAGAATGCTTCTGAGGATATGCGGGCGATCTTCTTTAACAATATGTCCAAGCGTACTGCCGACACGGTACGGGGCGATTTGGAGATTACGACAAATGTGCGCTTAAAGGATGTAGAAGAAGCGCAGCAGCGCATTGTTAATATTATCCGTGACTTAGAGGAGAGAGGCGAGGTAATCATTAAGAAGGGAGGCGACGATGACAACATTATCGTCTAACCGGATTATTAAACGCCTGGACGCCGCAGGATTAGTACAGCAGTATGTACCGCTTATCCCGGCGCCGCCCACCGGCGAACCGCTGGTGAAAAAAGCGATGTTCCCCCACTTAACCGCGGAGGGAAAGGAAAAAAAGGAAACGCCTACAGAACCCCTTTTGCCGGAAAAAGAGGAAGAGAAAGAAGCGGATGCTGCCCAGGAGGAGGCCGCTGCTGCCCAGGAGGAGCTTTCCCGGCAGTGGAGGGAAGAGGCCAGGCAGCTTTTGGAGGAGGCTAAGCAGGAAGCAAAAGAACTTCTTGAACAGGCCAAAAGTCAGGCGGAGGAAGAGTTGGCGGCAGCTAAGGAAGAAGGCTACCGCACCGGCTATGGAAAGGGCTACCGCGAAGGCATGGCCCGGGGTGAGGCGGACTGTAAGGAGAATTACAAGGAAAAGCTGACCACCTTTGAAAATGATATCCGCCGCGCATTAGCTTCGGTGGAACAGGCGAAGGAAAACAGCCTGCGCCGCTATCTGGACGAGTTAAAGGACTGTGCCATCGCCATCGGCGAAAAGGTTATTCATATCAGCCTTCGATCCAGCGGCGAGGTGATTAAGCGAATGATTGTCACCGCTACGGAAAAGCTGAAAAAAACTGCCTGGGTAAAGATTTATATTGATAAATGCGACTACGATATGATGATGGAGACGGATGCGGACATCCTCGACGAGCTCTCCCATCTTTCCGATAATATCAAGTTTATCGTGATGGATAAGGAAGAGCGTGGGAACTGTATTATTGAGATGCCGGAGGAAATCGTGGACGTCAGTGTAAGCACACAGATAGAAAACATTAAGGACATTTTGGAAAATGTGCGAATATAGGAGCTTTTTATGTTTGAAAAAATTCCTTCGCTGATTAGTAAATCAGAAACGGTGAGCCATATCGGAAAAATTGAAAATGTGGTGGGAATGTCCATGGAGGCATCCGGCGGTCGCTCCAGCATCGGTGATATTGTCATGATTTATAACGAGGAGCAAAACCGGCAGATGCCGGCGGAGGTGGTTGGCTTTAAGGATGGAAAGATCCAGCTGATGACCTATGAAGCAACCAGCGGCATTTCATCGGGTAGCTTTGTGCGGAACACCCGCAGAAGGCTTAAGGTTCCTGTGGGTGATTTCCTGAGGGGAAGAATTATCAATGCTATGGGTGAGCCGATAGACGGCAAGGAGGGATTTACTTCTCCCCGTTATTACACTGTACACAGCCCCTATATTAATCCGTTAAACCGCCCTCCGATTCGGGAAAGGCTTGAATTTGGCGTAAAAGCTATCGATGGACTAAATACCATAGGAAAAGGACAGAGAATTGGCATTTTTGCTGGTTCCGGTGTGGGAAAGAGTACATTGATGGGCATGATTGCCAAGAATGTAAAAACCGATATTAACGTTATTGCCCTGGTAGGCGAGCGTGGGCGCGAGGTTTTGGAGTTTGTCGAAAAGGACCTTGGCGAAGAAGGGATGCGGCGCTCTGTTTTAGTCGTTGCGACCTCAGATCAGCCGGCGATGCTCCGCATGAAATGCCCGCTTGTGGCGACAACGATTGCAGAATACTTTAAAGATCAGGGCTTTGATGTTCTGCTGATGATGGATTCCTTAACCCGTTATGCTATGGCACAGAGAGAAATCGGCCTGGCTATCGGCGAACCCCCGATAGCCAGAGGTTATACGCCATCCATCTATGCTGAGTTTCCCAAGCTTCTGGAGAGAAGCGGGAATTTTGGAAAGGGCTCCATTACCGGTGTCTACACCGTATTGGTGGAAGGTGATGACACCAACGAGCCGATTTCCGATACCGTTCGTGGTATCTTAGACGGACACATCGTCCTCAGCAGACAGCTGGCGAACGAAAATCACTTTCCGGCGATTGATATTGGGGCAAGTATTTCCCGTTTGATGGTGGAAATCGTCTCCAGGGAACACCAGTCCATAGCATCCCGCCTGCGCAACCTCTTAAGTTTGTACCAGAAAAACGCAGACTTAATTTCCATCGGAGCTTATAAGCGGGGAACAAATCCCGCACTGGACGAGGCTGTTTCCAAAATCGGTGCTGTAAATGCATTTTTGCGGCAGGGAGTGAATGAGAGCTTTTCCTATGAGGAAACATTGGCACAGATAAAAACCATTGTCAGTTAATTTCGGAGGGGAAAACATTGAAGCAGTTCAGCTACCGGCTGGAAACCGTTCTGGCCTATAAAACACAGGTTCTGGATAATTTAAAAACCGAACATGCGGTGATAGTACAAAAGGTAAACCGTAAGCAGGAAGAAATTAAAGGGCTAAATAAAAAGCTGGTAAGCTATGAGAGCGGCTTTAACGAGGTAAAAGAAAAAGGCGCCGCCATAGAGGCCTACCGGCTGTTTGACATGTGTATCGGGCGGATGGAAGAGATAATTGATGAAGAAAAAGAGCATTTAAGTGAACTGCGCCGCGAAGAGGATGCCAAAAAGCAGGAGGTTGTGGAGGCTAAGGTCGATACTTCAAAGTTTGAGAAATTAAAAGAAAAGAAATTCCAGGAATACCAGAAAGCTGTGATGAAGGCAGACGAACAGTTTATCGAGGAATTTGTTTCCAACACAACATTGCGGGAGAAAAGGCAGTATGGTTAAATTTAGGGTAATCACAGCAAATTGTCTTATCCCGTTTATCGATGGGAGAATGACTGCTGTTGATTATAATAGATAATCCATAGTTATCCTTTAATCTTTGATTATATTTCGGATGGCTATAAGAAAGGAGGAATGGAATGGATGGAGCAGTAAAATTGCCCGGCGCGCAGGTGAGGGTAAATGCGGCTAACCGGGTACAGTCGGCACAGACTTCCGGCACAGGCGTTGAATTTATCAGGCTTTTGCAGGCCAAGGGCGACCAGACGAAAACTTCCAGCCAGGATAAGACCCAGACAAAGACGGAAAATGCAGTACAAAAACCGGCAAAGGATGGGAAGGATAAGCCAGATTCCCTAAATGACGGGAAGGTTAAGGAAGAAGTGGCTGGAAATGCGGAAACCAAAGAAGAGGTTGACGCCCAGGAGATGGCCCAGCAGGCAGCCGCAGAGCAGACTGCTGCGTTACTGGCAGGAATGCTGGTGGAAAACCAGGAGGTCAATGTCAGTGAGGCTTTACCGGGAACGGAAGCAGTGGGTGCTGTTGAGGTGCCGGCAGAGGGCGTTTCGGAAATGCCGGTGATTGCGGATGAACATGCCGCAGAGCTTAATCTGGCACAAAACCTGGCAGAAGCCGCAGAGGTGAAGCCGGAAACCGCAGTTGTGCAGACCGCAGTTCAGGAAGCCGCAGAGCAGCCGGAAAAGGCCGCGCAGGTGGAGATGCCGCAGCCGGTAAAGGAAGAGACTGTAAAAGAGACGAAGCCGGTGGAGAATAAGGCAGAAAAACCCGAACCGGAAAGGGTGAATGAATCTGTTCAGGATGCAGCAAGAGCGCCAAAGGCAGAGGAAAAGCCGGAAGCCGGAAAGCAGTCAGGCCAGGAAAACCTTGCAGAGAAAAACAATGCCAGGGCTGACCAGGGAATCGCCGTGGACGGTGAGAACAGTCAGGCACAGGCAGCTGCGGGTGCGGAGAGTTTTAAGGTGTTTGGGAATCAGCAGAATGGATGGTTTGGACAGAAAACCGAAACCGTTACCATGCGGACTACACCGGAAACGATGCCGCAGGACTTGGGAAAAGCCCTTGGTGCAAAATTGGCAGAGGGAGCGAGAACGCTTACCGTGGAGCTGGAACCGGCAAATTTAGGAAAGCTTACGATTCGCCTGACCTATGAAGGGGATCGGGCAGCGGTTTCCATTATGGCGACCAATCCCAAGACGCTGGAACTCTTAAACCAGAAGGCTTCCGAGATTGCAGCAATCCTGGAAGAAAAAACCGGACAGGAGACCTTGATTTTTACCCAGAAGCCGGAAACCAACCAGGAAAACTACGATCGAAACCCGGATGGCAAGAGAGAACGGGAAGAACAGGAAGAGCGGCATCAGCAGCAGAATAAAGAAGAACATCAGAACTTTGATTCCTTTGCACAGCAGCTTCGGCTTGGCTTGGTTTAGGGGTTAAATGAAACAGATGTGTAAGATGAGGGAAGGAAAGCAAGATGGCAGTAGAAGCAGGTTCAATTAGCGGAACGACTGATCCTTATAAGGTTTATTCCTATAAGCCGGAGAGTAATGATAAAAACACCATTTCCATGACGGGTTACTTTCAGCTTTTGGCAGCACAGCTCCAAAACCAGGATATGACCAATCCCATGGATAACAGCGAGATTATGGCGCAGATGACGCAGATGGCGATGGTGCAGTCATTGACCGCGATGACGTCAGCCGTGGATACTTCAACCTCGGTTACGACGCAGACCTATGCGGGCGGACTCCTGGGCCAGGAAGTGACGATGGCGGTTGTCAAGGAAAATGAATGGGGCGTGGAAGTGCCGATCGGGGTAAAATATGCTACGGTGGAAAGCGTTGACTTTACCAGCGGTTCCCCGACGATACGGTTAAAGGACGACCCGAAAAGCTATCAGTTAGCCCATGTTGTCGGAATGGGGCAGGTGCCTGACCCGTATAAGACCGATGTTGACACGGAAGGTTCGGAAGAGGATAAGAAGCCGGATGAAGTAGAAAAGCCGGGTGAAACCGAAAAACCAGGCGAATCTGAGAATCCAGGCGGAACCGACGAAACGGATAAGCCGGAAACACCGGGAACGGGAGACATTACAGAAAACAGTTAATGGATAACGGGGGAAAGCGGTAGCGTAGCAGAAAAAGATTATCTTTTGGAGAGGAAAAATAATGGATGTAAATGGACTGTCGAGATACCAGAGACAATCCGGCATCCCCGGCCAGAATACTGAGGCGCCTGGAACCGGGGGAAATCAGGCTGAGTTTCATAAACTCCTTCAGGACAGGGCAAAGGTCGGCTTGAATTTTTCCAAACATGCTGCAAAACGTATGAATGAGCGGGGTATTGCCGTTGATACTCAATTAATGAATGATCTGGAACAGGCCGTGGAGGGTGCCAGGAAAAAGGGCGCAAAAGATGTGGCGATTATAGGTTCCAGAGGAGTATTTATTGTAAATGTACCCAATAATATGGTAGTTACGACCATGTCCCAAAATGATATGCGGGAAAGAGTATTCACAAATATTGACAGTGCCGTTCTTATGTAAGCGGGACCTCGAATGAGGACGCCGATTTGTTCCGTCAGAAGAGCGGGGCGAAGGAACGGAAGAAAGGAATAAAAAGACTATGTTAAGATCAATGGATTCAGCAGTTGCAGGGCTTCGTGCCCATCAAAATAAGATGGACGTTATCGGTCATAACCTGGCGAACGTAAATACATTTGGTTTTAAGGCACAGACCTATACGTTTAAGGAGGCGATGTATCAGACGTCGAGTGCATCAACTGGTGGAACAAACGATGCTGGTGGTTCCAATGCAGCTCAGTATGGTTATGGTACGTTGATGGGAACCATTGGCGTAGATATGACTGCCAGTACACCGTCTTATGTTGGTGGGATGAATGCAACGATTAATGGCGAAGGCTTTTTTATGACTTCTACAAAAAAAGAAAGCACTGGAGTAGCAATTAATACTGATGTTAAGACATCAAAAGTTGATTGGGATTATACTAGAGTTGGACAGTTTTCTATAGATAGCAAAGGTTATGTAGTAGATGGTAATGGTAACTTTGTATATGGCTTTTATCCAGGTACTACAAACTTTGATGCCACCACAGGAAAGTTGTTAGCAAATGCGAAATTACAGCCTTTGCGTATTCCAACCGCAGTTGCAGAAAATGGTGGAAAATATACCTGCACCTTTGGCACTGGAGATACAGATAAAGCGCTTAAAGCAACTAGCGTAAGTATTAATAAATTAGGTGAAATTACAGCAACCTTGACTACTGATGACGATCCACCTAAAACTTATGCTGGTGTGCATGTTGGAACCCTTGCTCTTGTTACTTTTCAAAACCCAGAAGGTTTAACAAAATCAGGTCAAACTTATTATAAGGCAAATGAAAAGGATAATACAGGACGTGCTGATGCTACTGTTCCAGGTGGTGATGGTGTAGCTTCTTTAATGTCCGGCTACATCGAAGCCTCCAACGTAGACCTTGCCAAGGAGTTTGCTGATATGATTATGACCCAGAGAGGTTTCCAGGCTAATTCCAAGATGATCACGGTCAGCGACGAGATGTTAAGTGAATTAGTTAATATGAAGCGATAGTAAAACATCAATGAAGCATTAATCAACCATAAATAATAACACCAATTAAACGATAGCCCACAATCGTTGACAATAATATCAGGTAATAATATTCAGGTATCAATTTATGAGAAGGCGGAAAAGTGCAGATCAGAGGATAATGGACAGAGCGAGGGAAGCCCGCATGGACAGGATATCCGGGAACAGATTAAAAGAAAGACGAGGCTCCTACTCCGAATCTGGAGTAATTCAGGACCCCAAGGATGGAGGAAAGAGTATGATCAGGGTAACACGGTTAAATGGCGAGGTGCTCTATCTAAATATTTTGCAGATAGAATCGATGGAATCCATACCCGAAACAAAGATTAAGATGATGAATGGTGATTACTTTCTTGTAAAGGATTCTGCCGATTCGGTTATCGCGCAGTTGAAAGCGTTTTTCCTCAGCTGTATTGCTATTGATGGGGGATTGACGAAATAGACTTTTTCATATATTTTATTTAGGAGGAGAAAGACATGGATGTGTCAACACTCATAGGTTTTATATTAGCCATTGGCTTGTGTGTATGGGGAATTGGACCCAGTAAGCTGGGAAACTTTGTGGATATGCAGAGTTTGGCAATTGTTGTCGGAGGAACCATAGCAGCAATCGTTGCAAGTTACCCGTTCCGTTTACTGAAGGATGTGCCAAAGCATTTTGCAGTACTGGTCAGAGGGAAGAAGTATAATATTCCCAAACTGGTTGATCAGCTGGTTGATCTGGCAATGCTTGCCAGACAGAGCGGGCTTTTGGCCCTTGAGGAGAAGGCGGAGGAGATCAAGGAACCTTTCTTTAAGCAGAGTATCCTGATGATAGTGGATGCGAGTGATGCGGAAAAGGTCAGGGATATGCTGGAAAAGCAGATGGACGATATGATGGCCAGACACGACGAGGTTGCCGGTATTTATGAAAAGGCTTCCTCCTACGCTCCGGCGTTTGGTATGATTGGTACGCTTATCGGTCTGATTAACATGCTTAAGGGCTTAAACTTAGACGGCGGCGGTGGCGCCAGCAGTCTGGGTGAAGATATGTCCGTGGCATTGATTACAACCTTTTACGGCAGTGCTTTTGCCAATATTTTCTGTCAGCCGATCGCAAAGAAATTGAGAATCCGCCAGGCAGAGGAAGAGTTATATTGTACAACGGTAGTGGAAGGGATTATGGGAATCCAGGCAGGAGAGAATCCCTCATTCCTGAGGGAGCACCTCCTGTCCTGTATGAAACAGTCTCAGCAGAAGAAGCTTCTCTTAAAAGCCCAGAAGAGCGGCGGCGGTGAAGGTGGTGACAAATAATGAGCAGGCGGAAAAAAGGCGGCGGCGGAGGCGAAGATTGCGGAAGCTGGATGGATACATACGGCGATATGGTGACGCTGCTTTTGTGTTTCTTCGTAATGCTGTACTCGATGTCGGATATTAACCAGCAGAAGTGGGAAATCTTTGTCAAGAGTATTTTTCCCAATGCAGGAGATACGCAGCAGATTGCGATTAATGAGAATATCGCCGAGGGAGAATTTGATGTATCGGGTAATCTGGAAATGGATATTGATCTGACCCCGGATTCGATGGAACAGCTTTTTCTTGCTCTTGTGCAGAAGCTGCAGGAGAGCGGTATTGACGGCGTATCCGTCTCTCAGGGCGAGGGCTACACCTTCGTTGCTTTTGAAAACCAGGCGTTTTTTACCGGAGACAGTTCGATTCTGACGAGTGAAGCCACGAAAATACTGGATGTTTTCTGTGAGATTATTGCCCCGCAGGCGGAGAATATTTCACAGATTGAAATTATGGGTCATACCGCTCAGGCGGACCCGAATAAGCCGAATAATCCAAGAACAGACCGGCTGCTATCGTCTGCGCGTTCAGCTGAGGTGGCTGCCTATATTCAGAATAAAAATATTATCGACCCAAGTAAGCTGGTGGGCATCAGTTATGGGCAGTTCAGGCCGGTGGATACCTTTGAAACACAGGAAGGCCGGGCTAAGAACCGAAGGGTGGAATTTCTGATTGTGGATAAGGGCGCAGATATTAAGAGTATGAATGATTTCTATGAGGAAATTTATAACGGTGATAACACAGGTACGGTGACAGGAAATGCTATGCCTGCCCCGGATGAGGATGTGTTTACCCCGGTTGACGGCAGCATGGAGGGGGCTGGCAGCATGGTTCCAGAGGCGGTAGATGCCGATCCGGCAGTAACGCCGGATAACGTGACAGCCGAATAAGAATGAGAAAAGGTGGCTTTTAACGATGGCAGACGTATTATCCCAAAGTCAGATTGACGCGCTTTTGAAGTCCATGCAGGGCGGCGGGGGCGATGCTCCTCAGGACAACACAGAGAAGGAAGAGAAGGCAGCAGCCAGCGTCAAGCAGGAAAAAGAAACGATTAAATATAACAAATACGACTTTTACAGCCCCAGGAAGTTTACCAAGGATAAGCTGAAAATCCTGACAAGTGTGTTTGAAAATTATGCCCGGATTATTACCTCCCGTGTCAATGGTGTGTTCCGGGTAATGACGGATATCACAGTAATGGAAGTTCAGGAGCGGCGTTATTACGAGTTTGTCAACTCTCTTAACGAAAATGATTTGGTGACGATGGTCAATACCATTATTCCTAATTATAACCGGAAGCTGGTTCCTTTGATGATTTATGTCACGCCTGGTCTGGTAATTACGTTGATTGAGCGTATGCTGGGCGGCGGCGAGGATGTAATTAAAGTTAAGCCCGGATATCGGTATTCAGATGTAGAGATTGCGTTGTACCGCAGAATCCTGACCTATCTTATCCAGGCCCTAAAGGATGGTTTTTCTAATTATTTAAGTATGGATTTTGAAGCCCAGAGGATTGAAGAAAATCCCAGTATGATACAGGATGTAGGTGTTGATGAAACGGTAGCCATTATTCTGCTGAATGTGGATGTGGCAGGACTTGCGGTGGAGAGGATACGAATTTGTATGCCTGGAAATCTTCTGGAATCGATTTTCCAGGTTATTGATACCCGCAAGCATCTGGCAAAGGGCTATGCCTTTGAAGATAACCGGGAGACGATTTTGGAGAATATCCGTCAGTCGCAGCTTCCGATTACCGGGCAACTCGGTACAGTGGCTCTGGATCTGAGCGATATTTACCACCTGAAGGTGGGCGATGTTATCGATATGAACAAGCCCAAGGACAGGGATGTAAAGGTCTTTATCGGCAGGCAGCCCTGGTTTACTGGTAAAATGGGTGTATATAAAAAGAATGTGGCAATTCAGATTAGCCAGCGGCTTTTTGAAGATGAAGAAGAGTCGCCGGACGGGGTTTCATCCGGGGAGGAAGGTATTTCCCTAGAGGGTGAAGAGCGGCTTGCCGCGTCTGAGTAAAAACAAGATTATTTTTTAGGAAAAGAGAGGGAAAAGAAATGGCAAAGATTATGCTGGTTGATGACGCTGCGTTTATGCGGATGATGGTAAAGAATGCACTGACGAAGAGTGGGTATGATAATTTTGTGGAGGCCCAGGACGGTGCAGAGGCAGTGAAGAAGTATGAGGAAGAAAAGCCGGATATGGTCATTATGGATATCACAATGCCAAATATGGACGGTCTCCAGGCCTTAAAGAAAATCCGGGAAAATGATCCAAACGCCAAGGTGGTAATGTGTACCGCTATGGGCCAGGAGGGAATGGTAGTGGACGCGATTAAGTCCGGTGCAAAGGACTTTATCGTAAAACCCTTTAATGCGGAGCGTATCGTGCAGACGGTGAATACAATTTTAGGTCAGTAGGCAGGCAGGAGGAATTAGAATGGCTTTTTTAAGTTCGTTTGACATCAGTGCGTCTGCTCTGAGTGCACAGCGTATACGTATGGATATTGCTGCAGAAAATATTGCCAATATTGATACGACCAGAACCGAACGCGGCGGCGCTTACCGCAGAAAAGACGTGCTGTTTGAAAGTTATGGAGCAGGGTCTTTTCGTGAGGCCCTTCGCACCGCTTCGCAGGGAAGAGGTTTTCCCGGAAGAAATGCAGGTGTGCGGGTTGCGGGAATTATTGAGGACGACCGGGAGATGAAGCAGGTTTATAACCCGGGACACCCGGATGCGGATGAAAGTGGATTTGTGACTATGCCCAATGTGGATTTGTTAAAGGAAACGGTTGATTCGATGTCGGCTACCCGATCCTATGAAGCAAATGTTACGGCTTTGAATGCCATGAAGCTGATGGCGCAGAAGGCTTTGGACATCGGTAAATAACCTTCGTCCATAAGAAAAATGAGAAAAAGGAGATTGAACAATGGGCGCTAGCAGCTTTAACGAAATGGAACTGGACGCCATAGGGGAAATAATGAACATCAGTCTCGGCGCTTCTGCAACTGCAGTTTCTACGATGCTGAGCACGATTGTGAATATTACCACGCCAATAGCCAGTGTTTTGCGCAAAGATGAGTTTGAATTTAAACGTCTGGAACCGGCGATTGGTGTGGAGATTGACTATGTAGAAGGTCTGGAAGGCAAGAACATTATGATGTTCCGCCGGGAGGACGTGCGCATTATCGTAAATACGATGATGGGAGAGGAAACCAGTTCGGAGGATTTTGAACTGGATGAGCTTCATATCAGTGCTATCTGCGAAGTCATGAATCAGATGATGGGTGCTTCCGCTACGGCTTTATCCGAATTTTTGGGAATGATTGTCAATATATCTACGCCAAAGTCCTTTGAGGTAGGAGAACCGGAGGATTTTAAGGATAAGTATTTTATTGATGAGGACGGCATGGTGGTTGTACGCTTCCGCCTGGAAATTGAAGGCAAGATGGAAAGTGAGTTTATGAACATTATGCCGATTGGTCTGGCAAAGAAGCTTTTAGCTCCGTTTGAGGCTTCGCTTGGAGAGGCAGAGCCTGCGCCGGCCCCGGAACCTGCACCTGAACAGCCGCTTGTGGCAGAACCGGAAGCCTCATCTTCGAATGCGACGATGTCGCAGGCTGAGATGGATGCGATGTTTGCCGCAATGCGTGGGGACAGTGCACCGGCACCTGCCTCAGAGCCAGAACCGGAAGCTTCATCTTCGAATGCGACGATGTCGCAGGCCGAGATGGATGCGATGTTTGCCGCGATGCGCGGAGAGAGTGCGTCAGCGCCCGAACCAGCCCCGCAGCCAGCACCTGCTCCGGCCCCACAGGCAGCACCGCCTGTACCCCCAACAGCACCGGCGATGCCGCAGGGTATGGCATCCGGCGGGCAGCCCTATTATCCCTATCCGCCGATGGGGTCCGATCCGATGATGCTTCAGCTGTTAAATCAGATGCAGCAGACCCAGGCGCAGATGATGGAGATGATGAAGAATGTCAACAAGGCTCCGGCCCCGGCGCAGCAGGGCGGCGGTTCGATTATTCGTCCGCTGGAATCCTCGCAGATTTACGAAACTGGAGGAAACGGGGAAGAGGACAAGACAAACCAGGAGATGCTGATGAAGGTTCCGCTGGAGGTTTCGGTGGAAATCGGAAGAACGAAGCGTCTGGTTCGGGATATTCTGGAGTTTACCCAGGGAACCTTGGTTGTTCTGGACAAGATGGCTGGAGAGCAGGTGGATTTGTTTGTCAATGGTCAGTGTATTGCCCGCGGAGATATCGTAGTTGTTGAGGATAATTTTGGTATCCGTATTACCGAGATTGTATCCAGGGAAATAAATCCAGAAAGCTTATAAGATGAATGGTTTGACCTTGTTTCAGGCAGTATTTACTGTGGTGGGTGTTTTTTGCCTTGCTTATTACTGCAGCAGGCTGTTGGGAAGGCAGTGGGGAAAGGCTTCTGTGTCCGGCAATATGCGGGTGATTGAGCATATCCAGGTGGGACAGAACCAAAAACTTCTTCTCCTGCAAGTGAATGAGCAGTATTTCCTGCTTGGCGTCAGCCAGGCTGGGATTCAGCTGTTAACCAAGGTGGAGGGGGAGTTTTTGGCACCGGAGGTTTCACTTCCAGGCCATACCCAGCCTCCTTTTCAGGAGCTGCTGAAAAAATACCTGACGCCCCGTCAGAAGAAAGGGGGAGAAGGGGATGACTGACCTTCTGACACAGTTAAATGGCGGGAATGTCCCCGCTCTGGATTTAATTTTTTTGCTTACCTTTGCGGCCTTGCTTCCTTCGATTGTGGTTATGATGACCTCATTTACGAGGACCATTATTATCCTTTCGTTTACCCGAAATGCAATGGGTGTCCAGCAGTCGCCGCCCAATATGGTCATGGTGGGCATCGCATTATTTTTAACACTGTATATTATGAGTCCGGTGATGGACCGGATTAATGAGGAAGCTTACCAGCCTTACCTGCGTGAGGAAATCAGCCAGGAGGAGGCGGTGGAGCGGATGATTGTTCCATTAAAAGAATTTATGCTGAGAAATACCGAGGTTGAAACTCTGGATCACTTCCTGCAGATTTCGGGAACTGAACTCAGGGAAGATCCGATGGAGTATTCTCTGACGGTAATTGTACCTTCCTTTATGACGACAGAGTTAAAAAACGGCTTTATCGCTGGTTTTTTGATTTACCTGCCGTTTTTGCTGGTGGATATTATCGTTTCCACTACCCTGATGTCCATGGGTATGGTTATGCTGCCGCCGGCGATGGTTTCCCTGCCTTTTAAGCTTTTGCTTTTTGTGACAGTGGATGGCTGGGAACTGTTATTTACCAGTATTGCTACCATTTACCGATAAACCTGAGAGTACTGTGTTTGGAGAAAGGAAAGATGTAGAATGACGGAAGTAGAGATTCTTGATATTTTGTATTATACCTTCCAGCTGGCCTTAAGGCTGACGATGCCTTTTCTGCTGACCAGTATGATAGTCGGTGTGGTAATTGCCATTTTCCAGGCGGCTACGCAGATTAATGAACAGACCATGACCTTTGTACCCAAATTCCTTTCTATTTTGGCTGTTATGGGTTTTATGGGCAGTACGATTCTGGTGACACTTCAGGAGTTTGTCCGTCAGATGGTAGGACGGATGGGAGGCTGAATGCATGTTTATCCTGTTTGCCCTGGTAATGATGCGGATGAGCGGGGCGATTATGTTCAATCCCCTGTTGGGAAGGACGAATTATCCCCGACCAGCGAAGGGGGCGCTGATTTTTGCGCTCACTCTTCTTTTGTATCTGGGGGTGGACGGACAGCTTGCCCATGAGCCAGCCACAATGCTGGAGTTTGGTTTTATGCTGATAAAAGAGCTGATGGTGGGGTTTGCCCTGGGATTTTCCATGGAGCTTGCTTATGCCGTTATCCGCTTTGCCTCAGCGATTATGGATTATACGATGGGCCTATCCATGGCTCAGGTTTATGATCCGCAGTATAATACCCAGATGACAATCACTTCGGGTATTTATTATGCGCTTTTGTCCCTGCTTTTTCTGACCACCAACGGGCATCTTCGGATGATTGGCCTGTTTTACACTTCAGCTGAGCTAATTCCCTTTGGAGAAGTAACGCTCAGGACGGAGATTTACCAGCTGATGCTGGAAATTTTTAAGGCGAATATCGCCCTTGGCCTTCAGCTTGCCTTTCCCTTAATTGCAATGGAACTGGTCACTGAGGCAGCGATTGGAATATTAATGCGGATGATTCCGCAGATTAATGTATTTTCTGTCAATTTTCAGATGAAAATTATTGTAGGATTGATGATGATGGTTCTTTTATTCAGTCCTATGGCGGATAAAATGTATGTAATTATCGATAATACCTTTATGTATATGGAACAGCTTCTGCAACTGATGCGTCCATTAGGGTAAAGGGTTCGCTGGAGGGTATCCGGCAGAAACGGCACAGGCTGAGGAAAGGAAGTGGTGAGCTTGGCAGAGTCGAACGGACAGGAAAAGACCGAAAAACCAACTGGTAAACGGCGGCGGGAAGCCCGACAGGATGGTAATTTATTCCAAAGTAAAGATGCGGTCACGGTGGTTATGCTGTTCGGCGTATTTTATATGCTTCGCCGTATGCTCCCTTTAATTTACCGGACAGTGCGGGACGTAATGATTCACTATTTTACCGCAGTCGGCAGAAAGGATGCTTTTTTAGAGTCACCGAATATTTATGTGGATATGGTGATGGCGGCGCTGAAGTGTTCTCTGCCTATTCTACTCATATCCTTAGCCCTGGGTATTATTGCCCACGGTGTCCAGACGCGCTTTAACATTACCTTTAAGCCTTTGCGCCCGAAGTTCAGTAAGCTGAACCCCATATCCGGGATAAAGAAGCTCTTTGGCCTGAAAAAGCTGGTGGATCTTGTTAAGAATCTGATTAAAATATCGCTGCTGCTGGCCCTTTTATATAACCTGTTAAAAAAGGATATTATGGAAATCAGCAGGATGTTTGATATGCAGGTGTTGCAGTCCACCGCCCGTACCCTGGAGCTGGTTTATAGCCTGGTCCTGCGGGTCTGTCTTGCTTTTGCTGTTGTGGCGTTTTTTGATTTTATTTATCAGAAATGGGATTATGAAAATAATCTTAAGATGACCAAGCAGGAAGTTAAAGATGAATATAAAAATACTGAGGGAAATCCTGAGATTAAGGGAAGGATTCGAAGTGTGCAGCGTCAGATGGCGATGAGCCGTATGATGCAGAAGGTTCCTCAGGCCGATGTTATTATCAGAAACCCCACGCATTTTGCTGTGGCTCTGCGCTATGATCCGAATCAGGACGGCGCGCCGGTGGTACTGGCAAAGGGGCAGGATGCGATTGCCTTCCGTATTATTAAAATCGGTGAGGAGCACGGGGTTCATGTAATTGAAGACCGGCCGCTGGCCAGGGCACTGTATGCCTCCTGTGAGATTGACCGGGAAATCCCGGCGGAGTTTTACGGGGCCGTGGCGGAAATCCTTGTCTATATTTACAAGGCAAGTAACCGGGAAGATATGTTCCAGTAGGAGTGTTTCATGAAAAAGTTACTGAGTTATTCGATTGTATTATTTGTACTTACCATCATTCTGCTGTTGATTATCCCGCTTCCGGCGGCTCTTGTGGATGTGGCTATTATTATTAATATGTCTCTTTCGATGATGATCCTGGTAATTACCATGACCATCCGGGACGCTTTGGAGTTTTCGATATTCCCGTCCCTTCTGCTGATTACCACGCTGTTTCGCCTGGGAATTAATGTGTCCACAACCAGAAATATATTAACCAATTCCGGTTCCTCCGGTCAGATAATCGCGGCCTTTGGTGATTTCATCCTGCGGGGGAATGTGGTTGTCGGTATCATCATATATATGATTATTGTCTTAATGCAGTTCATCGTTATTACCAAGGGTGCGGAGCGTGTATCTGAAGTTGCGGCACGTTTTACTCTGGACGCGATGCCAGGTAAACAGATGGCGATTGACGCCGACTTAAACTCCGGCCTAATCGATGAACAGCAGGCAAAAGTGCGGCGGGAAAAGATTCAGCGGGAAGCTGATTTCTACGGTTCCATGGATGGTGCGACAAAGATTGTTAAGGGCGACTCGGTGATGTCCTTAATTACCACTGCCATCAACCTGATCGGAGGAAGTATTATTGGTATTATTCAGTCCGGCGACAGCATAAGCGAGGTATTAAGCACTTATTCTATTGCTACGGTCGGCGACGGTCTGGTCGGACAGATTCCTGCCCTGCTGATTTCAGTTGCCACAGGTATGATTGTTACCCGTGCGGTGTCCGAGGGAAGCTTAAACGACGATATTTCCAGACAGTTTATGGCTCAGCCGGTAGCGATTATGATCAGTGGTGTTGTTGTTGCCGTGCTGACTGTTATCCCCGGAATGCCAGTGATTTCCCTGTTAATTGTTTCCGTGGGATTAATCAGCGGAGGATACTTCCTTGCCAGAAGGCTGCGCGAGGAGCCTGCACTTGCCGCTTCGGGAGCGCTAGCCGGGGGCGGGACTTTAAGGAGCTTTTCCGGTGCGCCGGAAACTGAACTTGGCGAGCCGTCGCCGGATCAGGAGCAGCCGGCTCCAGTGAGTGAAGAAGAGTATTTCAAGGATGTTAATAACGTCTATAACCTTCTTTCTGTGGAAGCGATTGAGGTGGAATTTGGCTATAGTCTGATTCCATTAGTGGATGAGTCCGTGGGAGGACGTTTGATTAATCGAATTATTATTTTCCGAAGGCAGTATGCCCAGGATATGGGATTTGTTATTCCTTCGATTCGTTTAAGGGACAGTTCAGGCTTGAATACGAACCAATATTGTATTAAAATAAAGGGTGAGGAAGTGGCAAAGGGAGAGATTTTAACCGATTACTTCCTTGCGCTCGAACCGGAGAACCCAGAAAAAGAGATTGATGGAATCGAGACGATCGAGCCGGCCTACGGCATCCCAAGCCGATGGATACGCCCGGAGAACCGGGAACTGGCAGAGATTTACGGCTATACGGTTATTGATCCGCTTTCTGTTCTGGTAACGCATTTATCCGAGGTAATTAAGCAGCATGTCCATGAGCTGATCACCCGCCAGGAGGTTATCCATTTAATTGAGAATACAAAAAAGACCTCGCCTGAGCTGATTGATGAGGCCTTCCCCAATTTAATTACCTACAGCATGTTCCAGAAGATTTTGACCAGTCTCCTGAAGGAAAATGTGCCGATCAAGGATTTGGAGACCATTATCGAATCCGTTCTGGAAACCATATCGGATACAGGCCTCCCAATCAAGGATGTGGACGGCCTGATAGAAAATATCCGTACAGCCTTGAAGCGCACCATTACCCGTATGTACTGTGAGGATGGCAGTATGAAGGTAATTACCCTGGATTCGGAGCTGGAAAGAACTATGGTAAGCTGTCTGTCGAAGAATGACCGCGGCTATTACTTAGCTTTAAGCCCGGATATTCTTCAGAGCCTGATTAATCAGATTACGGTTCAGCTGAAGAAGTTTAACAGTATTGCCCAGAGCCCGGTAATTTTAACCTCCCAGGTCATGCGTGTACATTTTTACCGGTTGATTGACCAATTTTATCCCAATGTGCGGGTGCTCTCCTTTAATGAGATTGCCAATAACGTGCAGATTCAGTCTATCGGCAGTTTAACCCTTGAGCAGCCCTCAAGAAAGGGCGCTTAAGACACTTACCGGATATAAGGGGGTGGCAGAGGATGGTTCCGGCAGATCATTTAGAAGAAAAGACCAATGAGGAGCTATTAGCTCTGTATTTGGACAAAGGACAGCTGGAAGTAAAGCAGGCTTTGGTTATGCGTTATCTGTATATCGTAAGAACGATTGCTCTGCAGATGCGTAATGTTTATGCGGGAAGCCTTCAAATGGAGGATATTATTAATGAGGGCGTAATTGCCATCATGAAAAGTATTGACAGATATGACCCGGAGCGCGATAATAAATTTGAAACCTTTGTATCCAGACGGATTCGCGGAATGATTATTGATCTTGTGCGGAAAAATGACTGGATGCCCAGGGACTTCCGCAAGCAGGTTAAGGTGATGGAGGATGTACAGACCACGCTGAACCGCCAGCTGGGGCGTCAGCCCTCAGATGAAGAGACGGCTCAGGCGATGGGCATGGAAATTCGGAAATACCGAAAACTTCAGCGGATGAGTGTGATGATGAATGTACTTTCGCTGGATATGATTACGGAGGACGACGGGGAACATCAGTCCATTCAGCTTTCCACCAATGATGTGGATTCCCAGCCGGAAAGGGCTTTTCTGCGGGGAGAATCCCGGCAGATTTTAGCGGAGGCGGTGGAGAACTTAAAGGATAAGGAAAAGATGGTGATTTCCCTCTATTATGTCGAGGAACTGAATATGGGGCAGATTGCCCAGGTTTTAAATGTAAGTGAGCCGCGGGTGTCTCAAATTCACAGTTCGGCTATCCGTAAGCTTAAGGCATTTATGAGTGCTTATTAGCAGCAAAGATTTTGTAAAAACAGGAAATTGTTTTAAATGCAGGAAATCAGGATACAGAAAGGAGACGATGGGCATGTATCAGGGATTCTATAACCTTACTTCCGGTATGCTGACCCAGAGCAGAAATCTGAATGTAATCAGTAATAATATGGTGAATATCCAGACAGCTGGTTATAAGCGGGATAAGATGGTCAGCACGACCTTCCAGGAAGAGATGCTTTATCGGACAGGAAAGAGATATAAGGAAAACCCGGAGCCGATGGCGACGACCTCAAAGATTCGTACCGCGGACAGAACCTATGTCAACCATGAGCAGGGGAGTTTTGACCCGACCGATGGCATTTATGATTTTGCTCTGGGAGATAAGGGATATTTTTGCATTGATACCCCAAGAGGAATCCGCTATACCCGCAACGGGTCATTTAGCGTGGATGACGAGGGCTTCCTTACCTTAAACGGCATGGGCCGGGTACAGGGGGTGGATGGTCAGCCGATTCAGATTGAAAACGAGGACTTTACCGTGGATGAGCGGGGAGTTATCAGCGTTGCCCAGGACCTTGGTGAGGATGGGAACGGAGCGGGGATGCGTCAGATTGGCGCTCTTCGGGTGGTGGATTTTGCCGATTATGAGCAGCTCCACAAGGAAGATTATGGAATGTTTTCGACGAACCAGGCTGCCCAGGAGGTGGAAAATCCTACGGTGGTATGGAAGTCATTAGAGCGGTCGAATGTCGATATGGTAGAGGAGATGACAAATATGATGGCATCCCAGAGAGCTCTGCAGAGTGCCGCCCAGGTGCTTAAGATGTATGACCAGATTATGAGTAAGGCGTCTACGGACGTTGGACGATTATAAGGAGATCAAGCATGTACCAGTCATTTTATACCGGCGCCCTGGGCGCAGGAACCTGTATGGCAAAGATGGGTGTCCTTTCCAACAATCTTGCCAATATTAATAATCACGGCTTTAAGCCAAAGACGGCAGCTTTTACGGATCTGTTGCAGTTTAACTTAAATGATTCTGAGGATGCGACCACAGAGCTGCAGGCAGGGAACGGCGTGCGGATGCAGAGAACCTACACCAGCTTTGAAACCTCTGCCCTGACAGCGACAAACAGCGAATTGGATTATGCTATTTTAGACAATAACCAGTTTTTTATGGTGCAGAATCCGGCGACCAGGGAGATTACTTATACCCGTACCGGACGTTTCCACCGGGCGCAGATGGAGGACGGCTTTTATCTGGCGACTGACAGCAATAAGCTTGTTCTGGATCAAAATGGTCAGCCTATCCGCCTGCGTGAGCTGGAAGAGGGGGAAGATGAAGAAAATCCAAACCAGGATATCAACCTGCCGGAGGATGAGACACAGAGGGTAAGCCTTTATACCTTTACCCACCCCAGCCGCCTCCTCAGCGTGGGGGATAATGAATTTGCCCCGCCGGAGGATATGGCGCCGATTCTGGTGGAGAATCCCAGACTGACAACAGGGGCAGTGGAGAGTTCGGGAACCGACCTGGCGAAGGAAATGGTAAGGATTATTGAGTGTCAGCGGGCTTATGCCTATGCTCTCAGGATGGTGACAACGTCGGATGAGATAGAGTCTACGATTAACAGCCTGAGAGGGTAGTGCTGAGGATAGTCATGAAGGTGAGGGATTTAGATGAGACTTAAAAGCTATGGAGATATGAATCTTCTTGAATTGGACGTAATGAAGGAAATCAGCAGCATAGGCACCAGCCATGCGGCAACTTCTCTTTCCAAGCTTTTACAGAAGGAGGTAAGGATTACCATTCCTGAAGTAAACATCTTAAGCTACGATGAGACGGTAGATAAGATTGGTCATATCGAGGAATTGGTAGCTGCTACCCTGGTACAGATGTCGAACGAAGTCAATGGCTTAATGCTCTTTATTTTTAAGATGGATTTGGCAAATGCGGTGCTGGGAAAACTGTTAAGCCGGCATTACACCTCCTTTGAAGAAATGGATGAGATGGATTATTCTGCACTGGAGGAAATCGGGAATATTATTATCTGTTCTTATGTTAATGCATTTACTCAGCTTGTCGGTGTGGAAATTGATTTATCGGTGCCAAGCTCGACGATTAACATGCTCGGAGGGATTTTAACCGTGCCTATTGCGGAATATGGCTATGAGACAGATAAGCTGATGTACATAAACGCAGAGTTTATTATGGACGGCGAGAAGCTTTCCGACGGGCTGTTAATGCTTCCCGATATAGAATCGCTGAACAGAATCTTAGAGAAACTAGGTATTTCATAATGGCAGATAAGGATTTAAAAGTAGGAATCGGAGATATGAAATTTACCAGGGGTTCAGGCGTAGTGATTACTTACGCCCTTGGCTCCTGTATTGGGATTACGTTTTACGACCCTTTTTTAAAGCTGGGTGCTTTACTGCATATTATGCTCCCCAACCGAGCTGATCCTAACGACCCAAAGGTGTTTAAATATGCAGACAGCGGGATACACGAAACTGTCCGTAAGCTTTCTGCCTTTGGCATGGTGAAAAGTAGAACCGTGGTAAAGATTGCCGGTGGGGCGAAGATGTTCGACGTAAAAGGAAATTCAGATTTTGGAAACATCGGGCAAAGGAATGCGGCGATGGTAAAGAAGATATTAATGGAAGAAAGGCTGCGCATTTCTGCTGAGGATACAGGCGGAACGTATGCCAGGACGATGCTGTTGGATGTGGCGACTGGGGATGTGGCGGTTCGTACCGTGGGTAAGCCGGAGAAGCATCTGTAATTAATTATGTGCTGAAACGGAAGCCGGACCTGTTTTGCCGGGAGCCGTGCAATTCCGTTGATGAGATAACCCGCCTGTGGGTGTATCAGGGTTTAGCAAAGGAAGGAGAGGACGAGAGTGGACAAAGAAAAAGAAGGTATCCTTCTCGAATCGGGTACGAATGAAATTGAAATCATGAAGTTTACGATCCAGGGAGAGTTTTACGGTATTAATGTAGCCAAGGTTAAGGAAATTATGATGGCGGATAAGGTAAAAATCATGCCACACGCCCATCCTGCGGTAGAAGGGATTTTTAAACCCAGGGATATTTTAATTACGGTGATTGACCTTGGATACTACCTGACCGGAGATCGTCTGGAGCACAAGCCCAGGGATTTGTTTATTGTGACAAATTTCAATAAAATGACGGTGGCGTTCAGAGTACAGAGTATCGAAGGCATCAGCCGGATTTCCTGGAGAGATATTCAGAAGCCGGATAAGACCCTTACCCATGGGGAAGAGGGCGTGGCTACAGGAATTGCCCAGTGTTCGGGAGAGCTTGTGACCATTCTCGACTTTGAAAAGATTGTGGCAGAGATTGCACCGGAGACGACGATTCAGATGTCCGAGGTGGATGAGATGGGCGATCGTCCGATCTGTAATAAGCCATTAGTGATTGCAGAGGATTCTATTCTTTTGCAGAAGATGATCGACGATGCGTTGCAGAGGGCTGGATTTACAGATGTGAAGAACTTTAATAATGGTAAGGAAGCTTGGGATTATCTGGCTTCGATCCGGGGAGATTCAGATCTGTATAACAAGGTGAATCTGGTGATTACGGATATTGAGATGCCGGAGATGGATGGGCACAGGCTGACCAAACTGATTAAGGAAGACTCGCGGCTTAAGGCGCTTCCGGTGGTTATTTTCTCCTCGCTGATTAACGAGCAGATGAGGATTAAGGGGGAAGAACTTGGCGCAGATGAACAGCTGACGAAGCCGGAGATTGGAAATCTGGTGCATGTGATTGACCGGCTGCTGGAAAGATTTGATGCGACGATAAATAAGTAAAAGATGTGTGAGAAGGCGGGCTGCTTTGGGGTAGTCTGCCTTTTTGGGAATTTTGGCTTGCAGGATGGAATGCATGATTGGAGGTTGAACAATTGAAGAAGAAAGTTCTGGGTGTTGTCATAGGCGTGCTGGCCCTGGGGAGTTTATGTATGCCGGTGTTTGGTGACGAGTGGGATTTGTCAGAGGACGGGCAGTACTGGATGTATTATGGATATTCGGATGAACCCCTGAAGGATGAGTGGATTGAGGATGGGGGAAAGACCTATTATGTGGACAGCAATGGATATATGAAAACAGGATGGGTGTCGAATCAGGACGATGGGAACCGTTATTACATGGGAGAGGACGGGGCAATGGTAATGAATGCGTTTACCCCGGATGACCGCTATGTGGGACCAGAGGGCGTGGCTGTAGAGAAGTATGATACCTACAGGAAGGCAGTTAAGGCAGAGATAAATAAGGCTGCCGGGCAGGGAAAGAGTGCTGCAGCAGGCGAAGAGGAGAGTAAGAAAAAGCCATTTTTTTTATTAACGGATTTGAATTTAGACGGATATAAAGATTTGGTGGTGATGTTTGCAGAGGTGCCGGATGCTTCAGAGGGAACGGGAGAAGGGGTGCCTGGACAAGAGACGGGACCTGCTGGCGGGAATTTTGTGGAAATTGTAGTTTGGGATGTGGAAGAAGAGACGTTTGTATTAGCTGCGGAGTTTGACGAGACGGGGGAAGGCGAATATAGTTCCCTTTATGTTGATCCCAATGGCGGCGGAGTATGGCTGGAGATTGCAGAAAATGAAGAGAGCCTTCGACTTTTTCAGATGGAAGTGGATACGCCGCGGTTTAGCGGAAGGAAAAGCTTTTCGATGAAGTTGGATGACTGGGGCGGAGCGGAGTATTTTATTGACGGAGAAGCAGAGGATAAGGCTTCCTGGGACGAAGCGATGGTCCGGGCGAAGGCAGAAAGAGGAAATCTTCCGCTAGGAGGGTATTTGCTGGTCAATGAAGAGAACGTGAAAATGGAGGTTGACCAGGTACTTTCGGACAGGGATTTGTATTTGTGGGAGTAAGGTTTTGCTCCCTGCGAAAGC
>Ga0224483_100045_pt1 | contig 27610 bp, 28 predicted proteins | sample hydfratestSal1_FD_181453 | JGI IMG/M metagenome (GOLD analysis project Ga0224483, IMG submission 181453) | Metatranscriptome of mouse feces microbial communities from Columbus University, Ohio, United States - Sal1 (Metagenome Metatranscriptome) ... | reverse complement strand
TAAAGATTTAAACCGGCCGCTGAAGCAGCCGGTGTTATTTGGTTAATTATGCAAAATAATGAATGCGGCGTTCATACTTTATTCATTCATACGCTTGTTGTATCTTAGTTTTTAGCCAAACACAACAAGTCCTTGTAATCTTAAAACTTCACTACGATAATCCCATTGACAACACGGATGGAACCTGTTGCTGGATACACTGGCATCCTTTGTACTTCCAACAAAGATTCAATTCCTGTAATATCTGAAACCTCCTCATGCCGGAATCCGCACCAGCAATACAGCGATATTTTCCAGCTGGTATACATAAAGGTTGGTGTATATGGTATTATATTGCAAGCGTCAAATGCTTTTCTATCTTAAAACAATCTACTTCTTTATGCTTCTCTATCTTTTCTACCAGCATTTCAATTCATGGCATCTGCTTCTAAAAAATTCAATTGCCATATGAAGGATACAGCCAGCCAAGACAGAGCATACAACACTTAATAGTGAAGTAAGTTCTGATGAAATGATTGTGTTTTGTAATCTGATTTTTAAATAAAGAACAAACAAACCCTGTACTAAATAAATTTCATAGGAACATTTCCCAATAAAAGATAGTATTCGGTTCTCAATCCTTTTATGTTTCATTATCCCACACACAACTAACGGCAGTAATGCTGCGGTCAACATTTTAAGGCCTATTATAATTGAATATGGAAGGCCATCTATATTCCAAACCAAACCCAAATACAAGGGCAAAAATATGCACACACATATACTGGTTGGAAACCTCTCTACAAATCTATCCTTTGAATCCGAAAACATGACCCCTATAAGCACTGCAAATGTCGAAACGTACCACCATGAACCTATCATCAATATGAAAAACACAACAATATAGAGAATCAAGCAACCTGCCAGTGCAATATATAACATATTTCCCTGCAAACCCATTTTATGGATTAGCACATAGAGAATAACGTATACAACTAAAATTGCAAAGACATACCATGCGGACGTATTATATACCGGCCATACGAATGACAAAAGAGCCCTTTTAACATCGACTTGCGAATTCACAATCCATTCCATCAAAATATATAGCAAATTGATAAACCAGTATGGTACAAAAATCTTCAATACTTTATTTTTAAAGAAATGATCAAAATAATTCCCCCTTTTTTTTGCAGACTCATAAGTCCCGAGTCCTGATAAGAAAAAGAATATTCCCGTGTCAAGATAACCCGTATTATTGAACGGCGCAAGAAAATGGTCTATGATTTCATTGCCGTAAGTATAATTGGGCCATGTATGCCCAAAAACAATCAACATAGCAAGCACAGCCCGCAATGGCACAAACTTATCCTGAGTATACTTTGCTTCTATTTCTAAAGGCTGCTCTACCCCCCCCCACACACATATGATTAAACTAAAAATCAAAATACTAAAAACCATTATTTTCTCTCCTTGATTTCATATAAGTATATTGCCGTCATAATTTAATAGCCCTTTAGTGCCAACATCTCTCATTATTGGTTCTGCAAGAGTTCTCTCTACTTTAATTTTTCATCCCCCGTTCTCCCATATACTTCTTGGCATCCTTAATAAAACTCCAAATCATCAATATCATAATCACGCCAATTGGAAAAGCACTGATAATACTCACAGACTGAATATTGTTCATGCTGCTTTCAGAGAAAACCAATGCGATGGGCAACACAATTAGCAGTAGGCACCACAACAGGGTAATTGCCATATGCGGTTTTTCATTTTCCTCAATCTTCTTATAGCTATAACAAGCGGCTGTATATGCAATAGAATCAAAACTCGTAGCATAGAATGCCATCATGCACAAGAGAATCCACACCAGAATCAGATTCCCTGCTGGCATGGTGTTTACGATATTCAGAATCAACTGATACATGTCACCACTCTCATTATACATGGCAATAAAATCATTTACCCCAGATGCCTGAAGCCCAAGACTATAATTACCTAGAATGATAAAAGAAACAACTGTACTGCCAACACCAAACACATAGCCCCCAAGAACCGTCTGTCGGACGGTGCGTCCTCTGCTGATATTACCAATGAAAAATGGAGCTGCTATGCACCATACCATCCAATAGGCCCAATAATAAATTGTCCAATCTTGCGGAAAATTGTTTGCACGAACTGGATCTGTGTACGTACACAACTCAATGAAATGCTGCAACATCTTGCCAATACTCTGCACACCATTTTCAACAATAAAGCGTCCTTGGCCTCCAATCAGAAGGACGAGAATCAGAAGAATGAAGAACATGTATATACAGAGTTTGGCGAGAAAGCTGATACCTTTGAATCCATGCAGAACAGCATAAGTGTAAACAGCACAGGTAATCAAAAGAATAATAATTGTTACCGCAGTACGGCTAATACTGATATGGAACAATTTTACAATAATACTTGCCATAAGCGGAGTAGCAACAGAGAAAGTAGTCGCTGTTCCCGCAAGCAGGGCAAATAATGCAAACAAGTCAATCACACGCCCCAACAAGCCATTGGCATGCTTATCGCCAATAACCGGGCGGCAAGCTTCACTGTAACGCTGACGGTTACGTTTCCTTACGTGCAGCATAAAGCCAAATGCAACCGCAAGAACAAGATAAAATGCCCACGGGATAAAACTCCAATGGAACAAAGGAAATACGTTAGCCCACTCGTTGATTGAACCCATCTCGGCAATGTGTGGATTTGTCGCATACATGACCCATTCAACAAAAGAATAGAACAAAATATCGGCAGCAAGGCCACAGGTAAACATCATGCTGCCCCAAGTAAAGAATGAATATTTCGGTTTCTCATTCGCTTCGCCAAGAACAATATCACCATATTTAGAAACTGACAGGAAAATTGACACTGCGAGCACTCCAATTCCAATAATCAGGTAGTACATTCCAACAGTGTCACCAAAGAAGAAGCGCACTTGGGAAATTACTCCATTAGCTTGTTCTGGAAAGGCAAAAAGATATATTGCCAATCCCAGGATCAGAATGAACGGAACCAGTGTAACCATCCAGTCTATTCTACTTTTATCTGCCATTTTATTATTCATTACTTTGTGACCTCTCTGTTTTCTGCCAACTCTGGCTTATTTTATGTATCATGAAGATATTTTTGATAACTATTATCAATAGCTACAAGTTCATTTAGACTATCTATTTCGATAATGTCCTCTTTTCTCATTTCCCAGATACCAAGTTTGTAATCCTGAAAATGAAGAAACATTGCAACATCATCCCAATAAATTTGCCGATTCCCTGATTCAAACTCATATTCAAGATGTTGTTTCAGCTTTTCCCCATCTTTCAATGTCCAACGGCTGATAGAATGGAGCTCCCACCCATGCGAACCTCCAGTCCGAGAACAGCTCTGCACTATCCCATCCTTCACGTCCATCAGCCATTCGTTCGTTTCACCTCTGCACCTGACAGCATTGTAGCCTGAAAGCGTGAAGCGCGGATTAAGAATCTCTGGGTTGTAGATAATTTGATCTCCATCAAGAATAATGCAATCTCCAAGATACCTCCGCGCAACATAGAGGGATGAAATATTATTGCAGGTGTCGTAGTAAGGGTTCACAATAAGTTCAATACCGGGATACTGCTTAGGAAGTAAAGCGAATTGCTCCTTCAGATGGCCTACTACAACATAAATCTTACTAATTCCATTTTTATGCAGCCCACTAATCACCGTGTCAATCATCCGAACTCCATTTACCTTCACAAGCGGTTTGGGCGTTTCAAATGTTAAAGGCTGCATTCTTTTTCCTATTCCTGCGGCCATGATGATTGCGTGTTTTACAATATGTGTTTCTTCTTTCACTTCTTTATTTCCTCCTCATTGGCTCCCAGCTCCATTTCTTTTCGGGCGTATCTGTAATAATCCTTGGCAAAACGATACTGGCGCAGGGAATATTCACCGAATTCCACGCCAAGGTTTCTCTTAAACTCACACCAGTTTGACCAGAGTAGACCACAGGCAGCGATATATGCATATATCTTCGCTCTAATCTGACGGTCACAGTTTCCTTCAAAGTAGATATCTATCAACCTGTCTACTTGCTTCTTATTGTAAAGAGAGTAAATGCAAAACATAGCAATATCAACATGCGGGTCTTGCATTCCTGAATATTCCCAGTCGGTCAGTTGAAGCTGTTCCTCCATCTTTCCATCTTCCGTAGTAGATATATAAAACAGGAAATTGTCCGGAACCGCATCTATATGTGTAAGGCAGAAATCTTTCTCCACTCCATCTATAAAAGATTTGAGAGAAAACACATTTTCCTTTGTCTGCCGATAATCTTTATAAATGGAAGGTTGTCCTTCCCATAACTTTTCATAAAATGAAATCTGGCCAAAAATGTCAAAAGTGTGATTCACAGACAGCTTCATTTGATGAAAATTCCTCAGTTTTTCCATGCACCGTTTCAAATCTATTGTGCTCTGCGCATCGCAAACCCTGATTCCCTCAAGAAATTTCGTAATTTTATAGCCATTGGCAGGGTTAATATATACAGGATTATCACAAAAGCCAAGGCCATTTATTGCTTTAAATACCTCAGCTTCCTGTAATCTATTAATCAGCTGATCTGTTCCTTCACCAGGGATACGCATGATGTACCTATCACCATTTACCGAAAATAGGAACGAACGGTTCGTCATTCCCTTCTTCAGCACTGTAATATCCACAATTTTTTCTGGGGTTGTATGAAAAGTTTGAGCAATTATATCCAATGCATCGGATTTCAAATGATTGGACCCTCCATCCAACTCTCTTAACTGCTCATAGGTATTGATTTCCACGACATTGGATCCATGAACCACCTTTGCAGGGACAATCATTTTATCTCCCTTGTATAGAGCAATCTCCCAGAAGTCTTCATTGTGCTTACCAGAAGCATTCATCTTCTTTACCTTTGCTCGTATTCCAGCAGCATCCTCTTCCAACAGATATGTAATGCCGACCATCGCATTGCCACCAGAATGCCCACCAACTTTCACCAACTCCATCTTTCGATTAGCCCGAACACTGCTTTCATTATCTACAAGATCACTTACCATATACCAAGAATACATTTCATGGCTGCTGAACGGGTTCCGGTCACACCAAATATCAGAAGGAATAATATATGAATTGCTTATTTTATCAATAACAAGAGCCAAGGATGAAAGGTTATTTTTACTTACATAATCCGGGTTAACCATAAGCTCTACGTTGTACTCATCAATCAGGTAATCAAAACTCTCCTTCATAAAGCCAACCACAATTGTGATATCTTTCACACCGACATCATGGAGTTGCTTGATTATCCTTTCTATAAGTGGCTCTCCGTTAATCTCCAATAGAGCCTTTGGTGTAGATAAATTAATTGGTACCATACGCATACCGAATCCTGCTGCAAGAATAACCGCATTTTTGGGCGCTTTTTTATTATATTCATGGAGCGCTTTTTTTGTAGGCCTAATATCCTCTGTTAAATAGCCATCAGTTATTAGCGCCTTTAAGCTCCTATTTACCACACCAAGGCTATGTCCTGACGTTTCAGACAAAATTCGCTGATTAATAAATGGTTCTACAAAAATTGTTCTCAGAATGTCTGCCTCTTGTTTGTTCGTGAACAATTATATTCTCCTTTCTCGTGAACACCAAAATATACAAAAACCAGGAATGCAGAGTATTGCACTCCTGGCAAATTAGATGATCTAAAACTTACTTGTATCTCTTACAGGAATACCTGCTATTTCTTTTTTCATGTGGTTTTCAAATGGATATAGATAATCCTTTAGCTCCGTTTCTATCACATGAATATCTTCAGATAATTCTGGGTGTTCAAGCCAAACTCGTGTATTATGAATTGAACGCAATGGATTCAAGTATTTAAATTTGTCAACATGGTTATCCGGCTTCAATCCAGTGACCTTTTCCACCTGCTCAACTATAGTTTCGTAATTAAATAAGAAATCCTCAAATTGTAAATAATGAATATGGCTTGAAGTACTGTTTTGGGGATTTCCGCTATTTCTAATATACCGGAATTTTTTACAAAACATCTCTGGCGTGTCCTTATTATCGCTACCATAATATAACTTCTCCAACAAATAAATATCTCGTGGATCACGGTCAATTACAAAAACTTCAATAGGATCTCCAAAATAACGGAGATATCTATCAATATTCTGAGAAGCCACAATTTGGTCAACTTCTATATATTCGCATCCTTCAAGGTTTGCTGCATGTAAGAGTTTATGAATATATTTCCTGGTTTCAGAAAGAAAATATTCCTCCGTAGGATGAGAAAAAAACATTACTTCGTTACTTAAAATTCTCCTGTGTGTAAATGGGAGAGCTTTCAATATCCTATCTTCTGCTTTTTTTAGATAAACATACTTTTCTCCTTTATCCAAAAGATCATACTCCCACCATCCCTTGTTTGTAAAATCGGTAAGCGCATCAACATACTCTTTTGAGTATTCCAGATACTTCCCACAAAAAAAACGTTCATATCTTTTATGAATCCGGTTTCCTCCATTAAATTGGCACAATCTCCAAAAACGTTTTAGAGCTCTTCCAGCATTATGCCTATTATGGCATTCTACGAGTTGAAACTCTAAGTCAGAGATACCGTCTGGATCGTGCAGAAATCTAAATTCAGCATCCGACATTCTGTGAACATTAGAATATTCTGCTACCAAATCTGTTAAGGCACTTGATCCTGATGCGCCATAGCTCGCACATGTAATTATCTTCATTGCTTTTTACCTTCCTTGTATTTTTTCTTATTATGCACTGTATGCTATATAGTTCCATCATGCTTCACAACCATATATTTAAAATACATATTGCGCACCGCAAAAAGAAATAAAACTGCACAAACAAAAATTGCAAGCATGTCAATCAAGACCTTATCTGTCATGTAGAAAACAAAACAACTCACAGGAATCAAGATAATATAAAATATTGTCGGCAAATCCAGCTTGATTCCATACTTTTTATGAAGCACTACAATCCGTATTAACATCATCAATACACTGGCTAAAGCCAGTGAAAGCAGTGCGCCTTGAAATCCAAAAGATGGAACCAGAAGGAGTAATAACAAAAAATTTGTCCCACCAGAAACCAATGAGGAAACCATCAAAATATTCACTGCTTTATATGACATGTAAATGGATGCACTGAAACTGGCAAATGCATTTGCACATGCATAGATTGTAATATGCGGTATAATTTCAAGGCATTCATAATAAGCTTCCGCTATAAAATATGGAAAGAGTACTTTTATGACAAGCGTTAATGCTGAAACTCCAAACATCAGAACTCCAAATAGCATATTGAAAACTCTCTTGTAATATAATGCGCTATTATTATTCTTTGCAATATCATAAGCCAATTCCAACCATGCATATTCAAAAACACTCACCATCAATGAAATCAATGTTGCAAACTTCACCGCAACAGAAAATAAGCCATTATAGTATGTTCCAAGCATATAGGCAATCATGATTTGTGTTAGCCCCGTCAATAGCCACTGCATAACTGAATTTAAAGCTAGAGGAGCGCCGAACTTCATCAATTTATTAAGGCGCGCTTTCTGCACATACCCTCTCTTGAAATGTCTTAATACATGGAATTTAAATTCAATAATAAAAATTTGTATTAAAGTTCCCATAATATATGAACAATACAAAACTTCAATACCATAATGCAAATACGCTATTCCAATCCAATTCATAAGAAGGTTAACCGTACTGTTCACGCATCCGGATATGATAAATATCCTGTTATCCTTCATGCTCCTGGCAACATATCCATAAAAATATTGAAATCCGTTTGCTATAGCATAAATACATACCAGATATGGATTGCTAAAATCCCAAAATAAATTAATAACAAGGATAACAATTGTACAAAGAACCGATGAAAACCACATAACAGGTAATCCTGTTGATATAACTTCATACCGTCCCTCATCTGTATCTGACTCGGCTGCGTAACGGAACACAGCATTCCAAATTGCTAGATATATTATTCCCACAACCAATTGCACAATGGTCATATTGACGCCATAGATTCCATATATCTCTGGATCTATCAATTTTGTATACAGTGGAAGAAGAATAAAAGAAATGAGTTTTGTAAAAACATTTCCCGCAAAATACCCTATCACTGTAAGTAAAAAATGTTTATACTGAGATTTCAATTTTAGTTCCCCTTTGTCAGAAAGGTTTTGTCAACTGTTTACACCACTTGCCCGAACAAATACTTTAAATAGTTTACCCCCCCCCCTTATATTTGTCAAGAAAATTTTTGTATTTTTCCAAAGTTATCGAATTATTACTTCAAAATTAAACAGGAAGATGGCAGTAAGAAATACGAAAAGGATAAAGAGCACAGATAATCTCCATGAGATTTGTAGCTTCTGAACGGATTATCAAATCAGAAAAAAGTAAAAGGAGAGAATAAATTACTATTCTTCGTGACAACGAAAAATCGCTGTATCCCAGTAAATATAAGGGATACAGCGATTTTTCAATCTGGTAACTATCAAAGGCTGGAGTATACCACATTTATCTAGAAAAATCATCTATTTTCAAAGAATTTGGGAAGAACCATATTTTTTAGAATTTCCGTAATAGGCAATTGTGGCTTATTATACTAACACTACAACTCCTAAAATATAATTATTCTGTTCTTTTGCTAAATTTAGCTCATTTGAAATTTCATCATAAATTGATTGCCCTGTCTGTTCCACAAAAAGCATGTTCCCAATTTCTGTTCCTTGTTTAAGAGATTCTGCATCATAGAATATATTCCCCCCCTCTTTTACTTGGATATTCTGAGCATATAACTCTTTCTTCAACAGATTTAAGGTTGCAACATCCAGATGTTCATATTCACTTCCTGTCATATATATATGATTAATCCCCTGTTGTTTACATGAAAGGGCAATATTTGCAGACAATATCTTGATTTGCTGCTCCAATATTATTTTTTTCTTTCTCCTATTTTTAAGCGCCAATAGCCTGTCGTCTACAATAGATAAAAAGCGCTTTTTCTGTGGCTGTATAGATATTTCCCCTAACAACCTAGCATTAAAATATGTCCGGATTTCCTCCGGGCTCTGAAGCCTGACTGTAAAAAGCACCTTGCAAACTATCCAAGCACATGCCAAGAAAATTCCTGCAAACGCCCCCAATACAACATACTTAAAACTGAACCTAGGCTTCTCTGCCATTTTTAAATCATTTGTTGTTCCTGTTTGTTCGCTGTCAATAAGGCCTATTTGCCCCTCTGTCATGTTAGTTTTCAGGTTGTTCAATTGCGTATTGATAGTAGCAATGTTGTTTGAAATGGTATTTTTCCGGTCAATCAAGCCATAGTCTACTACGACATTTTCTGACTCCCCTAGCAGCTTAAGCTCATGGGCTCCAATTAACTGGAACTCTTGTTCTTGTTTCTTCAATTGTTCTTTTATTACCTCTGCTACGGCCTCCATTTTCTTTTCTTCCGGGCAGATAAATTTAACGGAAAAAGAATACCCGGATTGTGATATTGACCAAAGTTCACTAATATCTGCTTGCCTAATAGACAATCCAGCTTCCCCAATTATTTTCTTGCTCATTTCTCCGCCCACAATATAATTATAATACAAAGCCATTAAATTACCTGTGTAATCGCTTTCATTCTCCTGCGTATAATTAAACGTGTAATCAGAATCAATATAATATTGCAATTCGACAAGGGGCTTCTCATAAGGATTAATCTGCATAAGTGCTGATGTTTCTAAATAACCTTCATACTCTTCGATACGTGACATCAAATTTCTCGCTTCTAAAACTTGCTGCATTTCCTCATCTGGCAAAACTACTTCTTCTTGCCCAACTGAACTTTTCTCCTTCTTGTACCCCTGAATATCTTTAAAATACTTAGCCCCGCTAAGCAGGATGGCAAAAATAACCCCAAAGCATATTATCTGACGCCAGCCAAATATAGTCTGCCAAATTAATCCCATTAAATTTATTTCACGTTCTCCTCTTTCCTGCATTTCCATTATAATTTCCTCCATTGCTACTTTTGAAATTCTATTTGCGGGATTCTCCCTGTCCACTGCATGCCAAATACCTGTCAATATACCTTTTGTCCTGGCTAAACACAGACTGCCCCATTACTTGGTTTACATTATTTTCTCTTGCTTTTTACCTTTGTTACTCTCCATCTATTTCCAATAAACCTCCAGGAATTATCATAGTACAATACCTTAGCATAATTTCCCGCTGCAGTAGCATTGTCTGGGATATCTTTTGTTACGATGCTCCCTGCCCTAATCGTTACATTAGTACCAATCTGGACACCCTCAACAATGCAGGTATTGGATCCTATATAACAATTATCACCAATTACAGCAACATCCCCTTCGCAGCCTCCAATTGTCACACCCTGTGACATATTACAGTTATATCCTATGGAAAAGTTCCATTAATGGCTAACGAGCCGTTATGCCCAATATAAACCCTATCCCCCTTGATATATACGGTTCTGGCAAGTACATCTAAATGCAGAATTTCTGCACAACCCCTTCAGCAAAGTAAGGAAACCTATCTTCCCATAATATCTATATAAGTCACTTTTTATATATTCATTCATCCTATTTAGTAAGTTCTCCTTTCAATAATTTATAGATAAAATTTGCAATCCGGACAATGTGGAACTGAATTGTATTTATTCCAAGCCCAGAAATTATATCTTCTGAATTTTTCCCTATTGCCTTTGCTTTCCTGTAAAAGGATGCTGCATAAAAATATTTATAGGGAAAAGTTTGCCCTTGGAAATTTATTTTGTGGCTTTCACAATATCCGTTATAATTATTTTCAAAAAAAGCCAACGTTTTCGTTTGGTCTGTTAACCCTCCCTCCAAATATTCGCATACCACTGTAATCACTGGATGCCACTTTATCCTTCCTCCGGCCAATGCAATTTTATTCCAAACAATATCCTCAGGTGAAAACTTCTCATTTTCATATTCTGAAAATGGATATTTTTTCAAAATATCTGTCTGGTACACTTCAGCTTTGTCACCTGTTAATTTCTTTCTTCTTCGTTCAAAATTATTGGCAACCACTGTTCTTTTAGGCTTCCCGCCAATACATACCAGTATGCCATTCCTATAATTCCCTCGAAGACCCGAAACTCCAACTATTGATTTATCTATTTGCCCAATATCATTTATCCACGCTACTATATTTTCGACCGCATTTGGCAGAATATAATCATCACTGTCTAAAATAAACGTATACTTTGTATCTATCAGTGGAATTGCATAATTAAGTGCTGTATGTTTGCCTCCATTCTTCTTCTGGATATACTCCATATTTATATGTCCTTGTGACTTATATTTTTGAAGCAGCAACCCCGTGCCGTCCTCAGAGCCATCATCAACTACCATCCATTTAAACTGCTTATTTGTTTGGGCTACTAGCGATTCATACAACCGTTGCAGCAGATGCCCCCTATTATAAGTAGGTGTCAGAATTGTAAGCAATATCTCATAATTTTCCACACACATAAATATCTATCTGACACACAACCTAATATTGCAGATTACAAATTTTGTGGTTTCCTAAAGATCCGGTAAAACCGCAAAACAGGTTTTTTAATAAAAGACATTCCTTTTATTACCACTATCATAGATTTAGAAATCTTTAGCTTTAATGCTATTTGTGCATCAGAAACTCCTTTCATTTTTGATATTTCATAATACCTCAGTGTGGACCTTGCTTTTTCCTTCCAACCAATTGCCAAGTGAATATGCTCTCTTTCATAAAGCGTATAGCCATTATAATTTTTTAGATAATTTTTAATTATGTTTTTACTCATGCCATCAGCTAAGTATTCGCAGGCATAAATCTTTTTATTAAACCACCTTATTTTACATCCTGCGGCAGCTATTCTATTCCAAAGAATACCTTTCTCTACATCATTTTCACCTTTGAATTCAGGTATTGGCGCAAACTCCCTTAACACTGAGGTATAATATGCTTCTGCTTTATCCCGCATCAGCTCTTTATAACGATATCTTTCTGTGTTTAATGCATCTATATAATCAGCATCATTTGTCCATTCATAGCCTATCACACGGCCATCTTCATGCATCCAGAGTCCCGACACCCCCATTTCCATCTTATATCTTGGCACTTTAACCTTCCTACAATTTATTCTCATTTCTATTTTGAATATTTTTCCCTCAATATTGCTTGTAATGAATGTATATCCATATCATATATCTTCAAATTGCTAATTTCCTCTATCTGCTTTTCCGTAAACCTCTTCCTTATCTCCTTAGCTGGTACCCCCCCCCCAAACGGTATAAGGCCCTACATCTTTCGTAACAACCGCGCCTGCCGCAATCACTGCACCATTCCCAATCCTGACACCCTGAAGGACTGTAGCGCCATGGCTGATTAACACGTCATGGCCTATGTACACCCTTTTGGATGGCTTGTTCCCAGCAATTGGATGGGATAAAATTTTATCCAGGGAATGTTCTGCTGGCCCTATCATTACATGGTCTGAAATACTGCAGTAATTCCCAATCTCGCAATTTTCTACCCAGCTATTGGCATTCACATAGGACATATAACCAATGCTGACATCTGGGCAGACATGCGTCCCAGGCGCTATGCCCACCCCTTCTGCGTACTTTGCGCGCAAAGACGCCTGCAAGGAACAGATATTTGTTCTGTTCCTTTTGTTATAAATATAGTTTTCTATTTTTTTTAATAACATGTTTTTCCTCCCAAGACTCTTGGTTACGTCCCCTGCTTAAACCCCAACAACCCCACGCGTACTTTCTTTGACAATACACGAATTTGCCTTCTGTAAATTAAGGCTAAAATTATAAGGTAGATAGCCAATAAGAAAAATAATTGCACCCCCCCCAATAAGTAAAATGCCAAAAATGTGCCAAAGACAATAAATATGTCCATAACCTGATACGCGATACCAATATCTTTGCTTTTCTTCAACTGGACATCTTTAACTAAAACACTAATTAAATTAGCAATACAATAAACTGCTACTACGCCACCTATACCAATACTTTTTGTAAAAGCAGTTGCAAATACTACATTAAATCCCCCTGCGGTAATAATGGAAAGCGTTAATTTATCGCTTTCTTTATATGCCATAAATATAGTGCCCATAAACCCTGCATACGCATTGAATATAGCGCCCAACATTAAAGCAGGGATAAGCCCCATGGATTCCTGATACATTTCTCCAACATAAAATGGATATATAATTTTAATCCCAAACACAATACATGGAAAGGCCATGACTAAAATTTTGAACATGTAATTGAGCATCATACGGTAATATTTTTCAACTTCTTGTCCATCATTGAATAACTCATATGCCAATTCATACCATGCAAACTGAACCACATTTACTAATAACATAATAATAGAAGAAAACTTATTTGCCACATTAAACTGCCCATTATAATATATCCCTAGCTTATGTGAAATAATGAATTGGGTAAAACCTAATAAAAACCAAATGCTTATGCTATTAAATGCAATAGGAAGGGAAAACTTTGCACATGTTGCTATATATTGCAGCTTAATATCTTTTACCCTAAATGAGGATATGAGCCGGAGCTTATACTCAATAACCAGAACCTGAAACAGAGTCCCAACAATATAAGAAAGGTAAACCATCCAGATCCCTTCATTGAATATTCCTATAAAGATACAGTTCAATGCCAAAATCGTCCCTGAATTGATACAGCCTGACAATACAAAAAACTTACTTTCCCCTAATGCCCTGGCAGAATAGCTATATAAGTATTGTACTGCCAGCATAATCCCCGTTGGAATAATATATTCAATATGCTCAATAGGAACCAAAATATTGAATAATATGGCGCCTACGCAAAAAACCACGGAACCAACCACCATGACTGCTATCCCATTATTTATGATTGCGTGCTTTCCACGTTCCTCCTTTTCATCATAGGAAATTCTGAATACCCCATCCCAAATAGACAAATAAATTACTGGTACAACTACATTTAAAACAGACATTGCCAAACCATACTGCCCATATGCCTCTGGCTCAATTTTATTCGTATATAGCGGAACTAATAAGAAACTTAACACTTTTGAGAAAACGTTTCCCAATAAAAAAACGATAGCCGTCTTTATGAAATTCGTAAATTTAGACATCCTGATACCTTTCTACTCCCCCATATTCTATCCTTAAAGAATTTATCAGTTCTTTTACTGAAGCTATTTTCATCCCATATAAGTTCAGACTCTTAATTCCTTCTATCTGCTTTTGTTACCAATGCTGGCATCTGGGCAGACATGCGTCCCAGGCGCTATGCCCACCCCTTTTGCGTACTTTGCACGCAAAGATGCCTGCAGGGAACAGATATTTGTCCTGTTTCTTTTGTTATAAATATAGTTTTCTATTCTTTTTAATAGCATGATTTTCCTCCCAAGACTCTTGGCTTGCTAAAAGCCCAAAAGAAAGCAGTAAAAAAATCAGCGTCAGGCCATATACCAAAATAGTTTCCGTATACCCTACAATCAACAAAAAAAAGCCCATCATTAAATAATTTCTTTTATTTTGACTAATTTTCCCATCTTTATATGCCCTAGCCAAAACATAGAACAAAAACAAAAAATAAATCAAAAATACTATTATCCCAAATTCTGCAAAAATCTGCATATATGAATTATGCAGGTTAAAGGTTTCCATTACATAGAAATCCGTGTTATGGCCTGTCCCAATCCAGATAGCTTTCGGATTTTGTTTCATATATTCAAAAAGGTTGCCCCAGATATACTGCCTTCCAGTAAAAATGCTTTTCCCAAGGATACTTATATTTTTCAGTGTAGAATTTTCCCATAAAAAAACATATCCTAAAGGCAATAACGTACCTACCATAATAATGCCCCAATAAAAAGCATATGCTAATTTTTTAGACAACCGCATCCTTTCTCCTAATATCCCATCAAGAAGAACCAATAAAAAAAATGCCGACAAAGAGGTTCTGCTTCGGCATAAAAGTATGCACCCTAAAGTAACCATGCTAAACCCTAAAGTCACTGGCAGCTTTAACTCCCCTCTTAATCGGCTCCTTTGTATCCATGCCCTTACAAACCAATATGCAGAACCCAGGACAAGGGCAACCATATTAGGGTTTAAGGCATCCACTGACGCGCCATCCATTAATGAATCAATATATGATCCCCTAAAGCCTATGGAAGTAACAGCGGCCAGCCCCCATGAACACAATACTATTGTGCTTAAAGAGCTATAAAATCTTTTATTTAATGAAATTTTCATTAATAAACTAACCGTAAACATAGGGAATATGAGGAACATCAAATAGCCAAAACCTGAACCATTAAAATACAACGCCCCAGCCCCCATAACTGTTGCCAAAAACAAATAAACCAAATTTTTTCTTTTAATGCTATCTTTCTCAAACGAAAAAAGCATAAAAAGAATAAATATAACAAATATATATGTTATTATTGGGTTGATGATTTTATATAAAAAGTATGTGGAAACTGCCCCCAACAAAACAACTGACATTATAAAAAAAATCATTTCAAACGCTTGATTACGCTTATAATCATTCCTATGAATCATTCATCCGGCCCCGCTTATCTTTAAAAGAATCCGGCAAAAAATTATCTGCCTTTTTTAACCTTTTACTGTTTCCTTAAAATGTTCCTTGCAATCATTTTCAAGTACAGGTATCCTCCCTGGATGCCTTCATTTTTAATTTTTGTCCGCAACTTATACGGCCCTGTTTGAACCATCCCCAAAATTCTGCCCCATTTGGGGCCATACCTCTTTTTTAATTCCCATTCCCGCTCCTTGCTTTTCTTTTGCTTTTCATCCAGCCATGTCATGTCGTAATGGTGGATGCTCACTGATTTGCTAGTAGTATGGGTTTCGCCTGTTTGAAAAGATTTTGGGCTAAAAACTTCTGAAGGGTATACAATACATTTTTCGAGTTTTTGATATTTATCTTCTTTCTTTAATCCATGCCGCATTAATATTTCTGTCTGTATTACAGGGCATGTCTTCAAATCCATTTTCCCATTGTCACGGACAAACTCCCTTGTTTCATAATATCCCATGATTTCCTTAAGGTATGGGTGTCCTTTTACCGCACCAAATCCTAATCCCAAATTCACAAAATCTTCTGACTCTATACCTACATACATTTCACAGTCTAACAATCTATCCAAAGGCTTTATCAATTCCACATCTGTATCTAAATATATCCCGCCATATTGATAAACAATGTCAACTCTGGCATAGTCTGATACAAATGCCCATTTCTTCTTTTCATATGCTTGCTCAACAAATTTATTTTTATGGATGTCATAATTATCCTCATTCCAGCATATGATTTTGTAATCAGGACAATATTTTTTCCAGCTTAAAATACACTTCTCAATTTTATCACTATATTTCCCTTTTCCAAACCAACAATAATGGATTACTTTAGGTATCATAATGTTACCCCTGTCTTTCAAAGCCCATATTTTTTCTTTGTGTCACGAAGCAAAATCTTCCTATATAAATTTTTGTTCAATAATAATATTATCAACGCAATCTTCCTGTTTCTGCGCATAAGCTTCGATGACAGCATCCTGCGCTTATTTCTTTTAATATAGCTCATCAATTCCGGCAGGCATTCATTTGTCTTCCAATCATCACACATTAAAATTCTGTCAACAGCTACCAGGTAATTCCAGTCCAGCCGGAAAACCACGATTGGGACAACTGACGGGTATCTGCCCCTTACCTGCTTTAAGTTATACCTGTATGCCTCAATGTTGTCCATATTCGCCCTTGTGAAGGTCCTTGTCGAAATACTATCCCCCCTATGGCAATAGTAATACATTGGCCTGACATCAATCACAATTTTTTCTGCCTGTGACAATACATCTACAATCGCATACCCATCCTCGCCTATCTTCCCTTTGCGGTACCGCACTGTAGAAAAAATGCTTCTCTTATATAGTTTCCCACATGCCGACACAGATCCACCGATCGTCCCTATGTCTATTCCCAGCGCTTCTTCTACAGTATATACCTGTGTTTCCCCCAGTGATCTCCTGGCCAAGGCCTTGCCGCCATATACGTCATAAAAATTGCATTCCACAATGTCGCACCCATATAGGTGCATGTCTTCCAGAAGCAATTCCACAATCCGAGTATCCACCTTGTCATCACTGTCAATGAACATCACATAATCCCCAGTCATGATATCCAGCGCTGCATTCCTAGCTGCGCTCAGCCCAGCATTCTCCTGGTGGATCACCTGTATGCGGGAGTCCTTTTCCCTGTAACCGTCACATTTTGCCCCAGAACTGTCGGTAGAGCCGTCATCTACTAAGATAATCTCCAGGTTTTTATAAGTCTGCCTTAAAACGGAGGCCATGCACCTGTCTAAATACTTTTCTACGTTATACACTGGGATAACCAATGTCACTTTTTCCAACTGACTGCCTGAGTCCATATCCAATCCTCCAACTGCCCACCCGCCGCTGAGCCATCTGCGCCCTGGCCGGAGCCTATTCCTAAATTCGCGGAAAGTGCAACTTCCTATTTCAAGCTTCTAATCATCCTCTGATACATACCAATTATCGGTTTTACCCCCCCCCACGCACAAATGGGCTCCCAACCAAGCTTTTTTAAAAGCGTTGTATCTAAGTCCATATAAAGCGTCTGCGGAAAACCATTCAGCATCTCATCTTGTAATTCATATCTTACTTTGATACCGCCATCCTCTGCCACTTTTTCTGCCATTTCTGCAATAGAACAATACGTTTTTTCATCTGCTGCATTATATGCTTGTCCATTCTTACCTTTGAGTAAAACCATAAGAATTGCCGTAACGGCATCCGTTGTATACAAATAGCTCCGTTCGGTTTCACCTTTTGTCTTTAATACAATATCCTGTTTTTCAATTACGCATCTTGCAAAATAGGCAAATATTCGGGTGTCATTATAATTTATACCAGAACCGAATGTCTGTGTCAACCTTATAATTTTTGCAGGAACATTATACTCCCCGGCGTATGCACAACATAGAGATTCGCACATTTGCTTGCTAATAGGGTAACTATTGCGGAGATTGAGTGGGGACAGCGCTCCTGCTTCTTCCTCATTTACTTTATGCCCTTTTTTCGGATAACCATACATTTCCATGCTTGACAGATACACAAATCCTCTCACTTGTTTTTCCTTAGCAAGCTGTAACAAATTCATAGTCCCAAGGATAGATGTATTAATTGTTTCAACTGCATGTTTTACAAATTCCTGGCTGGCAGTCTGGCTTGCTCCATGTACAATATAATCTATATCCTCTCTGATTTCCGGCAATTTTTCGACTGTACCACAGGCTAAACTTAAATTACCAGAACTAAGTTCATTCTCAAATTTTTCTTCCGCCCTTGCCAAGTCACGGACTAACGCTATTATTTTAGTTCCTAATTTTTTCTCTCTATTTGCACAAACTAATGCTTTTACAAGAGCAGAGCCAATCAATCCCGTTGCACCTGTAATGAACAGCGTTTTCCCTTTCAATTCATCCCAAGGGACAAATTCTGCTTTACAGATATTTTCCACATCCTCATAAAATATAGAGCCTTCCTGCCACATGTTCTCCTCCAGTAAAACAAATTTCCCAAAATTAGTTTTTGTTTCAAGACTATTTTTATTCGCTATAAACCAAATATTTGTGAATTTTCCCTTGCATCCACAATAGCACGGAACATATAAAAATCTCCTGGCGTGGTTATTTTTATATTTTCTGACGGCCCCTCTACTGTGTACAGTTCATAACCACAGTACTTCATCAGAGAAGCAGAATCAATAAAATCTAACTTTCCCTCTTGCTGGCTCCTTAGATGGCTGGCATAGATATCTTCCAACCTAAAGCATTGTGGGGCTTTTGCCAATTGGCATCTGCTCCTGTCAAAAATATCCCCAACCGCACCTGTTTCGCTTTTCAAAGCTATTGTTTCTATTGCAGGTGATACCGTTATGGCAGTCCCATGTTCCTCCACACAAGTGATGTCTTCAGATATCGTTTTCTGGTCAATCAGCGGCCTGACCCCATCATGAATCAAAACGATGCTGTCCGGCGGATATAACTCATATGCCTTCTGCAACCCTCTAAAAATAGATTCCTGTCCATTATTTCCGCCTTGTACAACAGAAACAACTTTTGTCAAATGATATCGTTCAATAATCTCTTCACAATACCCTATCCAGCTTTCTAGCATTACAACAATAATGCCATCAATCAGCTTATGTTGTTGGAATTGCTCAATCGTATATACCAAAATTGGTTTTCCATGGAGTTCCAGAAACTGTTTCGGCTTGCCACTGGTATTCATTCTCTTTCCAGTTCCGCCAGCAAATATTATAACGATATTCAAGCCTTATCACTCTCCCATACTCCTAGCCTTTTCAAAATCAAGTTCTAGGCAAAGATGCTTTTCACGCTTTTCTACAGGTGGGATTTCCATATAATTACCATACATCCCTTTTAAATATGTGTCGTAATCATGATGCAAATAAATTTTTGTATCCTCGAATTTCACCAGCCGTGCCGGGAAATACACTTCTTTCGTATATACTTCCCCGTTATATTTCTTTCTTCCTGCAGCAACTGTCACATACCTGCTTTTTTTCCCTTGTATAAACTTATCAAAAACTGCAAACCATTTTTCCGCAGGCCAAAAGGAACAAACCTTTCCTATAAACACCCTGAAACGGTAATATATGTTTCCCTCTGATTGAAGCATAAACTCTTTTAAACTCTGTGAAGGATATTGCTTCCAATAAACACTATAGGAAACTATCCGTAAAAAATCTGCCATTATCCCCTTAACAAAGCGCAAGGCCTTGTTGTTTGGAGCATAGTCAATGGGCGTTATGTCAATATAAATCCCACTAGGGTACGGCGATGCCTCATCTATCATGTTTAATAGGGTTGTGCCTCTTTTATAGACACGCATCAGAAAACAATTTGCCCCTTTTTTATATCCAGGAGCTAGTAATTCATAATCTGTCCCAAGTTCCTCTTCAAATAAACTTTTAAATTTTTCGTAATCAGACCGGATCATATCAAGATCCATGTCATCATCCCATGGAATAAATCCCTTATGCCTTACTGCCCCTAAAGCAGTTCCCCCACCTGCAATTAAATGAATTGAATGTTTCTTGCAGAATGCACTGATATCTTTATACATTTTTATCAGGACTTCATGCATTTTTTCTATATCAGCATCAGTCAATTCATACAAATTCTGCGCTGTGCTATTCCATGATGCATAATTTTTTTTTGGAAAAACCATTATTCCTCCACTACCTCTATCATTCCAATATTTTTGTTTATCATAAATACAACTCTTCTTCCGCCAAATGCTATAGCTTCCTTTGCTGGTATAATTACTTTATACCTTTGATTTTCTAAATTTTTTATTTCCATATCTAAATCATCGGAGCAATAGCAAATATGGTAAGGTGTATTTCCTATCGTAGCCAAATACGTATCCACCGGGTTTGGCCCTGTTTTCAATGGGGATACTAATTCAATACGGTATCCATCCTTCTGGCCAAACTGAATATATATATTCCTGTCCATATCTTCGATAAGTTCTTCAAACTTATATCCCAAAAGTTCAAAATCTTGTCTTGCCTTTTCAATATTTTTCACGGCATAGCCGATATGGTCAATCCTCATACACAGCTCCCTTCAAACCAGACCTCTGCATAACTGCTTACTTTCGGATATGGTTTGTCCAATTCATAGTAGTATTGTTTCACATCTCCATCATCCATCTGCGTAAAGCCCATTTTAGGATACAGGGTTGCTACCGGCATATTTTTGGCCGTAGGTTCATATAGCCCAATCAGCTTCCCCTTATCTTTATAATACCCTACTAGCACAGATATAATCACATCTTCTAATCTTCTTCCCATTACACGGCAAGACATTAAAAACGTGTCAATAAAGACTGTTTCTGCACAACGTTTTGTAATAATCACGCTAACAAGGCCATTATCTCCAAATTTATCCGAAACACTAACCGTAAATACATCCGTATTTTCGGCTGCAACAAGTTTTTCAATTTCTTTTAAACTATATCGTTTCGTTGTAAGGTTAAACTGGTTTGTTTTATTGCAAAGCTGATGGACTCTTTCTTTTTCCTCTTGCCTCATCCGATGAATATCTGCCTTCATTTCCAGAAGCTTGATATAGGAATCTAAATCCATTTCATCTGTTTTTACAGCTTTTCTCTTCACCTCAGTCTGGTACATTTTGGTCTTTTGCGAATCTTCTTCCGTTATACGAAGTGTCTGGAAGTTTTCCCTATAAATACGTTCTGCAAATAGGGGCAACCCAACTGTGTCTTCTGGAAAAGCTGGAACAAAAACATCTGGGCACTGCCCGGATACAATTTTCTGCTCTATGGGATTGTCATCAATAAATACAAAAGAGCCTTCTGTAAGATTGAGTTCTTCTGCCATATTCTTAATATTCAACGCCTTATCATCCCAGTTTATCCTCGTGCTTACAAAATCTTCCTTTGACAAAAGCATGTCTGGATGTTGGAAAGCTTCCTCCACATCTTCCATGTTATTCTTACTGTTTATGGCAAGGACAACCCCACGTTTTTTCATTTCCAGAAACCTTTGCTGAAAGTCGTAGAATCTTCCGCCCTCATTGTATTCTGATAAAGTGATCCCATTCACCCCATCTTCACCAATCACACCGCCCCACAGCGTATTATCAAGATCTAAAACAGCTATCTTCTTTCTGCTTCTAAAAGCGGCGTCCATTGCAAGCGTAATCTCATCAACAATTATTTCAATTCCAAGCTTAGAATACGGCATACTGCCCATATACCACATTTTAGGTGAATAGAAATTGTCTCGGCCTTTGTCTATAATTCTCTGCAAAATATCTAAAACATATACTTTTTCATTTTTTTCTGATAAACCTTGGACAAACTGATACCAGCTATTTTCCCATTCAATAAAATATTTCCTTTCACCATATGTTTTTATCCTGTTTTCCTTAAAATCAATTGTAGAAATAAATAGCAGTGCATCTGTCTGGCTTGCTAATTTCGTTATAACTGTTTCCCATAACTGTATTTTCTGCCATACCTCATCCACAGGCAATTTATATAATTCTGTACCATCAAGCAATAAAAATAGTGCATCCATCTCTGTACTATTCGTCATTGATGCAGGATTCATTATGTCAGAAATCCAAGCATCATAGCCATCCGGTGTATAAACATCAAACTTTTTCCTTAATTTTGATGTTATCATATCTGTTGTTACATTTGACAGTAACGCAATTTTTTTCATTTTTATTAACCTTACTTTCCCTGAACGATATCATACAAATCCTTCAACGTCTTTACATTTGATATCTTTTCAAGCGGAATGGAGATATCAAATGCGTCTTCTAATTCCATTACAATATTCATCATTTTTAATGAATCCCATTTTTCATAATTCTTGTATTCAATATCCATTGAAAGTTCATTTGCATCAACTTCAAACATTTCTGCCATAACATCCATAAACTTACTTTCCATAAAACCCATCTCCTTTAAAACTTTTATGCTAATGATTTACCAAAAACTCAAAAACCAACTTTTCTTGCAGGGGTTCCCAAAGCCTTTACGCCGTCCTTTAAATTTGACATAACCGTGCTTCCAGCACAGACAAACACATGATTCCCGATTTTTATCCCCGGAACCATGTTTGCCCCGCTTCCCATGAACACGCTATTTCCTACTTTACACATTCCTGTCACATCACAATGGGCGCTAATTGTACAATATTCGCCTAACACTGCATCATGGGCAATAGATGAATACATATTTATGATACAGCCATCCCCAAGTACCGCATTATCTGAAACGAGGGAAAAGGGATAGAGAATAGTACCTTCTCCTAACTTACAGCTATCAGCCTGTATAGCCGTGGGATGGATAATATTGACAAATTTAGCCCCTTTTTTTTTCAGCCGTTCAATAACATCTTTCCTAATATCACTATTTCCAATACAGCATGTGAACTCGTCATCTGATTCTATCACATAATCATCTATTTTGGCAAGAACCTTTACGTCGCACACCACATGGTCTAAAGCTGTAAGGTCATCATCCAAAAAACCTTTAATTTTCCACTTCGGACTAATTTTGTTTATATCTTTTGCCCATTGTAGGACTTCCCTTCCGCATCCTCCTGCGGCGATTATTATTAGATTTTTCATATATTTTCCTCTATTTATTTGGGGTCTTCCTAAATCGGTTCCAACATTCTGTTACCGTTTTTTCTGACAACCCATGCTTTCCCCATTCCAAACTTATCTGCGGCTGTGATTGCCGTTTTTCCATGTATTCCTCAATTGAGCAGATATATTTTGCGGGCACACCGGCATATACCCCTCCCCGCAAATTTTTGTTAACCATGCTGCAAGCACCAACAATTGTATTATCACCGATAACTACATTCGGTAAAATCGTAGTATTTGCTCCTATAAACACATTATTCCGGATATCAATGCATCCGATATTTTCTTCTAACGCTTTTCTACAAAATTTATTATTTATCATCCGATGTATTACATCATGCGTAATAAATGTAACATTAGATGCAATCCATACGTTATCGCCAAAAGAAATCAATTTGGGATATAATGGTATTTTCCGAAACATTGTCATACAATTATTGCCCATATGCCGGAAAATATGATTTTTCCTTAAATAGGAAGCACGTTTTGTTGCTGTTAAGGTCAGGTACATTCCAATTGTATGTTTTATTCTATACCAGTCCATGATTCCTCCATCATATGTTCATTTGATTCCGTATTTCCCAGAAACTTAGGCATAGTAACCTTTTCATCAGCATTAATGCCTTCTTTTTTCAATACAGCCATGACCGTCTGGCATATGATTTTCAAATCACCTAAAAAAGTAATTTTCCTTACATATTTTAAATCATCTTCAAACTTTTCTTCCCAAGTCAGCCCATTACGCCCACTTACTTGCGCTAATCCAGTCAATCCTGGCCTTACATCATGCCGATGCTTTTGAGTGTCATTATATTTTTCTAAATACTCTACTAATAATGGCCTAGGGCCTACAATCGACATATCACCGCGCAGTATATTTATTAATTCCGGAAGCTCATCAAGGCTTGTAGAACGCAGCATTTTCCCAAAATCTGTCAACCGTTCTGCATCGGAAAGCAGTTCCCCATCAGCACCATATTCTTCTGTCATAGTGCGGAATTTATAGATTTTAAAGACTTCTCCTTGCAATCCTGGGCGTAACTGGGTAAACAAAACCGGCGAACCTAGCTTCCACCTTACAAGCAACGCTGTAATCCCCATCACAGGAGAGAGAAGAACTAATGCGGTCCCTGACAACAAAAAATCCACCGGACGCTTTACCATCGCTTCATAGGTTCCATAAGGAACATGGATTCCCATTTTTTTTGCCTTCTTTTGCTGCCGCTTTACAATTCCATATGTTCCAGCCCCAATCGCTGCACCTATAGCCGTTGATATTGCAAATAATGTGGATTTTTTCATTTACCCATCTCCCTGATTGCCTAAATATGCTTGTTTCAAATAACAAACTTCACCTGTATATTTGCTCCCACAACTCTCTTACTACATCGCAAACCCGCTCCAAATCCTCATCGGTCATCTTACTGTCACTTGGCATACACACGCCATGCTCAAAAATCTGCCCACTAACGCTATTGTCTGCCCCTGTTTCTTCATCTACCACATGCAAACCTGCTTCTAATGATATAAAATCACACTCCGCAAACACAGGCTGCAAATGCATCGGTTTCCAAATAGGACGGCTCTCTACATCATCTTCTTCCAATGCAAGCATGATATCTAGCGGTTTAACCTTGCACCCATCATCTAACTGGACAGATGTCAGCCAACAATTGCTTTTTGTGCCTTCCATCATTGGCATAAAATGAAGGCCTGCCAAATCACCTAAATGTTTTTGGTAATATTCATAAATGTAACGCTTTTTCTCAACACGGGTATCTAATACTTTCAGTTGCCCCCGTCCAATCCCAGCTACAATATTACTCATACGATAATTATACCCAATTTCCGTATGCTGATACCAACGTGCCGGTTCCCGTGCCTGGGTTGCCCAATAAAGTACTTTCTTTGCCTTTTCTTCTGCATCTTCTGTATTTACAAGCAACATTCCACCACCAGAACTTGTTATAATCTTATTCCCATTAAAGCTAATAATTCCATAATCTCCAAAAGTTCCCGTATATTTTCCATGATAAGTTGTCCCAAGGCTCTCTGCGGCATCTTCAATTAAAGGAACCTGATGCCTTTTACAAATCTCCATGATTTCTTTTATTTTGGCACAGATGCCATAAAGGTGTACCACTATAACTGCTTTTGGTTTTTTCCCTGATTTTTCATATTTCTCAAAAGCAACCTCTAACGCCTCTGGACTCATATTCCAGCTTTCTGCATCACTGTCAATAAATACTGGTGTCGCTTTCTCATAAACAATAGGGTTTGCTGTTGCAGAAAATGTCAAGGACTGGCAAAATACAACATCCCCTTGGCTCACCCCAATTGCTTTCAGCGCCATATGTATAGCTGCTGTCCCTGCTGAAAGTGCGACTGCCTTCCCTGCACCCAGTTTTGCTGCCATCTCATTCTCAAATTCTGTTACATTTTTGCCAAGAGGCGCAATCCAGTTGGTATCAAATGCTTCTTTTATATATTCCTGTTCATATCCTTCTTCGCTCATATGGGGAGAAGATAGAAAAATATGCTGTTTCATTATGCCCTCCTGTACCATAAATAACGTTAAACTTATACATTGTTCTTTATTGTACTACACTTTTCCAATAAATGCAAATGGTAAAACCACTATAAAACAAACTCTTTTTCCAAAATAATCCCTTTTAAAGTTTATATTTGTCTGTTTCCTAAAAGAAGCAAAAAAATTCACAAAATTACTATCATTTATTCAACAATTTCTGCTTTCCCCATAGTTTGTATATTTTTCCTATGCGAAACTTCACATTTAAAAACTGCCCAAAAATGAGTTCAGATAATAACCCAAACAACATTTTCAGGCAGTTCTATTATTGATTCATATTTTCTATTCCCTGTTCAGCCGCATTTATCAAATTACCTACCTTAATGATATCATGCTATGTAACCCTAAAAGCAAAGACTCTACCCAATTCTTTCTATACCATCTTTATTGGTTGCTGAAATAATATAATGTGGCCGGTGCTTACTCTCTGTATATGTTTTGGCAATATACTGTCCCATAATCCCCATGCAGAACAACTGGATTCCGCCAATAAAGACAATCACACATATCGTAGACGCCCATCCTGCAACTGGATCCCCAAAACAAACCCTCCTGAATATTACAAAAAGCAAAAACATAAACGATACAAAGGTCATGGTAACGCCAAACCACGATACAATATTCACCGAACCTCTGAAAAATTAATTATTCCGCTAATTGTCCGAACTACTACTAATATACCATGAGAAACAGGTAGGGTATCATTACTAACTACCATCCCAACTCCCTTTCCTGTCCTGCTACAACACTGCCTTCCCTGGATTACAAAACCGAACCTTTACCCCTTCATTCTCCTGCACAAACTGCACTATACTTCCCAAAAGCTGCCCACCTGCCAAAGCCTCCTCCGTGGACACATGATATTTGGCAATTTTTTCACCATCACAAGCTTCTGTACTAATTCTTTCAAAATCCACCCCTTCCATGCTATTCAGCACTGCTCCTAATTTCCCTTCATCCTGCAAATCGTAAACGGACATTACCTTCTCTGTTTTCATATTATTACCCCTTTTTCATTTGTATTTTTCCTACACCTTGCTATCTTCCAAGGCCATTATGGTTTCTCTTGTAGTACAGCGTTGCATTATTCCTGCCCTCTGCAGCGCTGTACTAATGTGTGAGGTATTGATGCCGCATGTCTTCCAGTAAATACTAACCTCATATTCTACTATATCCCTATATCTTCCTTTTGTCAATGTATGGGAAAATTTTTTCGAAAATAGCCCCTATAAAGGTTAAAACACCCATAGCAGCCCTGGATTCATAAACTCCAAAACTACTATGGGTAAGATATGTCTTATTCAGGGTTACATACCCTCATCCTAAGGTTACTGTCCTGTTTGAATAATCTGGCAAAAATATCCCAGAACTCTGCAGCATCTTCCATTTTTCCCATAGTAAATTGGTATCTAACCCCTTCTTCCCCACCACAGCTTTCTGAGCTTATCTTCCTATAATCCAGATTTTCTTTTTCCCCCAGTATTGTTGCTAACTCCTGTTCATCCTGCAAATTGTAAATTGATACTACCTTCTCCATTTTCATATTGTTCCCCCTTCTCCTTTGTACTTCCTCTATTCTGGGCATTAATCAAGATTCCGGTTTCTTATCTGCAATGGACAAAATTCTACGCCAC
>Ga0224483_100044_pt1 | contig 27843 bp, 32 predicted proteins | sample hydfratestSal1_FD_181453 | JGI IMG/M metagenome (GOLD analysis project Ga0224483, IMG submission 181453) | Metatranscriptome of mouse feces microbial communities from Columbus University, Ohio, United States - Sal1 (Metagenome Metatranscriptome) ... | reverse complement strand
CTCCTCTCCGATTGCTTTAAGCATGTCCTGAATATTTACCGCTATACAATCATTCATTCTCTCTATTCTCCATTCCCATGAACTTTCGTATTTCTCCTATATTAGTAACTAATGGAATAATAGGTTTGGAAGGTATCCTTTCTGGTTCATCGCTGAAATATCTAATGCTTCTACAAAATTTTCCACCTTTTCAGGATCTGTAATCTTTATATTAGTAAGTATACTTGATGTTGCCATATCAACACCTCCTCACGAATTGAATTTTATCATTATCTCTTTTTACTTATTATATGCAAAAAATATGTAAATTGCAATATTTTTTGTAGACAGACTCTATACCCATCTTTCCAATTGCTATTATAGAAAATACATAAAACCCCTGCAAATGGCACATTCATGCCACCTACAAGGGTTCTCATTCTGATCTCTATTCGCCTGTTTTCGACATATTTCTACGCGTTCATCTGTGCCGCAACCTCAGCCGCAAAATCTTCCTGTTTCTTTTCAAGGCCTTCACCTGTTTCAAAACGCACAAACCTCTTAACAGAAACAGTGGAGCCAACTTCTTTGGAAACAGCTTCCAGGTACTTCCCTACTGTCTGCTTCCCGTCCTCTGCCTTAACATATACCTGGTCGACAAGACAAATTTCTTTTAACTCTTTATTGACACGCCCTTCGATCATGCCGTTGATTACCTTCTCTGGCTTCTGGGACTCTTTCGGGTCATTCATAATCTGTGCCAAAAGGATTTCTTTCTCATGGGCGATATATTCATCGCTAATTTCATCCCTAGACACATATTTCGGAGAAAGGGCTGCAATCTGCATTGCAAGGTTAGTCAACGCTTCCTTAACAGCATCATTCACAACAGAAGTCTCAGCATCTACAATAACGCCAATCCTTCCGCCGCCATGGATGTAAGATACCACACATCCATTCTCTGCAGTGACCTTCTCAAACCTACGGATATTTAAGTTTTCCCCAATAACCGCAACTTTTTCTACCAAAGCGTCCTTTACTGTTTTGCTGGAATCTTCCACCCAAGCCTCTGCCATAAATGCATCCATATCGGCTGCATCAGAATTTACTGCCTGGGTTGCAACTGCCTCTACAAAAGCCTTGAAGGTATCATTTTTTGCAACAAAGTCTGTCTCAGAATTTACTTCCACAACCGCTGCTGTTTTATCATTCTTCACTACAACTGTGCAAAGCCCCTCTGCAGCGATCCTGCCTGCTTTTTTCTCAGCCTTAGCCTGTCCATTCTTCCTTAAAAATTCTATAGCGGCATCCATATCGCCGTTAGTCTCATTTAATGCCTTTTTGCAGTCCATCATTCCTGCGCCAGTCATTTCCCTTAACTCTTTCACCATTGCTGCTGTAATAGCCATCTCTATTCCCTCCATCTATGCCATCTTACTAAACTCTGTATTGCTTATCCATATATTGAGGACAGGCAATATTGTCTGTCCTCTCATCACTGAACCTCTTATCCTAAAATCAAATGGAAAGATATACCCTTATTCTTCTGCTGCCTCTGCTAGCTCTTCCATAGGCTCTTCTTCCACTGTTCCCTGGTTCGCTTCAACTACAGCGTCAGCCATCTTGGAAACAATCAATTTAACAGCCCTGATTGCATCGTCATTGCCTGGGATTACATAATCCAATTCTTCTGGGTCGCAATTTGTATCGCAAATACCAATTAATGGGATTCCCAGTGTATGGGCTTCCTGTACGCAAATTCTTTCCTTCTTGGGGTCTACAATGAAAATTGCATCCGGGATCCTTTTCATTTCCTTAATCCCGCCAAGGTTTTTCTCTAATTTTTCCCACTCTTTTTTCAGAGCAATAACTTCCTTTTTGGGAAGCACATCAAAAGTGCCGTCTTCTGACATAGTTTCAATTGCTTTCAACCTTGCAACACGGCTCTGGATTGTCTTAAAGTTTGTAAGCATGCCGCCCAGCCATCTCTCATTTACATAAAACATCCCGCAACGCTCTGCTTCTGCCTTAATTGCATCCTGCGCCTGTTTCTTTGTCCCAACAAAAAGAATTGTGCCGCCTTCTGCAGTAATGTCAGCCACTGCCTTGTAAGCTTCATCTACCTTGCCTACAGATTTCTGCAAGTCAATGATATAAATGCCATTTCTTTCTGTGTAGATATATGGAGCCATCTTAGGGTTCCATCTTCTTGTCTGGTGTCCGAAATGAACACCTGCCTCTAATAATTGCTTCATTGAAATTACGCCCATCTTTTTACCTCCATTGGTTAGATTCTTCCATATGCTTCCTCTCCCAAAGCTACCGACAGGGCACCAGCCCCAGGATCCACATATGTGATTTTTGGAAAAATATCTGCAGATCTGCAGATAAGCTACAACAAGTGGCTGTATTCTAAATATAACTATTCTGGACAGCCACGTACCGTCCTCAGAATTATATCACAGGAAAATTTTACTTGCAAGCCCTATTGTGGCTTTTCCTGCAAAATCTCTATTATTTCATCTGCGGTAGCATCAATAGGGATTAAATGCACCCCCACCCGCAGGGAATCGTCTACGCCTTTTTGCGTCATATATGCATTAAATTTATCTGCATCTGGGATCAATCCTGCCTGGAACAGCTTTTTGCTAACAACATCAGAAAATTCCCCTTGCTTAATTTCCAACTCCACTATTCCGTTTTCATTATTGGATGCATTGCTCCCAACATTTTCAGGGTCCTGGGCGGCAGTGTCTGGCTGTTCACCTGATTTTTCTTCCTCACCATCCTCTTCCGATTTTCCTTTGTCGGGCTGGCCATCCTGGGTTTTGGAGCCTTTCTCTGAGCCGCTTTCAGCCCCCTCCTCTGGCGCTTCCCCTTGCCCGGCCCCTTCCTGCTTGAAATCTTCCTTCCCTGAGCCTGCTTCTTCTTCCATCACCATGCCAAGAAGCCTGGCACGCTCAATAATCTCTGCATCCGTCAGGGTCTCTTTTTTATTTCCGGACAATGCTATGCCCATAATAATAGCAGTGCATATCACTCCAACTCCTAATCCCCGCAAATAATATTTCAGTTTCATAGATTATAATTCTTCCTCTCTGAATAGCCCGATTACCAATTTTACTTCGCCTACGCCAAGCCCTAACTCTTTTGCAATGTCTACCGCAGTTTTGCCGTCCCGGTACATATTCAATATCCTCTGGTTATGGTTCATCTGTTCATCTTCCGGCTCTTTGGGAGCCTCCACAGAATTCGGATCCAACTCTGGCTCTGATGCAGGCAAGGCCGGCTTTGGCGCTTTGGCTGGCTCTGAAGATTCCTGGACCTTATCCAAAATATTGTCCGATTGGTCTACAGTCTTTTGGATATTCTCCTGCAGCTCCTCCAAATGGATCGCAAGCTGCGCAAGGTTGCCTGCATACTTTGTCAGCTCTGAATGTTTGTCGTTCAGCATGCTGTAAAGGAACATAACTTCATTATGGGTTTTATGGATTGACTCCAATACCGTATCGGAATATTCTGTAATTGCACGCATTTTCTCATTGGTCTCTTTATCCAATGCCCGCTCTACAACTTCCATAGATTTCTCAATGGAATGGTCAATGACCTGATCCACCATATTGTCTACTTTAACTTGTGCATCTGTTAAGCTCCGTTCCAGAATATGCTGCATCTCCTCTGCACTGAGTTCCGCGATTTTATTTAACTCCTGGCCGGATAATTTTTCTGTAACGAAAAAACTTGCAACCATCATCACAACACCGATAATCAATAAAACAATTTCTATTGTCGTCATACCTGTACCTACCTATATTTTCATATCAAAACCACCCATAGTTTTGACGCTTACCTTTCCACTATTTTTTTCTTTCGCCTTTTTCTTTTTATTATGGCGGCCTTCATATTCATTGCTTCCTTTTTCACGGGCATCAAATTTTTTTTCGGGGTTGTCAGAATCATTGGCATGGGTAACCTGTTGCATATGGTGCATGGTGTCCTTTGCAAACTGTGTCTGCACATTCTGCTGCTGAAGCATGGACTTATTGTCCTCATTCTGTTTCAGGGCGCTTACGTCCTGGCTTCTTTGGACAACTCCGCTGAATTCCACTGGCCTGATTGACATATTTCACACTCCTTCTATAAAGAACGGACAACTACCTCGCCCTTTTCCTTCACAAACTTTGAGAATGACCTCTCACTTTTAATATTTAAGCTTACCTCAGAAATATTCACAGATACGCCAGGATAAATGCTTCCTTTCACTTTTATCTTGGCATTATGGGACATTTGAATCTGTTCGTGGAGTTCTTTCAATTCTTTCCTTTGTAAATTTAAGAGCTGCTGTTTCTCCTTAAAGGACCGGGCAACTGTCTGCACCTGCTGCACCCTTTCCGCACTCAAAGGCTCTTTCTTCTGCACTTTCTCATTAAAATTAACTAGGATAGGGCGAAGCTGCTCCATCTCCTTGCTGATTTGGATAATGCTCTTTTGCAGCTCCCCATACCGTTCCTTGACTTCAGGGTCTACCCCTACCTCAATTTTCGTCTGGGTACCCATGGTGGACCCTATCGTCTGGGCTTCCACTAGATTCCCGGCGCGGATCACGCCCCCATTCACAAAGCCTTTTTTCCCGCCAACACGTATATCATTCCCTGCTGACACCTGACTATGCAAAATAGACTCAGTTTCAATGTACCCGCCAGAAATTACAGTGGCGTTCTCTATAAATTTCGTAATGATATTATCCTTTGCCTGAACCCTTCCTTTGCCCATCCCATGGATGCCGCGCTTGACAATAATCTGCCCCCCTGCATTTAAAAACGCTGCTTCTACCACTCCATCAATTACAATATCCCCTTTGGCTGTCACGGAAAACCCACTTTTCACATTTCCTTTAATTGTGACGTTCCCATCGTAAACAATATTCCCTGTGGAGGTGTCCACATCGGCAGGGACTTCAAATACGTCCTCTACAAAAACTTTTCCATTCACCAGGCTTGCATGCCCTGTCACGCCAGAATATATCTCTGTCTTATCTTCTGACAATGTGATATTGTTGCCAAATTCCAATTTCAGGGTTTTTTCCTGCCTTGCCTGGATATCCCCGCCAAAAACGTCTTTCCCCGGCTTCCCTGGCACTTCCTTATGGAGCTTTGCAAGCACCTGCCCGCGTTCCACACGGCTGATTGTATTTAATTCATGGTAGTTCACAGAGCCATCATCATTTTTCTTAGGCTTAAGGTTGTGGTTTGTATTGAAAAAATATTCAATCTTGGCATCTTTCCCATTGATGGGCGGGATCCCTTTTGCCAATATATAATTGGTGCAATAATGGCGGTTACTCAGGAATTTCTGGATTTCATCCTGTTTAATCCCAACGGTAACTTTCTGGGATGCCAACTCTCCAACAATCTCGTCTTCTGTCATTAATTTCCCATTATTTGAAGGCGGGTAAAACCTGCAGAACACCAGCATTTTGTCAATCGAAATTGTAACTTCCATATGCTCGTTCTCATAGAGCCCATTCCATATGCCTACACAGACTTCCTGAACCCCTTCTGTGCTGTTCAATGCTTGGTTCAATACCTTCAAATCAAACATCCCATATCCTTTTTTCTCAAGGTATGCTGTTACCTCTTTGTATTCCAGCGGCTTTCCCCCTTCTTCTGGCGGATATACCAATAAGAATACGTTCCCTTCTCTTATATCCAGTTTGAAATATCCATTCTTGCTCTCCATAGCATCAACCACCTAATCCGTTAATATATTCATATAGGGTCCCATTGTTCTCTTCATTTTCATCAGCGCCTTTGTATGGAGTTGCGATATACGGGATTCCGATACCTCCAGCACGTTGCTGATTTCTTTTAAAGTTAAGTCTTCATAATAGTACAACGTAATTACTTTCCGTTCTTTTTCTGTAAGGACATCCAAAGATTTTTCCAACACCTTTTTCAGCTCTTCTTCTGCAACGGCGTCCTCTGGCTGGATAAAATGGGAATTCCCCCTGGCATCCATCATCGGTTCCATGCCCTGCTCCACATATTCGTTTAGGGAGACCATATTAGTTATTTTAAGCTGGGACTGCCAATTCAGAAGTTCCTCGCTGCTCACTTCCAGTTCCTTGGCAATCTCTTCATCCAATGCAGTCCTTCCAGTCCTTGCTTCTATTTTCTTGATTGCCTCATCAATTTTCTTCTGTTTTTGGCGCACCGTTCTAGGAATCCAGTCCATTTTCCGGATCTGGTCCAATATAGAACCCCTAATCCTAAGGCTGGCATATGTCTCAAACTTTACATCTTTATTTACATCAAATTTATCAATCGCGTCAATTAAGCCAAAAATTCCATAACCTACCAAATCATCATATTCCACATTATATCCAAGATACATACTTAGGCGTCCTGCCACGATCTTGACAAGCGGTGCGTATTCTACAATAATCTGTTCTCTCAACTCTGCTGTTTGCTTCTTAAAATACTCTGCCCACAGCCGTTCTCTTTCTGTTGCATTCATCCAAAGCCCCCACGACTACAGGTGCCTTTACAAGCCACCTTCTTTATTTTTTTCTTCTTCTGCGGAGCCTTCCTGACCTTCTGAAGCCTCTGCCTCTTTCGTAGCTTCTGCCTCTTCGCCCTCCGCTGCCTCATCCGTGGCTTCTTCTGTTTCTTCTTCCTTGAAATTTTTATCTAACAACAGCTTCGCAATACAGCCCAGGATATAAAAAGATACCAAAACGGCAGCCCATATTTTTACAAACTGCCCTGTCTCCATTTGCGTCACAAACCCAATTATGCAAATTGTAAGCCCTGCAATCAAAGCAATAATGATTGGCACCTGTTTTGTTTTCATAGCCTGCCACCCTTTAAATAGATTTTATCGTCTTGCCTACTGCCTTAATACGGAATTCCCCTGTTTCTGGGTACAATTCCACCGTCCGCCCAAAATTCAGTCCGGTGTCCTCCGCCAGAAGTGGGATCCCAAGTTGCTTTAATTTTGCCCTGGAGGCCTGGGCGTTCCGCTCCCCTACATTCCCTACCGTGGAAAGCCCGCTTACTTCAAACATTTTTGCGCCCCCAGCAATTTTGGCCACCAGGCGCCTTTTGTTCGCGCCTGCCATAACCACCCTTCTTATCAATTCTTCTATCCCTGTATCTGCAAATTTGGCAATATTTGAATTATTCCTCATCTGTGTGCTGTCAGGAAGCATAATATGCGCAAGGCCCCCGATTTTTAAAACCGGGTCATACACAGCAATCCCAATGCAGGACCCAAGCCCTAGGGTCGTGATCATATCTGGCGCTTTGCAAATATTCAAATCTGCCATTCCAACTTTAATTGTAGCCATAACTCCTGCTCCTCTTACAGTGCAATCCCCAATGAAGACAAAATCTTATCATAGGAATCTACATCTGGCATTAAGATAAAAAATCCTTGTATTTTTACTTCATCCCCAAATTCTGTCTGTATCAAAAGTGCATTATCCCCATATTGCCCAAACTGAATTGCTGGCACGCTTAAAATAGCCGCTGCCATGTCTATCGCAAGGTATGGAACCGAAGATGTGATTACCATATTTGTCATAGATGACAATGCAGACAAATAAGAACCAGAAATTATATTCCCAATCTCCTTAATTGCCGACAAATCCATTTCATCAAATTCCCCTGCATAATCTTCAGGCCTGCCCATCAGATGGTTCACCAGATAATGTGCTGACTCCATTTTCAGCAAAAACATCATGCTTCCGCCAATATCGCTTTCCACTTCAAGGTAAATGCCCACAACCGTCTCTTCCTCTGCTGATATTGCAGTTGGGAGTTCCTGAAACGTCAAAAACTCTACTTTCGGCACTTCCATGTTCACTTTAAGGTTCAGCATATTTGAAATTGCAGTCGTGGCATTCCCGGCGCCAATATTGCCGATTTCTTTCAGCACGTCAAAATATATCTCATTTACCTGATCCAAATTAAACTTAGCCATGTTGTCTTCTCCTTAATTACGAACAGGCTGCCGCCGAAACTATATATTACTGCAACAGCCTTTCACAGTACAACTATACATTTTCTGATTCATCAATAATGCTGTTCGTGTCAAACAAAGAGATCAATTCCTCCCCATGCTTGCCAACCCCATTGATAAAATTGCTTTTATTATTCTTAGCGTCATATGCCACTTTGTCAATTTCATCCGGCCCCAAAGTCACCACTTCTTTCACTTCGTCCACTAAAATCCCAAGCACCCCATGCTCTTCCAATTTCAGGATAATAATCCTAGTGACGTCCGTAAACACGTCTGGCTCTAAGTCCATCTTAGTGCGGATGCTCATTACTGGGACAATTTCCCCACGCAGGTTAATAATTCCTTTAAAATAAGGCTGTACCTTGGGTACCCTGGTAATTTTCTGCATACGCACAATATTGTCAACATAGCTGATGTCAATCCCATATTGCTCACTGCCGATTTTTACTACGATAAATTGCTTTTTGCCATTTTCTAGCACAGATATATTGTTAGCCATGGTAACACCCCCCTAAAATAATGTATTAACATCCAAAATCAAGGCCACCTCACCGTCTCCAAGAACTGTTGCGCCGCTGATGATCTTGGTACTGTTGTTAATGTATTTGCCCAGGGACTTGATAACAATTTCCTGCTGGCCATTCAATTCATCTACAATAAGCCCGGCAAATTTATCCCCTTTACGTACGATAATCACCGTAAGGCTTTCTTTCTCTTCCTCTTCTGGCTCGCAATCCAATAACTGGTCCAAACGAATCAGCGGGATTACCATGCCACGGATATGTATTACTTCTTTTGCCTGTACAAACTTAATTTCATCTGCCATAATCTCCTCAATTGTCTCAATGGATCCTAGGGAAATGGCATATTTCTCATTCCTCACTTCAACCATCAATGCCTGGATAATTGCCAATGTCAATGGCAGGCGCACCGTAAATTTGGAACCTTCCCCAAGGACGCTCTTTACTTCCACATCACCGCCCAATGCCTCAATATTGGATTTTACCACATCCAAGCCAACGCCGCGGCCTGAAACATCAGATATCTGCTTCGCCATAGAAAAGCTTGGCATAAACAAGAAATCTATAATTTCCTTCTGGCTTAAAGCTGCCCCTTGCTCTGGTGTAATTAATCCCCGTTCAATGGCTTTGCTTTTCACGCTTTCCGTGTCAATCCCGTTCCCGTCGTCGCTTACCTCAATAATGACGTTGTTCCCTTCCTGGAATGCGTTCAGATGGATGGAGCCAGCTTCCGGTTTGCCCCTCTTGCGCCGAACCTCTGAGTTTTCTAAGCCATGGTCCGCAGAATTGCGCAGCAAATGCTGGAGGGGATCCCCAATTTGGTCCACTACGGTCCTGTCTAATTCAGTATCTTCACCCGTCATATACAATTCCATCTTTTTATCCAGCTTTTTGGACAAATCACGGATCATGCGGGGGAATTTCTGCACAACGCTCTCAATAGGCACCATGCGGACTTTCATAACAGATTCGTGGAGGCCAGTAGTAATGCGTTCCAAATATTCAATTTGTTCATGGAACGCCTGAGAATTTGAACCGCCCATCCCACCGTCTGAAGTGGAGCCGATGGACACTAAGGAGTTTTTTGCAATAATCAGCTCGCTTACCTGGTTCATCAATGCGTCCAGCTTCTCTATATCCACACGGACCGTCCTGTTTGTGACCGGTTTGCCGGTATTCTGCTTTTTCCCTGTCTGGGGTTTTGCCTGTGCAGGCACAGCCGGCTTCTGTGCAGCTTCTACTTCTTTCTTCTGCTCTGCGTTCTTAGCGGCCTCTGCCTCTTCTTCTTCTTTTTTGGCTGCCGCTGCGGTCAGGCTCTTGTAAGACACCTTCTCGCCCACTACCTCTTCAATTTCTGATACAGCTTTGGACACTTCCATAACTTTATCCAATTCTGCTTCACTGGCAAAAACGAAACTAAAGTCAAACCCAAATTTTTCATCTTCAATATCCTGGGAACTTGGGTTATATACAATAATGTTCCCATAATCCTCCACTGCTTTAAAGACTAGGAAAGCCCTTGCTGCTTTTAACAGGCAGTCTTCCTGGATATATACTGTCATCCCATACAGTTTCATCCCTTTTTCTTCTGAAACGCGGAGTTCTTCTTTTTCTTTCTCGGAAAATTCTAATTCAAGGTATTTTTTCTGGAATCTATTCTCATCGCCATCCTTGGGCTTTTCTTCTTTTTCTGCTGGCTTCTCTTCCTTCTTTGGCACAGCCCCGGTGCCTGCCGCCAGAATGTCATTCAGTTCCTGGATAATTGCCTCGTTGTCATCTGTGCCTTCTTCTGAGCTTTCTTTCACGCTTTCCAGATATGCGTCGATCGCATCTAAGCATTGGAACAGGACGTCAACTAATCCGCTGGTCACGCTCATATTGCCGCTGCGCACTTCCTGGAATACATTTTCCATATCATGGGTCAAACGCTGCATACGTTTAAATCCCATAGTGCCTGCCATCCCTTTCAGGGAATGGGCTGCGCGGAAAATTTCATTAATGGTATCCATATTCTCTGGGTCTTTTTCAAGGCTCATGATACAATCTGACAGATTCTGCAGATGTCCATTTGTTTCATCAATAAAAATCTCAAGGTATTGGCTTACATCCATACTACTGTACCCCCACATTCTTTATTATCGTTTGGGCAACTTCTGTTAAAGGAACTACTTCATCTACAGCGCCAGCCTCAGCAATCGCTTTCGGCATTCCATATACAATACAGGACTGTGCGTCCTGAGCAATCACATGAATGTTTTTTTTCTGCTTCAAAGAAAGGATCCCGCCTGTTCCATCTGCCCCCATCCCAGTAAGCACTACGCAGACGATTTCATCATATCCGCTATTGCGCAAGGATTCATAAGTCACATTGGCACAGGGCCTTAACCCCCCTATTGCCGGCTCGTCATTTAGCCGGACCACATGCCTGCCATCTGGTTTCTTTTGAACCTCCATATGCTTTCCGCCAGGGGCGATATAGACACATCCCTTTTCCAGGACGTCCCCTTCTTCGGCTTCCTTCACTGTAATTTTGCTGACTTCATTCAAACGGTCTGCCATGGACCTAGTAAAGCCCATTGGCATATGCTGCACCAGCACCATGGGCGCATCCATATTATCCGGCAAATATGGGATCACGCTTTGCAGCGCCTTAGGCCCTCCAGTGGAACATGCCAAGGCAACCAGCCTGTTTGCGCCTTTCCCAACTGTTTTCCTCGGAAGGCGGACTGGCTTAACCGCCGCCGGCCTTTCAGGGACTTTTGTATTTGTTGCAAGAAGGTTCTTTGTATTGTCAGACCTTACTACGGCTTTCAACACTTTTAACAGGCTTCCTTTGAAATCTTCTCCCTTTGCCTCAATAATATTGCAAGGCTTCGTGACAAAATCAATGGCCCCTAATTCCATGGCGCGGATTGTCACATCCGCATCTTTCACAGTCAATGTGCTCACCATAATGATGGTAGCTTTGATATTTTCCTGCTGTAATTTTTCCAGTAACTCCAGGCCATCCATACGAGGCATATTCACATCCAAGATTACCGCGTCATAACAGACCTTTTTTAACCTCTCATATGCCTCCTGGCCATCTCTACAAACATCTGTTGCCTGAAATGTACTATCTGTATTGATTATATCACAAATAAGCCTTCTCATAAGTGCAGAGTCATCAACCACTAAAATATTTTTTTTCATACTATCACCCTTTTTGTCTGCGTCTGCGTTCTTGTTCAAAAATATATTTAATAATAGTTTCCCGCTCTTTCTGATTCCTCATTATAAAATTCACACGATATTCATACTTCTCTTCTTTTTTCCCCGACTCTATTTTCTGACAGAGCATTACCCTGCCGGCAATTTCCAACAGATAATCCATTGTTTCGCTTTCCAGCCTAATACAAAGCGCCAGGCAGTCTCCCTTGTTTGCCGGCACACCCCCTACAAAACGGATCCCCCCTCCGCTAATATCCACTGCAACAGCATCTAAGAATATGTCGTTTGGGTAATTGAGCCTGTGATGCTCCTTCAGTTCTGTGATATCCTCTATTTTTGCTTCATCTTCCGTAACCATCAAGTATTGCATATCCATAACACATTCAAACCGATAATATTCCCTTCTTTGGAATTTCTCCATAGGGCTTTTAGGTTCCACAAGCATCAAACTCAAATGTTCCCTGACATATCGGTCCTTCACACGTGCCACGCAGCGGTACAGCCCCCTTCTGGTATAAAATACAAACTCAAGCCGCAAACCGCCGGGAATGGACTCTGCTTTGCCCGCCCTGGTTGGCGCCAACATCTCTATCAAACCATTTTCCTGCACGTCCTCCACCATGCTGTAATAAGCCGGAGGATTTTCCCCCAGCCTTTTTCCTTGTTCCACATGCTGTATTATTCGGATTTCAACTTTGTCCCCTGGCTTGATCACATTGTTATTCATGGCACAACCCTATTTAACCTTTTCTGATATTTAAGTTTTTTATCTTGGCTTTTCAGCCCTTTCGATAAATGAAACGTGATATTAATTGCATTATCCCTTTTTTTTCATGTAATGGGATTACATTCCCATCCAATAGATTGCAAGTAAGGGCTTCAAATGCTTTGGTTGACTTTGCTTCTGGATAGAGGATGCTTACTGGCTGCTGCTGGCGCACTGCTTTTTCCACAAGCGCATCCTGTGGTATCATGCCAAGGTATTCTAAGTTCCCTTTCAGGAACTGGCCCACAACTGCATTCAGCTTCTCAAATATCCCATTGCCTTCCTCTTCTGTGACGACACGGTTAGAAATCACTTTAATCTTTGTCTGCGCCTGCCGAAACTCTGGGTTCCGGTGCAGCGCTTTCAATAAAGAGTATGCATCTGTCAAAGAGCTTGGCTCAGATGTGGCAAGCAGCAGCACTTCCGGGCTTGCCATTACAAATTCAAGCACATGGTCGGAAATCCCTGCGCCTGTGTCAATCAAGACAATATCCGCAATCCCATCTAGTTCTGACAAATTGCGTACCAAGAACTTTAACTGCTCTTTTGACAAGTTATTTATCCCTGTGATGCCTGCGCCCCCTGAGATAAACCCCACATCCATAGGCCCCGGCGTGATAATTTCTTGTATGGTTTTCCCCCGGTAGATTACATCGCTTAAATTATACTTAGGGATCGCCCCAAACATAATCTCTACATTTGCAAGGCCCAAATCAGCGTCAAAAATTATTACTTTTTTTCCATGTTTCTGCATCTGCACCGCCAGGTTCACCACAGCATTTGACTTCCCCACGCCGCCTTTGCCGCTGGTAACTGTAAATACACGGGCTTTCCGTGCAGACTGTTGGTTTTTCTTTACAATATTCCTTAACTGTTCTGCCTGGTCCATATTCATTTTCCTCCAAGCAGAAGTTTTACAATTTTCTGCGTATCAAAAATCTCAATATCCTCTGGAACATTTTGCCCATATGTGGAATAAGATAAATCTGACCCTGTATAAAGTTTCATATTTAAAATATTTCCAAAGCAGCTAGTTTCATCTAATTTGGTAAATATCAGCTTAAACTGGAAATTTTTCTTGTATATATCTGCAATGTCAATTAAGTCCCTGTACTTCGTCGTTGCGCTCAACACAAGGTATACTTCCTTCTGATATTCTCCCGGCACCCGGTCAATTAATTCCCTTGTCTCATTCCTCTGCTCTTCATTTTTGTGGGAAAACCCTGCAGTATCCACAAGCACAAGGTCATACTCTTCTGATTTTTTCAGTTCTTCATTCAATTCCTCAGAAGAGTACACAATATTTAAAGGCGTATCTAGGATATTGGCATAAGTGCGAAGCTGCTCTGCGGCCGCAATACGATAAGTGTCTGCAGTTAAAAGCGCTACCTTTTTCCCTTTCTCCACCTTAAACCGCGATGCAATCTTAGCGACTGTCGTGGTCTTGCCAACCCCTGTGGGCCCTATGAAAAATACTACTTTCGGCTTACGCTCTGACATTTCAATCGGCTGGGGCTGCCCAAACTTAAGGATCATTTTCTGGTAGATGCTGGACAGGATTAAATCAACGCTTGCGCCACCCTTCATCACTTTCTCCACCTCATCCATAATCTGGTTTACATATTTCTCATCCACTTCATTGTCAAGCAGGATGCTGTAAATCATTTTGATAAATTTAAAATTCTCATCCATAGGCGCTTCCTTTGGGAGTTCTTCTGGCTGCTGTGGAGCCAGTTTTTCCTCCAGGAGTGACTGAAGGCTTTCTAGCTTTTCTTCCAGATTATTATTCTCCGCCATACTCTCTTTTTTCTTCTCCTCCATGCCCTGCGCCTCCACGGAGGACGCCCAGGTATTTTCTACAGAAGCAAACATTTCTTTCACCGGCTCTGGCTTCGGTATGGCAATCGGCTCATCCGCCGCTATATTGATATTCCTGGTCACAGATGGAATTGGCGCAGGAATTTTTGCCTGGACAGGCTGCTCCACCTCTTCAATGGCGGCCGTCACCTCAAACGTAGGCGTTTTAAAAGAACGCAGGATACCCTTTGGCCGCACTTCCTTCACATTCATAATAACAGTCTGTGGGCCAAATTCTTCTTTTGCCTTTGCAGTGGCTTCCTCTTCTGTTCTCCCCTGAAATTTCTTTATCGTCATGAAAGGCTCACCATCCCTACTGATTGTAATTCTATATTGGAATCAACTTCGTTGTACGAAACAACTATCAAGTCCCTAAAATAATCTTCTGTCAATTTCTTAAAATACATACGCACAATTGGCGATGTAATGATAATTGCGTTCTTCCCAAGATTTTCCAGTTTGGCGATTTCTTCCTCCAAGGATGCCATAATGGCTTTCGTTTTCTCAGGGTCAAGCGTAAGGTATGCCCCCTGCTCTGTCTGTTTCACAGACCCCATAATATCCTGCTCCACTTTGGGGTCAAGGGTAATAACGCTGGTCACCTCATTTGCTGGGAAATACTTGCTGGATATTGCGCGTTTCAAACTTTGCCTTGCATATTCTGTCAGGACATCCGTATCACGGGTTGTTGCCGCATGGTCCGCCATGGTTTCAAAAATTGTAAGCAAATCCCGGATAGAAATCCCCTCTTTTAATAAATTCTGCAAGACTTTCTGAATTTCCCCAATCCCCAAAAGCTTCGGGATCAACTCATCCACAAGGGTTGGGTTTGTCTCCTTAATGTTATTGACAAGGTTCTGCACATCCTGACGTGACAGCAATTCATCAATATGCATCCGAATAACTTCTGTCAGATGGGTTGCTATAATAGACGGCGGGTCCACTACAGTGTAGCCTAAGCTCTCTGCCCGCTCCCTCTGTCCCTCAGTGATCCAAAGGGCTGGCAAATGGAAGGAAGGCTCAAACGTTGGGATACCGGAAATTTCTTCCTCTACAAACCCTGGGTTCATCGCCATATAATGGTCAAACAATATTTCCCCCTCTGTCACCTGGATCCCCTTAATCTTAATAATATATTGATTGGGGTTTAATTGTATATTGTCCCGGAGGCGGATAATTGGCACAACCATGCCAAGCTCCAAAGCAATCTGCCTTCGTATCATAACCACACGGTCTAACAAGTCCCCACCCTGGTTCACATCTGCCAGGGGGATAATCCCATAGCCAAATTCCAACTCAATTGGGTCCACCTGCAGCAATGAAACCACATTTTCCGGCCGCCGTATCTCTTCTGCCTGTTCCTCCGCCATATCCACTTCATCTTCAATGGCTTCTACTGCAAGGCTTGTGTCCATGCTGCGCCCTGCAATCAAAAAAGCAATGCCCAAAGGCAAGAACAGCCTCCAGTCCAAGGGTGTTGCAAGCCCTAGGAAAATCAATACGCTCCCAACGATATACAGTACCTTGGGGATCCCAAAGAGCTGCCGCACCAAGGTATCCCCAAAATCTGCTTCTTTAGAAGCCTTTGTGACCAGGATACCAGTTGCCAGTGAAATCAGCAAAGAAGGGATCTGGCTGACAAGCCCGTCACCGATTGTAAGGATCCCATATTTTGTCAATGCCTCGCCAATTTCCAACCCTTGCCGTGTCATACCCATGGCAAGCCCGCCTACCAAGTTAATCAGGGTAACCACTATTCCTACTGTGGCGTCCCCCTTTACATATTTCGTGGCACCATCCATGGCGCCAAAGAAACTGGATTCCTGCTGTATTTTATCACGCCGTTCCCTCGCCTGTTTCTCATTGATTGTCCCTGTATTCAAGTCGGCGTCAATTGCCATCTGTTTACCAGGCATGGCATCCAGCGTAAACCTTGCTGTTACTTCTGACACACGCTCTGAACCTTTATTGATGACAATCAACTGAATCAAAATCATTACAATAAAGATAATAGCGCCGATAATTAAATCATTCCCGCCTACAAACTGCCCAAAGGTACGCACCACATTACCTGGATCCCCTGTATTCAATATCAAACGTGTGGAGGAAACATTCAATGAAATACGGAAAATGGTAGTGAACAAAAGCAATGTCGGAAAAAAGGACATATCCAGCACTTCTTTTACAAATAAGGCATTCATCAATATCACTAACGCGATGGATACGTTAAATGCCAGCATGATATCTAATAGAATAGAAGGAATTGGAACAATAAAGAATATAATCGCTGCAAGTAAATACAGCGCAATCCCTATATCTGCCTTCTTCATGCCGCTTTCTCCTTTCGTCTTGTCAGTTACAAATTATCTATTTTCCCTCAGGCTGTAAACAAAAGCAAGCACTTCTGCGACTGCCTGATACAATTCCGGCGGGACTTCTTCCCCTACGTCCACATTGGCGTAAAGCATCCGCGCCAGAGGCTTATTTTCTACAATTTCTATTTGATGCTCTTTTGCAGCATCTTTAATTTTCATGGCAAGGAAATCCTCTCCTTTTGCCACTACAATCGGGGCAGAATACTGGCTGGCGTCATACCGGATTGCCACCGCATAATGGGTAGGGTTAGTAATTACCACATCTGCGCTGGGAAGGTTCTGCATCATGCGCCGCTGGGAAGCTTCCCGCATCCTAGAACGCTGCCGCCCCTTAATTTCAGGGTTACCTTCTGTATTTTTATATTCGTCCTTCACTTCCTGCTTGGTCATTTTCATTTCTTCTTTAAATTTATGCTTCTGGTAAAACCAATCCGCAATCCCAAGCACCAGATACACCATGCTAATCTTTAGCCCGGCGTCAAGCACAATGCTCCCCACCAAAAGGATTACTTGGAGCAAAGGGATATCATATACTAAAAACAGCTCATCCTGGTGTCCCCGGATTGAAGTGTATGCCACATATGTAATCACCCCTACTTTTGCAATCGACTTTAACAGCTCAAACATAGAGTCTTTGGAAATAATCCTTTTAAACCCACTAAGCGGGTTCAATTTGCTGAACTTCGGCTTCATAGGCTTGCCAGTGACCTTCCAGCCTACTTGGAAGATATTTGACAATAGGGCAACCAAAAAACCTATAATAAATACTGGGGCTAAAATCTTCAAAATAACAATCAACGTATTGTTGACCACCATTGCCGCCAAATAGGGAGTCATGCCGCCAATGCTTTCATCTATGATATCAGGGATCTTATTATATATCAATGCAAAAATCTGGAACAAATTATCCCCTATATAAGAAATAAATATTTTTAACATTATAAACAGGGCAATTAGGCTAAACGCGCTATTTAGCTCCTGGCTCTTAGCTACCTGCCCCTCATTCCTGGCATCTTGCAGCTTCTTTGAAGTAGCAGGTTCTGTTTTCTCTCCCCCATTCCCTTCTTTTGCAAACCACTGAAGTTCATATTCCATAAAAAAATAAGGTTTCTCTCTCAATTTTAATACATTCCTTTAATTACGGAAACAATCATTTTCTTCATTTCCCTAAAAATAAAACTGGAAATATCAGGAAGCAGGACAATCGTGAGGAACAATATCGTCAATCCCACTATAATTTTTATCTGCATTCCCACCGCAAACATATTCATTTGAGGCGCCACTTTCGCCATAATCCCCAAAATACAATTTAATATCATACTGGTTGCAAATATGGGAAGTACAATACGGAACCCAATCACCATTAAATCTGTAATATACATCACCATGGTGGCCATAAGGTGTTCCCAGTCAAAAACTGCGCCGTTCACTGGTACAATTTGATATGTGTCAATCAATGCCCGCAAAATATAATGGTGCATATCTGTAACTATCAACAGCAACATAATAAAATAGTTGTACATGGTGCCAGTAAGCCCTGACTGTGTTTTGGTCGTTGGGTCATACATATTCGCCATGGCAAGCCCGATTTCCATATCAATCACTTTACCTGAAAAGACAATAATGGAATTACAAATATTTGCTGCAAACCCAATTAGCAGCCCTGTAATTCCTTCTCTCAGAACGATGATGGCGAATTCAATTACTCCAGAATATTCCAGAACTTCTTTGGGCAGTATCACCTGGTACAAGATCAATGCAAGAAATGCCGAGAAGCCAATTTTCACCCGGGCTGGGGTATTACTCATTCCGAAAAATGGAGCAATAAAGACAAAGGAAGCAACCCTTACCAATATCATCAAAAAATATTCAAATGTATATAACGTAAAAGCGTAGTTTACCATACTGTCCCAACCTAACGCAGGTACAGGCCGAAATTACTCCATAAATCGGTCATAAAGCTTGTCAGGTTCTCCATCATCCATCCTCCCAGCAACATTATCCCAAGGAAAACAACAAGGATCTTGGGAACAAAAGTCAAGGTTTGCTCTTGGATAGAAGTGACTGTCTGGAAAATACTGACAACCAGCCCTATAATTAAAGAAATCAACAGCAAAGGGGTCGACACCTTAATAATCAAAAATAATGCTTCCCTTGCAATGTCTAATACCTGTCCCTCTGTAATCATATGTTATCACCTCTACACTCTGCAACCACTTGCTTCCACAAGTGGTTGGAATTTACAATTACCTATATGCCCATACGAAAACGGCTATGTTCAATAAAATGTCCTGATAAGGCTGCCAATCACCAGATCCCATCCATCCGCAAGCACAAAAAGCAAAATCTTAAAAGGCATGGAAATCGTAGTAGGGGGCAGCATCATCATACCCATGGACATCAGCACCGAAGCAACCACCATATCTATTACAATAAATGGGATGTATATCAAAAATCCAATAATAAACGCTGTGCGAAGCTCACTGACAATAAATGCTGGAATCACCACATTCATTGGCACAGGCTCTAATGTTTCCGGCTCACTTAAGTCCATACCTGTCATGTCAATCTCTGCAATGTCACAGAACAGTTTTAGGTCTTTCCTTTGTATTTCTTTGTACATAAAACTACGAAGCGGGCCTTCTAACCGTTCCAAGGCTTCTTCCTGGCTGATTTCATTGGCATCGAAAGGTTTAATTACTGTCTCGTTAATCTCAGAGAACACTGGGTTCATAATAAAGAGCGTTAAAAACAAGGCCAAACCCACCATCACCTGATTGGGCGGAACCGTCTGGGTTCCCACAGCAGTCCTTACAAAATGCAATACGATAATAATCCTTGTAAAGGATGTAAGCATAATAAGGATGGATGGAGCCAGGGAAATTACAGTCAGCACCAGGAGTACCCTGATATTTCCAGATAAATTCCCTTCTTCATTGTTCCAGCTGAACGTCATGCCATCGGTATTTTCAGTATCGGCCGGCCGTGTATTGGGTGGGTCCAGCTCGCCTATTTCCCGCGCCCTGTCATCCAACGCTCCCTGGCCGCCTTGCGTATCTCCCGTTGCATATGCACTCTGCCCAAAACATAAAAATAATGCAAGAAGCAATGTTACCGTCCCAAAGGCAAAGGAAGTCCCGCAACATATTTTTTTCAGCTTTTTCATAGTGCTTTTCCTACTTCCTGGGAATTTTTTTCTTCAGGTTATTTAGTATTTCCTGAAAACTCTCATTTACATTGGCCTCCTTCTTCTCTTCCATAGAAGGCATCCAAGTCAACTGTTCTTCTGTCAGTTCCGTTAGGACATTGATGGTATCTTTACAAACGGAAACAGCCAGATATTTCTCCCCAACCTGAATAATCTGAATAAACTTATTGCTGCTTACCCGAAATGTCTCGATTACGCGTATATTCTTATTCGCCACAATCCCCTGCTGGTACCCTGCAATCCATTTTGTAACTAGATAGGTAAGCGCCAGCACAAACAGGAAAACCAACAATATGCCAACCAGTTGGAAAAAGCTCTCCCATCCGGAGGAAATTTCCAGTAAAACCATATTATCCAACTACTTTTTTTACCGCTTCCAATACGCGCTCTGCCTGAAATGGCTTTACAATAAAATCTTTTGCCCCAGACTGGATCGCTTCAATAACCATTGCCTGCTGCCCCATTGCGGAACACATAATCACGCATGCAGAAGGGTCTGCCGCCTTAATCTGCTTTAATGCCTGGATCCCATCCATTTCTGGCATGGTAATGTCCATCAGTACCAGGTCTGGCTTTGTCTCATTAAATTTCTCTACTGCTTTCAAGCCATTCTCGGCTTCCCCAGCAATATTGTAGCCATTCTTTGTAAGAATGTCCTTAATCATCATTCTCATAAACGCTGCATCATCACAAATTAAAATATTCTTTGCCATGTCTTTTTCTCCTTGATATTACTTTTCATTATTTTTTAGTTATCTATAATCTCGGTAATACGCACCCCAAAGCTTTCTTCAATTACGACTACTTCGCCTTTTGCTACGTATTTACCATTAACTAACACATCAATGGGTTCCCCAGCAATCTTATTCAATTCTATAATGGTCCCTGGCGCAAATTCCAGGATATCATGGATTGACTTACTGGTCCTGCCTAGCTCCACTGTGACATCCAGAGGGACATCCATAATCAGCCCGATATTCTCCTGCTGGGTAATAGGGTTAAAATCACCGGCAAACGCCTGGAATTGGGCAGGCTGCACATTTACTGGCTGCTGCGCATACATCTGTGACATATCCCCCATTGGCATTCCCATCATTGGCTGCTGCATCGGCTGGCCCATCATCGGCTGACCCATCATTGGCTGCTGCATCGGCTGCGGCGCAGCCCCTTGCATTGGCTGTGGCGCAGGCTGTGGAGGAGCCTGCGGCTGCGGCTCTGGCTCAGGCACATTTTCTGCCTCCATATTCTGCGCCACCCCAGAACACATTTCCTTTGCAAAAGAAAATGGATAAAGCTGCATAATCTCGCTGTTCACCAAATCCCCAATTTCCATCCGGAAAGAAATTTTTACAAATGGGCTGGCCAGAAATTCATCAATTTCCTCCCCGCTTATCGTATCTTTTAAATCTACCAAATCTGCGGAAGGAGGGCTAATGTCAATCATTTTATTCAACATGGACGACAGGGACGTTGCAGCGCTTCCCATCATCTGGTTCATAGCCTCACTAATTGCGCTCAAATGCAGTTCCCCAAGCTCACCATCCAGGTTCGTGCCATCGCCGCCCATCATCAAATCAGTGATGATCTTAACGTCATGCTCCTTCAACACCAGAAGGTTGCTTCCGTCTAACCCTACTGTATAAGCAATCCGAATAAATACACAGGGTCTTTCATATGCCTCTACAATATCATCCCAGGTAGCAAAGGTGACTACCGGTGTAGAGATATCAACTTTCCTGTTTACAAGTGAAAACAGCGTTGTGGCTGCCGTTCCCATACTGATATTTGAAATCTCGCCTATCGCGTCAATTTCATCTGGCGTCAGTTCATCCAGACCATTTGCCCCGTTGACTGCATCCATACTGGAATCATCATTCAACAGAGCGCTTATTTCTTCCTGTGATAAAACTCCATCCATAACCTCACTGCTCCTCTCTGATTACTGATGTAACTCTTACTGCATACTGATCGCCAGATGCACCAGGCAAAGCAGTAAATTTTCTAATATTCCCAACATATACATCCAGTTCATCTTCTACTTTCCTATCCAGGCGGATAATGTCCCCAACCTGAAGATTGATAAAATCACTGACTGAGATAACGCTTTTTCCCAGAACAGCTTTGACTGGCATTGGGGCTTTGTTAATTACTGACTCAATAATTTCTGTATATTCTTTGTCCCCACGTGCCTGCATGGTGGAAAACCAATACTTTGTATTTAATTTGTCCATCACGTCTTCTAATGTCATATAGGGAAGGCAGATATTCATCATTCCCTCTACATCGCCAATTTTAATATTGATTGTTATAATTGCAATCATTTCACTGGGAGATATAAACTGTGCAAACTGAGAATTCGTCTCAATACGCTCCAACCTTGGGTGTATCTCTGACACATTCTCCCATGGCTCACGGAGAAGGTTGATGCACACATTCATAATACGTTCAATAATCAGCAATTCAATCTCTGAGAAGTCGCGGCTGCGTTCTAAGGGAACCCCCATCCCGCCTAACATACGGTCTACCATGGCATATCCCAGATTAGACGCTAAGTCTATAATAATGCTGCCTGGCATTGGCGCAAAATTAACAATTCCCAATAACACTGGATTGGACATGGAGTTGGAAAATTCCGAATATGTAACTGCCTCCGAGTTCATCACTTCTACTTGTATTGTCTTCCTCAAATAGGCTGGAAGGTTCGTAGACAGCAGCCTGCCATAATGCTCGAATATAATTTCCATTGTCCTGAGATGTTCTTTGGAAAACTTCGCAGGCCTTGCAAAATCATAATCTTTTACTTGCTTTTCCCCAGAGTCCTTAATCTCATCTGCATCTAATTCCCCTTTGCTTAAGGCACTCAGCAGACTGTCTATCTCATTTTGCGATAAGACCTCGCCCATTCTCACTCACCACCTGACATCTATCCTGTAATTTTAGCCCCTTATCCATTATCGCCCTATTCATAATTATATGTCGGGAACGACACGCTCACAATGAAATCTGATTCAAACATCCTGCGCAGGCGTGATAATATTTCATCCTGTACCCCCGCCTGGTCTGCCTGCATTTCTTCTAAGGTGTGGCTTCCCACGATTTTAACAACCTCAGCCTCAATCAGTTTCTGTTTGGCAGTGATGCCGTCTGGCCCATAAGTTTTATACCCATCGCTTTTGGTATTAAGGGAAAGGGTCACAGATATTACTGCATGGTGTTTCTCCCCATCTCCGCTATCCTTTAAGTTGATTGTGAGGCTGGCTCCCTCTGAAAGGTCAATTGGCTCCAACTGATCCATTGGTATATAGAGGGAAGAATTGTCTTTGCCGCCTTCTAACTCCAGATCAATGGCCGAGCATACTTTTGTTACCAATTCATTTGCTTTTTTTGTCTGAGGCACAACGGAAATCATCAGGATTGCTGTTAAAACCAAATTCGCAACTACCAGTGCCAGAATTAAAACACTCATTAAATTCTTTTTCATTGCTGTTTTTCCTTTCTAATTTGAATTATACGAATTGTAAATCTTAATCTCCACCCTCCGGTTCCTTGCCCGTCCCTCAGGTGTCGCATTATCCGCCACAGGGGTATACTCCCCACATCCGGTCGCATTGATCTTCCCTGCTTCCAGAGCCGTCTTCCCTAACACATAATTCTTCACCGCAAAAGCCCGGTAAGCAGATAATACATCGTTATTTTCGTATTTTTCATTACTTATAGGAACATTATCCGTATGCCCCTCTATATCAATCAGACTACTGTCGTAATTTTCTAAAATTAATGATAGCTTATCCACAAGCGGAAGCGCGTCTTCCCGTATTTCAGACTTGCCAGAATCAAATAGCAGCGCCCCATTTAAGGTCAGCCGCACAAACTGGGCATTGGAATCTATCTCCACTTGGTCGCCAATCCTCTGTTCTTCCAGCATTTTCTCTATCTGCTCCGCCATCTCTTCGGATTCCTTTAACCCGGCTTCCGCCATCTCTTCCTTCAATGCCTGTTCTGGGTCATTTTCTTCTTCTTCGTTATCTTCCCCATCTTCCTTGCTTGAGGAGTTGGCAGCTTCTTTATAATACTGGTCCAGCAGTTGGAGCTGGTTGACGCCAGCCGCCACCATCTGCCCGTCCCCTATGGAAGAACCGCCCTGAGGCAAGATGCTGAAGCTGTGTTCCAATGACTGGACCAATGCCTCAAACTTATCCGCATCTACCGAGGACATAGAGAACAGAAGCACGAAAAAGCACAGCAAAAGATTCATCAGATCTGCAAAGGTATTCATCCAATTGGCTGCGCCTCCGCCGGAATCCTTTTTCTTCTTCTTTGCCACTATTCTTCACCTCCACCCTGTTCCGTCATGCCTTCACGCATCTTCGGGGACAGGAAGGACTTCAGTTTCTCTTCAATTACACGGGGGTTCTCGCCCGCCTGAATGGACAACAAGCCTTCCACTGTAATCTCTTTCATCCTAATTTCTTCATCGTTATTCACTTTCAGCTTCGCCGCTGTAGGGTTGCAAAGCCAGTTCGCAATCAAGGAACCATACAATGTCGTAACCAACGCCACTGACATGGAAGGCCCTACCGTTGATGGGTCGTCCAGCTTTGCCAACATGTTAATCAAACCAATCAGGGTACCAATCATACCCCAGGCAGGGCCTAACCCTTCCCATGCCTTCCATAATCCAATATTTACATTGTGGCGCTCTTCCACGCTGATTAGGTCCGCCTCCATAATTCCCCTTACCAGTTCTGGGTCGGTACCGTCAACGACAAGCATGACGCCTTTTTTTAAAAATTCATCCTCAATTCCATTTGCGGCTTCTTCCAATGCCAGAAGCCCCTCTTTCCTCGCTATGTTTGACAAATCGATAATATTCTTGATTACTTCGCTTACATCTGCCTTTGTGTCTTTAAATGTCAGAGTAATGGATTTCAACCCATTGATAAAGTCTGGGAGCTTGTGGGACGCAAGCACACCTACCAAAGACCCACCAATTGTAATAATTACCGAAGGGACATCCCAGAAATCCCTGACAAGGTTACCGCCACCTTGGATAACCCCAAACACAAACAACACAATTCCAAGTACAATTCCCAATATAGACGCTATATCCACTTTAGCCACCTGCCCTTTTCATCCATGAAATATATTCTATCCGTAAATCATGCTTATTGGACTGTTATTTCCCATAAGCTACTCTCTTTCCAACCAGGGAAGACCAGTCGCCATAATTTCTCTCTTGTATAATAGTACTAAATTTTTTACTTCTTGTCTACTTTCTTTTACAATTAATTTCTTCCCTGTTACAAAAGAAAGGACAGTATCCGGTGTTTCCTCCACGCTCTCAATCAATTCTGCATTGACCAACACCGTCGAACCATTCAGTTTCGTAACTTCTATCATGGAGCTTCACCTCGTAATTATGCATATATTGGGGGGGAACTATATTGCATAGCCCCCCAATATGTATTATAAACTATAACCCTATTTTGCCAGTGCAAAAAGGCTGCCAGCAATTACCGCTTCAGGTTCACCAGTTCTTCTAACAAGGTGTCAGATGTTGTGATAATCCTGGAGTTAGCCTGGAACCCTCTTTGGGTTGTGATCATTTCTGTGAATTCTGTGGAAAGGTCCACATTGGACATTTCCAGGACGCCGCTTGTCATCTTGCCGCCGTCTGCTGTGATTTCCTGCCCAATCCCGTCAAAATCACCAGAGTTCAGTGTTGTCCGGTAGCAGTTGTCGCCTAATTTCTCCAAACCGGAGGGATTTGCAAATACTGCCACTGCAATCTGCCCCAGCAATGTGGTGTTCCCATTGTCATAGGTGCCAAAAATCCTGCCGTCTTCCGCCACGTTTAAGCCGGTCAGGTCGCCCAGCTTCTTTCCCGCCCCATTCAGCTTGCTTACATCGCCTTTTACCAAATCAAGGGTACAGTTATCCCCGTTTTCATAACAAGTGGACGTGCTAAAGTCAATATTAATGTTCTGGAACTGGGTGCCAAGGGCCCCCATATTGAACCCTACGCTGTTATTCCCTGCAGTCCCAATATAGTTGAAAGTCCCTGGATTAATGCCGCCCTGGTTATAATCCAGCTCGTACCCGATAATCTGGTCTGTATGGGCATAATTTGCGGAAGTCCCTACCTGAGTGATATTATTGACATTAAACTGCTGCACCTGATTGCCCGTCACGCCAAATACGTCCGTAACAGAATAGGTCACAGTCTCGTTGGAATATGTCTTATCTGCATCATTATACGTCAACTCATTGTTGTCTTTATCCCTAATCACGGTCTGGCTTACCCAGGTAAACCCTTGAGCCATTTTAAAGTTCCTGGTAACATTTGTCTCTGCCCCAAACAGGTTCGCCTTCGCCTCATTCAATGTCAGGTTGTTCTGTGCAGCATAATCGTTTAAGATGGAACGGTTTGTGGAATCTGTAATATCTGTAAGCTCTACAGAATAATTCTTTTCTTCACTGTCAATTGCCTTTACTGCAAACTTCGCCGTATATGTGTACCCCAGCCCATCATAGAAACTCAAGCTCAAGGTATACCCGTTATCAGAATTTACCTGCTTGTTATGGATATCCAAAACGCCGCTGACCGTTGCCTGGGTAGTTGCCTCTGGCGGGGAAGTGAGGTTTTTCTCATTCATAATATTCAGCACGGAAACCGTGTCTTTCCTAATTTCCCCAGTATCCGGGTCTACCTGCCAGCCCATGACATTGTAACCATTTGCTTTGGTTGCAAGGTTACCGGCGCCGTCAACGTAGAATGCCCCTGCTTTGGTGAACAAGTTCTCAGAACCATTATTTACCACAAAAAAGCTGTCCCCAGTAATCCTCAAGTCCCAGCCATCCCCAGTGGTCTGTGTTGCGCCCGGAGATGAAATATTGATGGAAGTGGACCCTGTAGTAACGCCAAGCCCGATTTGCTTGGCATTCACGCCGCCTTTGGTTGCAGTTGCCCCGGATGCCCCGGACATGTTCTGATACATAATTTCACTAAACGCCGTGCTGGATGATTTAAATGCAACCGTGTTTACGTTTGCAATATTATTACCAATTACGTCCATTTTTGTCTGGTGGGTCTTTAACCCTGACACACCAGCATACAATGCTCTCATCATAACGAAATGACCTCCTGATTCTTATTGGATTGCCGCATGGCCCCTTCTGTCATTCCAGGGCCTTCTGCCTCCTCTTCGGGTCCGGCTAGATAATTACGGCTCCGTCAATATTAGTGTACACATTTTCACCGGACTCGGTATGGTCCATTGCTGTCACCACAGTTTTATTTGGCACATTCACAATAAACGAGTAAGAGTCAACGATGACAAGGGATTCTTTCATTCCCTTCGCTTCTGCTTTTTCCGCCCCTGTTTCCAGCCGTTCTTTCTGCTCTGTGGAAAGCTCGATGTTCCTGCTTTGCAGACGCATGGAAGCATGTTTGGAAAACTTCAGTGCAGAACTTTCGTCCACAGACTGTTTCTGTTTCAGAATCTCACCAAAGGACAGTTCCCCGTCTAAAGCGGCTGTTCCCTGGCTGCCCTTTTTCAGATATTGGTCTGTAATTTGTTCAATGGAAGAGAATTGTTTTGAAATCTTATTCATAGCCTCTCTCCAATCTTAGCTTCCCTGCCGTCCCCTGGATTATTTGCCAGAGGTGTCTTCCTTGTCCTCAGTAGCCCCGCCTGTACCTTCGGTTGAGCTATCTTTGTCTTCTTCTGAGTCGCCTTCCCCTTCTACCTTATCTGTAGAATCGTCAGAGGAATTGCCCAACAACTCATTCATGCGATTAATCAACTGCTTAAACTTATCCAACGCGTCTTTGCAGTATTTTTCAATATGCTGCTTCTGGTACGTGGTTAAGCTGTCGTATGCCTTTGCAATCGCAGATAATTT
>Ga0224483_100040_pt1 | contig 28662 bp, 32 predicted proteins | sample hydfratestSal1_FD_181453 | JGI IMG/M metagenome (GOLD analysis project Ga0224483, IMG submission 181453) | Metatranscriptome of mouse feces microbial communities from Columbus University, Ohio, United States - Sal1 (Metagenome Metatranscriptome) ... | reverse complement strand
TTGGCGGCAGGCTGGATAGAGAAAAGTATAAAGGATGTGTAGGTTTCATGAATTTATTTGGAAATAACATTGCTCTGGCCTCAAAATCCATGGAATACCTGTGGGGGAAACAGCAGATCACACTGCAGAATCTGGCGAACGTGGATACGCCAGGGTATAAGAGCAAATATGTCACTTTTGAGGACGAATTCAATACCCGTCTGAAACAGGCCTCCCTGACCAGGGATGACGAGAAGATCGCGGATGCCATCGAGGGATCCCATCTTGTTGTTCATGACACAGGGGAGGAGTCTGCACGTTTGGACGAAAATAACGTGGATGCGGACGTGGAGAGCGTGGAATTGAGCCGCGCGACCCTCCAGTATATGTATACGGCGCAGGCCATCACAAGCGATATCGCCCGGCTGCGGTTGGTGATCAAGGGCCAGTAAGGTAATACATAATATTTAATATAAGAAGGGAAGACAGATAAAAATGGATGAAATGTTTATAAGGCCGATCCAACTGATGCAGATAGGAGAGCAGCAGGACACGGGCATAAAGGCGATCGGGAAAGAAGGCGTATCTCTGTTCAAGGATATCTTCCAGAGTGCGATCGAGGACGTGGTGACCACTGATACGCAGCTTAATCAGGCGGAGTACCTGCTGACCACCGGGCAGCTGGATAATCCGGCCATGATCACGACGGCTGCTGCTGAGGCGACCCTGGCTGTGGATCTGTTGGTACAACTGCGGAACCAGGCACAGCAAGCCTATACACAGCTCATGAACATCAATATTTAGCGCAGGCTGTTGACATGATTTTTGATGGAAAGAACGGTTGGACATGAAAGAGAAGCTAGGTCAATTTAAAGAGTTTTTTCTAAAACTTGGAAGGAAGACAAAGGTTCTGATCGGGGTGGGGCTCATCGTTCTCATCGCAGCGGCGGTGATCATCGCGTTGGCGCTGAACCGGAAAGAATACGAAGTCCTGTACTCGGAAGTGAATACGGACGAGGCGCAGCAGATCATCGGCCTGCTCCAGGATTCGGAGGTGGATTACCGGTACGACGGTCAGGGAACGATCTACGTGCCCGAGGCGCAAGTGGATCAGATAAAAGCGACCCTGGCCTCGGAGGGATACCCCAAGAGCGGTTTTACATACGACATCTTCAGAAACAATGCCACGATGATGACCACGGACTCCGACAAGCAGACGTATAAGATCTACGATCTGCAGGATCGGATCGGGGCCACGATCTCCCTGTTCGACAATGTGAAGGATGCGAAGGTCACGATCGCGCTGGGCGAGCAGCAGAAGTATGCGCTGGACGATTCGGATCAGCAGGAGGCCAGTGCATCTGTGGTGATGGTCATGCAGGACAATGGGTCGCCCACAGAGGAACAGGCGGCGGCCGTGCAGAACCTGGTCTCCAAGGCGATACCAGGGATGACGATCGAGAATGTGGCGATCTTCGACGGGAACGGCCTGGACGTATCCGTGAGAGAGGATGACGGCAGTTCCAGCAAGAACACCCAGGAGACGGAGGAGATCGCGCGTCTGGTGGAAAATCAGATCAGCCAGAAAGTGCTCAACGTGCTCAATCCTCTGTTTGGAAACGGGAATGTGCGGGTGTCCGCGAAGGCGACCGTCAATATGGAGACCCTGGTACGGGAGACGATCAATTACACCACGCCGGAGAAGCGGGATCAGGATGACAAGACCGGATTGATCTCCAAGGAGAGCGGCGCATGGGAGTCGAATACAGAGGACGGGACTGCAGGCGGTGTGGCAGGGACAGAGACCAATGCGGATATTCCGGAATATAATACAGATGGCACAGAGGACGATGCCCGGTATTCCAGCCGTCAGTACGACAGGGAATATCTGGTCAACCAGGTGAAGGAACAGGGGCAGGTGCCGGCAGGCGCGATCGAAGATATGTCTGTGGCCGTGACCCTCAACACAGACGACCTGGGGGATATCGATGAGGACGATCTAAAATCCGTTATCGGAAATGCAGCAGGCATCCAGGTGGTGGATCAGGATGAGAAAGTGGCGGTACTGGCAGCGCCGTTCTTTGAGCCGGAAGGGGAGGAGACACAGATGGCTGCAGGCGGCGGTTTCTTTGCAAGGAGGAGCAATTGGATCATCCTTGCGGTAGTCATACTCATACTGCTGGTATTGACCGGCATCATCCTTGCCGTGATCCTGACGAAGAGACGGAAGAAGAAAGCGGCACAGGCGGCACAGGAAGCGGAAGAAGCGGCACGGATGGCAGCGCTCATGGAGGCCCTGGAAAAACAGAACGCGGAAGCAGTGGAAGACGCTGCAGAGCTGCCTGAAGGGGGAGAAGAACTTGAGGCTGAGGCTGAAGAAGAGGATGCTCTTCAAGAAGTTATGGATGCCGAGACCCAGAAAGGAATGGAACTGCGGCAGCAGATCAGGGAGTTTGCAGAGCAGAGTCCGGAGATCGCAGCTCAGATGCTGCGGCATTGGCTGAATGGAGGTGAGACGAATGGCTGAAGAGATGGTTGAATATGGCCTGACGACGGAGCAGAAAGCGGCGGCCGTGGTCGTATCCATGGGTGTGGATCAGGCGTCGGAGATCTATAAATTCCTGACGGAAGAAGAAATCGAGGGTCTGACCGTGGAAGTGGCCAAGTTGGGGCATCTGACCACCGAGCAGACCACAGCCGTCCTGGATGAATTTTACAAGATGTGCCTGACCCAGAAAGTGGTCACGGACGGCGGCATCGAGTATGCCCGCACCGTGCTGGAGAAAGCTTTCGGCGAGAGCACGGCGGCCAGGCTGCTGGAAAAACTGAATCGGTTTATGAAGGCCAGTCCATTCGATTTCATCCGCAGTACGGACAGCAAAAACATTTTGTCTGTACTGCAGCATGAGCGGCCCCAGACCATTGCCCTTGTGCTCTCCTATGCGGATCCCAGCCAGACGGCCCAGGTGATCGAGGAGCTGCCCAAGGAGAAGAGGATACAGGTGGTTGAGAACATAGCCAGGATGGACCGGGCTTCACCGGATGCGATCAAAGTGGTGGAGGCGGAGTTGAAGAAACGGTTCTCCAACATCCTTACCACCGACTACACGACGATCGGCGGTATCGACTACATTGCTGAGGTCATGAACAATATCGACCGGAGCAATGAGAAATACATATTCGAGGAACTGGGGCGGGAAGACGCCCAGCTGGCGGAAGACATCCGCAAGAAGATGTTCGTGTTCGAGGATATCCTTACCATGGACGATCGGTCTGTACAGCGTTTCATCCGGGACTGCGACATGCGCGATCTGGTGTACGCTCTGAAGAACGCAAACGAAGAACTGGCCAGCCTATTCTTTGCAAATATGTCTACGCGTATGGCTGAGAGTGTCCGCTCCGACTTGGAGATCACTGTGAACGTGCGTCTGAAAGATGTTGAGGAGGCACAGCAGAGGATTGTAAATCAGATCCGTCAGTTGGAGGAAGCTGGTGAGATCGTGATCGCTAAGAGTGGAAAGGATGATATCATTGCCTAGTTATCGTGTGGTCAGGAGCGGTGAAGGGGCCGAGATCTATGATTATGATGAATTTCTGATCGATTTTGAGCAGCAGGCCATGGCGGAGGCTCAGCCGGAAGATGGGGCGGATTCGGACGAGGAAATCCCAGAAGAAGAGAGGCTGGAGAAGGAGCGCATAGAAAAAGAGCGCGCAGAAATAGAAAAAGAGCTGGAGAAAGCCAGACAACAAGCCGTCCAGATCCTGGAGGATGCCCGGCAGGAAGCTGCCCAGATCACACAGCAGGCGGAGGAAAAAGCCATAGAAGCCGAGGAGAACGCCCGGCGGGAGGGCTATGAAGTCGGCCACAAGAGCGGCTACGACGACGGGTACAAGAAAGCGCAGCAGGAGATGGACCAGAAACTGGAAGAAGAACTGGAAGCGCTCCAGAATCAGATGCGCCAGGTGATCGACTCTGTGACGGAGGAGAAAGAAAGGATCCTGGAACGGTATCTGGACGACCTCAAGAGGATCTGTCTGGCCGTGTCGGAGAAGATCATCCAGACCAGCCTGCGTTCCAGCGGGGAAGTGATCAAGAGGATGATCGTGGCGGCCACTGATAAGATCAAGAAGACCCAGTGGGCGAAGATCTACATCTCCAAGCAGGATTCAGAGATGATCGTCAGAGGGGATGCCCAGCTCCTGCGGGAGATGGCCCGTCTGACCGATAATCTGAAAGTGATCGCGATGGAGAACGAAGAGCCGGGGACCTGCATCATCGAGCTTCCGGATGAGATTGTAGATGCCAGTGTCAACACGCAGATGGAGAACATAAAGGATATATTGAATAACGCACGCCTGTAAGAGGGCAGGAGGGATAGATTGTTCAGTGAATTGCCAGGACTGATCGCCAGCGGTGAGACCGTGAGCCATATCGGAAAAGTGGAAAACGTGGTGGGGATGTCTATCGAGGCATCGGGCGGCAACGCCAGCATCGGTGACATCGCCATGATCTACGACGAGGACCGCAACCAGCAGATCCCAGTGGAGGTGGTCGGATTTAAAAATGATAAGATCCAGATCATGGCCTATGAGAACCTGAGCGGCATCGCCGTAGGGAGTTTCGTGCGCAACACCAGGAAGAGGCTGAAGATCCCGGTGGGCGATTTCCTGCGGGGCCGTATCATCGACGCCATGGGCCGTCCCATGGACAACAAGGGCAGCTTTCAGTCCCAGCGGTATTACTATGTAGAAAATACGTTCATCAACCCGATGGACCGGCCATTGATCACCAACCGGCTGGAGTTTGGCGTAAAGGCGATCGACGGTGTGAACACGATCGGCAAAGGCCAGCGTATCGGTATATTCGCCGGCAGCGGTGTGGGAAAGAGCACCCTGCTGGGCATGATCGCCAAGAACGTAAAGGCGGATATCAACGTGATCGCGCTGGTGGGCGAGCGTGGCCGTGAGGTGCTGGAATTTGCGGAGAAAGATCTGGGGCCGGAAGGTCTTAAGCGTTCGGTCCTGGTGGTCGCCACGTCCGACCAGCCAGCCATGCTGCGCATGAAATGTCCACTGGTGGCGACTACGATCGCGGAGTATTTCAAGGACCAGGGGAAAGATGTGCTGCTGATGATGGATTCACTCACCCGTTTTGCCATGGCGCAGCGGGAGATCGGGCTTGCGATCGGAGAGCCGCCGGTCGCAAGGGGTTACACACCGTCCATCTATGCGGAGTTTCCTAAACTTTTGGAGCGCAGCGGGAATTTTGAGAAGGGTTCTATCACAGGGGTCTACACCGTCCTGGTGGAGGGCGACGATACGAATGAGCCGATCGCCGACACCGTGCGCGGTATCCTGGACGGGCATATCGTGCTGAGCAGGAGGTTAGCCAATGAGAACCATTTTCCGGCTATCGATGTGAATGCCAGCATCTCCCGTCTGATGACCAGCATCGTCTCCGATGAACATAAGAGATTGGCTGCGAAGCTGCGGGATATCCTGAGCCTTTATACCAAGAATGAGGACCTGATCGCCATCGGCGCGTACAAATCAGGCACCAACCCGAAGCTGGACCAGGCGATCCAGAAGATCGATCAGATCAACGCGTTCCTGATGCAGCAGACGGACGAAAGTTTTTCATATGAAGAGGTCATCCAGCATATGCATAAGATATTGGACTGACCGGATCTTATAGATTTTTAGAAAGATGAAAATTCCATGAAAAAGTTTTACTTTTCCCTTCATACTGTGTTAAACTATAAACAGCAGGTCTTAGACAATCTGCGCAATGAGCAGGCGCAGATCATCAGCGACATTGTCAAGGCGGAAAAGCGCATTGACAGCCTGGTGGACCAAGACAGGAGCTGGTCGGGGGAATTACAGGAAAAACGCCTCGAGGGGATGAGTGTCCTGGAGATGAGCGTATATGAGAATTATCTCGGCAACCTGCGTGCCCGTGAGAGGCTTGAGCGGGAGGCCCTGGCCAGGTTAGAGGAGAAAAAAGAGGAAAAGCGGAAAGAAGTGGTGGCGGCCAAGACCGAGACTTCTTCGATCGAGCATCTGAAAGAAAAGAAGCTGGCACAGTATGAGTACCAAGTGCAGAAGAGTGAAGAGCAGTTCATAGAAGAGTTTGTCTCCAATGTCCGCAGCCGGAGCCTGCGGGAGGAGCAGACGATCTGAAAAGGGTGGAGCTGCCTTTGGCAGTTTACCATATATAATATATTTGGAAAGGAGGTTTTAACCTATCATGCAGAATTTGATGCCGCAGCTGAGCCTGCCGAACAAGACGGTCCAGCAGCAGCCAAAGACCGGAAAGCCTTCCGGGAAATCTGGAAAGAGCGGATCTGGGGATGACGATTTCCGCAGCCTGTTACAGAGTTCCTCAAAGGATACCGTTTCATCGGAGCAGTCCACGGAAGCATCCGAGACAGATGTCACGGGCCAGTCAGTGCAGAATGCCCAGGGAAAGCCGGGTAAAAAGGATGGTCTTGAGGATGAAGAAGTCTTACAGGATACGGGGATGCAGGCGTTCCAGCTTTTGATGATGGGCGGCAGCCAGTTGGAAGATCTGGAGATCCTCACGGAACTGCCCGGGGATCTTGCAGTGCAGCAGCCGGCAGTGGAGGAAGTGACCGGACCGGTATCTGTGCAGGTCACTGGCACAGATCTGGCAGGAATGGTCCAGTCCGTCAAAGAAGAGGGGACAGTCGTACCGGTCCAGGATCTGGCACAGGAGGCTATCGTGTCTGAGCCGGCAAAAGATCCAGGAGCCGCAGAGGTTTTTGCCGCGGATGTGAAGGCGGAGATGCAGCAGCCATCGGAAGCGCCAAAGAAAGAGGTGCATGTGGAGGCGGGTGAGAAGCTCCCCGGGGAGAGTGTACAGAAAAGGCATGTGGAGGCACAGACAGAGGCCGGGGTACACCGGACCACAGACAGGAAGATGTCTGGCACAGCCCAGCATGTACAAGGACCAGAGGAGAAGGCAGGGACAGATCAGATGGATCAAGTGGGTCATTTTGTTGCCCAGTCTCATGCCGCGGAGGGTTCCCTCCAGCAGAATGTTTTCCAAGATCGGCTCCAACAGGGGCAGACGGAGGCAGTCCCGACCGTGCACATACAGGCCGCCAGTCCGCAGGAACTTATGGATAACCTGATGGATCAGCTCAAAGTGAGGGCGTCCATGAGGGAGCAGGAATTTGAGATCCAGCTCCACCCGGAGAACCTGGGGAAATTAGCGATCAAGGTTGCCTACACGGCAGAGAAAGTCAGTATCTCCATTGTGTGCAGCAATGAGAGAACGATGGAACTCCTCTCTTCCGGCGCGAAGAACATCGCGCAGATCATGGAAGAAAACTTAGGTGCACCGACCATGGTCATGGTGGATCAGGAGGAGAGCGATTATCTGGAACAGTATAACAACCAGGAAAATTCCAGGCAGCAACAGCAGGATCAGGAGAAAGAAAAGAAGAAGACAGCACAGGATGAACACCAGGATTTCCTGCAGCAGCTGAGACTTGGATTGATCTGAAGTGATCTGAATGTTTTATAAAGGAGGTAAGAGTATATGCCAGTAGACGGAGTATCGGGGAGCACGGGCGGCAGCAACACGGACTACAAACCGCAGGTGCCGGTTACAGACGATTTCAGCTACAGCCCCAGTTACACCATTTCCGCGCCGACGAAAGAATTGCAGTCCACAGATTTTCTGAAGTTGCTCGCGGCACAGTTACGGTATCAGGATATGACGAATCCCATGTCAAACTCGGAGATGATGTCCACTCTGACCCAGATGGCCAGTATGAACGCCACCACATCCATGATCTCGTCCATGACGAGCATGACCAGTTCCATGAACGATGTATTGACAGTCAACCTGACCAGCTATGCCACAGGTATGATGGGCAAAGAAGTGACGGTAGCGTTGGTGGATAAAGATGGCAAGCTTACAGGGGAGAAGATCACCGGCAAAGTGGATGGCGTGAGCCTTTACGAGGGATCCCCTATGGTTTATGTGGATGGAAAGAAGTATGACCTCTCTCAGGTGATGACTGTCGGCGAGGTGCCAAAGCAGGAGGAAGAGGATAAGTCAGACGGTGAGGATACACAACAGAAGGAACAGCAGACACAGAATGTCTAAAGCCAGCTGGTCTGTCAGGCCAGGGAAGGCTGCGGATGTGTAAGATAGTAAGATGGGATTGAAAAAGAAGATGTCGCTAATGAGCATAAGGGATGATGTGAGAAAGTGGTGACAGATATGTTAGAAAAGGTTGATCAGGTTTCCAGAGCGGGGAACGCGACGAATGTCCAGCAGTTGAAATTACAGCATAGTGAGGCAGGCAGTTTTGGCCAGTTGCTGCGTAAAGAGGCAGAGCAGGGCAACGGGGTACATTTCTCCAAGCATGCGGCACAGCGCGTACAGCAGAGGGGCATTCAGATGACAGACACACTCCTTGACAGCATCAACCAGGCAGTGGGCAAAGCGCGGGAGAAGGGGGCAAAAGATGTGGTGATCATCAGTTCCCAGGCCGCATTCATCGTGAATGTGACAAATAACACCGTGATCACATCCATGTCAGGTGCAGAGATGCGAGATAACATATTTACGAATATAGACAGTGCCGTGTTGGTATAGCCGGACCATAACGGAGGCTTGGCGTTTCCGCCCGAATGGCGGGGAGGCAGCGGCACAAGAGCAGAGTTAACTCTTGTTATTTTAGAAAGGAAGTAAGAAAAATGGTCAGATCAATGTTTGCAGGCGTTGCAGGTTTGAGGACGCATCAGTCTAAATTGGATGTTATCGGTAATAATATCGCCAACGTGAATACATGGGGATTTAAAGCAGGCAGCGCTAATTTTGCTGATTCTCTGTATACAAATAATACAAATTCTACAGGGGGTAATGCACAGATGGCAGGAGGCGTGGGTGGTATCAACGCTTCTCAGGTGGGCTATGGTGTGCAGATGTCTTCAATCAGCAGGGATTTCGGTAAGAGTACGCCATATTCCACAGGGCGGGAATTGGATGTCATGATAGATGGGGTTGGATTTTTGATCGTGGGTTCTTCACGAGGACCTGATGAAGCCGCAAATACAATAACGGGGATAAATGATACAGCTTTCGATCTGAAAGGCCAGGCAGGGATCTCATTGTCCAGAGTAGGGATTTTAATGGTAGATAACCAGGGATATCTGGTGGATAACAGTGGTAATTATATTTATGGATATGGTGTTGAAGGAAATGCAAATGCGGCAGCAGAGCCGACGATGGATTTAACACAGTTGGTACGGATCAAAGTACCTGGCTGGGATCAGCAGAATGATCAGCAGAATGATCCGGCTAAGAATCCAGGTGATTTTGTAACAGCCAATGGAGACACACGGTATAAGCTCCAGGATTATAAGATCATGAGTGATGGTACCATCGTGGGTTATACAGCATCGAGTGAGAAAAAGATCACCCTAGGAAAAATTGCACTTGCAAATGTAGAAAATGTAAACGGTCTGGAGAGTGATTCAGGATATTATTACAAAATGGGCGATAACTCCGGTGTCTGCAGCGTAGGAGAATCCAATGCCATCCTGGGGACATTCCTGGGCGGCTACCTGGAAATGCCCAACGTAGACCTTGCAAAAGAGTTCTCCGAGATGATCACCACCCAGAGAGGCTATCAGGCCAACACAAAAGTGATCACAGTCACAGATGAGATGCTCCAGGAATTGGTTAATATGAAACGATAAAATTCAAGTGATGCTTGCCTAAGAAGCGTGTCAAAGCGCTTCTTAGGATTTTGTTGCCATTGGGTCGCCGGAGGATCTGGGTGGTGGCAGGAATTTTTCATGATTAAGGAGGTATCAGCGGGGATAGTATGATAGAATTGACAAAGATCAATAACGAGCCGATCGTTATCAACAGTTCTCACATCGAATGTGTGGAAATAATCCCAGAGTCGAAGGTCATCATGGATACAGGGCGTTACTATGTGGTGCGCGAGAATGTGGAAGAGATCATCCAGAAAACCATTGAATTCAATGGCAGGATCCGGGAATATGAGGAAATGATCAGGGAATCTGTTAGTTGATCATAGACAGACGGCGGTTATAGATGCAAAAGAAAGGATGAGAAGGTGAATGAGGTAATGGAGGCGTACAGATGGATATTACAAGTATTCTAGGTTTGGTGATCGGCTTTGCTCTGATCGTATATGGGATTGGCTTTGGCGCATTGGGGAATTTTGTGGATGTGCAGAGTCTGGCGATCGTGTTCGGCGGCAGTTTGGCGGCAGTTATTGCCAGCTACCCGTTAGGTAAATTAAAGTCGGTGATCCGTCACACAGGGATGTTGCTCAGTGGAAAGAAATACGATCCCGCAGTGACCATCGACCAATTGGTCGATATGGCGCAGATCGCCAGGAAGAACGGACTTCTGGCTCTGGAGGAAAAAGCGAATGCCTTAGACGATCCTTTTTTCAAACAGGCGGTCATGCTCGTCGTGGATGCCATGGAAGCGGATAAGGTGCGTGAGATGCTGGAAGGTTCCGTGGATAATATGGCGGCCCGGCATGAGGACTGCGCGGGGATCTGGGACAAGGCGGGCGGTTATGCACCGGCTTTCGGTATGATCGGTACACTGATCGGTTTGATCAATATGTTGAAAAATATGGATGTGACATCCGGCGGGAGCAGCAGCATCGGGCAGGATATGTCCGTGGCGCTGATCACGACATTCTACGGATGTGTGTTGGCGAACCTGATCTATCTTCCGATCGGTAAGAAACTGCGTATCCGAAATGAGGAAGAGATCCTCTACAAGCAGATCATCATAGAGGGCGTGTTGGGGATCCAGACAGGAGATAACCCGAAGAACCTGAAAGAACGGCTGGTATCTTTCCTGGATACAAAACAGCAGCTGCAGATCTTGGAGTCGGATAGTTCCGGCGGGGCATGATAACTGAGAGATATTTATGAGGTGAGTCATTTATGAAAAAGAGAACCCCCCCTCAAGAAGCAGAATCTGACTGGATGGGTACATATGGCGATATGGTGACGCTGCTGCTGTGTTTTTTCGTACTGCTGTATTCTATTTCTTCAGTGGATCAGCAGAAATGGGAGATCATAGTAAAGAGCTTTAACCCCGGCGCAGATGCCGTATCCCAGATCGTCACGGACAGTGATCTGAAAGAAGGGGACGATGATGTAGAAGGTCATATGGACCAACCAGAGATGGTAGACAATTTCGAGGACCTGATGTATACTTTACAAGAAATGATCCAACAGCAGAACTTAAGTGACAATGTGACCGTGGAAGGTGGAGAGGGCTTTGCGTTTATCACATTCCAGGATATGGTATTTTTTGACGGAGATAGTTCTGCCCTGAAAGATGAGGGTAAGCCTATCCTGGAATCGTTTGGGCAGGCCATGGCTTCCGTGGCTGATTCCATCCAGCAGATCCAGGTGTTGGGGCATACATCCCAGGCCGCTCCGAACATACCGAACGAGGCACATACGGACCGGCTGCTGTCGGCGGAACGGTCAGCGGAAGTGGTGGCATATCTGCAGCAGGTGAGCAATCTGGATCCGGCGAAGATGATAAGCTCTGGTTTCGGGCAGTTCCGCCCGATCGCGACCTTTGATACACCAGAAGGAAGGGCGCAGAATCGTCGGGTAGAGATCTTGATCACGCGGACTGGAGCAGTTGAACAAAACCTGGATGCGTATTATGACCAAGTATATGGACAGTGATAAAGGAGCGCAAAAATGTCTGAAGTATTATCGCAAAGCCAGATAGATGCCCTTCTTAATTCGATGAAGGGAGGGGGTGACGACAGCGCAGCCCCCCAGGAAAAAGAAGAGAAGAAAGAAATACAGTACCGGAAGTATGATTTCTACAGTCCAAGGAAGATCACCACTGAAAAGCTGAAGCTTTTGCGTAATATCTATGAAAATTATTCCAGGATCGCTTCTTCTCAGATGAATGGTATGTTCCGTCTGAACAGTGATATGGAAGTGTTGGATGTGGAAGAGCAGAGGTACTATGAATTTAGCAATGCTCTGACGGACAGTGACATCATGACCCTGGTCAAGGTCAGCCTGCCAGACCAGCCCAAGAACTTGCCCATCCTGATGCACATCAGTCCCCGATTGATGGTGAATATGATCGACCGTATGATGGGTGGAGCCGGGGACGACGACAGCGTCGGCAGCGGCTATGTGTATACATCTATTGAGAATGTATTGTATGCTAAGGTGATGAGTTATTTTGTGAACGCCCTCAAAGACGCCTGGTCTGGATACATACGGATGGAGACGGATCTGGAACGGGTGGAGCAAGATCCCAGCATGTTCCAGGATATCAGCATGGATGAAACGGTCGCGATCATCGTCCTGTCTGTCCGGATGGGGAATCTGGGCGGGAATATAAATATATGTATCCCGGGGACACTTCTTACGGATATCTTCAATATCATTGACCGTAAGAAAAATATCAACCTGGATGTGGAACAGAAGGACGAGAGGACGAAAGATCGTATCATGGACAGCATCCGCAGTTCGGCTCTGTATGTAAATGCACAGTTGGGTGTTGTGGAGGTTAGCCTGGAAGACCTGTATAATCTGCATGTGGGCGATGTCATCGACCTGAACAAACCAAAAGAATCAGAAGTTTCCCTCTATATAGAGGATCAGCCGTGGTTTACCGGCAAACTGGGCGTCCATAAGAAGAATATGGCGGTCAAGATCGAGAAGCGGATCGCGGACGAGGAGGAGGAAGCGCGGCTCAGGGAGCTGGCGTTCCCCACTGAAAAAGAGGAAATGATCCTGGAGGAGATGGAGACGGAAGTGATCTGATCGATAGGGCAGACATGATCGATACTACTTATTGTGATGAAAAATATATTTAAGGAGAGGTAGAGGAAATGGCAAAAATTTTATTAGTAGATGATGCGGCTTTTATGAGGATGATGGTAAAAGATACTCTGACAAAAGCAGGTTATACGGATCTGTACGAAGCGGCAGACGGCCTGCAGGCTGTGGAGACTTACGCAGAGATCCAACCGGACCTGGTGATCATGGACATCACGATGCCCAATATGGACGGCCTTGAAGCGCTCAAAGCGATCAAGGGCAAAGACCCCAATGCAGTTGTGGTCATGTGTTCCGCGATGGGCCAGGAGAGTATGGTCATTGAAGCCATCAAATCAGGAGCAAAAGACTTTATCGTGAAACCATTTAAACCGGACCGCATCTTAAAGACTGTATCCAGTATCGTGGATGCCTGATAGGGAGGAGCGGACATGTCTTTTCTTAGTTCATTCAACATCAGCGCCTCGGCGCTGACTGCCCAGCGGATGCGGCTGGATGTGGCCTCGGAAAATATTTCAAATATCGACACGACAAGGACGGAGGGTGGGGGGACTTACCGCCGTAAACTTGTAGTCTTAGAAGAAATCGGCAACAATACATTCCGGGAAGCGCTCCTGAGCGCGGCGAACAATCACGAGACGACCAAAGGCGGCGTCCGTGTGTCGGAGATCATAGAAGATGATAGTGAATTCAAACGCGTATACAACCCGGATCATCCAGATGCAGATGATCAGGGGTATGTTTCTCTGCCGAATGTGGATCTGATCAAGGAGACTGTGGACAGTATGTCGGCCACCAGATCTTATGAGGCCAACATTACGGCATTTAATTCTCTGAAAACGATGGCGCAGAAAGCTCTGGAGATCAAGTAGGCGGGTTAAAGCGGCATTTTATCTAAATTCACGGAAAGAGAGTAAGAACATATGAGTTTTAAAGAGTTTAGCACATTAGAGATAGATGCCATAGGCGAAATACTGAACATCAGTCTTGGTTCATCCGCTACTGCTCTTTCTACAATGTTGAGTACGCGGACAGATATCACAACTCCCCAGGTGCAAGTAGTTGCCAAAGACGAGTTCGAATTTGACGATCTGGAGCCTGCCATCGGTGTGGAGATCACCTATATAGAAGGGCTGCGGGGCAGCAATATCATGCTCCTCAAACGCGTGGATGTGAAGCTGATCGTGGAGATGATGATGGGCTTCGAGATCCCGGACGAAGAGTTTGAGCTAAATGAGATCAACCTGAGCGCGATCTGCGAAGCAATGAACCAGATGATGGGTGCGTCGGCTACGGCACTTTCTGAATTCCTGGGGGAGACGGTCAATATATCGACACCGACTACCCTGGAGATCACGGATGCGAAGTCATTTAAGGAACAGTACTTTGCAGATGAGGACGTGATGGTCAGCGTGGAGTTCATGCTGCGTATCGGGGACTCTATGGAGAGTAAGTTCATCAACCTGATGCCCACGGATCTGGCGAAAAAACTCGTGTCGGGATTCTTCCCAGGGGAAGCGTCGGATATGGACACCGCGCCTGCGGCAGACCAGGCGTCTGCACAGGATGAAGGACCGGCAGATGAGCCCGCGCCTGTGGCAGCGGAACCGGCAGCGGAAGAATCTTCGAACCGCATGATGAGCCAGGAGGAGATCGAAGCGCTGCTGGCGGGCGGGGATGCGGGGAACACTGCGCCTGCGGAACCGGCAGCGGAGGAATCTTCGAACCATATGATGAGCCAGGAAGAGATCGAGGCATTGTTGGCGGGCAATACGGTCAAAGAGGAGGCGCCAGTACCGACTCCGGCCCCAGCCGTGCAGCCAGCGCCGGCATCGGTCCCAGCCGCGCAGCCAGCCCCAGCTCCTGCAGGAGCGGCACCGGCCCCTGCGGCGGCACAGCCACAAGTGGCGGCCAGCCCCCTGGCGGATCAGATGGTGGCGCAGATGGCGCAGATGACCCAGATGATGAGTCAGATGCAGCAGGTGATGATGAACCAGATGCAGCAGCAGGCGGCCGCACAGAATGCCCCGGCTGGACCGAAGACTCTGAATGTCCATCCTCTGCCAACAGATTCCTTTGGGGGAAGAGGCGGCGCAGGAGAAGAACAGGAAGAGAATATAGATATGATCATGGGTGTCCCGCTGGAAGTCTCCGTGGAGATCGGGCGTACCAGGAAACTGGTCAAGGATATCCTGGAATTTACAAAAGGCTCGCTGGTCGTGTTGGATAAGGTGGCAGGTGAGCAGGTGGATCTGTTTGTCAATGGACAGTGCATCGCCAAGGGCGATGTGGTGGTCGTGGAGGATAATTTCGGGATCCGTATCACAGAGATCCTGGCAGAGGATATACCTGTATTAGAATAGGGTGGACAGATGCTTGGAGGAATGTTGACAGCGGTCGGCACTTTGTGTATCGTGGTGCTGATCATCTATTTGAGTTATGTGGCGGCGAAGCTGGTGGCCAAAGGCTCTGTCCGTGCGGGCCGTTCCCAGTACATGCGTATGGTGGATCAGCTGCCTGTGGGACAGAGCCGGGCCGTATCCATCGTCCAGGTCGGCGACCGTTATTTCCTTTTGGGGATGGCGGAGAAAGAAATGCATATGCTGGCCGAGCTGGAGGAGGAGGGCCTGATCCCTCTGCAGATCGATGGGGCGGATGCCCAGGCTCCAGCCATGGATTTCAGGGAACTGTTGGATAAAATGGGGAAGACCAGAAAACACTGGAATGATAAGAAGTAGCACGACGGATAAGGAGTTGGAGTGAATGGACGCACTTGTAAATATCAACGGGGATAGGGTGCCTACACTGGAATTGCTGCTGATGCTGACAGTGATCGCATTGCTGCCATCCATCCTCGTCATGATGACATCATTTACCAGGATCGTGATCATACTATCTTTTGTCAGAAATGCCCTGGGAGTCCAACAGGTGCCGCCGAGTATGGTGATGGTTGGGATCTCGTTGTTTCTGACACTTTTTATTATGGATCCAGTGATCTCTGAGATCAATACCACGGCCTTTGAACCGTACCGGGAGGAACAGATCACCCAGGAGGAAGCCCTTGAGAGGGCACAGGTGCCTTTAAAAGAGTTCATGCTGCGCCAGACCGAGATCAGTTCTGTGGATATGTATATGGATCTGGCGGGTACGGAAGCGGTGGAGGAGCTGACGGATCTGCCGCTGACAGTGGTGGTCCCGGCGTTCATGACTTCTGAGCTGAAACGCGCGTTTATGGCGGGGTTCCTGCTGTTTTTGCCATTTTTGCTGATAGATATCATCGTCTCCACCACATTGATGTCGATGGGTATGTTCATGTTGCCCCCGGCGACCATATCTCTGCCTTTTAAACTATTGCTCTTTGTCACGGTGGACGGCTGGCAGCTTTTGTTCTCCACGCTCGTGCAGAGTTTCCGCTAAAGAAATCAGGAGGATGTTATGACAAACGGTGAAGTGTCGGATCTGATGTATGAAGTGTTCGTGCTGGCGATCAAGCTGGCGGCGCCTATGCTGGTGATCAGCATGCTGATCGGACTTTTGATATCCATCTTCCAGGCGGCGACCCAGATCCATGAGCAGACGATCACGTTCCTGCCAAAACTGCTGGTGATCTCCGTGATCCTGGTGTTCACAGGCGGCAACATGCTGACGATGCTCCAGGATTTTGCCACTAAGATCTTTCAGTTGATGGCGGCCTTATAGCGGCCCGGCGGAGGTTGGGATGAAATGCCGATCATAGATACAGAACAATTTATGCTGTTTTCCCTGGTCATGATGCGGATGGCAGGATGCGTGCTGCTCAATCCGATCCTGGGCCGGAACAGCGTACCGATGTATGTGAAGTCCGGGCTCATCCTGGTGTTGACGTTCCTTGTGTATTCCTTCTCTCAGGGAGATCCGATCGAGGTGGGATCTACCCTCGCATACAGCGTCCTGTTGATGAAAGAGTTCCTGGTGGGCTATTTTCTCGGGTTTGTGGTACAGCTCTTCAGTATGGTGATCACGTTCGCGGCGGCCGTCATCGATTTCCAGATGGGGATGTCTATGGCTATGATCTACGACACACAGAACAATGCGCAGATCCCGCTGTCGGGCAGTATCTACAATGTGTTTTTCATGTTGTTGTTTTTTGCATCGGACGGACATCTGGCGATGATGAAGATCATACTGACCTCGGCGGAAGTGGTGCCTTATGGACAGGTGGCTTTTGCCAGCGGCGCGTTCTGGGCCATGCTGGATATCTTCTCGGAGTGTATCTTGATGGCGATGAAATTGGCTTTTCCGATCATGGCGGCGGAGTTCATCGTCACCATGGGACTGGGGATCCTGATGAAGATGATCCCGCAGATCAATGTCTTCGTGGTCCAGATCCAGGTGAAGATCATCGTAGGTCTGCTCCTGTTTTTGTTCCTTTTCGGGCCGATGTCGGATTTCCTGAAAAACCTGATCACGGATATGCTGCGGCAGATGAAGGACATCTTACAGTTTTTGTAGTAAACGGACATGTCGCCTGACGGCGACATCACCATAAATGAAAGCCAGCTGTTTTGTGCCTTCGGCACTCCCACAGCTGCCAGGCGTATTCGTGATCCGGCTTATCAGCCTGCTCACTCATACACCTTAGTCCCTCCAATGTCCATGTGTCAGCGCGTGCCGACACGCCTTCCACATGGCCGCTGTCCGGAGCTTTCATAGTAAATAAACGGCGGATCTGCCGTGTAAAAGGATGTGAGTAAATATGGCGGACGGGCCAGGCGGAGAGAAGACTGAGAAAGCCACACCTAAAAAGCGGCGTGACCAGCGAAAAAAAGGTAATGTATTTACCAGTAAGGATGTGGCTACACTCATTTCGTTTTTGGCGGCTTTCTACGGGCTGAAATTTTATTTCCCTGTCATATATCGGAATGTGAAGGCTTACCTGCTGCGCTATCTGGGTTATATGGCCAGCGTGGATGAATTATCCATGGGGACGCTGGGAGGCATCGGGATCGACACGATGGGGACGATCGCGATCGTGATCTTGCCATTCCTGGCCATAATGGCGGCTGTGGGGGTCCTGAGCACGGCGATCCAGACCAGGTTCCTCTTTACGATGGAGTCCGTGAAGCCTAAGTTCAGCAAGCTGAACCCGATCAACGGGATCAAGAACCTGTTTTCCCTCAAAAACCTGGTGGAACTGCTGAAAAATCTAATAAAGATTTCAATCCTGCTCATATTCCTGTATAATATGATAAGGGGAGACCTGTTGGGCATCGCCCGGACCATCGACATGGACCTGAGCATCTCCACGGCGTATACACTGGATGCCGTCATGCGGATCGTATTCCAGCTGGCGCTGGCTTTCGCGGTGTTGGCGGTTTTTGACTATCTGTATCAGCACTGGGATTATGAACGTCAGCTGAAGATGACCAAGCAGGAAGTAAAAGAAGAGTTCAAACAGACGGAGGGGGATCCGAAAGTCAAGGGCAAGATCCGGGATATCCAGCGGCAGCGTGCCAGGAGCCGTATGATGCAGGCCGTTCCGGAGGCGGATGTGGTCATCCGTAACCCGACTCACTATGCGGTCGCCCTGAAATATGATATTGAAAAAGATAATGCGCCGATCCTGGTTGCCAAAGGGCAGGATGAGCTTGCTCTGCGCATCGTACGGGTCGCTGAGGAAAACGATGTCTACATTGTGGAGAACAAAGTCCTGGCAAGGGCTCTTTATGCCTCTACACCCCTGGACAGGGAGATCCCACAGGAATTTTACGGGACGGTGGCGGAGATCTTGGTATATGTATTCAAGGAAAATCACAAAGTGATCTTGTAGGGAATGACAGTAAGAGATTGGTGAAGACATGAAAAGAGTAATGAGTAATGCGGTGTCGTTATTTGTAGTGGTGATCGTGCTGCTGCTGATCATACCGCTCAGTCCGTTTTTCTTGGACGTAATGATCATCTTAAATATATCAGCTGGCTTGATCATTCTACTGATCAGTATGAACATCAAGGAATCTTTGGAATTTTCAATCTTTCCATCGCTGCTGCTGATCACCACACTGTTCCGCCTGGGCATCAATGTGTCCTCCACGCGGAATATCCTGACAAATTCAGGAAGTGCGGGGCAGGTCATCCAGGCTTTCGGTGATTTCGTCCTGCAAGGGAACGTGATCGTCGGGTTCGTTATCTTTTTCATTATCGTATTAGTGCAGTTCATCGTGATCACAAAAGGCGCGGAGCGTGTGTCTGAGGTTGCGGCCAGGTTTACATTGGATGCTATGCCTGGTAAACAGATGGCCATCGACGCGGACTTAAGTTCCGGCCTGATCGATGAACGGGAGGCGAAAGAACGCCGTTATAAGATCCAGAAGGAAGCGGATTTCTACGGTTCTATGGATGGTGCGACCAAGATCGTAAAAGGGGATGCAGTCATGTCCCTGATCATCACGGCCATCAACTTTATCGGTGGTGTGATCATCGGTATGGTGCAGGGGGACATGGAATTTACCGAAGTGCTCTCCGTTTACTCGATCGCTACGGTGGGTGACGGCCTGGTGTCCCAGATACCGGCTCTGCTCATATCGGTGGCTACAGGTATGATCGTGACCCGTGCCGTGGCCGAGGGCAGCCTGAACGATGATGTCTCCAAACAGTTCATTGCCCAGCCCCAGTCGATCATGATCGCGGGTGTGATCGTGGCCGTGCTGATGCTCGTGCCGGGTATGCCGAAATTTCAGATGATCCTGCTCGCTATCTTATTAGTGGGCGGCGGCTTTATGCTCAGCCGGCGGATGCAGGATATGGCCCAGATGGAAGAACTGGAGCTGGCCGGTCCCGCGGGAGGTCTGGCGGCCGGAGGGATGGCCGAGGAGGAGACTGTCAGCGAGGAGGATTATTACAGGGATATCAATAACATCTACTCACTGATCTCCGTGGAGCCGGTGGAGATGGAGTTTGGATACAGCCTGATCCCTCTGGTGGATGAATCCAGCGGGGGGCGTATGATCAACCGGATCGTCATATTCCGGCGGCAGTACGCCCAGGAGATGGGGCTTGTGATCCCATCCATCCGTCTGCGTGACAGTTCCAGCCTGAATACAAACCAGTATGTGATCAAGATCAAAGGCGAGGAAGTGGCAAAGGGCGAGATCTTAGTGGATTATTACCTTGCTCTTGAGCCGCCCAATCTCTCTGGAGAGGTGGACGGGATCGAGACGGTGGAACCGGCTTACGGGATACCCAGCCGGTGGATCACGCCGGATAATAAGGAAATCGCGGAGATTTATGGCTATACGGTCATCGACCCGCTCTCTGTCATGCTGACCCATCTCTCGGAAACGCTGCGGCGCCACTCCTACGAGCTGGTCACACGCCAGGAAGTGGTGCAGCTGGTGGAGAATACGAAGAAAAATTCGCCGGAACTGGTGGAGGAAGTGGTGCCGGCCCTGATATCCTATGGCGGATTCCAGAAAGTGCTCGTCAATCTTTTGCGGGAGGGCATCCCGATCAAGGATATGGAGACCATCCTGGAGACGATCGCGGACACGGTGCCCAACAGCAGGGATATCGATACGATCACCGAGAATATCCGTATCGCCCTGAAGCGTACGATCACCCGGCGTTTCAGTGAGAATGGCAGCATGCGGGTGGTGACCCTGGATACAGAGCTTGAGAAACGAATGATCGCAAGCCTGACCAAGAGCGACCAGGGGACTTACATGGCCCTCAGCCCGGATATCATGCAGAGGATCATAGAGCAGATCAGCGAGGAGATGAAGAAGTTCCACGAGCTGGCGCAAGATCCGATCGTTCTGACGAGCCAGGTCATACGTCCGTATTTTTACCGTCTGATCGAACAGTTCTACCCCAATGTGTATGTGCTCTCATTCAATGAGATCGCAAACAGTGTCCAGATACAGGCTTTAGGTGTCATTGACGGATAGATGAGAAGGATTCCAAGGAGTTTATGCTATGAGTGCGCAGGGTTCATACAGCGAAATGACCAATGAAGAATTGCTGAGGAAATATAAGGAGACCAATGACCTGTCTATGAAGCAGGAGCTGGTCATGCGTTACGTCTATATTGTAAAGAGCATTGCCCTTCAGATGCGGGATGTCTACCTGAGTTTTGCCCAGGTGGACGACATGATCAATGACGGGGTGCTGGCGATCATGAATGCCCTGGATAAATTCGACTTCGAGAAGAACGTCAAATTTGAGACCTACGTCTCCAAGCGCATCCGGGGGATGATCATCGATCTGGCCAGGCGGCAGGACTGGATCCCGCGCAGCGTCAGAAAGAGTGCGAAAGAGATCGACAATGCCACGATGGAATTGTATAACGAATTGGGCCGCTATCCGACGGCGGAGGAGATCGCTGAGCATCTCCATGTGAGCGTGGACAAATACCATGAGGCTTTGGGCAAGACGAACCTCTTCAATGTTTTATCCCTGGACATGGTCCTTGAGGAGACGATGGAGAACAAGAAGAGCGTCCAGCTCCCTTCCAACAACCAGCAGGAACAGCCGGAGGCCCATCTGCTGGAGCAGGAGCTGCACGGGAAGCTGGTGGAGGCCTTGCACAGTCTGAAAGAGAATGAGCAGCTGGTGGTGTCCCTCTACTATGTGGATGAGTTAAATATGAAGGAGATCGCCAAGATTTTGGAGGTCAGCGAGCCCAGGATCTCACAGATACATGCCAATGCGCTGCGTAAGATGCGGCTGTTTTTAAAGGATGATATGATCGGTTAGAAAGGAGTGACAGGAGATGTTCCAGGGATTTTACAACTTAACTTCCGGGATCTTGACACAGACACGTAATCAGAATGTGATCAGTAACAATATGACCAATGTGTCGACGCCCGGTTTTAAGAGCGACAAATATATGGCGACCACGTTTCGGGAAGAACTGATGTACCGCAGCGGGAATATCGATAAAGACAACAAGACACAGATCGGGACGATGGCGATGATCCGCGCGTCCGACGAGACGGTGACGGATTTCGAGCCGGGGGCGGTGGAACCCACGAATGAGATCTTTGACGTGGCCCTGCGGAACAACGGTTTCTTCATGGTGCAGACCCAGGACGGCATCGGATACACCCGGGACGGCTCCTTTATCCTGGATGACGAGGGATATCTGTCCCTGCCCTCTGTGGGAAGGGTCGTTGGCAGGAATGGATTCATCCAGATCGGGACGGATAAGATCGAGATCGACAGTTCGGGGCGCATAACCAGTGAGGATGGTCGGACGACGTACGGTCAGATCGCGGTGGTGGATTTCAACGATTACAACAATATGGTCAAGGGCGGCGACGGTGTGTTCTACACCAATGAGCAGCCGGTGGCGGTCAACGGGCAGATGCTCTGGAAATACCTGGAGCGGTCCAATGTAGATGCTGTACAGGAAATGGTGAACATGATGAGTAGCCAGAGGGCCTTGCAGAGCGCCTCCCAGGTCTTAAAGATGTATGACCAGATCATGGGCAAGGCAGTCACAGACCTTGGAAAAGTGTAAAATAAAGGAGGGGTGTGTATGAATCAATCATTTTACACGGCTGCGCTCGGGGTGGGCAGCGAACAGTATAAGCTGGATATCCTGGCGAACAACACGGCCAATATCAATACCTGGGGCTATAAGACGAAGGTCCCGATCTTCTCGGAACTCATGTATTACGAGATGAAGGGAAAGGCCCAGGAGAATAACGAACTGCTCACAGGGACTGGTATGCGTATCCAGAAAGCGGATACGGACTTTTCACAGATGACTCTTGCGGAGAGCGAGGGTGAATACCACTATGCGATCGAGGGGGACGGGATGTTCATGTTGCGCGATCCGTCCACCAACGAGATCACGTATACCAGGGACGGGAGTTTCAGCTTATCCCTCCGGGGCAATGATTTTTATCTGGTCTCGTCTACAGGTAAGCTGGTCCTGGACCGGAACGCGAATCCGATCCAGGTCAATGAGAATAGCCCGGATACTCTGCCGATCGCGATCGTTGACTTTGTAAATAAGAACGGTATGCTCGGTGTTGGGGACAATGAATTTACCCCAGTGGCGAAGAATGGGGATCCTTTTCTCGCACAGGGCGCAAAGCTGCGCAAAGGGATGCTGGAGATGTCCAACGTGGATCTGTCTGACCAGATAACGAAGATCATAGAGGCGCAGAGGGCTTACAGCTATGCCCTGCGGATGGTACAGACATCCGATGAGATTGAGAATACGATCAATAGTCTGAGAACATGATAGCTGCGGACTGAAAAGAAAGGAGTATCCATGGGGATTGAAAAATATGAAGATATGAATGCTCTGGAACTGGACGTGATCAAGGAGATCGGGAGCATCGGCACTGGGAACGCGGCGACAGCCCTATCCCAGGTGCTGCGTAAGAAGACGAAGATGACATTGCCTGCGGCGTATATCCTGGGCTACAATGAGGCCATCGAGATGGTGGGATCCCCAGAGGAGATCGTGGCGGCGGTCCTGGTCAAGATGTCGGGGGAGATCAACGGTATCATGCTCTTTGTGCTGAAGATGGATTTCATCAATGCAGTGCTGCAAAGTGTCATGGGTCAGGAGATCACGGAGTATATGGATCTGACGGAGATACAGAAGTCAGCGTTGGAGGAGATTGGGAATATCATCATCTCATCTTATGTTAATGCTATGTCAGGACTCACAGGCGTGACGATCCAGCTCTCTATCCCGAGTATTGCCATCAATATGCTGGGTGGGATCTTGAGTGTGCCGATGGCAGAATTTGGGTATGTGACGGATAAATTGATGATGATCAACGGTAAGTTTATTGTGGATAAAGAGGTATTGGACAGCCATTTGCTGATGATGCCGGATATACAATCTTTAAATTATTTGATGCGTAAGTTGGGAGTTGACTGATGTAATGGCGAAACAGATCATTGTGGGAATAGCGGATATGAAGATGGCCAGGCAGGAAGGCGTTTTGATAACCTATGCCCTGGGATCCTGCATCGGGATCGCATTGTACGATCCAATGATCAAACTGGGGACGCTGGTCCATATTATGCTGCCGGAATTGGGGACGATGGCTGATAAAAACCTTTACAAATATGCGGATACAGGCTTGCGGGAGACCATCCGTAAAATGACGGCTTTTGGAGGCGTGAAGAACCGGATACGTGCCAAGATCGCGGGCGGGGCTAAGATGTTTGAGATGAAAGGCGGCCATGATCTGGGGAATATCGGGGAGCGGAATGCGATGAACGTAAAGAAGATCCTGCGCGAACAGGGCATACGCCTTGTGGGAGAGGATACGGGTGCAAATTATGCCAGGACCATGTCCATGGATGTGAGCGACGGCAAAGTAACGATCAAGACCTTTGGCAGGCCGGAAATAACCATGTAAAGGAGAGGAGCATATGGCACAAACAGAGATTTTACTGGAATCGGGAACAAATGAGATAGAGATCATGCAGTTCATACTGTATGGGGAGTTGTACGGGATCAATGTGGCCAAGGTCACGGAGATTATGATGTCCGACAAGGTCAAATCGGTCCCGCAGGTGCATCCGGCCGTGGAAGGCATCTTTAAGCCGCGGGATATCCTGCTGACTGTAGTCGACCTGCCGTTCTACCTCACGGGTAAACCCACGGAGAAGAACCCCCGGGATCTTTTCCTTGTGACAAATTTTAACAAGATGCATATCGCTTTCAGGGTACATAATGTGGTGGGTATCAGCCGCATCTCCTGGGCGGATATCCAGAAACCCGATAATACGCTGAACCGGGGGGCCGAGAGCGTGGCGACCGGGATCGCGCAGTGCGGGAAGAACCTGGTCACCATATTGGATTTTGAGAAGATCGTGACCGATATCGCGCCGGAGACAGGTATCCAGGAATCTGAGATCGATGCCCTGGGAGAGCGGAACCGGAATGAGCATCCGATCCTTCTGGCGGAGGATTCGATCCTTCTGACGAAGATGATCGAGGATTCTCTGCGGAAAGCCGGATATATCAATCTTAAGAAATTCAATAATGGCCAGGAGGCTTGGAATTATCTGAAGAGTGTACAGAGGGATGCTGACCTGGATCAGAAGGTCGCGCTGATCATCACAGATATCGAGATGCCCAAGATGGACGGGCACCGCCTGACAAAATTGGTAAAAGAAAACGAGAACTTGAAACATATCCCTCTGATCATCTTTTCCTCCCTGATCAATCAGGAGATGGAGATCAAAGGGAAACAGCTAGGGGCAGATGAGCAGCTTTCCAAGCCGGAGATCGGACATCTGGTGGAAGTGATGGACCATCTGTTAGAGAACAGGGAGCAGGAGATCGATGGATAAATATGTTGTGCGTCAAGCGATCAAAAGGCGTGAGGATGATGAGATCGTCGGCTATGAGATCATGATCCAGAGCGACAATGACAGCTTGTATAATGCGTCGGAGAGTGCAGTCGCGGATACCATATCCGGATTCCTCACACAGAATAATGATATCATATTTAAGGATAAGCCGACATTTTTATCATTTCCGCCCTCTTTGTTTTTCCGCAATACACCGAGGATGTTTGAAAAAGAAAAGTTGGTGATCCAGGTCGATGACAGCATCGTCATACATCCGTTGGCCTCGACCATCATGCAGAAATACCGCAGGGACGGCTATAGATTTGCAATAAATAATTTTCAATTTTCTCCAAAATATTTCAGCTTGTTGGAGATGGCGGACTATGCAAAAGTGGATCTGACCGATAAGCATGACATGAAGGGGAAAAGGTCCCTGATCAATATTGTGGATATGCTGCACGGCTTTAAGAAAAAATGCATCGCTATGGGCGTGAATACGAAGGAAGATTATGATCTGGCCAAGGATGTGGGTGTCGACTTTTTGGAAGGAAATTATATAGAGCGGGCGACGATCACAAAATCCAGTAAGATGGATTATCTTGAGGGCAACTTCTTCCATCTGGTCGTCGAGGTGACGAAAGATGAGCCAGATGTGGAGGAGATCGAGAAGATCATAAGCCGGGACGCGTCCCTGAGTTATGCGATCTTGAAGATGGTCAATTCCAAATATTTTGCCGCGCGCAAGAAGACCTCGTCCATCCGGCAGGCTCTGGTCACGCTGGGTATCAGTCAGCTGCGCCAGTGGGCGTATCTGCTGAGCGTCAAAGACAGTGACCGCAACAATGCCTCGGAGGAGGTCCTGAAGCTGTCATTCCTGCGCGCTACGCTGGCTTCTGCGTTGGTGGGACGTATGCAGACCACGGAGATCACAAGATCCGAGGGCTATATGATCGGGATGTTCTCCACGATGGATTATATCATCGATGCTACTATGGAGGAGATCTTGGAGGGGATCCCGCTGCCGGATGTTGTCAAGGACGCACTGATCCGAAATGAAGGGATCGGCGGCGAGTTGTTCCAGCTGATCCTGGATTATGAGCAGGCCGACTGGAAAAAATTAAAGATGCATACAAAAGAACTGCACATCCAGACGAATATGATCGCACAGCTGTATATGGATTGTGTAGAAGAGGTAAATGAGATCTGGAACGGCCTGACCAGTGAGTTTGAGCGGCCGGAGGAAGAAGAGGAAGAGGGAGCAGGAGAGACAGAGAGTCTCGAAGAAATGGCAGAAAAGATCCCCGTCAGTTAATGGCGGGGATTTTCTTTTATCTTGATACATGCTTTCGTCAGCTCCACAGTCACATCGCCCAGATAGTGGTTGGAATAGAAATTCAGGAGAGGGGATACACTATGGGAATCGACCACGATGTATTTCGCACTGCAGTAGGTCAGTGTCAGGGCTATGGTGTCGACGACGCACCGTTCGCAGGTGCACATATCGAATTTTTTCATATAATCGATGGCGATATCCTTGACGATGTATTCCATCACATTGACAAAACGGTAGTTTGGCAGATGATGCCCATCTGCGGGATAGAGGACTGAGTCCAGGTGTTCCTGGGCCAGGGGGGGTCTGTCAGGGGATGCCGCTGGTGTCGCCACAGCTGAGGGATCAGTGGGATCTGCAGGCTTTACGGCAGCTGCTGTATCATCCGGGGAGATGCTGTCTGGCTGGACGGCGGCGGATGCTCCTGTCTCAGTTTCGGCAGATGTCTCCGCTGCCTGTGTTCCAGGTTCTGGCTGTTCAGTCTGTCCGACCGTGTCTGATCCTCCGGCAGGAGTTCCGGCATTGCTGTCTGCGGGCATATCTGAGGTTTTTTCTGCTTTCTGTGCGGGCGGCTCCGCCGATCCAGCTGCCGGGACAGAGGTACTGCTGTCGTTGTCTATGGGGATATCTGCGGTATCAGAGGCACTGCTGTCCGCAGTCATCGTGGCCTCGTCGTTTCCACTGCTATCTGCAGTACCGGACATACTGCTGTCCGCCGCCGTCGCTGCGGTGCCAGGCTCATTGCCGCCAGCGGGGATATCTGCGGTGCCAGGCTCATCGCCGCCAGCGGGGATACCTGCGGTATCAGAGGCACTGCTGTCCGCCGCCGCGGTGCCAGGTCCGTCGCTGTCTGGGGTATCAGAGCTGTTGCTATCCACCGCTGCGGCAGTGTCAGGGCTGTTGTTGTCGGCAGAGGTATCGGTGACATTGTATGGAGAGCTGTCTGCGGCTATTTCAGCAGTGTCAGATGCGCCGTTGTCCGCGGGGATGTCTGCGGTATCGGGCGTCGGATGCGTTGTCAGGATGTCTTCGGGGAAGTCTTCCTCCAACTGCCCTTTGATCAGGTCTGCCACGGGATCATCTTCACTGTTCCCGGTGGAGATGATCGAGATGTTGGGCATTTCCTCCTCGGGCCGTATCTGCCCAAAAGATTCCAAAGGTGTGGGAGTCTCCTCTGCGGAGATCTCTTTTTCAGCTGTGCCGGCAGGCTCTTTTGTTTCTTCTGTCTCTTTCTCTTTTTCGGGTGTCTCCGGTACAGGTTCTTCACCTGCCAGAAGGTGCAGCACATGTGATGTCTTATTGCTTTTTCTCGCCATAGGTCAATCTCCTGTATTAAAAATGTATATCCGATGCGATCTCTTCAATGAATTTACGATAATCCAGAGATGGGTTGGATTTTGGGGCGTAGTCGAAGACACTCTCTCCGTGGGCGGGCGCTTCTGCCACAGTCACACTGTTGCGGATCTGTGTCTCAAATACTTTCGTTCCCATCTGACGGGCGATGTTCTCCGTCATCTCTTTTACCTCGCGGGCCAGGACTGTCCGTCCGTTGAATTTGGTCAGCAGGATCCCCAGCACATTCAGATCCGGGTTGAAGGAGGATTTTACCGAATCGATGGTCTCTTTGATCTGGGTGACGGCCAAAAGGCTTAAGATCTCCGGGACCATGGGGATGATCAGATGATCCGCCACGGTGTATGCGTTCACAGTCAGGACGTTCAGGGCCGGAGGGGTGTCGATCACGATATAATCATAAAGATCCTTGACGGGCTCCAGAGCATTTTTTAGCATGGATTCCCTGCCCGCCCCGGTAAATTCCAGCTCTGCCCGGCTCAGTAAGATATTGGAGGTGATCACATCACAGTATTCGGTGGGCTGTATGGCATCCTGCAGGGGCGTCTCTCCTTTTAAAACTTCATAGATGGTACTGCTGTTTTCGATGTCCAGCCCCAGACTGAACCCCAGATTGCCCTGTGGATCCAGGTCGATGGCCAGGACCTTGGTGTTCCGGCGTTCGACCAGGCTGCAGGCGATCGCAGAAGTTGTGGTAGTCTTACCGACCCCGCCCTTTTGATTGGTAAGTACGATGTTCGTTGACAAGATGAATCCTCCGTTTCGTATATTCACTGCCGTCTGAGGGAAAGATCCTCATCTAAAAGGTCTGTGTACAGCTTAGCGGCAATGTAAAT
>Ga0224483_100039_pt1 | contig 28847 bp, 34 predicted proteins | sample hydfratestSal1_FD_181453 | JGI IMG/M metagenome (GOLD analysis project Ga0224483, IMG submission 181453) | Metatranscriptome of mouse feces microbial communities from Columbus University, Ohio, United States - Sal1 (Metagenome Metatranscriptome) ... | reverse complement strand
GTAAGATAATGTCTGCAGAACAGTATATGTGCGGTTCTCATCTGTCAGGGGGGAAGGCGGTACAGGCTGTGAGGTTTGGAAGCGATCTGAAATACAGATGTCCGAGGTATAATTGAGTATGGGTGAGAGTAATATGGAGAGGCAGGATAAAAATATTTCCTTGTAGATGAACCTGCTTAATTATAATGTAAGAAAGGGAAACGCAGTACAGAACGGGTCTGAAGAGGACGCAGGATATATGTCGGGAAGACCGCGGGGCGCTGCGATGCCTTACACCGGTTTTACGACTGCCGTCATTCTGATAAGAGGGGCGGCAGGCTTTCGGAATGAATCTGAATCAGAGGAGGCTGCCTCCAGGTTTGTCCGGGCTGTCTATACTGCCCGGCTTATTGAGATAGTGGAAGTCATGCTTCCTGTACGGGCAGAAGAGGCCTTGAGATTCGGAAGACAGGAAAAGCGGTATTTCTTAGTCAGATAATTTATGGAAGAAAGGATGAAGTGGCCATATGTTTGGATTCTATGGAAATGGGATAGCCCTGACAGAGAAGATGCTTGATTTTCTCTGGGGGAGACAGACCGTTACGCTGAACAACATAGCAAACGATGATACTCCGGGCTTTAAATCTCAGTATATCAGCTTTGAGAATATTCTCGGCGAAAAGCTGAAGGATGCCAGCGCGGGCTGGAGGCCGATGAGGCAGGTGGAACAGGCGATAAACAGCACGAGGGCCAGCCTGCATACCACAAGGGCAGAGTCAACCCGTCTGGACGGTAATAATGTGGATATGGATCAGGAGCAGGTGGATCTGGCCCGTACGGCGCTGGAATACCAGTATATGGTTTCTTCGATAGGAAATGATATCAGCCGTCTGCAGAGCGCGGTGAGGAGTTTTTAGGGTTTAGGCGCTTTGCTTTGCGAACACTTCAACGTATAACAGTATATACCCGGGAATGGGAGAAGAATTTTAACTTAAAGTATATCATAGTATTTAAGTAAGAATGGAAAAGGAAGGGCAGAGAAGATGGAACCATTATATATGACCCCCATAAGGCCATGGGAGCCGGTAAACAGTCTTTTTGAAGAAAAGGGGAGCTACGGCGGCAACACAGAAGCGGCGTTTTTCGGAGATGTGTTTAAGAATACAGTGCAGCAGGTCTATTCAAGCCAGGCGGATGTGGAGAACAAGCAGTACCTTTTATCCACAGGGCAGCTTGACGACGCGCACAGCCTGCCGATTGCGGAGGCAAAGGCGGCGCTGAGCGTTGACCTCTTAATCTCTTTGCGCAACAAGGCGCTTGAATCCTATAATGAATTGATTAAGATTAGCGTATAATGTATAGAAGTTGGAATACATAGGGCAAAGGGCTGAAGACGGTGCAGAATATGAAAGAATACTGGCAAAACCTGTCAGGTAAAACAAAAAAATTACTGATAGCGATTGTGGCGGCGACAGCGGTGATCGCTGTTTCGGGCGTTGTGGCGCTGAATTATCTGGCGCAGAGGGATTACAGCGTCCTCTTTACGGGTTTGAATCAGGAAGAGGCTCAGCAGGTAGTGTCTCTTCTTCAGGAACAGGGCTATCCATACCGTTATGATGACAATGACGGCGCGATACGGATGCCTTCGGCAAGCGTGGATCAGGCCAGGGTGCAGCTTCTCAGCCAGGGCTATCCGAAAAGCGGCTTTACATACGACATGTACCGGGATAACTCCGGCCTCATGACGACGGAATCTGATAAAAAACAGTATACCAAATATGAACTTCAGGATCGCCTGGGCGCGCAGATCCGCCTCTTTGAGGGCGTACAGGACGCGAAGGTGACTATCGCGGAGGCGGGCGAACAGAAATATGCGCTGGACACGGTCGCGGAAGAGTCCTCCGCCGCGGTTACGGTGACGATGAAGAGCGGCAGAAGCCTGACGGAGAATCAGGCCGCTGCGATTAAGAACCTGATTGCCCGCTCCGTGCGCGGTATGACCTTTACGAATGTATCGGTATTTGACGCGGAGTCCATGATGGAGATCGGGGCGAACGACGGGACAGGCGGTTCCGCAGAATATACGGAGCTCGCAAGCGAGATCGAGAACCATATCGCGGGCAATGTCCGCCGCGTGCTGGAAAAGCTGTACGGGCAGGGCAATGTGGCCGTATCCGTGAAGGGAACATTAAATACGGATAAGCTCATTCAGGAAGTAACGAAATATACGGTTCCTGAGAAGATAGACGCGGAAGATAAGAGCGGCCTTTTGGAGCGCGAGGATACCACCTTTGAGAACCAGGGCGCGCAGGAAAACGGGGCCGGCGGAGTTGCGGGCGCGGATGCCAACGCAGACACCCCGCGTTATACCGCCGGAAACGGCAATGGAAACGGGACGGAGACATATGCGAACGGGAGCGCCAGCCGTGAGTGGCTTTTTGACACGCTCCGCGAGCAGCGCCAGGTGGATCCGGGCGTGCTTGAGGATACGACGATCGCGATTGTAATTGAGACGAGTGATACGACGGTCAGCCAGACAGAGCTGATAAGCCTGGTGGCAAACGCGTCGGGCATTGCCCAGGAGGAAGCGGCGGATAAGATAACGATTATCCGTTCGGCGCCTGCGCAGTCGGAAGAGCCGGAGCCGGAGCCTGGAAAAGAGAAAGAAGTAACCGGAGAGGGCACATTGCTTCCGCTCCCGATCCTCATCGCCCTTATCGCCGGAGGCGTGCTTCTGTTACTCCTCCTGATTATTATCCTTCTCATGGCCAGAAAGCGCAAGAAGCAGGCGATCGCCTTGGAGGAGAGCGCAGACGAATGGCCGCAGGCGGAGAATCAGCAGGGCGAGACGCCGCCTGTTGTTGAGACAGAGGCGGCCCGTCAGTTCAGGGAAGAGAACGCTGAGATGGAGCAGAATGAGGAGATTCTCAATCTGCGCATGCAGCACAGCCTGAGACTGAAGCAGAACATTGGCGAGTTTATTGAACAGAATCCGCAGATTGCAGCGAAGCTGGTACAGAGCTGGCTGAGAGGGGAGGAAGACGGTGGCGAGAGCAGAGGTAAGCGTAAATAAAGCGGAAGCGCCCTCGGAAGAGGCCGCAGAAGTCAAAGTATTAGATACAAAGCAGAAGGCGGCCATTGTGGTAGTCTCCCTTGGGGCAGACAGGGCCTCGCAGATATATAAATATTTAAATGAGCAGGATATCGAGGATCTGACCTTTGAGGTGGCCAGGATGGGCAAGACGACCAACTCACAGGTGGAGAGCGCTCTTGATGAATTTTATAAGCTGTGCCTGACACATAAGATGATGACGGACGGCGGCCTGGATTATGCAAGAGATGTTCTGGAAAAGGCCTTTGGCGAGACGACGGCCCGCTCCCTGCTTGAGAAGGTGTCCAAGACGCTTCAGTCAAGGCCGTTCAACTTCTTTATGAAGGGAGACCCCAAGGCGCTCCTTTCCCTGCTGCAGCATGAGCGGCCGCAGGTTATCGCCCTGATTATGGCCTACATGGATCCGGAGCAGGCGGCCAAGGTGCTGGAGCAGCTTCCGGATACAAAGCGGATAGCGACGGTGGAGTGTATGGCAAATATGGATCGCGTATCGCCTGAGGCGATCGCGATCGTTGAGGAAGAGATGAAACGCAAGTTTGCGACGATCATTACGAGTGAGGATAATATGAACCTGGGCGGCGTGGACTTCGTGGCAGATGTCATGAACCATGTAGACCGCAGTAATGAGAGACGTATCTTCGACGAACTGGATAAGACGAATCCGGATTTGAGCCAGAGCATCCGCGACAAGATGTTCGTATTCGAGAACATCCTCGACATGGACGATCGCTCCGTACAGCGTTTTGTGCGTGACTGTGACTCCAAGGATATTGTATACGCTCTTAAGAACGCTTCGGATGAGATGAAGCAGATCTTCTTCTCCAACATGTCCAAGCGTATGGCGGAGACGGTTCAGGGCGATCTGGATATTACAACCAATGTAAGGCTCAAGGATGTGGAGGAAGCGCAGCAGCGTATTGTTAATATCATCCGTCAGCTCGAAGACGCGGGCGAGGTGATTATCAATAAGGGAGGCGATGAGGAAGATGTCCTCTTGTAAGGGTATTGTAAGGGCAGCCGGAAGAACGGCGAATGTCCGCAGCTTCATCCCTCCGGTTCAGGCGCCTGCTCCGCCTGCGGGCAGGGAGACGCCTTTTGTGCCGAAATCTCTCGCAGAAGAAGCCCGCAAGCCCGCTGAGGGGCGCTGGGTTTCCCTTGACCAGGACGAGGAGATGTATCGTCAGGCCTCCCGGATTCGGGAGGGCGCGAAGGACGAGGCCAGGGAGATCATCAAAAAGGCCAATGACATGGCCGAGGGGATCCTCCGCGATGCCAGGGCACAGGCGGAGCAGATGAAGAAAAAGGCTCTGGGAGACGGCTATCAGGAGGGCTTTGATCAGGGACGCCGGGAAGGCGTGGACGCGGCCCACGCGGAGATCCGTGAGGAATACGAGGATACTCTGACAGAGTTTAAGCAGGATATGGAGCAGGCCCTGGCATCGGTCCGCGAGGCAAAGGAGGAGTGCATCAGGAAGTATCTTGGAGAGCTCAAGGACTGCGCCGTCGCCGTGGCGGAAAAGGTGATCCATATCAGCCTGGAGTCCAGCGGCGAGATCATAAAGCGCATGATTCTGGCAGAGACAGAGCGCCTGAAAAAGACGGCCTGGGTTAAGATTTACATGGAAAAGACAGACTATGAGATGATGACCCAGGCGGACGCAGACGTGATCGGAGAGCTGTCAAGGCTTTCTGACAATATAAAATTCGTTGTGATGAAAAAGGCACAGAGCGGAAGCTGCATCATCGAGGTGCCGGATGAGATCATTGATATCAGCGTAGACACACAGATGGACAATATGCGGGAAATTTTAGGCAGCGTTTCCCTGTAGTCTGCATAATATAAGGTGATGCGAAATGTATGAACAGATACCCCAGCTCATTAAGAAGTCCGAGACGGTAGGGCGCATTGGGAAAATTGAAAATGTTGTGGGCATGTCTATGGAAGCCTCCGGAGGCCGGGCCGGGATTGGGGATCTTGTGATGATTTACAATGAAGAGCAGGGCCGCCAGACGCCGGCTGAGGTAGTGGGCTTCAAAGAAGGCAGGATTCAGCTTATGACCTATGAGGCGACAAGCGGAATTACCTCCGGCAGCTTTGTGCGAAATACCCGGAGGCGTTTAACGGTTCCTGTCGGAGATTTCCTGCGGGGCAGAATCATAAACGCCATGGGCGAACCTATGGACGGCGGGCCGGAGATTGACCGGAGCGTCTGCTATACGGTCAACAGCCCCTATACGAACCCTTTAAACCGCCCCCCGATCCGGGAGCGCCTGGAATTTGGCGTCAAGGCCATCGACGGTCTGAACACCATCGGGAAAGGCCAGAGGATCGGGATTTTCGCCGGCTCCGGCGTCGGGAAGAGTACCCTGATGGGTATGATTGCCAAAAATGTAAAGACAGATATCAATGTCATCGCCCTGGTGGGCGAGCGCGGCCGCGAGGTTCTGGAGTTTATCCAGAAGGATCTCGGGGAAGAGGGCATGAAGCGTTCCGTGCTGGTGGTTGCCACCTCGGATCAGCCCGCGATGCTGCGCATGAAGTGCCCGCTGGTTGCCACGACGATAGCGGAGTATTTCAGAGATCAGGGAATGGACGTCCTTTTGATGATGGATTCCCTGACGCGTTACGCCATGGCGCAGCGCGAGATCGGCCTGGCAATCGGCGAACCCCCGATTGCCAGAGGCTACACCCCGTCCATCTATGCAGAATTTCCAAAGCTTCTGGAGCGCAGCGGTAATTTCAGCAAAGGCTCGATCACAGGAGTATATACGGTTCTGGTTGAGGGCGACGACACCAACGAGCCGATTGCCGATACGGTAAGAGGTATTCTGGACGGCCATATTGTACTCAGCCGCCAGCTTGCCAATGAGAACCACTTTCCGGCTATCGACATCGGGGCGAGTATTTCCAGACTTATGGTTGAGATTGTGCCGGACGGTCACAGACAGGCCGCGGCCCGCATGCGCAACCTCCTGGGACTTTACCAGAAGAATGCGGATCTGATTTCAATCGGAGCTTACAAGAAGGGCACGAATTCGGCCCTGGATGAGGCGGTGGCAAGGATTAACCGCATCAACGGCTTTTTACAGCAGGATATTAAAGAGAGCTTTTCATATGAGGAAACCCTGAAGATGATTGAGGAGATTGTCGGCCGCTAAGCCGGCCGTCCGGAGGGATGAGGATGAAGCGGTTTCGATACAGCCTGGAGACAGTTCTGGACTATAAACAGCAGATCCTGGACAATGAAAAGGCAGAGCACGCTGTGATTATCAGGCGGGTGGATCAGAAAAAGGAAGAGATACGCAGGCTGAAGGATGAGCTGATGAGTTTTCACCACGGCTTTGACGAGTCAAAAAGTATTGGCGCGCCGATCGAGAGCTTTCGTCTGTATGACATGTGTATCGGCCTGATGGAGGAGAAGATTAATATCCGGAAAGAGCAGCTCACCCATTTAAAAAAAGAAGAAGAAAAGAAAAAACAGCAGGTAATTGCGGCTAAAGTGGATGCTTCCAAATTTGAGAAATTGAAGGGCCGCAGGCAGGAAGAATACCGGAAAGCGGAGGCAAAGGAGGAGGAGAACTTTATTGAGGAATTTGTCACGCGCGGCTACACGGCAGGCAATCCTTCCTCCGGGGAGTGAGAGTAAGTGAACAGGGTAATTACAGCCGGAGACGACTGATAATTATATAGAACCAATTGACACAGCACTACGATCATTCAGAAAGGAGGGAAAGAATGGCAGGAATTGACATGGCGCGTCTGACCGCAGCATCGTCCGTGAAGTCATCGTCCGTTAAAAAGGAAAGCGGTTCATCCGCATCCGTGAAGGAGACGTCAAAATCGGATTTTGCCAGCATGATGCAGGGCAAGGCGGATGAGGCTGCCTCAGGAGCTCAGAAAAAAGACGCTCCGGTGAAGGGGCAGGATAAGGACGCGAATGAAAAGCCGCTCGGAAAAGATGACAAAAAAGATTCGGCTCCTGTAAAGGAGGAAACGGATCTGTCTGAAGCGATGCGGGAGCTCCAGGCAGCGCTGGGCCAGATGATGGTACAGGCCGCGGGAGAGGAAGAAGGCGAAACGGAGTTTGTACTGGAAGGGCAGCCGGAGGCTGTGGAATCCGCAGAAGGCGTACAGAATGTACAGTCGGCGCAGACAGCCGCCTCAGAAAACCTGATTCCGGAAGCGCTGCCTGAGACACAGCCGGCGTCAGAGACCGTACCGCAGCAGACGTCTGATATGCAGGACGTTTTGCCGGCGCAGCCACATTTGGCGTCAGGGCAGAACAGGCAGGCTCTCACAGAGGAACAGGCAGTTAAGGCAGAGCCCGAATCGGTGAAGGAGAAGCCGCAGGAGGTTTCCCGTTCGCCCGAGATGTCCGCAGACAGAGGACAGGATACGGCAAATGCGGACATTGTCCCGCAGATAAAGGCGCAGGGAGATTCCCATGAGGGCAAAGCCGGACAGGACGGCCGCACAGGAGAGGCGGAGGTTCAGAACATGGCGGGTTCCCATATGACGGCAGAGCGGCCGCAGGACGCTTTTGAGGTCAGCGGGATTCCACAGGAAAAAGCGCAGACGCTTAAGACAACGCCGGATACCCTTGGCTATGACCTGGGAAACAGGCTGGCGTCCTCGCTTCCGAAGAGCAACGGCACGCTTACGATTGAGCTGGAACCGGCTTCGCTGGGAAAGCTGACGATCCGGGTGGTATATGAGGCCGGAAAGGCAGCGGTATCGATTCTGTCGGCGAACCCGAAAACGGTGGAGCTTTTAAGCCAGAAGGCAGGCGAGATCGCCCGGATTCTGGAGGAAAAGACAGGGCAGGAGACGGTTGTATACACGCCGGAACAAAAAAGCCCTTACGGCGACGAGAGTCAGGCCGGCCGGGAGAGACAGCGGCAGGAGCAGGAAAACCGCGGGCAGCAGGATAAAAAGAACCAGTCGGAGTCCTTCACACAGATGCTTCGTCTGGGGCTGGTTTAGATGAAGGAGGAGATGTAATGGCAGAGGTTGGAGCAGTCAGCAGCACGGCAGATCCGTATGCGCCGACATACTATAACCCGGGCTCAAATGAGAAAAACACGCTGACCATCACGAGCTATTTCAAGCTTCTGGCAGCGCAGCTTGCGAACCAGGATATGTCCAATCCCATGGACAACAGCGAGATGATGGCGCAGATGGTGCAGATGGCGATGGTGCAGTCCTTAAGCGCGATGACCGAATCCGTCCAGACATCCACGGCGGTATCCACACAGACGTATGCAGCCGGGCTGATAGGGCAGGAAATCACGGTCGCTATAACAAAGGAAAATGAAAACGGGACGGGAAGTGTTCCGAGCGGTGTGAAATACGGTATTGTAGAGTCGGTTGACTTTACGACAGGAACGCCGGTATTCAAGCTGCAGGGTGATGATAAGAAATACCCGCTCTCTTACGTGCTCGGTATGGGCAAGATTGACGACCCCTACGCCTCAAGCGGCGAGGAGGACGGCAAAGGAGACGGCGATGCGGGAGCTGCCGCGAAGCTGGCGGGAAACAGTACAAACGATAAAAACAGCAATCCGCTGTATGATCCGACTCTCTTCATGTAGCTGAGCCTCATACGCGGCTGGAAAGGACCATATTATGGGTTTAAACGGAGTACATCATCTGAGTGTTGAGAGTGCCTCCGGGGCAGATCGGAGACAGTCACAGCCCGTCAGTCAGACGGGGCATGCAGGGGCGAGCTTTGGGGAGCTTTTGCGGGGCAAGGTCAATGAGAGCCTGAACTTTTCAAAGCACGCGGCAAAGCGCATGGACGAACGGGGCATCCACATGGACAGCCGTCTTCTGGGAAACTTAGAGCAGGCGGTGGAGGCGGCCCGGCAAAAGGGAGCAAGGGACGTAGCGGTGATCGGCAGGGAAGGCGTATTCATCGTGAATGTGCCGAACAACATTGTTGTCACCACGATGTCGCAGGACGAGACAGAGAAAAAAATTTTCACAAATATTGACAGCGCTGTTCTGATGTAGGCAGGACCGCTAAGGAGGCCGTGCCGGACGCCCGATGCGCGGCCGGCATAGAGAACAGCAGAAAGGGAAAGAAATGTTAAGAGCAATGGATTCAGCAGTCGCAGGGCTGCGCGCGCACCAGAATAAACTGGACGTAATCGGACATAATATCGCAAACGTGAATACATTTGGTTTTAAGTCACAGGTTTACAGCTTCCAGGAGGCGATGTATCAGACGACGAATGCATCGACAGGTGGAACAACCACTGCCGGCGGTACGAATGCGGCCCAGTTTGGTTACGGCGCCCTGATGGGAACAATCGCTACAGATATGACAGCTTCTACACCTACTTATGTGGGCGGGTTGAACGCTACCATTAATGGTGAAGGATTTTTTATTACATTTAGTACGCCTGACAAAACAAGCGCTGTGGCTGATAGTGGTATAAAAGGTGTAGACTATGATTATACACGTGTAGGCCAGTTTAAGCTTGACAGTAACGGTTATTTAGTAGATGGTAACGGTAGATTTGTGTATGGATTTAGAGGAACAGATCCTAAGGACTTAGCGACAGGCTTTGATCCTGCAAATATTGTGGCTTTAAGAGTTCCAAGTGAAGATCTTACTGGATATACAGGAGATCCTGTTGAATTAACCAATGTACAGATCAATAAGTTAGGTGAAGTAACAGGTACCGTAAAAGGCGGAGCCAATGATGGTGAAACTATTACTTTAGGAAAATTGGCTATTGCCACTTTCCAGAACCCGGAGGGACTGACAAAAAAGGGACAGTATTATTATGGAGCGTCGGAAGGAGATAATACTGGTAAAACTTCAGCCACAATCCCCGGCGGTACCACGTCAGACTTAATGACAGGCTATCTGGAGGCATCCAACGTAGACCTGGCAACCCAGTTCTCTGACATGATTACCACCCAGAGAGGCTTCCAGGCCAACTCCAAGCTTATCACGGTAAGCGATGAAATTTTAAACGAATTAGTAAACATGAAACGATAATCCGTGACATAATATAAAAAGCGGCCATCCGGATCCGGTCGGGATCCGGAATGGCCGCACTGACAGGAAAGAAGGGCGCAGATGATTAAAATGACCCGTCTGAGCGGAGAAGTCATTTACCTGAATTACATTCAAATACAATATCTCGAGTCAATCCCGGAGACGAAAGTCATGATGGTAAACGGCGATTATTACCTGGTAAAGGATTCGGTGGAGGAGATATTACGGCAAGTGAAAGATTTTTTGCATGCTTGTGTTGCTTTTAGGGATAAACTCCTGTAAAATAGTCAAAGGGCGCAGCAGTGCAAATACAGGACTGCTGCACAGGGGGCAGCATAGCATAGGAGGTACGGCAAGGTGGATTTAACAACAATTATCGGAATCGTCTTTGGAACGGTGTTAATCGTCAATGGTATTGGCATAGCGAAGCTGGGAAATTTCTTTGATATGCCCAGTATCCTGATCGTAGTGGGTGGAACCTTTGCGGCGATTATAGCAAGCTATCCGTTATCGATTTTGAAGGATATGCCAAAGCATTTCAAGGTTTTGCTCCGGGGAAAACAGTACAATATTCCGAAGCTCGTGGATCAGCTCGTGGATCTGGCGATGGTAGCCAGACAGAGCGGCCTGCTGGCCCTGGAGGAAAAGGCGGAAGAGATCAAGGATCCCTTCTTAAAGCAGAGTCTTTTAATGATCGTCGATGCGAATGATCCGGATCGGGTACGTGTGCTGCTGGAGAGGGAGCTGGAGAACCAGATGACCCGTCATGACCAGGTGGCAGGGTTATACGAAAAGGGATCCGCCTATGCGCCGGCCTTTGGTATGATCGGTACGCTGGTAGGTCTGGTAAACATGCTTAAGGGCATGGACTTAGGTTCCAGCGACGGCGCTGCAACCCTGGGCCAGGATATGGGCGTGGCTCTGATTACCACCTTCTATGGAAGCGTTCTGTCGAACCTGATCTTCCATCCGATTGCTAAAAAGCTCCGCATCCGCCAGGATGAGGAGGAACTGTACTGCTCCACGATTATTGAGGGTATCATCGCGATCCAGGCGGGAGAGAATCCCAAATACTTAAGAGAGCATTTGCTCGCCTCACTTAAGCAGTCCCAGCAGAAGAAGCTGCTTTCCAAGGCGGCCAGTGCGCCTGCTGCGGGGGGTGACGACTGATGAAGAAAAAAGATCGCCCTACAGACGGCGGCGGAAACTGGATGGATACATACGGAGACATGGTGACGCTGCTTTTGTGTTTCTTTGTTCTCCTGTTTTCCATGTCGAGCCTTGACTCGAAGAAATGGGAAGTATTCGTCCGCAGTATCACTCCGGATAAGGATATTTCGCAGGATGATGTCGTGCTCAACGGTGAGGTGGATGAAAACGGCCAGATTGGCGGAAGCGACGAGATTCCGGAGGCAGAGGTTGATATGGACACCTTATACCTCACCATCGCCCAGATGATGGAGGATGAGGGGATTAATGATGTAACCGTATCGCGCGGAGACGGCTATACGTTTATCGTATTCCATGACAATGCCTTCTTTGACGGAGACAGCTCCCAGCTCACGGCAGAAGGAAAAAAGGTCATGGATGTATTCTGCGAGGCGGTGGCTCCGGCCAACAGCCAGATCCAGCAGGTAAATATCATGGCGCATACAGCGCAGGGCGATCCGGATAAGCCGAACAATCCCAGGACGGACCGTATGCTGTCAGCCATGCGTTCCGCTGAAGTAACTATCTACATGCAGGCAAAGGATGTGCTGGATCCGGAAAAGATGATTGACGTCAGCTACGGCCAGTTCCGGCCCATTGCTTCCAACGAAACGCGGGAGGGCAGGGCGCAGAACCGGCGTGTTGAGCTTCTGTTGATTGATGAAGGCGCAGATGTGCGTTCACTGAATGAGTATTATGAAGAATACACCAGTGGAATCAATTCGGACAGTACGGTCGTTGTCGGCGGCCAGACCGATACAGGAGAACACGGCTTCGAGTCTTCGGATCCGGGCGCGCAGGGAACTGCGGACGCAGAGGCCAGTATGATGGCTCCTCTGACAGGAGAGGAGGCGCAGCCTCCGGCAGGGGCAGAAGAATTCCAGATGCCTCTTCCGACCGGTGATTTGGCGCCGGAGGGCGGTTTCCCGATGCCGTTCCCCTCAGCGGACGGAGCGGCTCCGGCGGATGCGGCGGCCCCTGTGGACCCGGCAGCTCAGGCGGCTCCGGATGTGGAGGAAGGTTTCCCGATGCCTTCTTCATTAGAGGTTCCGGTATCGGAATAATTATAGAAAAGGTGGCTTAAAGCAATGGCAGATGTATTATCCCAAAGTCAGATCGACGCGCTTTTGAAGTCCATGCAGAACAGCGAACCTGAGCAGGAGCCCAAGGTAGTTGAACAGAAGCAAACTCAGACGCAGAAGCCAAAGCCGGAGGCGGAGGAGAAGAAATACAGCAGGTATGACTTCTACAGCCCCCGTAAGTTTACAAAAGAGAAGATGAAGATCCTGACGAGCGTATTTGAAAACTACGCCCGGATCATTACCTCTCAGGTAAACGGAATTTTCCGCGTTATGACAGACATAACGGTTATGGAGGTTCAGGAGCGCAGGTATTATGAATATGTAAATGCATTCCATGAGAATGATTGTATGACGCTGATTGACGCCACTGTGCTGGAGAAGGGAAAGAATAATGTTCCTCTTATGATGTATGTAACGCCGGGCCTGGTAATCACCCTGATCAACCGTATGCTGGGCGGAGGCGAGGATATTTTAAAGGTAGAACCCGAATATCGTTATTCAGACGTCGAGATGGCCCTTTACCGAAGGGTGGTGGAGTATTTTACCGCCGCCTTAAAGGATGGCTTTTCCAATTATATCAACATCCTGTTTCAGATACAGCGGATAGAAGAGAATCCCAGCATGGTGCAGGAGCTTGGACTTGACGAGACGGTGGCGATTATCCACCTGAACGTGGATGTGTCCGGCCTGGCAGTGGAGAAGATCCGGATCTGTATGCCGGGTACGCTGCTGGAATTTATCTTCTCCATGATAGACAGCCGCAAGCATATTGCGAGAGGCTTTGCCTATGAGGATAACAAGGATATCATTATGGACAATATCCGTTATACGCAGCTTCCTGTGACAGGGCAGCTCGGTACGGTAGAGCTTGATCTGCAGGATATCTACCATCTGAAGATAGGCGACATCATTGATCTGAACAAGCCCAAGAACAGCAGCGTAAAGCTGTATGTGGGCAGACAGCCCTGGTTTACCGGACAGATGGGCGTATACAAGAAAAATGTGGCTGTACGCATTGAAGAAAGAACCTATGAAAGCGAAGAGGACATCGAAGAAAACGCAGAGGAATTTGAACCTGCGTACGCCGTAGGCGAAGGATGACCGGACTGCTTTAAAATCTGAGCAGATTTTATACATAGAGAATTTAAGCGGCGGCAGGTGAAAAGCAGGAAAGCTGCTGCGAATTAAAGAAAAAGAGAGGAAATAAAAATGGCAAAGATTATGTTGGTTGATGATGCGGCATTTATGCGGATGATGATTAAAAAAGCGCTGACCGCCAGTGGCTACACGGATTTTGTGGAGGCCCAGGACGGAGCGGAGGCTGTACAGAAGTACGGCGAGGAGAAGCCGGATATGGTGATCATGGATATCACCATGCCGAATATGGACGGCCTGCAGGCGCTCAAAAAGATCAAGGAATCTGACGCAGGAGCCAAGGTTGTGATGTGTACCGCTATGGGTCAGGAGAGCATGGTAGTGGATGCGATCAAGTCCGGAGCCAGAGACTTTATCGTTAAGCCGTTTAATGCGGACAGGATTGTTCAGACGGTTAATGCCGTACTGGGCAAATAGCAGGGGGAATAAAAATGGCATTTTTAGGTTCGTTTGATATCTGCGCCTCCGGTTTAAGCGCGCAGCGCCTCCGGATGGACGTCGCCGCAGAAAACATTGCAAATATTGATACGACCCGGACCCAGGGCGGCGGCTCTTATCAGAGAAAAGACGTCATCTTTGAAAGCTTTGGCGGCAATTCTTTCCGCGAGGCTTTACGCAATGCCTCGCATGGCCGCGGATATGCCACTGCGGCGAGAGGCGTGAGGGTCGCGGGAATTATACAGGACGACCGTGAGATGAAGCGGGTCTATAATCCGGATCATCCGGATGCAGATGAAGAGGGTTACGTGAACATGCCCAATGTGGATCTGTTAAAAGAGACAGTGGACAGTATGTCCGCGACGCGATCCTATGAGGCAAACGTCACGGCTCTGAACGCAATGAAGCTGATGGCCCAGAGAGCATTAGATATAGGGAAATAACGCATAACAAAAGGAGATTAGAAGGATGGGTGCTAACAGCTTTAATGAAATGGAAATAGACGCCATCGGCGAGATAATGAATATAAGCCTGGGCGCTTCGGCAACCGCGGTTTCCACCATGCTGGGCACGGCAGTAAATATTACCACACCCGTTGTCAGGATCCTTGCAGGCAGTGAATTTGAATTCAAAAAGCTTGAGCCGGCAGTGGGCGTTGAGATTGCCTATGTAAAGGGCCTGGACGGCCGGAATATCATGATGTTCAGCCGCAATGACGTCAGAATCATTGTAGGAATGATGATGGGAGAGGAGATCCCACCGGAAGAGTTCGAGCTGGACGAGATGAACCGCAGCGCAATCTGTGAGGTAATGAACCAGATGATGGGTTCCTCTGCTACAGCGCTTGCCGAATTTTTAGGGATCCCCGTGGATATCTCCACTCCGGTTTCCTTTGAGATTGAAAGCGATGCGGTTTTCAAGGAAAAATATTTTCCGGAAAACTGCAGCAGAGTCGTAGTGCGCTTTTCACTGGAGATTGAAGGACAGTTAAAGAGCGAATTTTTCAATATCATGTCTGAGGATCTGGTAAAGCGTCTGCTGGAGCCGTTCCAGGTGAGCCTGGAAGAGGCGGAGCCTCCCGCTCAGGAGGAAAAGAAGGAGGAGCCGGCCGCCGAACCGGCCGCGCCTGGAGCGACGATGTCGCAGGCGGAGATCGAGGCGATGATGGCATCCTCACAGCCGGCCGCCGAACCGGCCGCGTCGGGAGCGACGATGTCGCAGGCGGAGATCGAGGCGATGATGGCATCCTCACAGCCGGCCGCCGAACCGGCCGCCGCGCCTGGAGCGACGATGTCGCAGGCAGAGATCGAGGCGATGATGGCTTCTTCGCAGCCGGCCGCTGCGCCGGTCCAGACTCCGGTTTCTGCGCCGCCTGTGCAGGCTGCTCCTGTTTATGCTGCGCCTCAGGCCGTTTATCAGGCAGCTCCGGACCCGATGATGCTGCAGCTTTTGAATCAGATGCAGCAGTCCCAGATGCAGATGATGGAGCTTATGCAAAGCATGCGGGAAAACAAGTCAAAAGAGTCAAAGAAGAGCTCAGAGCCTTCCCTGATCCGCCCGATGAGTTCTCCTGTGCTGGAGGACGGGGCAGGCGAAGGCCAGGAAAACCGGACCAATCAGGAGATGCTGATGAAGGTTCCGCTCGAGATTTCGGTAGAGATCGGACGGACCAAAAAGCTGGTAAAGGATATTCTGGAATTTACCCAGGGCTCGCTCGTTGTGCTTGACAAGATGGCGGGAGAACAGGCTGACCTGTATGTAAACGGGGAGTGCATTGCCAGAGGAGATATCGTAGTCGTAGAGGACAATTTCGGTATAAGAATTACGGAGATTGTAGCCAGAAACCTGATTCCGGAGTGCCTGTAATGGAGGATTTTACAGCTCTGACGGGAGCGCTTCTGGCAGTGGCATGCGTTTTGTTTCTGGCATGGTGGTGCAGCCGCCTCCTTGGGCGAAGCTGGGGGAGAGCGGCAGCGGGCGGCAATATGCGCGTCCTTGAACGCCTCCAGGTGGGGGCGGACAGGCAGCTTCTTCTTGTAAAAGTGCAGGAGCAATGCTTTCTTCTCGGAGTCAGCTCGGCCGGCATTGAGCTTCTGACCGAGATAGAGGGAGAGCTTAAGGAGAATACGCAGGCTGCAGGGACATTTGCGGAGCATGCGTTCGGAGATGTTCTGAAGAAATACGCTTTCTCCCATAAACAGAAGAAGGAGGGAGAAGATGAATGAACTGCTGACAGGCTTAAACGGCGGTAACGTGCCTGCCCTGGACGCGATTTTTACGCTGACCATGGTAGCGCTTTTGCCCTCGATTGTGGTGATGATGACTTCCTTTACACGGATCATCATTATTCTGGCCCTTACGAGGAATGCGATGGGTGTTCAGCAGACGCCGCCGAATATGGTCCTGACCGGGATCGCCCTGTTTCTGACGCTGTACATCATGAATCCTGTGCTGGGACAGCTTCAGGAGAATGCGTATGAACCGTATGTGCGGGGCGAGATCACGCAGCAGGAGGCAGTAACCAGGCTTGGCGGCCCGATCAAGGAATTCATGCTGCGAAACACAGAGAAAAGCACCCTGGATCTGTTTGTCAGACTGTCGGGAAGCGAGGTAGAGGAGAATGTGGAAGACTACCCTCTGACTGTCGTGACCCCTGCGTTCATGACCAACGAGCTGAAAAGAGGCTTTACGGCCGGATTCCTCATTTACCTTCCGTTTCTTTTGATTGACGTGGTGGTTGCCACGACTCTGATGTCTATGGGTATGGTAATGCTGCCGCCGACGATGGTGTCCCTTCCCTTTAAGCTGCTGCTTTTTGTGACGGTAGACGGGTGGGAGCTTCTGTTTTCAAGCATTGTCCAGAGCTTCCGCTGACAGCGGGGGTAAGGAGGGCGATGCAGATTTGCCGCTGTGAAGCCAGGGGCTTAAACGGCAGGCTGAGAGGAGGCTGTAATGAGCAACTTAGAAGTATTGGATGTGATGTATCAGACGTTTCAGATCGCGCTGAAGCTTGCGCTGCCTTTTCTGGTTGTAAGTATGGTTGTGGGTGTGGTGATTGCCATTTTTCAGGCCGCCACGCAGATTAATGAACAGACGCTGACCTTTGTGCCAAAGCTTCTGGCGATTATGGCGATGATGGGTTTTTTAGGGAGCACCATGCTGGTAATGCTGCAGGATTTTACCCGTGGGATTTTTTCCATGGTAGCCGGGGGATAGGATAGATGCTGTTTTTATTTTCCCTCATTGTGATGCGCATGAGCGGGGCGATTGCCCTGAACCCCATTTTCAGCCAGTCCGGTCTGCCCAGAACAGCAAGGGCAGCGTTTATTTTGGTGCTTTCGGTGATGCTTTATTTAAGCTTTCCAGACGCGGCGTCAGTTCTGCCGGACAATCTGATACAGTATGGGGCTGCGCTTTTAATGGAGCTGTTTTTTGGCCTGACCCTGGGATTTGCCATGGAGCTGTCTCTTATGACAGTGCGGTTTGGAACTTCTATTATGGATGCGGTTATGGGCTTAAATATGGCTCAGGTTTATGATCCAATCCACGGCAGCCAGATGACGATTACTGCGGGTCTTTATAATGCGTTTCTGGTACTGCTTTTTTTTGCTTCAAACGGGCATTTGCGCCTGCTTGCCATTTACTTTAACTCTGCGCGGGTAGTTCCCTTTGGGACCGTTACCTTCCGGCCTGAGCTTGCCGCGGCTGTGCTGGACATGTTCCGCGAGGGGATTTTGCTTGGAATGCAGCTTGCGTTTCCTATCATCGCCATGGAGCTGCTTGCGGAGACTGCAGTGGGGATCCTGATGAGGATGATTCCCCAGATTAATGTATTTTCGATTAATTTCCAGATGAAAATTATTGTGGGGCTTTTTATGCTTCTGTTCATGTTCAGCCCCATGTCAGATAAATTGTACGTGATTCTGAACGATATGTACCTGTCTATGGAAGGGCTGGCAATGCTGGTCAGGTAGAGGGACATAAAAGGAACCGTTCCGGTCACGCCTGTTGCAGCAGAAAGGAAGTGGTGAGGGCTTGGCAGAGAGCAACGGTCAGGAAAAGACCGAACAGCCTACCGGTAAACGGCGGAGCGACGCGAGAAAAGAAGGTAATGTATTTCAGAGCCGGGATGTCGTTACTGTCGTGATGCTGGTAGGGGTATTCTGGGTTGCGCGTATCATGATGCCGATGATTTACAGGACGCTTCGCGATTATATGAAGTGGGTGTTCGGCGGAATCGGCCAGATTTCGAGCTCCTTCCTGTCTTATAAGCTTTTTATGGCTACGGTGGTTGCCTTTGCAAAATGCGCCCTGCCGCTTTTACTGGTGGCCATGGTCTGCGGTATTGTCGCGGGAGGCATACAGACGCGCTTTAACGTATCCTTTAAGGTGATAAGGCCCAAACTCAGCAAGCTGAACCCTTTAAAGGGTATCAAGAATATGTTTTCCTTAAAGAAGGCAGTGGAGCTGATCAAAAACCTGATTAAAATCAGCATACTTCTGACCATTCTCTATAACATAATAAAGGGAGATCTGACGCCGGTTTCCAGGACGATTGATATGGTTCCCTTTAATTCAGCGATTTTCATGCTGAGCCGGATATTCAATCTGATTCTCAAGGTAGCCCTGGCCTTTACGGTGGTTGCATTCTTCGATTACCTCTATCAGAGATGGACATATGAGAAAGAACTTAAGATGACCAAGCAGGAGGTTAAGGACGAATACAAGCAGACCGAGGGAAATCCGGAGATCAAGGGCCGTATCCGCCGTCTGCAGAGACAGATGGCTATGAGCCGTATGATGCAGAAGGTCCCCCAGGCGGATGTGATTGTAAGAAACCCGACCCACTTTGCGGTTGCCCTCAAGTATGATCCGGATCAGAACCTGGCGCCTGTGGTTCTGGCCAAGGGACAGGATAAGCTGGCGCTGCGTATCATAAAGGTGGGAGAGGAGCATGGGGTATTTGTGATAGAGAACAGGCCCCTTGCCAGAGCGTTATATGCTTCCTGTGAGCTGGACCGGGAGATACCCGCCGAATTTTACGGCGCGATAGCGGAACTTCTGGTTTATATATACAAGGCGACAAACAGGGAGGATATGTTCAATAAATTGTGACATATGGAGTAAGCAGAATGAAAAAGTTACTAAACTATTCAGTGGTACTATTTGTACTCACGATCGTGTTGCTGCTGATTATACCCATGCCTCCGGCATTGGTGGATGTGGCGATTATTTTGAATATATCCTTATCGATGATGATACTGGTGATAACCATGACCATCAGGGAGCCGCTGGAATTTGCGATATTCCCGTCCCTGCTTTTGATTACCACCCTGTTCCGGTTAGGGATTAACGTGTCGACCACCAGGAACATCTTAAGCCGCGGCGGTTCCTCAGGGCATGTGATTAAGGCCTTCGGTGATTTCGTCCTGCAGGGAAATGTTGTGGTAGGTATTATCATTTTCCTGATCATTGTACTCATGCAGTTCATCGTTATCACTAAGGGTGCGGAGCGTGTGGCCGAGGTAGCCGCCAGGTTTAACTTAGACGCCATGCCCGGTAAGCAGATGGCGATCGACGCGGACTTAAGCTCCGGCCTGATCGATGAGCAGCAGGCGAAGGTCCGAAGAGAGAAGATTCAGCGGGAAGCAGATTTTTACGGTTCCATGGACGGCGCCACGAAGATCGTAAAGGGCGACTCGGTGATGTCCCTTATCACCACAGCCGTCAATCTGATCGGCGGAAGCATCATCGGAATCGTCCAGTCAGGCGATACGATCGGGAATGTGTTAAATACGTATTCCATTGCGACGGTGGGCGACGGCCTGGTCGGCCAGATCCCGTCCCTTCTGATCTCTACGGCGACCGGTATGATTGTAACCAGGGCCGTCGCAGAGGGCAGCCTGAATGAGGATATTTCCAGACAGTTTCTGGCGCAGCCCCAGGCAATCATGGTCAGCGGCATAGCGGTGGCGATCCTGACGGTGATACCGGGCATGCCTCTGATCCAGATGGGGCTTGTATCGGTATCCCTGATCACAGGAGGCTATTATCTTGGCCGGCGGATCCAGGAGGAGCCGTCGCGCGCCTCGCAGGCTTTCTTCCAGGAGAGCGGCCCCGGCGCGGCCGAGGAAGGGCTTCCTGCAGAAAGCGCGCCCGAGACGGTTACAGAAGAGGAATACTTCAAGGATGTCAATAATGTCTACACGCTTCTCGCGGTGGAGCCGGTGGAGATGGAGTTTGGCTACAGCCTGATTCCCCTTGCCGACGAGTCTGTAGGAGGACGGCTGATAAGCCGTATCGTGATTTTCCGGAGACAGTATGCGCAGGATATGGGATTTGTTATCCCATCCATCCGTCTTCGTGACAGTTCGGGCTTGAGTATCAATCAATATTGTATTAAAATAAAGGGAGAGGAAGTCGCCCGCGGCGAGATCCTGATAGATTATTTCCTGGCTTTAGAGCCGGAGCATCTTGAGCGGGAGGTTGACGGTATTGAGACGATTGAGCCTGCCTACGGTATCCCCAGCCGATGGATCCGGCCGGAGGACCGGGAAAAGGCAGAGCTTTACGGATATACGGTCATTGATCCCCTGTCCGTTATGGTAACGCATTTGTCGGAGGTAATCAAACAGCATGCCTATGAGCTGATCACCAGGCAGGAGGTTATCCACCTGGTTGAGAATGTGAAAAAGTCGGCGCCTGAGCTGGTGGAGGAGGCATTCCCGCAGCTTGTTACCTATAGCCTGTTCCAGCGCATCCTGATAAGCCTCTTAAAAGAAGGCGTTCCGATTAAGGATCTGGAGACTATTATAGAGACGACAATTGAGGCTATTACGGAGACAGGGCTTCCTGTAAAGGATATTGACGCGATCATTGAGAAGATCAGGAGCAATCTGAAGCGCACGATTACCCGCATGTACTGCGAGGATGGCAGTATGAAGGTGATAACCCTTGATTCCGAGCTGGAGAGGACCATGGTCGGCTCCCTGGCAAAGGGAGAGAACGGCTTCTATCTGGCCTTAAGCCCGGAAGTGCTCCAGAGCCTGATACGTCAGCTTGCGGAACAGATTAAGAAATTTAACGGGCTGACCCAGACGCCTGTGATTCTGACGTCCCAGGTGATGCGGATGCATTTTTACCGCTTGATTGACCAGTTTTATCCGAATGTGAGGATACTTTCATTCAATGAGATTTCAAACAATATCCAGATACAGTCAATAGGCAGCCTGAAGCTGGAATCACCAGGCTTTAGAGGGAATTGAGGCAGAGGGTGATGAATAGATGCAGCAGTTGGATGAGTTAAAGGAAAAGACCAATGAAGAGCTGTTCGACCTGTACCAGAAGGATCAGAGCCAGCCGGTCAAGCAGGAGCTGACCCTGCGGTATGTATATATCGTGCGGGCGATAGCGGTGCAGATGCATAACCTTTACTCCGGCATCATGCAGATGGAAGACATTATCAACGAAGGGGTCATTGCCATAATGAAGGGAATCGATCGGTATGACCCGGAAAAAGACAACAAATTTGAAACCTTTATATCAAGGCGCATCCGGGGCATGGTGATTGACCTTGTTCGGAAAAACGACTGGATGCCAAGGAATTACCACAGGCAGAATAAATCCATTGAAACGGCGAGGCTTCATCTGGCGGAGACGCTTAAGCGCCAGCCCACAGATGAGGAGATCGCAAGGCACCTGCAGATGGATCTCAAAAAGTGCCAGAAGATTCAGAGGATGAGCGCTATGGTCAATGTACTGTCTCTGGATATGATGACAGGCGATGACGATGAGCGCCAGCCGGTTCAGATTCCCAGCAGGGATATCGCCTCCCAGCCCGAGCGGGCCTTTCTCCGGGAGGAGACGCTGAGGATTCTGACAGAGGCCATAGGAAGCCTAAAAGAAAAGGAACAGATGGTTATTTCGCTTTACTACGTGGAAGAACTGAATATGAGCCAGATTGCACAGGTGATGGAGGTCAGCGAACCGAGGATTTCCCAGATCCACAGCGGAGCGATCCGCAAGCTGAAGGCCTATATGAATACACATCTATAGAGGGAGGAGACAGCGATGTATCAGGGATTTTATAATCTTGCGTCCGGTATGCTGACACAGAGCAGGAATCTGAATGTCATCAGCAACAACATGGTCAACGTGCAGACCGCCGGATATAAGAGCGACAAGATGGTGAGCAGCACCTTTCAGGAGGAGATGCTCTACCGGACCGGGAGGACACAAAAGGGGGATCCGACTCCTCTTGCAACCACATCAAAGATCAAGACTGCGGAACGGACCTATGTGAATTATACGCAGGGGAGCTTTGAGCAGACGGACGGAATCTATGATTTCGCTCTCGGCGGAAACGGCTTTTTCTGTATCCAGACCGAGGCGGGGGAGCGCTACACGAGGAACGGTTCCTTTTCCGTTGATCAGGAGGGCTTTCTGGTGCTGGATCACTTCGGCCGGGTGCTGTCCACAGACAACCAGCCCATCCAGATTGACAATGAGAACTTTACGGTGGACGGCCGCGGCCATATCACAGTAACCATTACCTCCGGAGGAGGCGAGGACAGTGAGGAGGAGACGGAAATCCGGGATTACGGCACTCTGAAGGTTGTGGATTTTGCGGATTATGATCAGCTCCACAAAGAGGATAACGGTCTTATCTCCACGGATCAGGCGCAGATTGTGCCTGAGGAAGGCCAGGCTGCGGCCCCCATTGTCTGGAAAGCGATTGAAAAATCGAATGTGGATATGGTCGAGGAGATGACATCCATGATGTCCTCGCAGAGGGCGCTGCAGAGCGCCGCACAGGTTCTCAAGATGTATGATCAGATCATGAGCAAATCAGCATCGGATATTGGCAGAGTAGGATAAGGCGGGTAAGGAGGAAGCAAGATGGATATGTCGTTTTATGTAGGCGCTCTGGGCGCCGCAAACTGCACGGATAAGCTCAGCGTTATATCAAATAACCTGGCAAACGTGAATAACACGGGCTTTAAGCCGAAAACCGCAGTATTCTCGGAGCTTATTAATTATAATTTAAATGATTCGCCGGATGCGGTGACAGAGCTGCAGGCCGGGGCGGGTATGAGGGTTGAGAGAACCTATACTGGTTTTGACGTGTCGGCTATCCATCAGACAGGGAGCGAATATGACTACGCCATCATGCAGCCCAATGCGTTTTTCATGCTCCGCGACCCGCAGACGAACGAGATCACGTATACCCGAAACGGACATTTTTACCGCGCAGAGATGGAGGACGGCTTTTATCTCATGACAGAATCCGGAAAGCTGGTGCTTGACCAGAATCAGGAACCGCTGCTGTTAGAGGTAAAGGACGTAGATAAGATGCAGGCCGAGATGGAAGAGGACTACGAGGAAGAGGTGGAAGAAGACGACGACGAGGACGATGAGGAGGATGACAGCCCGAGAGTAAGCCTCTATACCTTCCGGAATCCGAGCCGTCTGGCGAGTGTGGGGAACAACGAATATGTGCCGATGGACGAGGGAGTGGAGGCGACACTGGTGGAGAAGCCCCTCCTGGCATCCGGCGCCCTGGAGGGGTCCGGCACGGACGTCGCTAAGGAATATGTCCGTCTGATTGAGTGCCAGCGCGCCTTTTCATATGCGCTTAAGATGGTACAGACCTCAGACGAGATCACAAACACCATCAATAACTTAAGAGGCTGATGGTAGAAAGACGAGGAGTAGAAAGATATGAAACTCAGGAGTTATGACGACATGAACCTTCAGGAGCTGGATGTGATGAGGGAGATTGGCAGTATCGGAACCAGCCATGCTGCCACATCTCTGTCCAAGATGCTCCAGAAAGAGATACGGATCTCGATTCCCCAGGTTAATATTTTAGGCTATGAAGAGGCCGTGGGCAGGATTGGGGATATGGAGCAGATCGTGGCCGCCACTCTGGTAAAGATGTCGGGGGATGTGGATGGGCTGATGCTTTTCCTGTTTAATCTGGATTTTGCCAACACGGTCCTCGAGAAGATGATTGGGGAAAGCTATGAGGGCTTTGAGGCAATGGATGAGCTTGCCAGATCAGCCCTGACCGAGATTGGAAATATCATCATCTGCTCCTATATCAATGCCTTTTCACAGCTTGTGAACGTAGATATTGAGCTGTCCGTACCCAGCGCGACCATGAACATGCTGGGGGCGATCCTTACAGTGCCCATTGCAGAGTACGGGTATGAAACTGACAAGCTGATGTACTGTAACGCAGATTTTGTGATGGACGGGAAGCAGCTTTCAGACTGGCTTCTGATGCTCCCTGACATCCGTTCCCTGAACGATATTCTGGATAAATTAGGAGTCTCATAGTGATGCAAAAGGAATTAAAAGTAGGAATTGGAGATATGAAGCTGAGCAGGGGAGAGGGGCGTATTATCACCTACGCTTTGGGGTCCTGCATCGGAATATCGTTTTATGACCCGGCTATCCGGCTGGGGGCCCTGCTGCATATAATGCTGCCTGCAAGGTTTAATGCATCGGATCCGAACGTTTTTAAATATGCGGATTCAGGAATTCATGAGACGGTACGCAAGATGGCCGCCTTTGGAATGGTAAAATCCAGGACGGTGGTAAAGATAGCCGGCGGTGCGAAGATGTTTGAGATTAGCGGAAATTCCGATTTCGGAAATATTGGACAAAGAAACACGGCCAGTGTAAAAAAGGTACTGCTGGAGGAAGGCCTCCGTATTTCCGGCGAGGATACCGGAGCATCCTACGCCAGAACGATGTATATTGATCTGGCGACAGGCGACGTGGGGGTCCGCACCTTTGGAAGGCCGGAGAGGCATTTGTAGAGAGGGGAGAAAACGATGGCGAAGAAAGATAAGAACAAAGAAGGCATCCTTCTGGAGTCCGGTACGAATGAGATAGAGGTCATGAAATTCCGGGTTCTGGGGGAATTCTACGGAATCAATGTAGCAAAGGTACAGGAGATCATCATGAGCGAGAAGGTAAAGCCCATGCCGCATGCCAACCCGGCGGTAGAGGGCATCTTTAAGCCCAGGGATACGCTCATTACGGTGATTAATTTAGCCTATTATCTGTCCGGCGAGCGGATCGAGAACGGCCCCAGGGATCTGTTCATCGTGACGAACTTCAACCGCATGACCGTGGCATTCCGCGTTCAGAGCATTGAGGGAATCAGCCGTATTTCCTGGAAGGACATCCAGAAGCCTGATAAGACGATTTCCAACGGAGACGAGAGCGTGGCGACAGGAATTGCCCAGTGCGAGGAGCAGCTCGTAACGATTCTGGACTTTGAAAAGATTGTAGCGGAGATTGCGCCGGAGACGACGATCCAGATGTCCGAGATTGAGGAGCTGGGCGACCGCCCGTTATGCGACTGTCCGATCGTGATTGCAGAGGATTCCATCCTGCTGCGCAGAATGATCGACGATTCCCTGGAGAGAGCCGGCTTTACCAATCTGCGCGATTTCACGAACGGGCAGGAGGCCTGGGATTATCTTTCTTCCCTCAAGGACGCCCGGAATCTCTACGATGAGGTTAATCTGGTCATCACAGATATTGAGATGCCTGAGATGGACGGACATCGCTTGACCAAGCTCATCAAGACCGATCCGAGACTGAAGAAGATCCCGGTTGTCATCTTCTCCTCCCTGATTGACGAGCAGATGCGCAAAAAAGGAAAGGAGCTGGGAGCGGACGAACAGCTCACAAAGCCGGAGATAGGGCATCTGGTAATGATTCTGGATGAACTGCTGGCGAAATTTATGAAGAACAAGCCGGAGGAGTAGGGAAGGTCAGGCCCGAAAGGCTTTATTAAGCCAAAAGACGCGTGTCAGAGCAGAGGGGGGAGAAGGGGAATGCATATGAAACATAGAAAAAGAACCGGAAAAAGACGGCTGCTTTCTGCCGCTCTCTGCCTGGCGGCCCTCACCGCAGCCTCAGGCCCGTTTACTGCCTACGGCAGGGAAAGAGGCGACTGGGATATGTCAGAGGACGGGAAGCACTGGATGTATATGTACGCTCCGGACGAACCGGCAAAGGACGAGTGGGTTGAAGTGGACGGAAAAGAATACTATTTTGACTCCAAAGGGTATATGAAAACCGGCTGGTATAAGGATAAGGAAGACGGAAACAAGTATTATCTGGGAGACGATGGAGCCAAGCGCTATAATTCCTTTACCCATGACGGCCATTTTGTGGGCTCGGACGGCGTGATTCTGGAGCAATATGACGACTGGCGCAAGGATATGAAAAAGCAGCTCAATTCCTATTTAAAGAGTAAGGAATATAAACAGGCGGACGTATCACAGCGCCCCGGTTTTGTGATTGCGGACTTAAACGGTGACGGTTACAAGGATCTGGCAGTCGTGGACCGCGCCTCAGCGCCCCGCCGTATGCTCTATATCGGGATATGGGACAGAGATGAGGCGGAGCTCGTTCCCGCCGCTTTGGCGGACGCGGAGGGGACAGAAGCCACCTGGCTGACCCGCAATCCTGAGACAGAGACGACCTGGCTGGTGTCAGACTACGGGAACGGCTGGGATAAAGATTATTTTCTCCTGGACGATGGGGGGCTCTTCTTTGACAATGTCTGGCACTTTACGACCAGACAGGATGACTGGGATACCCCGCTGTTCTATATCAACGGCAGCGAGAGCAGCCGTGAAGAATGGGACGAGAGCCTCGCAGAAGCCGCGGCGGAGGCCGGAAGCCCGATCCCTAACCCGGTTATATTCCTCACTGAGGAGTACATCAATCAGACTGTAGACATGTTTCCCAGCGAAGAGGAGCTGATTTTGTGGGAATCATGACAGGAAAAAGAGCTGCGCTGCAGCCTGCAAAATAATCATAACAGCGAACAGTATCAAACAAAGGAAGACTCGGAGGTAATGCTTTGGCTACGATTATCACTGTAACAAATCAGAAGGGCGGCGTCGGAAAAACGACCACTTCAGCGGCACTGGCCGCAGGGATCGCTTTGGCCGGCGGGCGTGTATTATGTATTGATCTGGATCCGCAGGGAAACCTGGGTTTTTGCCTGGGCGCTGAGCTGTCAAATGGTCCTACGGTTTTGGATGCTCTTAAAGGACAGATGTCCGCGCGGCAGGCAATCCATAAAACAGAAATCTGTGATATTCTCCCCTCTGACATCACCTTAAGCAGCGGAGGCCTCGAGCAGGCCGCGACGAGCCACAGAGAGTATATCCTGAGGGATACGCTGGCCCCTGTTATCGGGGAATATGATTATGTGGTTATCGATACCCCTCCGGCTTTAAATCTTCTGACTGTAAATGCCTATGCCGTATCAGATTTCCTTATCATCCCCATGGCCTCCGACATTCTGAGCCTGGTAGGGCTTTCCCAGCTTAAGGAGACGATCGAATCGGTTCGCGATTCCTTAAATCCAAGGCTCAATGTACTGGGAATCCTGCTGAACCGTTTCAACCGGCGCACCCTGCTCTCAAGGGACGTCCTGGAGATGGCGCAGCAGCTCGCCGAACAGATCGGGACCAGGGTCTTTGAAACCAAGATCCGAACCGGCGTGGCGGTCGCCGAAGCGCCTGCCCACGGGGAAAGCATCTTTGAATACAATCCCCGTTCCGCCGCCGTACAGGATTACAGGGAATTTTTGGAAGAAATTGCAGATACGATTCACTTAAAGGAGGTGTCGGGAGATGGCCAGGAAAACCAATAAAACCTCGCATGTGCTGAATCTGATTACCAACGGCGCTCCGGCGGAGCCGGAAGAAAACGCCGCAAAAGACGCGGCGGCCGGGAATCCGGACACACAGGAAGAAAATGCCGCAGCGAAAGCTGCGCCGGCCGAAGCTTCATCACAGACCAACAGTGAAGCCGCACAGGCAGCAGCGCCGGTTTCGGCCCAGACGGCCCCTGTAACGGGACAGACAGGAACCGACAAAAAAGTGATAGTAGTCGATGACAGCGACAGCGATAAAATATCAGAGGAAATAAAAGGACGCCTGGAGGAACATCTGGAGCAGAGCATACTCCGGGCGGCGGCAGAAGAGGCGGAAAAAGCCGGGGATGAAAGCGAACCGGAGGCATCAGAGACGGCGCTGCCGGACGATGGGACAGCAAAGGAAACCGAAGGCCAGCCGGAAGGCGGAGCCGACGGGGAATCGCAGGAAGGGACCGAACCGGCTCCCGTGGTTTCGGACAGTTCTTCCGATGCCGGTGAAGAGGCTGAAACAGAACTGTCAGACGGGGAAGCGCCGCTTGAAGAAGAGCCGCAGGAAAGCGCTGGGCACACAGAGGAGAGCACCGCAGAGCCGGAAAGCGAAGAGATGTCAGCGCCGGATAACGCTGACAGCGCAGTGAGTCCTCCGGCCCAGGAAGAGGCTTCCGCACCCGGAGGAGGAGATACAGCGCCGGATCGGGAGATCGAATACCATATGTTAAATGTGGTGGAAAAGGTACTTGAAAGAGCACGCCTGAGAGACCAGATGAAACGATATGATGTATGCACATGCAGCCGCTGTTATGCTGATGTCATGGCGCTGTGTCTTACAGCTCTTCCGCCTAAATATGTGGTAGTAGACGGCACGCCGACCGCGCCTATCATCGGATACTACGAAAGCCGGAACAGGGCCAGAATTATTACAGAGGTCATGAAGGCATGCATTCTTGTAAAAGAGAAACCGCGCCATAAGGATTATGAGATTACCGGGGATGTGCTGCGGTGATCAGAGAAATGCAGTCAAAAAACGCAGGATTGATTTCAAACCTGCGCTTTTTTGTTTCTGCTGTCCCATATACCTTTGCCTCCGGATCGCGGAATTCGGGATAAAAGCAGGCCCCGTCACAGAAATTTAGCTTTGCCGGATTATTTTCCTGAAAAAAACG
>Ga0224483_100038_pt1 | contig 29156 bp, 28 predicted proteins | sample hydfratestSal1_FD_181453 | JGI IMG/M metagenome (GOLD analysis project Ga0224483, IMG submission 181453) | Metatranscriptome of mouse feces microbial communities from Columbus University, Ohio, United States - Sal1 (Metagenome Metatranscriptome) ... | reverse complement strand
TTTTTTATCTTCCATCCTGACGCACTCTGTCATCCTTCCGACAGATCCTCCCACTCCGGCTGTCCGGCCTCCTCCGGCACACCCACGTGGATCTCATCCTTCTCTTGTATTGCCTCTCCTGTCTCTTGCTCTTCCTCTTTTTCCTCCGACTGCCAACTCCCCGGGACAAAGTGCAGGAAATAGGCGTAGATATCCACCACTGCTTTGTACAGTTCCTCCGGGATCTCCCTTCCCAGGTCCAGCTGGGACAGCACTGTGGCCAGGGAATTGTCCTCGTAGACCGGGACGTCGTTCTCATTGGCGATCTCCACCATCTTCTCAGCCAGATGCCCCATGCCGGAAGCTACCACCACCGGCGCGGCCGACTGGCGTTCATCGTATTTCAGGGCAACGGCTTTTTTATTCAGCAGATCGTTAAATCGTGACATTGATCGAATTCTTCCTTTCAAATATTTTGGGGAACACCTGGGAGATGGAGACCGGCTCCGATGCCTTCTCCAGCACAAGGGAGCGGAACGTGATCCCATTATCCGCCATGATGGCCTCCAGCGCGTTGTGGATCTCCTTCTCCTTGTCAGCCAATACCTCCGGATAAGACAGGTACATATCCATCTTCTCATTCCCGTAGAGCATGACCACATCGAAGAATCCCAGGTCCTTTATATCGAACTTGATCAGCAGCTTCGTACGCCTGCCTTCCCCTTCTGCGGCCCCGCTCTCATCGTCCGGATCGATCCACATCTCCGCGAACATGGTCCGCCCGTTCAGCTCCATGGGCAGCATCAGATGGAGTACCGGCATGTATACGCTCTCATTGAGCAGGACAGCTTTCATCAGGTTCTGGAAGACCTGCTTGTTCTCCAGGCCGGCCTCCCCTTTCACACCGTACTCCACCATGTCCAGGAATTTCTCCGTCCATTCGTTTTTTTTGGTCGCTTTCTCGTAGCTGGTATTCTGGAGGATCTGGGGCAGTTTTTCCGGCAGGACCCCGTGGAACTTTGCCCTGAACCCCTGGAAATTCAGTAATTTTGTAAAAGTATCGATCAATTTATCCAGGTTCCCGTTCTCATACCTGGAGACATTGAAGGTCAGCACCCCGATCAGATCGCGGATCGCACCGAAATCCCGGGTCTTCGATATATATTCGCTGAGCATGGGGATCATCTCTTTTTTCAAAAAATCCGCATTCATTTTCGTATCCCCGGGCACCGCCCCCATATCCAGCTTCTCCATCATCTGCTGGACCACCTCCCGGTCGGCGCGCAGCATGTACTTCGAGATCGTATCCAGGTTCCCCCGGATGTTTTCCAGGAGATGGGGCCCGGCGGACATATCGTTGATCTGCTTCAACAGTTCCAGGACCCCGGCTTTCAGCTCTACGGACTGGGTATCGCTCATGACCTGGCGCAGCATGTTGTAAAATGTCCCGGTATATCTCACGGCCCCGTCCGTCTGGTTTTTCAGGAAATCCAAGAGCTGGGTATCCGTCATCTTCATCATGTCCATGAACTTAGCGATCTCCTCCGCCAAGTCCGGACCGATCCCGGCCTCCACCAGGTTGCCCATGCCCTGCAAAAATAATGTGGAGAAGAGCTGGGTCAGCTGCGGCGCGTCATTGATCTGCTGGACAAAATTCCCAAAGTTCGACTGGGCATTCAATCCCAGTTTCGTCTGCTGCTGGTCCCCGGCATCGCCGCGGCCGTCGGAGCGGACGATCTTGCTGGGATCCACAGGATTCTGTATCTGTTTTTCATTGGTCGTCAACGGGTTGTTCTTTACATTATTATCCAACCCCGCGGGCGGCGTGGTCACTCTTAAAATATTCGGCATTTTTTCCACCTACTGATATTAATTTTTCCATCCATTGTGTCGATATACATACTATATACAAAATTTTAATAAAATACAAGGCGGTGTTGAAAATTATGGATAACGGTACAGATAGCATGCTTGATATGTATCTATTCGAGACGAACTCTCTGATGGAACAGCTTGATGAACTGCTCATCGAGGCAGAGAAAGTCGAAGAATTTAGCACAGATGACGTAAATGAGATTTTCCGTATCATGCACACCATCAAAGGCTCGTCTGCAATGATGGAATTTACTTCCCTGAATCAGATTGCCCATCATATAGAAGATCTGTTTTTCTATATCCGTGAAAACGGCATGGACTCCATTGCCCCGGAATTGAAAAAATCTCTGTTCAATCTCATGTTTAAGTCCACAGATATGTTGCGGACTGAAATTGAGAAAGTGGAAAATAACGAACCACTTACTGAGAATATCGACAACATCATTGGGGAAATTAATAGTTTCCTGAATAAAATCAGCAACACATCCAGCGCTGCAGACAGCCCGGAGGACACCGGCGGCAATGACGGCCCTTCCGTAGCGGAGCTGAATATGGAACTGGCCAACTGTCCGGATGACGATGCGCCTTTCTTCATCAAAGTCATATTTGAGGAGGGCTGCGGCATGGAGAACCTGCGGGCTTTCATGCTGGTGAACGCCCTGCAGGATCTGGGCCTGCCTTTCCGTTTCTATCCAGACGATGTGGAGAACAACAGCGCATCAGCCCAGGCGATCGTTGAGAAAGGATTTTTCCTGGCCCTGCTCGAAGAAGAACACATTGAAAAAGTGATCAATACCATCACAGGGACCAGCCACATCCATTCTTATGAAGTCATCGAGAATGCCCGGTTAAAAGGTGCACAGGCAGAAGGGGATCCAGACAAGGCAGCAGAAGCAAAGCCGGCGGATACCGTAAAAGACACCCCGGCTCCGGCAGCCAGCACATCCCCCGCAGAAGCCCCGGCAAAACAGGCCCCGGCCAGCAGAGCCCACAGCGGCCCTGTAAAACAGAGCCTGATCAGCGTAAACCTCTCCAAACTGGACGCCCTGGTGGCGATCGTGGGCGAGATCGTGATCACCGAATCCATGGTGACCTCCTCCCCGGACATCCAGGGATTGAAATTGGATAATTTCATGAAGTCCACCCGTCAGCTGCGCAAGCTGACCAAAGACCTCCAGGACCTGGCCATGTCCCTGCGCATGGTCCCTGTATCCGGCGTGTTCCAAAAGATGAACCGCATCGTACGGGATATGAAGCAGAAATTAAATAAAGACGTGCGCCTGACCATCATCGGTGAGGACACAGAATTGGATAAATCCATCGTGGACGGCATCAGCGACCCGATCATGCACATCGTCCGCAATTCCATGGACCATGGCGTGGAAGTCACCTCCGCGGAGCGTGTCGCGGCCGGCAAGGATCCCCAGGCCGAGATCATCCTCTCCGCCACCCATACCGGCAGCGAGGTCATCATCAAAGTGGAGGACGATGGCTACGGCATGGACACCGAGAAGATTCTTGCAAAAGCGGCCAACAACGGACTGCTGATAAAGCCGGAGAGCGAATACACGAAGAAAGAGATCCTCGGACTGCTCCTGCTCCCGGGATTCTCCACCAACGAAGAAGTGACCGAATATTCAGGCCGCGGCGTGGGCATGGATGTGGTGAAACGGAATGTGGAGTCTGTGGGAGGCACAGTATCCATCTCCAGCGAACTGGGACAGGGCAGCTGCACCACATTAAAGATCCCGCTGACCATGGCCATCGTGGACGGTATGGAGATCGCGGTCGGACAGTCGATCTTCACGGTACCGATCGCGAACATCCGTCAGTCCTTCAAAGTCTCCAATGAAGACGTGGTCTACGATGCGGAAGGCAATGAGATCGTCAAGTGTATGAATGAATTTTACCCGATCATCCGCGTGCACCAGCTTTATAATGTAGAGACAGAGGTCACGAACATCGAGGACGGCATCCTGATCTGGGTGGAAGCCAGCGATACGTCCTACTGCCTGTTCGTGGATGAGCTCCTGGGTGAACAGCAGGTAGTGGTCAAGCCTCTGCCCTCTTATCTGAATAATTTTAATATCAAAAATTCCGGTATCAGCGGATGTACGATCTTAGGCAACGGAAATATCAGTATCATCCTGGATATCTTAAGCCTTTACGAAATGGCTCAATATTAAATCTTAAATTTTGGAGGATCTAAAATGTCTGAAGATACAAAAATCATCATAGATGACGATATGGATGAGGTTGGCGAAATCGAGGTGGAGAAGGAGCGGTTCCTCACATTCCGCTCCGCCGACCTGACTTTCGCAGTGAATACAAAGTACGTGATCGAGATCATCACGAACCATTCGATCACCACACTGCCCATGGTACCGGAATATATCAAAGGGATCATCAATCTGAGGGGACAGATCATCCCCATCGTGGATATCCGCCTGCGCCTGGGGAAACCGTCGATCGATATGGAGAACAATGAGTCGAACTGCATCATCGTGCTGGATATCGACTCCATCTCCGTGGGGATCATCGTCGACTCCGTATCCCAGGTGGTGGACAGCGAGCTGAGCAAGATCTCGCCCGTGCCTGTCAACAACCAGCGTGAACTGGTCAACGGGATGATCTCTCTGGATGTAAACAATGTCGTGCTCCTCCTCGACTGCGAGCAACTGGTAGATACACAGACCATATAAGTTGGATGGAAGGAGTGTGCTATGCTAAACATTGCCGATCAGGATTTCAAACGCCTGGTAGACTTCGTAAAATCCAATTATGGTATCGATCTGAGTAAAAAACGCCAGCTCATATCCAGCCGCCTGTCCGGCACAGTCGCAAGTATGGGTTACAAAGATTTTACCGGCTATGTAGATCACATTGTCTCTAAGAAAAGCGGTAAGGACAATGAGATCATGTTGAATAAACTGACTACAAACTACACATATTTTTACCGGGAAAAAGCACATTTTGATTTTTTCCGGGACACCATACTCCCCTACGTGGTAGAGAGCAATAAGAAAAATCGGGTCATGAGTATCTGGAGCGCCGGGTGTTCCTCCGGCGAGGAACCCTACACGATCACGATGCTCATCAAAGAATACCTGGGCGCCCAGGCCAGCTCCTGGGACACCAGGATCTTAGCAACAGATATCTCCCACGATGTCCTGAGCAAAGCCAAGACCGGTCTGTATGAGGAAGAATCCCTGCGGGAGCTGCCTCCTGAATGGAAGCGCAAGTATTTTACCCCTGTGAAAGAAGCGCCGGGTACTTATGAAGTGTCCAAAGCCCTGCGCAGCAACGTGATCTTCCGCACATTCAATCTGATGGATCCTATACAGTTCAAACTGAAATTTGACGTGATATTCTGCAGGAATGTGATGATCTATTTTGACCAGGACACGAAAGAAGCCCTTGTAAAACGTTTTTACCAGGCTTCCAATCCAGGCGCTTATCTTCTGATCGGGCATTCTGAAAGCCTGAATAAAGATCGCACGCCTTATGAATATCTGATGCCTGCGACTTACCGCAAGATCGCGGGGAATACTTAAAGCATTTGATTTTTAGAAAGGCCGTAAAAAATGATCCTAAATAAGATAAGAGTACTCATCGTCGATGATTCCATGCTCTTCCGCAAAGTCCTCATCGACAACCTGTCCAAAAAACCTAATATCGAAATCATCGGGTCCGCCATAGACGCTTTCGACGCGGAAAAGAAGATCCTGCAGCTCAAGCCCGATGTGGTGACCTGCGATGTGGAGATGCCGCGCATGAACGGCATTGATTTCGTCAAAAAGCTCCTGCCCGTGCACCCCGTGCCGATCATACTGGTCTCCGCGCTGAATCTGAACGTTTTCGACGCGCTGAAAGCCGGGGCGGTGGATTTTGTGCGCAAACCGGATATGTCGCTGGCGGGCACGCTGAACGCATTCATCAACGCCCTGACCCTGAAGATCTCGATCGCATCCAAGGCGAAAGTTAAGGTGCCGGGGACGCCCTCGGCGCTGCCCACGACCGCCCGCGGCCTGTCCCTCCAGTGCAATATGTCACCCTTGGCGCAAAACAGCACAGTGATCGCGATCGGAGCTTCCACAGGCGGCACCGAAGCCACGCTGGAAGTAGTGCGCAATCTTCCGGCCAACACGCCGGGGATCGTCGTCACCCAACATATGCCCGAAGGTTTCACCAAGATGTATGCAGAACGCCTGAACCGCATCTGCAAGATGGAAGCGAAGGAGGCTGAAAACGGAGACAAGATCGTAAGAGGCCGCATCCTCATCGCCCCCGGCAACCTGCAGATGGAAGTGGTGCGCGCCGGCGTCTCCTATTCCGTGCGCTGCTATCCCGGTGAAAAAGTCAGCGGACACCGTCCTTCTGTGGACGTACTGTTCCGCTCCATGGCCAAGAACGTGGGCCGCCAGGGCATCGGCATCATCCTCACCGGCATGGGCAAGGACGGCGCGGACGGTCTGTTGGAGATGCGCAACAAAGGTTCCTTCACCATCGGGCAAGACAAGGATTCCTGCGTCGTCTATGGCATGCCCATGGTCGCCCATAAGATCGGCGCGGTCTGTCAGCAGGCTTCCTGCGCAAATATTGCAAATGTACTGCTGACCCACTTAAACAAATTATGATCACAACTGTTCAGTACCTTCACAGCTACAGGCAAAAATCCATTCCGTATCATTTTCAGGCAAAGGGATTTTTGCTTGTATGTTTCAGGATCTTGCCTCATTTTGCGGCAAAGCACTTCACAAAATAGTGGACTGCTGAATAATTACTTGTAATTTCTACAAACTCGCCCTTAATATTTCCTGTAAAATGGCGATACTCTATATAAGAGAAGTAAATAAAGACAATACAGCAATTGTCGAAAGGAGTATGGAATATATGAAAATATCACTCAATAATATCACGACATACCATACTGAATTTCCTCCGGTTGCGAAAGCTACTGCAAAAAATACGAATACTGAAAAGGCAGGTCGTAGCAACTATGATGCTATCATCATCCAGTCTGACTCCAGACAGATTGCTGAAAAAACCTTTTCTTCTTCTTTAGCCCAGGCAGTATCCGGTGAAGTTCAGAACACACAAACTCCAGAACAGAAGATCCAGGACATCAAAGAACAGGTCCACAACGGCACATACCAGGTCCAGTTCGACAAGATAGCCTCACGCATGTTATTCCATTGGGGAGATTGATATCCATGCATGATCTGAATGATTTCAAAGCAGTCGTAGGTGACCTGATCACCCTTTTGGAGGAGTTCAACGAGATAGAAACAGCGAAATTGGACGCTATCCAGAAAAATCGAGTCACCTTTGTTGAAGAAAACATGAAAAAAGAGCAGGCCGGCATCATGAAGCTGCGGGGCTTGGATAAAAAACGTGAATCAATACAAAAAGACCTGGGGTGGGAGAGCATGTCGTTCAAAGAAATCCTGTCCCAGGTCAATGACGTTGAGAGGGAAGGATTAAAACCCCTGTTCGACCGGCTGGCCCGGGCTACGCAGCAGTTCACTGCCACAAAGGACAGTGCGCAAAAAGCCCTGGAGGTCAGCCTTCATCATATCGATACGATGCTCAAGAGGAAAGCAACAGAAGAGAGCAGCGCATATACCAGTAAGGGAGATGCGAAGAAGACCGGCAGTCCCGGTAAACATTTTACCAGTACAAAGGTATAGCGACCGACCATATGGAGGGATGATACTATGTTACGAGCAACTTTTGCCGGTTTTTCAGTGGCCCGCGGCGCCATGAGCGCCAGCATGAAGGCTCTGGATGTGACCGGCCAGAATATATCGAATGTCTACACAGAAGGATACACCCGGCAGCGTCTGGATCAGACCAGTTTCGCACCGGGATACGGCAATTACGCCTCGACGAACTACGTTGCACAGATCGGACATGGCGTGCTGGTCACGGGCGTATCTCAGATCCGCGACCCATACCTGGACATCCAGTACAGAGATCAGATGGCTGATGTGGGCATGTATGATGCCAAAGCATCCGTATTAGAACAGATTGAAGGCGTTTTCGATGAGACGATGAAGAGCGCGGTCAAAGACGCTTTCTCCGACTTGGAGAGCAAGCTGCTGGATCTGGCCAACTCCACAGGATCAGAGCTGGACGATTCCATCGTGCGCTCTTCCATGCAGTCCCTGGTAAACCTCTTCCATTCCAACGCCACATCCCTGGCCAGCAAACGGGAGCAGGTGACCGACGATCTTGAAACGAAAATGATCCCGGAACTCAACCGGCTGATGAAAAATATCGCTGAACTGAATAAGACGATCAAGAGCAGCGATATATTGGGATATCCTGCGCTTGAACTGCGGGATCAGCGGAACCAGCTGCTGGATGATCTGGCGACATATCTTCCTATTGAAGTAAAATATGAAGATGAAAAGATATCCAGTACTGAAAAGGTAGAGAATGTGATAGTCAGCCTTGTCATGAAAGATGGGACTCGGACGGAATTGATCGATCATGATAAATATGGTAAATTTACAGCTGAGACAACAAATAAATTTACAGCTGTAACTTTAGATCTTTCGAATCTGGATCCAAATAACACGACACCCGTTGACATTACTAAATTGAATGGAAATAATAAAGAAATATCCATCAACGGCGGTACTCTGACAGGAACATTGAATATGTTGAACAGTGCCGGTGTATTTGACGGCGATGCAACTACAGAAAAAGGATTCGGCTACTACGAACAATCCTTTGACCTTCTGGTCGACAAATTTGCCAAAACATTAAATGCATTAAATGAGCCAGCCAAAGATAACAATGGAAATCCAGTAGGCGATGGCGGCGCCCTTTTTGTAACCGATCCGGCTGGAGCAGCTTCTTTTACAGCGGCAAATATCAAAGTCAATGAAGAATGGATCAAGGGAAATGTAAAATTAAAAGCAAAGATAGACCCGAATTCAGGTACAACACAGAATGACAACATCAATAAAATGATAGCCGCTCTAAATGACAAACAAAAATTTGAAAATCCAAATAAAGCTGGCGAGGTATTATTCGAGGGCACTTTCTACAACTACTATGTAGATATAGAATCCACCTTGGGTATCGACCAGCAGGCCACCGACAACCTGCTCAAGAACCACATCACCGTAGCCACCACGATCGCACAGAGCAAAGATCAGGTATCCGGTGTGTCCCTGGACGAAGAAGGTGTAAACTTAATGCAGTACCAGCAGTCCTACACCGCATCGGCCCGTCTCATGACCACATTAGACGAAGCCCTTGACAAATTGATCAACGGCACCGGTGTTGTCGGCAGATAATGAAAGGAGGTAATACAGACCATGAGAGTAACGACAAGTATGATGATCCGCAACTATCAGACCAATCTGACAAAGACCACTGAGACTAAGATGAATTATCAGAACAAGGTCCTGACCCAGCGGAATTTCACAAGTGTAAAAGAGGATCCTTCTGCAGCGGCCAAAGCCTCCAATCTGACCCGTCAATATCTGAAAAATGAAGATTATATGGACATGGCCAAGAGTCTGCAGTCTAAGCTGGACGCCCAGGAGGACAGCGTTTACCAGGTAGTCAAATACGCAGAGGAGCTTTTCGCCAAGATTGGAAAAGAATCCTTAAACGGCACCAACCTGGAACAGCGTGAGACCTACGCAAATACCATCGTCTCCATCCGCGATTCCATCCTCCAGAGTCTGAATGCCGTATACAGCAACACATACGTCATGGCCGGGGCGAATGGAACAGAAGCGCCATTTGCTCTCGATGAAGCTACGGGTAAATTACAATATAGAGGCGTCGATGTGGATTTGACAGGCAACACCAACACTTTAAAAGATTATAGAGACGAACCTCTGTATATGGATATCGGTCTTGGCTTGGAATTTAATAATGGCGGTACTGGCGACGAGATCGTCTCTTCCACAGCCTTTAATATCGCTTTTTCGGGACTAAGTGCCATTTGGGATGACGCAAGCAGCGGAACAGGCGGCGTAGAACTCAAAATTGGAGTAGGTGATAATACGATAAATTCTACTGAAGCCCAGAATTACCGTAATGCGATCCAAAAAGGGCAGGGCAAAGACAACATGGCCAACAACCTGGTCGACCTCTGCAGCCAGTTAGCGCTGGAACTCCTCCAGGATGACGATAATTTCGATTACCAATCCTGCGATGCGATGCTGGGAAAATTAAAAGAATTCCATCAACAAGCCGACAACTCCCTCACGGGCATCGGCGTAAAATCCGATTTCCTTGAGAAATCCATTGACCGGATGGAATCCAACGAGTTATCCCTAGCCACCCAGTTGGAACAGGTCGTGACGCCTGATATGGCGATCGCCATCACGAATTATTCCTATTCCCAGTACGCATACAACGCTGCCCTGCGTATCGGTGTAAACATTTTATCTCAGTCTTTTATTGACTTCATGCGATGATCAGGGCATAATGCAGCGATAGAATGAAATGGAATGGAAAAGAATTTAAATATAGTGAGAAAGGGGGGAATTCCTTTTGAAACAACTTCTCCAGATAACAACCGTACCTATCAGCTACAACTTTAAGATCCAGCATGCCCAAGTAGAACGTCACCACGGCAGTGCAAAATTGGAGATGTCCAGGAACAAGGGCGGTATGCAGATCAGGAACACTCCGATCAAAGTAAAGATCGATACGTTCGAAGCCCGCAATTCCATGCTTCCGACAACACCTACCAGCATCAAACAGGCAGCTGAAAAGGGAAAACAGGCAGCTGCCGAAGCCACTGCAAGATGGGCTTCTGACAATCATGTGATGATGAACGCGAAGATTGGCGAAGATGTAGCCGGACAGATTGCTGAACGCGATTTTATGAGTAACCTGAAGACAGGCGAATTTGAGATGGGATTCATCCCGAAGGTTGGCCCAAATATCCAGTGGAACGACCCAGATATATCTATCCATTTTCAGAGAGATCGATTGAATTTTGATCTGAAGCTTTCCAGAGGTGATTTTAATTATACACCAAGTGATTTCACCCTTGAGATCACACAGATGCCCGATGTGCGCATCGAATATGTGGGCGGTTTCACCTATGTACCGCGCAGTTCGGATCCCAATTATGAAGGGATTGATGTAATGGCATAATAGGTAACAGTTCAGCTGCACTTAAAACAGTGCAGAGCTGGACTGTTACTTTTTTCAAAGATTATCTTCCACTCTTATAGAAGGAGGTCTGACAAGATGGAAATACTGACAAAACATTTTGGATCAATGGAATATACAGAAGAAGAAACTGTCCATTTCCAGGACGGTTTGTTTGGTTTTGAAGATTACAAGGATTACGTCCCCATACCTTTGGAGGAAGACAGCGACGCGATCATCTGCCTGCAGAGCCTGGATGACCAGGATATCGCATTCATCATGATGAACCCCTTCCTTCTCTCTTCCGTTTATCGCCCGAAGATCACGGCGGCTGACCGGAAAGCCCTGGGCAATCCCAACGAGGAGGATATCTCCTACTACTGCATATGTGTCATAAACGAGACTCTGGAAGACAGTACCATCAACCTGAAATGCCCCATCGCCGTCAACGCCCTGACCCGTGCCGCCCGACAGCTCATCTTAGATCAGCCCGGGTACAACTTCCGTCATCGCATAAAAGACATCGAGAAAGATATCTGCACAACAAACAAGAAGGAGGTCTCACATGCTGGTACTGCAAAGAAAGAAAAACCAGTCGCTGGTCATAAACGGTAATGTGACTGTCTCCATCTTGGAGATCGGCAGCGACTGGATCAAACTGGCTATCGAAGCGCCAAAAGATGTCAAGATACTCCGCGCTGAATTGATGGAAGCCGCCGAGGTGAACCAGGAGGCCGCCAAAGAATTGAACACGGAGTCTGTAAACGCTTTAAAAAACCTTGTCCGGAAAAAATGATCAGTTCCCGAAACCATCCGGATTGTTGGATTGCCATCTCCAGGAATCCGCGCACATCTCCTCGATCCCCCTGGATGCAGACCACCCAAGTTCTTTTCCGGCTTTTGTGGGGTCTGCATAACAGGCGGCGATATCCCCGGCTCTTCTGGGTTTTATCTCGTAGGGAAGCGTCTTACCGCAGGCTTTCTCATAAGCATGGAGTACTTCCAGCACACTGTATCCCTTTCCCGTCCCCAGATTATAGATGGAAACGCCTTCTTTCTTTTTCAGTTTTTCTACGGCTTTCACATGGCCCACAGCCAGATCTACCACATGGATATAATCCCGTACGCCTGTGCCGTCCGATGTATCGTAATCATCCCCGAACACGCCCAATTTCTCCAGCTTGCCCACTGCAACCTGGGCGATATAGGGCACCAGATTGTTTGGAATGCCCTTGGGATCCTCTCCGATCTTTCCAGAAGAATGTGCACCGATGGGGTTAAAATAACGCAGCAGCACCACATTCCACTGAGGGTCGCTCACATGCATATCGATCAGGATCTGCTCCAACATGCTCTTCGTCTGTCCATACGGATTCGTGATCTGCCCTTTGGGGCATTCCTCTGTGATAGGTACAAAAGCAGGATCTCCATATACAGTTGCAGAAGAGCTGAATACAATATCTTTTACACCGTGCCCGCGCATCACGTCACAGAGGATCAACGTCCCCGTGAGGTTATTGTGATAATACTCCAGAGGCTTCTGTACAGACTCGCCCACAGCTTTCAGCCCTGCAAAATGGATCACCGCATCGATGGATTCTTTCCTGAAGATTTCTTCCATTGCCTCTCGATCCAGCATATCCGCCTCATAAAACTTTACCTTTTTGCCTGTGATCTCCTCCACCGCTTCCAGAGCCCTCGGGCTGGAATTGCAGAGGTTATCCATCACAACGATCTCATATCCCGCATTTAAAAGTTCCACGCATGTATGGCTCCCGATGTAACCAGCCCCGCCTGTCACGAATATAGACATTGCATTGTACCTCCTTATCTGCTCCTTAGAATGTATTTTTAAACCCATTCATGCCATCTGCATGCCCCGCTTTGCGTATATAGGATTAAACGGATTCCCATAGGGATTGCGGGTATCTTCCTTCCTCTTTCATCTTCTGTATCGCCTCCACCACCGCCGCACGATCTTCCTTGTATGTGACCCCATGCCATTGGTCCGGGGATTTCAGCACCTCCACCGTGGCTTTGGCCTCATCCAGCAGTTCGCCCACCACTGTGGGCAGGAAAAACTCACATTTCAGAGGATCCTCCCGAAATCCTTTTTCCAGAAAGAGGGGAAAACGCTCCTCCAGTTCCCTGAAGATACTCTGTGAAAACCCCCACATATTCATGGAGACGATACTGTCCGGACTGATCTCGTTCCATGTATGGCCTCCGTCCTCCGTGTAAGCCGCGCCGGCCTCCCTCTTCTCAATGTGTGTCTTCTCCTCTATATCCAGCAGATACCCATCCGCATCCGTCCTGCACACGCCCCGGGCTACATGACCGTTCTCCGTCAATGTATTCCCCAGGATATAGCCGACCATACAGTAACGGTATTTATCGTCGTCCACATGGGATGTGAGATACCTGTACAGACATTCAAACGCTTGGCTCCCATAATGATCATCCGCATTGATCACAGCAAAGGGGCCATCGACCACATCCTTACAACACAAGATCGCATGCCCTGTCCCAAAAGGCTTGACCCTATCCTTCGGCGGCTGCCAGCCCTGCGGCAGGGAAGTAAGCTCCTGGTACACATACGAGACATCCATGTGGCGGCTGACCCGATCCCCGACCGCCTGTCGGAACGCCTCCTCATTTTCCTTCTTGATGATAAAAACGACCTGACCAAAACCTGCCTTCTTCGCATCATAGATTGAAAAATCCATGATGATGTTCCCCTCTCTGTCCACAGGATCTATCTGCTTCAGACCTCCGTAACGGCTTCCCATGCCTGCGGCCATGATGACCAGCGCTGGTTTTTTTGCCATCTCTTACGCCTCCTTTACCGCTTCTGGTATCCTAAACCAGAACCTTACGCCTTTTTCTTCATTTTCCACGCCGTACTCACCTTGATGGAGCTGGATGATCCGGCGTACCAGATACAATCCAATACCCATGTGACGCTTCTGCAGAGGATCGGCGCTGTCTCCCATGGTATCTTCCTTACGTTTCACCACATATCCCTGCCAGATCTTTTCCATCACAGAGTCTTTGATCTTCTCTCCCTGATTGTATACGCTCACCCACACCCATCCCTCTTGGCGGTACAGGTTCACTTGTATAAAATTACCCTGCACCGTGTGGGAGAGAGCATTCATCATATAATTATCCACCGCCTGTTCCAGATAATAAGCATTACCGAGGATCTTACAATCCGACTCCAGAGAAAAACTGTCCCTTATGTGGCTCTGTTTAAATAATGCCTGATATTTCATGCGGATGTACTCCATGGTATCCGTCAGATCCATGATCTGCCGTTCCATCTTCTGTATCCGGTGCTCCATCAGGGACAGATCCATCAGATTGTTGACCATATCCGACATCCGCCCGATCTCCTCCACGATGGAATCGTAATAATATGTCCTGTCCACCTGATCACCCATACAGTGCAGCATATCCACCTGACTGGATATGATCGCCAGAGGCGTCTTCAATTCATGGGAGATATCCGCCACAAGATCCTTGCGGATGTTATCCAACATCCCTGACTGCTCCATGCCCCTGCTGTTTGTCCCCTCCACCGTCTCATCTGTCTTTATCTCCTTTTGCACTCTCTTAAGGATCCGGCCAAAATATAGATACAAAAATGGCGTGCCAGCCACAGTAGATACCAACAGGACAAAGATTAAAAATCTCCCCATATAGGTCATGGTCTCGTCCACCGCATAGATTTTTTCCCGGATATTGACATAATAGGTCTGTCCATCCTGCTCGATCAATCCCAGCAGCTTGACAGCCATCGGGTTCCTCGTCTCCCTGTTTATCACTTTCGGATCCGCAGAAAAATTATCTTTGCAGAGTATCACATGTTTATAGACCATGCGCTCAAGATTATCCATCCAACTGGAATACAATGTGTGGAACTCTTCATCGGTTATGATGAACAGCAGATCTTCGCTCTCATACTGCTTAAATACAGCTTCATCGTTGTCATCCAGACTGATGAAATCCATCTCCTTCAGATCCGCATAGGCAGTCATGATCAGTTCTGATTTCTGATGGCTGTAATAAAGGGGAGCAAATAAATGATAGGCCAGCATACTCCCCCCAAAGACAACTGCTAAAAATATCAATACCGCAACAAACAAGCTCCCCCTAATTTCTCTTTCCATCTGCACCTGCCTCAAAGATATACCCCACGCCATATACAGACCGGATATAGTTACACTCCCGTGTCAGCTTTTTCCGCAGCTGCTTCACCAGTGTATCCACGGTACGCGTCTCTCCGGCATAATCATATCCCCACACAACGTCCAGGATATGCTCCCTTTTCAGGACACGTCCCTGATTCTCCATGAAAAAAAGCAGGAGCCCATATTCCCTGCGGGTCGTCTCCACATATTCACCTTTTCTGTATACTTTCTGCGCCGACAGATCTAAGAGCAGGTCTCCGGCTTCCAGGGTCTGCCTGTATTTTCCAACCCTCTTTAAAACGGCCTCCACATGGGCTTTTATGATGGACAGCGTGTAGGGCTTTACGATGTAATCATCGGCCCCCCATGAAAAACTATTGAGCTGCCCTTCCACTGATGAATTGGCTGTCAGCATGATCACCGGTATCTGTGAATTTTTTCTGACCTCTTTTAATACATCATTTCCACTGATCTTGGGGAGCATGATATCCAATAATATCAGATCGATCTCATTCATATGGCTGTAAAAGATGTCCAAAGCCTTCTGCCCATCCAGTGCCTGCAGGACTTCATATCCCTGGAGGTCCAGAAAATCCGAGAGTGTGCGCAGGAGCTTCTCCTCATCTTCCACGACCAGTAATGTTTTTTTGTAATGCATGTATCTTCTCCAAACATTTCTTTATATTATTATATTGTTAAATATATTACAATTTTACAAAGAAAATGTGATGGAAATATGGAAATGAAAGGCTTGACAAAAATATGCCAAGCCCTTCCATGTATTACACTGTCTCTATTTATTTCAGGTTTACCTTTGCGCCTTCGCCTTCCAGTTTTGCCTTGATGTCCTCAGCTTCAGCCTTGGATGCGCCTTCTTTTACAACCTTCGGTGCGCCGTCTACCATCTCTTTTGCCTCTTTCAGGCCAAGACCTGTCACTTCACGGACAACTTTGATGACTTTGACTTTGTTCGGGCCAACCTCTGCCAGCTCTACATCAAATTCATCCTTCTCTTCTTCCTGTGCGCCCGCATCTGCGCCGCCTGCTGCTGCAACTACAACACCTGCTGCTGCGGATACGCCGAATTCTTCTTCACATGCTTTTACCAGTTCATTCAATTCCAATACAGTCAATTCTTTGATCGCTGCGATAAATTCTTCTGTTGTCAACTTAGCCATTTATTTTTTCCTCCTAATATGATCGATCTGATATCTATTCTGCTGCCGGAGCTTCCTCGGCAGGTTTTGCCGCCATAGCAGCCTCTGCACCGCCTGCTTCCGCAACCTGATTGAGTACGCGGGCGAGATTTGAGATCGGGGACTGGATGCTCCCGAGCAGTTTGCCCAGCAGTTCCTCTCTGGACGGGATACTTGCCAATGCCTGCATGCCCGCCTGGTCGTTGTAATTTCCCTCGACTACACCTGCAATCATCTCTAAAGCCGGATATTGTTTTGCATATTTGCTCAGGATCCTCGCCGGAGCTGTCGCGTCATCTGCAGATATTGCCAGGGCGTTCGTCCCGTGCAGATGCTCTGTGAGGCTCTCACAGCTTGTCCCCTTGAATGCAAAATTCATCATGGTGTTCTTGTAGACTTTATAAACGATGCCAGCTTCCCTGAACTCTCTACGCAGTATAGTATCCTGCTCCACTGTCAGGCCGCTGTAATTGACCAGCACAACACACTGAGCATCTTTTACGTGGTTTGTGATCTCTTCCACGATTGTTTTTTTCTGTTCAACCTTCGCCATGATCTTATGCACCTCCTTCGTCTGATTATTTTTTTGTACACATCCCAAAAAAGCCCTCTTCTGCATACAAAGACATAAGAGGGCATGTTCTATCTATTGCTGACTCTCCTCGGCGAGTGAATCCTTACCTTTATGCCATATGGCACTCGCTGTCTTCGGCGCAGTACTGGTCCTAATTGATTGCCATTGATCGTCATTGATGATCATATCTGACCAGTGTACAGTATTCATTTTCTTACATTAGCATGATCTGATGATCTTGTCAAGCTAAACCTGGCCTAAAATTTCATTGGATTCACTTTCACGCCGGGTCCCATGGACGGCGCCAATGTGATGCTCCTCATATACTGGCCCTTCACGGCGCTTGGACGGGCTTTCACGATCGCCTCGATCAATGTCTGGAAGTTCTCCTGCAGCTGCTCTTCGCTAAAGGATGCCTTGCCGATGGGCACATGCACGATGTTGGTCTTGTCCAGACGGTATTCGATCTTACCGGCTTTGATATCGTGGATGGCTTTTGTTACGTCCATCGTTACAGTACCGGCCTTGGGATTGGGCATCAGACCTTTCGGGCCGAGCACACGGCCTAAACGGCCTACAACACCCATCATATCCGGTGTCGCCACGACCACATCAAAATCAAGCCAGCCGTCGTTCTGGATCTTCGGGATCAGCTCCTCACCGCCCACGAAGTCTGCGCCTGCTGCCTGTGCTTCTTCCAATTTCGCATCCTTTGCAAATACGAGAACGCGGACTTTTTTACCAGTCCCATGGGGAAGGACTACAGCGCCGCGGATCTGCTGGTCTGCATGACGGCCGTCACACCCTGTACGGATATGAGCTTCGATCGTCTCATCAAATTTTGCGACCGCTGCTTTTTTTACCAGTGCGATGGCTTCTTCCGGATCGTATAATGTCATACGGTCGATGGCTTTTGCAGCCTCTTGATATTTCTTTCCTCTCTTCATATCCCTACTCCTCCACTGTGATTCCCATGCTCTTGGCTGTTCCGATGATCATGCTCATCGCAGCCTCCAGGGAACCCGCATTCAGATCTTTCATCTTCGTCTCGGCAATCTCCTGAACCTGGGCTTTTGTCACGCTCCCCACTTTCACTTTGTTCGGAGTACCGGAACCGGATTTTATGTTACAGGCCTTTTTTAACAAAACGGCAGCTGGCGGAGTCTTGGTTATGAAGCTGAAACTCCTGTCTGCATAGACCGTGATCACGACCGGGATCAGCACGTCACCCATATCTGCGGTCTTTGCATTGAATTCTTTGGTAAACTGTACGATATTGACGCCATGCTGCCCGAGTGCCGGACCCACTGGCGGCGCTGGCGTTGCCTTGCCAGCTGGGATCTGTAATTTGATATATCCTTCTACTTTCTTTGCCATAACAGGCACCTCCTTGTGGTATTGGCGGGGGTCATCATTTCCCTCCCACTGTCACATTTACAATTTGCGGACATCAGCAAAACTGATCTCTACCGGCGTCTCACTGCCAAACAGTTCCACACCGATCGTAACAAGCTGTTTTTGCGCATTGATGCTGCGCACAATGCCGCTGGTATCCTTCCAGGGGCCTCCGGTGACCATCACCCACTCCCCTTCCACGTAATCAACTTCTACAGCTTTTGTCTCGATCTGGATACCCAGCGACCTCATCTCGGCTTCTGTCAGAGGGACCGGCTTTGATCCCGGACCCACAAACCCGGTGACGCCTCTGGTATTGCGTACCACATACCAGGTATCGTCATTCATGATCATATACAGCAGGACATAGCCGGGAAACAGCTTCTTCTGCACCACTTTCTGCACGTCGTTCTTCATCTCCACGACTTCTTGGAGCGGTACACACACTTCCAGGATCTGGTCTTCCAGATGCCTGTTGGCTATTGTCTTTTCGATATTTGCCTTTACCTTATTCTCATAACCGGAATAGGTATGTGCTACATACCATCTTGCCTTCTCTGACATATCCTCATCCTTTTCACAACTTATTTCACTAAAAGATTGATCCCTTCCAGGATGGCCGCATCAAATACACTGATGAGCACTCCCAGGACTGCTGTGATCGCCACGACGGCCACTGTCTGTTTTACCAATGTCTTCTGATCCGGCCAGATGATCTTTTTAAATTCTGACCGCAATCCCTCAAACCATGTTTTCGCCTGGCCGCTGCTCTTCTTTTCTTTTTCTGCCATAGCCCTGCCCTCACAAATGCCGATTATTTAGTTTCCTTGTGCAGAGTATGCCTCCTGCAGAATTTACAATACTTTTTCTTTTCCATTCTTTCCGGATGGTTTTTCTTTTCTTTTGTCGTATTGTAATTACGTTGCTTACACTCTGTACATGCCAATGTAATTTTTACACGCACAATTTCCACCTCCACTGTTTTCATGGATGTTCCCCGAGAAATATCTCCTGAAAACATCCTCATCTGTGCCGTTCATATGCTCCCACGGCTTTCTGTGGCAGCCTGTGTTTTTGAGCATAAAAAAAAGACCCTGATTTTCGTCACTGCAACAGTATAACATATGGGTCAGATGCACGTCAAGTTTTTTCCTGAATAATTCATATAACATGAGAAACGCGGACTTTTCAATATGGGCAGGCCATGCCGCTTGGCCAGCACGGCTCATCCAACGGCTCTGGCTGCCCTCTTGGGCGTCCGGTCGGTCAGCGTACGCCCCTGTCTGATCAGATATCACTCTTTTATATAGTCGATCTCTGTAAGGTTGACTCCAGCCGCACCCAATAACGCCTTTAAAGAAAGATAGTCTTTTTTTAAATCTTCATAAGTTTTTGTTGCATTTTCTGATTTTGCATTAGACATATGATGTTGGATACGCTGAAAATCATCTATGGCCCTTTGTGTTATCTCTAAACCATTTGACATATGATCATCGCCTCCCCTACTCATCAGCATGCGGTCTGACCGGAGTTTCGAATTTTCGTTCAGTTTTCTTGATCTTTTTCTGGATCACTTTCAGGATCTTGTCCTTTTCAGGCCCATCCGGGATAGCTTCGGTGATAACATCGACAATATCGTCAAGATCTTCTAGGAATTCCAACAACATGCCGTCATATTGCCTGTCACTCATACACATATATGCCACCTCCTTCCATAAAAGACAGGGGGATGATGTTATCAGTCTATCATATCTCTATGGACTTTTCAAGATATTTTGGGAATCCCATCTGGAAGATCATGCATTGACTGTGTATGACAAAACAGCCCCGCTTTTTGCAGGGCTGTCTTGATCAAAAACTATTTACTTGATCTTTACTTTCTTCGCGTTTCCCCAGGCGCTGTAATGGTATTTTCCTTTGACCTTCTTATAGCTCCTGATCCTCACATACTGGACCTTGCCTTTTTTCAGGCCGGATACAGTCGTCTGTGTGGTCTTCCCGGATCTGATCCGCTCTTTTTTACAGTTCTTCTTGAAGTCTGAAGATCTGGAATATTGGATCACGTATCCGTCGGCTTTCGCGTTCTTCTTCCACTTCACGAGCATGGTCCCTGAACCGTTGGCTTTCGGTTTTGAGAGGGACGGTGCGCGCATACGGGCCACCGGCTCTGCGGTCTTTATGTAACCGCTGGTCTTGCCATTGTTATAAGCCTGGATGGAATAAGTATATTTTACGCCGTCTTTCTTCTTGACAGTCTTATCTATATAGCTTACTTTGCCGATGCCTTTGACTGTCGCGATCTTGACCCACTTCTTGCCTGATGCCTTGCGCCATACATAGTATCCGTCCGCGTTGGCTACCTTATTCCATTTTATCATGATGCCGGATGCCACATTCGTGACTTTTGATACTTTAGGCGTCTTGGGCGCTTTTGTGTTATCGGCCTCGCCGCCTGGTGTTGATGGCGTCGGTGTCACCGTCGGTCTTGTGCTCGGCGTCGGTGTTGCGCTCGGCGCCGGTGTTGCGCTCGGTGACGGTGTTGCGCTCGGTGTCACACTTGGCGTTACGCTCGGTGTAACGGATGTCGATGGTGTCGACGGCGTTGATGGCGTCGATGGTGTAGATGGCGTCGACGGTGTGGATGGTGTCGGCGATGGCGTTTCCTCTGCTAGGTCGATGGATGCCTTCAGATCTTTTAACTCCACCACTTCATTTCCGCGCACGATCTTTACATCATACGCGTTGATCTTCTGTGATCTGCCCACGGATACAGTCCCCAGCTCCAGGAGTGTCTGTCCTTCTGCATAAAGAGAATCTTTCCCCGCGATATACACATTTAAGACATCCGTCTCTTCCTTATATCGCTTATCATATATATTCGCTCCTTGCTTGACTTCCTCGCTAAATGTAAACGCATCCTCCGTCCCGTCCTCCATATGTAGGCTGAATTGGAGGGATGCTATCTTTTCTCCGGCGTTGGACAGTCTCAAGCTCACAGAAGCAGACGTGTCGCTCTCCTTCTCCAATAAAATGGCATTTTGGGTAGGAGCCTCAGCGGCGGAAACCCGTTGCGGCGCGGCTGTGATGAATGCCGCCGCTGCTATGAGCATCCCTATCATATATTTTTTCATGTCCTACTCCTTTTGCTTGATCGTGGTCGAGGGCAATTCTGTCGGCACTTCTTTGAAATAGGAATCGCTGACCAGCCTCTGTCCTTCGTTTGTCAGTGCATCGTCCACACGATACAGCTCTGCGCGGACTTTTTTCAGATTCGACATATCGATCGTCTCGTCCGGTTCGATCCAATATACCCATGTACCATCCGATACATTCTGGATATCTCCGGCAGGCGGAAGTTCTGCAAAGATCATCTGGTGGGCATTTAAGCTCTCCTCCCCGTTCTCCTCTGTCTTCGTGCCGCCTACGATGTTGCCCTTCTGATCATAGAGGATCACCACATTGTATGCAGGATTTCCTTTGTAGCTGCCGATGAATACCTTAGATCCTGCCGGGATCGTGCCCGTGCCGTCGCCATCTTTGTAGACGTAATCTTCTTCCAGTATCCCGATCGCAGGTGCGCCTGTATTGTCGCTGCGGAAATCCACATTGTCCCCGGTTATGCCCAGCACATCGATCTCCGATATGGAGAACTCTGTTCCCTTGGCATCCAGGATGGACAGTTTCACCGCTTCTGTCTTGTAGGAACCTATATTCCCGTTGACTCCATTCTCGTTGTCAAAATAGACTTTCTGCTCGGACTCGTTTCCAAATGTACCCTCCTTGACTTGTTTCCACGAACCACCCTCTTCCAAAATGGAGATCCTGTAGTTTTGGATCAATTTCCCGGATGGCGCCTTGTATCGGAGCGCGGCCACTGTCTCCGGCTTGTTGAAGTGTATGATCACTTCCGCATTGCCCTCAACTTTTCCTTCGAATGTGGTCGTCATGTCGTTATCGATCGCCTTTGTGATCGGCTCTTTGACTTCCTGCCCGCAGAGTGGTTCATCCTCTTTTTGGTCTACGATCTCACTAACCTGGTTCGTTGATATCCCAGCGGTCTCGATGGTCCAATCCGTCTTATCGATATCGCCGTCGTGTTCGATCTTCACTGGATCCAGCTCTTTTGACGCGGAACGGTTCAGATATTTATCGACCAGCGTCACTTTGTAGGTGAGCACACGGTTGTTTATCGTGGTCACATGGTCGCTGAATGTGAAATCGTTGAATTCGCTGGCAAATCCTACAGGCTGTTCTTCCACCTCTCCATTTGAACGGATACAGCGTGTGATCTCATATCCCAGGATATCCTCTGCCGGGATCCCCTTGGAATCGAACGTAAAGTCTACCTGGTTTTTCGTTGATGCATGAACTTCTGCCGTCGTTTTGTCGCCTACAGCCTGGGTCTTGCCATCTGGATCCAATGAACTTCCTGCTGTATTTTCTAAGCGGTATACACGCGCTTCATCATTTACATAATAGATTGCTCTTGTCTCTTTTTCAAACTGTGCCGCATAGGCTTTCGTCTGGTCATCGGGTGTTTTTCCCCAACGTTCAAAGAAATCAAGGATATCTTTCTCGGCCGCCGCACAGGCAAGACGCATCAATTTCTGATCACTGTCCCCGCTCAATGACAGGGCCACGTTGCCTGGTTTCGGTGCATTTGCCGGTGTCCTCGCATAGGAATCCATTCTGGCGAAAAACAGATTTGCCAGCTGCTCTGCATGGTCGTCATACGTCTTATAGTTATACCCGTTGTCATAGGCCAGATGGAGCTGCCAGTACATGCCCAGCTGGGTAAATACATTGGGCGCGTTTCCTTTTGTACCGGACGTTACTTTGTCATAGACATTTTTGTATTGGAACCGCACGCTGTTGTTTTTCTCTGTCGCCTGCGCCAGCACAGCGAAGTAATTGTTGGTGATCTCCGCGACGGCGTATGCGCCCTGGTTGATATCATGTCCGATCTCATGGGCGATGCCCCAGCCGAAATACTGGCCGCTGATCCACTTCCCGTTCTCATCCTTCTCGACAGGCTCGCCTTTGACCATACCCGATGTGGAACCGTATTCGATCCCGATGTGGTTGCCGCTCGCATACATGAACGCCCCTGCGAACATCCTCTGATAACGGATATTCAGGTGTCCTTTCGGGATCTGATCGATCTGTTTCGCGGCTTTCGCATTGAGACCTTTATGCTGGTAGAACAGATGCATCATCTCTTCCATGGCGTCCATGGATCTTAGGATCTTCTCCGCGCGCTGTGCGTCTGTGTCAGATTTAGATCCGGCTAAGATCTGCTGCGCGGGGATCGAGAGCATCATGGTGTCGAGCAGGATATCTGCCGCGCCTAAGATACAATTCTGTTCATCATACTTAAAGCCTTCATGGACTTTCTGATGGTTCTCCTGCATCTTGCCCACATACGCGGCTAATTGTGTCACATAGGCTTCGGTCCTCGACTGTCTTTCAATTTTATCCGTCACATGGTACAGATCCAGGACCGGAACAGCCGAACCGCCGTCCACGCGCACCGCGTAATCATCATTGGCACTGTTCCCTGTGTACTGCACATAGAGTGCGCCGCCCGACTCACAGCCTGCAACCACCGATGAAGGCATTGGGAGCGTGATCTCATTTCTTCCTATCTTCAGAGCTGGTGATGTGTAAGTGACCACACCATTTGATTCTGAATGATACTGGGTGGCGACTAACTGCAGGCCCGTATTCTCCCCTGTCTTCTTAGTCGCATGGCCTACATAGACGTTCAGTTTTTCACCTGCTGCGGCTGTGATGCCCAGAGGCTGCCATGCGTTCAATCCTGAGAAACCTCTGCCTGAATCCTTTGTCGTGATGCCCATGTGGATACGTGCCGGGCTGTTCAGGCTTACCGCATTTAAGATGTCTTCCGCAGTCTGTAACTCTTTTTCCAACAGCTCCTTATCTGGATGATATTCACCGCTGACCGGATCCGTCGTCTCCAGCCGTGTGCGCAGTTCTTTGATCGTATCCTGCGTCACATTTTCTTTTAACACCGTGTGCAGATCGTCCTGGTAAAGTGCAGTGATATCGTCTGCCAGAGGATCATAGTGATAAAAATTGACTTCACAGACCGTCATCAGTCTGCTGTAATCCGTGGTCAGACCGATCCTCAGATCTTGCGTTGTGACTGGTTTTGGTAAACGGATCAGGAAGTATTTCTTTCCATTCGCGTCCGCCCTCTGCTGCATAGACACGGTGACTCTCTGCTCCTGTGCACCCTCTTCTGTATAGTTCACAGTGGCACGTGTCGGGTTATATCCTTCCATCTCCGATACATGCAGAGCTATATCCTGTATCTTGTATGGCTTATCAAATATGTATTTCAGCCCCCAGCCTGGATGGTAATTCACACCCAGATCCCAATCATTTACACGGTAATACGATGCATGGTCATTGTCAATGGTCCCCCATATCGTCCCACCTGCTGTATCATCCAGCGGGCTTCCCTTCATCTCCCAGGGACCGCCTATTGCTGTGGCCTTTACGATATGTTCGCTCACTTCTCCATCCGCCGCCTCATTGATCCGCTTATATTTCGGCATCTGGATCGAGGTCATTTCCTCCGTCGACACTTGACGTTTTAAGGAGGGACCGCTTTCTCCTATGTTGTTGCATCCCGTCACATAGACTTCATATAATACCTTGTCTTCCAGTCCGGTGATCGTATGTTTATTGGTCTTGATCCCTGTGATGGATGTATACTCTGTCTCTCCGTCTACTTTTTTATAATACAGATTGTAACTATCTGTATCTTTCATGTCTTTCCAGGATGCCGCGATCGACTTATATTTTCCTGTCAGGCTTAAGTTATCCGGCGGATCCGGTTTTTTGGTGGACATCGGCGCCGCGATCTTTTCCTCGCTCCATCCGCTGCGCCATGTGCCGTTTACGGACTGCACTCTGACCACATATTTCTTCCCATTGACCAGCTTGTCGTCCTTACGATCGCCTATGGAAGTCACTTGAAGGCTATTGCCTGTGGAACGGACGATGTATGGCTGTGCAACTGAATCTTGCTCTACGACCGAGACTTCATATCCTGTGACATTTACCTGTGGATCCCAGGTGACTGTGAATGCCTGGCTGTCGTTTACTATAGATATGTTATCCGGTATATCCATCTGGGGTTCCGGGATACGTTCCGCCAGATCTCCCACGAACTCTACTTTGGAGATCTCCGCCAGGTTGTTGTTCTTTTTCACACCTATGATCTTCAATGTGACTTTCTTTACCGGAACCTGTGCGCCCAGATCCAGACAGAGCGCACCGCTGGCATCTCTTGAAACAGTCACGCCCAACTGGGCTGCGCTGTTGTCTTTGAGCATGTAATGGATTCCTTGTTTCGTTTCATCATAATGGCATGTAGCCACTTTTTCCTGTCCATTATCCTCATAGACAATAGTAAAGTCTGCCTGCGTGATCGTATTCTTCTCCTCTGGAGCATCTGTCCCCGGATCATTTTCCTCCAGACCCGTCTCGATCAGGATACCGTTTATCTTGTTCTTGTCATCCAGATCAAAGTGCAGTTCAACCGGATTCGTGGACGAGATAGTTTCCTTATTTGCCGGTGAGAACTTCACGGGGCCGCCCTGGCTTGTAAGAAGGTCCTTGATATTGCCAGCCTCGATATTAACCTCAGCCTCATTATGGCTCACGCTGACACATTCCGCAGGTACATATCTCTCTACGGTGGATGTCACAGTTTCAGCTCCATAGCTTTTCGCCAAATACTCCAGGTCTGCCAGATCGGTCTTCCCATCACCGTTTAGATCGGTCAGTCCATCCGTGACTCCCTGGTCTATGGCTTCGATCAGCTTATCTTGATCGTGCTGATCGATCTTTCCATCGCCATTTACATCACCGATCCTGAGCACGCCCGGGTGGCTGGTGACATCTTCAGAGACCTTGACATCTCCTGTCATAAGCTGTACTCTAGATGACATAGAATCCTCAACCGGGATGTCCTGGGTATAGTCTGCAAATCCCGGCGCAGTGACTGTCAACGTGTGCGTTCCCTTTTGAAGCCCCTTGAACACCGCATTTGTCTGAACGGGGACAAGCTCTTCCCCCTGCTTCTGCAATGTCACAGTCTGGGATTGCTCCCCGACCGTCACTGTAAAGTCAACCGGTTTTTCCAGATCCAGCGCCGACTTGATCACCACATCGACCTGGCCCGATCCTGCGGCGTCCGGCACCTGGCCTTCCACCATCGGTGTTTCCGATCCGGAGATGCTGCTGTCATTCCCATCCGATGGGACTTCCTGCACATCCTCCCCGGCCAGCTCTCCCGGATCTAGCATCTCGGATCCGTTCACGGCCGCTGACCGTCCTTCCTCTTCACTGCCCGCTGTCTCACCGGTATCCGCCCAGGCATCTTCGGAAACTTGGATATCCACCTCATCCAGTCCCAGGGCATCCGCCTGTAAGCAGGGGGCCAAAGCCAGGATCACAGCAAGCAGACATGAGATCATCCGCTTCATATTTTTTTCCTCTCCTTTCCCTTTGTGAAGCATGATCAACATGTGACCGTTCTCTTTTGTCAAGAGAACAAAAGCGCCGACACACTATTTTCTGAAAATTTTAGTCATCGACGCTCACTTTAACTATAGCATATATTTCCATGTAAATCAAACACTAAATATGATTATGAGAAAAATATCACTTTTGACAACCGGAGGCACCATCGCCTCCCAACCCACAGCCAACGGCTTAGCACCCAGCCTCAACCCTGCAGATCTGCTGCGGCATATCCCTGGGATAGAAGACCTCTGCCAACTTGAGACAGAAGAGCTCTTCTCCCTGGACAGCACTCACATCCAACCGCATCACTGGCAGCTGATGGCCCGCAGGATATATGAAAAGCTCCCCCAAACGGACGGGATCGTCCTCTGCCACGGCACGGACACCATGGCGTACACAGCCGCCGCACTCTTTACCATGCTGCCGGGCCTGGACAAGCCTGTGATCCTGACCGGGTCCCAGCTCCCTTTTGATGCGGCTCACACGGACGCCCGCAGGAATCTGCAGGACGCTTTCAGGGTCTGTGCCAGCGGTCTGTTCTCGGGAGTCTTCCTCGTATTTGACGGGACGGTCATCTCCGGATCCTGCGCCCATAAAGTACACACACGGGAGCTCCACGGCTTTACCAGCATAAACTTCCCAGAGGCCGGGAGTGTAAAAAACGGGAGCGTCCTCAAAAATAAAGACCCACGGCTGCCCTGGAACATCCCGGACCCCGCCGGGCCGCAGACACCCCAGTTGGCAGACACCCTGGATCCGAATATCTTCCTATTAAAATTGATCCCCGGCCTGGACAGTCGAATCCTGGATCATATACAAAAGCTGGGCTATGCCGGGATCTTGATCGAAGCCTTCGGCTCAGGCGGCATCCCCGGCCTGGACGGCCATTTCCTGGACGGCATCAACCGGTGCACTTCCCAGGGTATCCCGGTGGTGGTCACAACCCAGTGCAGCCAGGGCCCGGCTGACCTGGAGATCTACGAGGTGGGCGTAAGAGCGGCTGCGGCCGGTGCGATCTGCGGACGGGACCTTTCCACAGAAATGCTGACTGTCCGGCTGATGTGGGCGCTGGGCCAGACCAGAGAACCCGATCAGATACGCGAAATGCTGTTTCCATTCGCCATGTGATAGATCTTCTCCATGTCCTTCCGATTCAATTGCCTGAACGCACCGATGGTCCGGGTATCCTCATAACTGCATTTAAAAGCCAGCTCCTGGATCTGTTCATCCGTCAGTTCAAGGCCCAGTCCTTTCAGATCGGTGGGCATCTCGATGGAGCGGAAGAAATCCTCCAGGGCCTCGATCCCCGCCAGAGCTGTCTTTTCAAAATCCATACCGTCACAGGAGATGCCGAACACATTGGTGGCAAACTGGGCAAAGCGTTCCGGATTCGCTTCATAGACGTACCGCGCCCAGCTTCCCCATATGGCGGCCAGGGCTGCTCCGTGGGTCACATCGAACATCCCGCCCAGCTCATGGGCCAACTGGTGACAGGTCCAGTCGCCTCCGCCTGTGCCGCACCCCATCAGTCCGTTGTGGGACAGACTGCCCGCCCACATGATCTCAGCCCGGGCGTTATAATTGCCAGGCTCCGACATCAGGATCCTTGCATTGTAGATGACCGTCTGCATCAGCGCCTCACTCATACCGTCCACGATCTCCATGGTCTCGATATTGACAAAATACCGTTCCATGGTGTGCATCAGGATATCCACACAGCCGCTCTCCGTCTGGTACTGGGGAAGCGTATACGTCAGCCGCGGATTTAAGACGGCAAATCTGCACCGGCCCGCATCGCTGTGACAACTCCGTTTCAGCCACCCATCCTCATTGGTGATCACCGAAGAGTCGCTGGTCTCACTTCCGGCCGCCGCGATCGTCACGATAGCTCCGATCGGCAGGCAGCCCTCAGCGTTGCGGACGCGGGTGTACAATTCCCATACATCATGATCCGGGTTGGCCACGCCGTATCCGATCGCCTTACTGGAATCGATCACGCTGCCGCCGCCCACAGCCAGGATAAAATCCACCCCTTCTTTTTTACACAGGGAGATACCCTCGTATACTTTGGACAATCGCGGATTCGGTTTCACCCCGCCAAGTGAAATATATGAAAGACCTTCCTCCTCCAGAACTTTACAGACTTGTTCCAGGAGGCCGGACTTCTCTGCGCTTTTCCCACCATAATGGACGAGGACCTTGTGGCCGCCCGCCGCCTTTATCAACTGTCCCGCCTGTAAATGTGTGTCTTTT